>Ga0315282_10009578_pt1 | contig 15374 bp, 12 predicted proteins | sample YL17G07_20_MG_FD_203693 | JGI IMG/M metagenome (GOLD analysis project Ga0315282, IMG submission 203693) | Sediment microbial communities from Yellowstone Lake, YNP, Wyoming, USA - YL17G07_20 | ecosystem: Environmental > Aquatic > Freshwater > Lake > Sediment | place: USA: Wyoming | collected... | reverse complement strand
CCGTGCGCGACATCGCCGTGCACCCGCGCGACAACGACATCATCGTCGCCACGCACGGCCGCGGCATCTACATCCTGGACGACGCGGCGCCGCTGCAGGAAATCGCGCGGGCAATGAAGACCGACGCGTTTCTATTCCCCATTCGTCCGGCGATTCGCTGGGCCGCCAGCTCGGGCATGTTCCGGATGAACGAGCGCGACTGGATCGCGCCGAACCCGACGCCCGGCGCGTGGATCAACGTGTACGTGGGGAACGCCCCCTCCGGCCCGGTGACGGTGACCATCACCGACAAGGCGGGCAAGCCGGTACGGACGCTGCGCAGCCGCGTCGAGCCGGGCGTGAATCGGATCGTGTGGAACCTGCGCTACGACACGCCTGGTGAGGCCGCACAGGGACGAGGGGGCCGGGGCGCAGCGCCGGCGGGTGGCGCCGAGGCGCCGGCCGGCGGTGGCCGTTTCGGCGGCGGCCAGGGATTGGCCGTGAATCCGGGCGATTACAACGTCCGCGTGGCTGTGGCCGGGACCGAGTTGACCGGCCAGGTGACCGTGCGGCTGGATCCGGGCGTGCAGGTGTCGGCCGCGGACCTCGACGCGCAGTTGCAGGGCGCGCAGGCGGCGGTCGCCCTGCAGTCGCGCGTCAACGCGGTCATCGATCGCGTGGACTCGCTCGTCACGCAACTGACGGCGATCGACGCGCAGGGAGCCCGGCAGGCTCCCCCGCCGGCGTACCGCGCGCAGGTGACGAAAGCGCTCGCGTCGCTGAAGGCGTTCAAAGACGACGAGCTGGCGCGTCCGCTCCCCGGCCTCGGCTACCGCCAGTACCCGCGACTGCGCGAGGACGTGCAGTCGCTCGCCGGCTACTTCAACCGGGGGTTCCGCGCACCGAACGAGGGGGAGCTGACGCGGCTGAAGGACCTGACCGCGGACGTCGGAAAGGCGGAGGCGAAGTTGAACGCGTTCATCGCCGGCGATGTCGCCGCCGTCAACGAGGCGATGAAGGGGCTGCCGCGCATCGTCGTGGAGCCGATCAGGTAAGGCCGCCCTACTTCTTGTGCGCGCGTTCGACGTAGGCGCCTCGCTCGACGTCGACGCGGATGGCCTCGCCCGTCGCGATGAACGGCGGCACCATCAGCTTCACGCCGTTCTCGAGCGTCGCCTCCTTCCAGACGTTCGTGTCGCCGTGCGTCCGCACCGGCGGCGGCGTGTCCACCACCTTCAGCTCGACGATGTCCGGCATCACGATGCCCACGGGGTGGGCATCGACGAATTCGACCGGCACCGTCATGGACTCGACGAGAAAGGCGCCGGCGCGGCCGAGGCGGTCGTTCTCGATGTCCACCTGCTCGAAGGTTTCCGGGTGCATGAAGTGACTGAGGCGGTCGTCCCTGTAGAGGAACTGCAGGTTCTGGCGTTCGGGCCGGATCTCCTCGACCGGTTCCTCCGGACGGAAGCGCCACTCGCGCGTCGTTCCCGTGTCGAGGTGACGCAGCTTCGCGTGCGTCGAGCCGCCCATCTTGCCCTGGCCCGCGTGGTGGGTGACTTCGATGACCTTGTAGAACGCGCCCCCGACCCGAACCGCGAGTCCGGCGCGGAGTTCCGATGCCATCAGCATGAGCCACCGCCTTTGTGACTGTGGGTTACATTAACGCTTCTCGCCGTGTCGTTCTACTTCGCCGGCGACGTGATCAAATACTTCGTGCGCGGCTGGTAGGGCGGGGCTTCAGCCCCGCCGTAGCGCGACCCTTCAGGGTCGCGATCCATCTGCGCGGGCCTGAAGGCCCGCGGTACGGCGGACCTGTAAGGTCCGCCCTACACGCGTCCGCCTGCGCGAAGCGCGACGGCTTCCCGGTGCGCCGCCCGCAGCGGTTCGGGCGTCCGATACCGTCCCGTGACCGCGAGGACGACGCGCACCGCCGACTCCACGTCGATCAGGTGACCGGGCGATACGAACACCGGCATCGTGCCCGGTCGGGTCCGCACTGCGGCGCCCACCACCTCCCTCCCACGTTCCCCCTCGATCGCAAGCGATGTGACCGCGCCCCGCTCGTCGGCCGGCATGCGGAAGCTGCCAGTGAGGACGCACTTCGCGCAGCCGATGGTCGGCAGCTGCAGCCAGAGGCCCGCGTGGGAGGCAAGGCCGAAGCGGCGCGGGTGGGCGATGCCGTGACCGTCGAAGAGGACCGCGTCGGGCCGCGTGATGAGGCCGGCAAGCGCGTCGAGCAGCGCGGGCAGCTCGCGAAACGCGAACAGTCCCGGCACGTACGGGAACTCTTCCTCGCGCTCCGCACGCGAGACCTCGAGCACCTCGAGCGACGGCAACGCGACGACGGCCGCCGCCGCGAAGAGCCGGCGCCGCTCGGCGCAGTAGGCGACGTCCGCGCCGGCAACCCGCGACGCCGTCGCCGGCATCGGCACGATACGCACTGCGCCGCGCAGGCGTTCCTGCAGCGCGAGGGCTCCATCGGCGTTCGCCGGCCATTCATGAACCGAATGGATCTGCACGCCCTACAAGCCCTTTCTTACCGCACTCTGATCGTTGCCTTCGCACCGGCCAGGACGGCCGCCGACAGGCGCGCCTGCGCCTCGTAGTACGAAACGAACCGTGCCGGCTCGACCGCCCGGTAACGGCGCAGGTTCTGCGCCCAGCGGAATCCGATTGGCTGGTAGCACAGCTCGACGTTGATGGAGAACGGAGGCTGTGCGCCCGCTGCGATCGTGGCCACGTATCTCAGCCGATCGCTGCCGCCCGTGAAGTCGGCGTCGTTCATCGCGTCACCACGGACCGCCGCGTCTTTTTGTGCGGTCGTCTTGTCGAATCCTGCCGGCAGCAGCCGGTTGTCTTTGACGTAGGCGACCGCGCTCAAAAGGCCGGTCGTCACGCTTCCCCGGTCGTCGATCATGATCGACTCGTAGATCTGCACCTGGTCGGGCCGCACGATCTCCTGGTAGTGCGGCTCGACGCGCGCGGCGTCGTCATCGTTGTCGTTGCCGGCAATCGCGCCATTGGGCCGCATCGCGCCCGACTCGAACACGGTCTGGCCGCGCGAGTCGCGAACATTCACGTGCAGCCACGCCCGGCGTGAAGGATATGCCGTCGGCAACTTGTGGCCGGCGAGGGCGTCGACCCTCACGGTAAAGACGACGCCCCGGTTGTCGGTCCGTGCATCTTCCACGGTTACCCGTGCTGCGGTTCGCTGGAGATACCCGGTTGTCTCGTCGGCGTGCACCCGCAGCGCGTCCGGGGGCGCCGTCACGCCGGTGGCGGCGTCATTGGCGGCCAGGACACGCGCCATGAAGAAGTTGGCACCCGTGAACGCGTGGCGCGCGAAGTCCGGGCGGGGCACGCTCACGACCGAGGCGATCGGCGTCGGGGCGGCGACCCGCGGCATGTGGCACGACTGGCAGGACCGCTGGCTCCTGAAGTCACTGTGCAGCCACTCGAGATAGGGCACCTGCTCGGGCAGCCTCCCGTGGCTGCCAGCCGTCCCCGTGAAGAGCGTGTGGCAGGTGGCGCAGAGCTCGGCCTGCCGGATCTGCTGCGCCTCGGCGGGAACGAAACCCGATGCCGTGCTCATGATGCGCGCCCGACCGGGATCGATCGCGAACCGGCCGAACGCGGAGCGCAGCGGGACCTGGCGCGTGTCGATCGCGAACTTCCCGCTGAAGCTCTCCGGCGACCCGAGCTTGTCGCGTTCGATCTGATGACAGACGGTGCACGAGACGCCGTCGGCCGCAAGGAGATCCGTCAGGCTGCCCGCGGCGCGTGGCGCGTGGCGATCAAATACCACGCCGCGCGCACCCGAGGCGCGGGCGGCAAAGGTGGCCATCGGCATGTGACAGATCGAGCATTCGTCCTCGATGGCCGCCTGCGCGTCGCCGTGATCGATGATCTCGCGGCGCACGCTGGCCTGCCAGTACGGATCGCGCGCCGAGTTGGCCATCATCGTGGCCATCCATTCGCGGGCAATCGACACGTCCTCGCCGGACGGCGTCCGCAGGCCGTTGTGACAGCCGGTGCAGGCGTCCGCCGTCTGAAACAGCGCGGCACCCGGTTCTGCCCGCCGGCAGGACGCCGAGGCGGCCAGCGCCAGGGCCGACGCGGCGGCCAACCCGCGCCGCGCGAGACGCCTGTTCACGGCTGCGCCTCGCTCCTGATCTCCCATTCCGTTGCGCCCGCCGTCAACAGGACCAGCCCGAGTCCCGCCGCGGTCAACGCGATGATGCCTCGCAGCGCAAGCACGGTCATGCCGACCAGCGCGTCGCGCTGATCGGAAATCACGCTCAACAGATAGAACTCGGTGATATTGCGGGGCTGAACGCCGGAAAGGTGCCTGGGCTCGCGGATCATCGGCGGCGCAAGCTGCACGACAGCCCGGTCGAACGCGTGGCCGCCGTCGTCGCCACTGGCGAAGCGATAGGCCGCCCACGACCCGTAGCCGCCCGCCAGCACGAAGAGGACGAGGCCGGCGAGGAGGTTTCGCCGGCATCGTCCGCGAAACACCGGCCATTTGAACCGCGTGGAGGCGCGAAGGGATCGAATTCGCATGCCGCACATTCTCGCATGGCGGGCGCGAATCGGCACGCGACAGGAGCGTTTCTACCTGGCCGGGACGAGGCCGCCGACGCGCGCGCCAATCCACCCCGCCTGCGCGCCCATCCGCGCGCCCGGCCCCGGCGCCTGTCCTCCGCGACCGCGCGCTTCCCCGCCGACCGTCGTCGATCGCAGCACCAGCCGTTTCACGCCGGCGATGTTCGCGTGAACGGGGGTCAACGCGTTCGACTTCGTCAACGCGTCGCTCGTCCACAGCTCGCGGCCGTCTCCGACGACGGCGACGCGCACACTGCCGTCGAACGCGTCGTCCACCGCGACCTGCGCGAGGAACTCGGTGTACAGCCCCTTCAGGTCGTACTCGACCTCGTTCCCGCCCCGCGCGGAAATGAAGCCTTCGTAGCGCTTGCCGGCCGCGACGAGCGTCCCTCCGCCGGCCGCACCGCGGCCGCCTCCGCGCCCGCCGCCCGTCGCGATTCGAACCGGCTCGAGGCTCGCCAGCATCAGCTCGTCGGGCAGCATCGCGGCCAGACTGAATCGCAACTCGCTCTTCTGGTGCCTTGGCCCGATGCTCGCGTCGTCCCACACCGCCCTGACTTCCGCCGTGTAGCTTCGCGCGGGATCGAGGCCGCGCAGCAAAAAGCTGGTGGCGCCGGAGTAGCCGAGCAGCTTCCCGTCCAGGTAGACCTGGTATCCCGCGTTCAGGTAGTACTGGGCCGTCCAGCGCAGGTTCGCGCCATCGAGGCCCACCCGATCCACCTGCAGCCCGGTGGGAGCCTGCGTGGGATAGCTGTAGGAATCAGCGGGCGCGAACGTCACATCCCAACTCGCCTCGGTTGTTCTCGGCGAGTCGATTCGCACGGTCGCCCAGCCCTGGTGATTGGCGACCCTCACCGGCAGGCTGAGTGCGGCGCTGCGCGCCCGGGCGAGCTTCACCGCGAAGTTCTTCCCTCGCGGGAAGGCAAAGCGGAGTTCGTACGGATCGTTCTTGACGATCCGGCTCGTCCCGCGGAACGATATGCCGTCCTGCCCCGACTCCAGGCGCACGAGATCCACCCAGCCCTGCGTGATGTGACGGCTGGTCGAGACCAGCTGGATTCGATCGGAGGCGCGCACGAGCGCCAGCACTCGGCAACTCGTGGGTGACACGTCCACCGTGATGCCGTTCTCCCACGCGCCGAGATACTCGCGATTCCAGAAGTCGAAGACGTGGACGGGACCGTCAGCCTGGAGACCGAGATCCGTCCATTTCAGGTACGTCCGCTCCGCCTTCCCCTCCTCGAAGTTGAATACGCCCACCACGTCGTAGCCTCGTCCCAGGTGGTTGACCTTCAGATCCCAGATCCGCCTGGTGCGGCCCGCCGGGAACAGATCCAGCGGCCTGATGTCGGCCGCGGGAAAGACGCGGCGCATGATTTCGACGCGCTCGTCGGAAAGGTCCATCAGGCGATCGCTCGCCATCAGGGCCTGGCCTGTAAGTCCCTGGAGGGTCGCCCAGACGCGCGCCTGGTCCACCGTCAGCGGCTGGCGCAGCAGCATGACGTCGGGATCCGTGTACCAGACGATGTTGTGCTGGTAGTAGTAGCGCAGGGTCGGCTGAAGCGCGGCGGCAAAGCCGCTCCAGCCGCCGACGGTGTCGCCGCCGGTTCGCGAACCGTTCATGTACCCGATTCCTTCGAGCGGGATGCCCCAGCACCCGAGCAGGTAGCGCGTCGGCCCGATCGCCTGGCGAATGGTGTCGAGCGTACGCCGGTACAGCGTATCGACGTCGCCGGGGTTCTTCATGAACGAACTCTTCGTTCGCAGTTCGTTCGTCACGACCGTCTGGCCGTCAATCTTGAAGTACTCGTAGCCCCACTTGACGAGCGTCGCGAACAGGTCGCGCAGGTATGCGTGCGCTTCGGGCGCGGAGGGATCGACCAGCCACTTCCCTTCCCACGATTCGGACGCCGACGTGCCGTCCGGCTTCATCAGGAAGACGCCGGGCAGCCTCTTCACCACGTCCTCGTTCGACTGGCCGTGAGGCGCGATCCAGATACCGGGTGTCAGCCCCAGCGACGTGATGTAGGTTGCCAGCGCCGCCATGCCGCCGGGAAAGCTCTTGTCCACGCCGGTCCAGTCGCGCGATCCGTGGCGTCCTTCCTTCGTCTCGGCCTGCCAGCCGTCGTCGATCTGGACGTACTTCGCGCCGTAGTCCTTCAGGTTCTTCGCGATCCACTCGGCGTTGCGCCTGACTTCGGCCTCGCTGACGTCCTGGTAGTAGTAGTACCAGGTGCAGAGGCCCGAGGGCGGCAGCGGAAAGATCGACTTATCGATCGGCTTGTAATACTTCACGCCCAGCGTGTCGCGGTAGTAGTTCCGCATGATGGAGCCGTCGCGCAGCGTGACGCGGTCTTCGACAGGGTCGAACGTCCCGTCGGCAAGTGGTGTCGTGACGTCGCCGAGCGTCATGACGAAGAGATCCGGGCTGCCGCCGTCGCGGACGCGCGCGGGGATCGGGCGCGGCCAGGTCGCGACAGCAGCGGCCGCTCGTGTGGCTGGGTTCGAGCGAGCGGGCCGATTGGGCGTCTGCGCCATTTGAATCTCACCCAAGGCGAACAGGAGTGCAGCCAGACAGATGGCGGACCGCATACGCTTCCTCCAGGACTACCAGGGGCGGGCGGATGCGGCGTATTCTACCGGGGATCACAAGGAGCGGCGACAATGCAGAGCGTCGCACGGCACGCGGTGGGGCTCGCGGCGTTGTTGTCGGCCCTGATCACACTCCGGGCAGTCGCGCAGATGCCGCCGATCGGCATCATCGACTTCTACGGCCTGCGACAGGTATCGGAGCGGCAGGCGCGCGAGGCGCTTCAGATCAGTGAAGGAACGTCGTTTCCGGATTCCGACATCGCAACAGGGCAGATGATTGACGCGGCGAAGCGGAGCCTTCGGGCGCTGCGCGGAGTCAACGATGTCTTCACGGAACTGGTTTGCTGCGACGCCGGGCCGATGATGCTGTACGTCGGCATCGTCGAAACGGGCGCGGCGGTGATGAAGTTCGCGCCCGCTCCGCGTGGCAGCGCGCGGCTGCCCGACGACCTCGTCCAAGCGGGTCGCGCGTACGAAAAAGCGCTGTCGACCGCCGTCCGGACCGGTGATGTGCGCGAAGACGTCACCAACGGCCACGCCCTCTCCTCGAACGCCGGCCTGCGCGCCATCGAGGAACAGTTCATCGCGTTTGCGGCACGCGACGAGGCGCGACTGCGCGACGTGCTCGCGCACTCGGCCGATGCCGCCCACCGGGCGCTGGCCGCGCAGGTGCTGGCGTATGTCGCGGACAAGAAGACGGTCGTTGCGCCACTCTCGAATGCCATGGCCGATCCTGACGGCCACGTGCGTAACAACGCGATGCGCGCGCTCGCCGTCATCGCCGGATACGCCGCCGCCAACCCGCAGCTCGCCATCGAAGTCGCTCCGGTCCCGTTCATCGACCTGCTGAACTCGCCTGTGTGGACCGATCGCAACAAGGCGTCGTTCGCGCTCGTCGAGCTCTCGACGGGGCGCGACCCGCGGCTACTCGACGCGCTGCGCACACGCGCGCTGCCGTCACTTGTGGAAACGGCGCGATGGAAGAGCCGGGGACACGCGGCGGCCGCCTTCTTCATCCTCGGTCGCGTCGCAGGCTTGCCCGAAGACGCCATCACGAAGGCGTGGGATCGCGACGACCGCGATCCGGTGCTCGCGGCAGCCACCGCGACGAAGCGGAGCGGGGCGTAGGGGCCCCCGCGAGCGAGGAGCCAGGCGGGGTGCAGGGGACCCCGCCGTTCAAGAAAAGAAGCGGAGCGGGGCGTAGGGGCCCCCGCGAGCGAGGAGCCAGGCGGGGTGCAGGGGACCCCGCCGTTCAAGAAATGAAGCGGAATGGGAGGCGTCAGTCCGTCCCTATGCCGCGCCGCGCGACTTCGTAGATCGAAACCGTTTTGATGTTCACGAACTCGCGGATGCCGTTGACGCTGAGCTCGCGGCCGAACCCGGAGTCCTTGACACCGCCGAACGGAATGCGGGGATCGGAGGCGACCATGCCGTTGATGAACGCCATGCCCGCTTCGATCCTGTCGACGAACAGCGCGCGCTCGCGTTCATCGTCGGACCACAGGCTGGCGCCCAGACCGAATCTCGTGTCGTTCGCGATCTCGATGGCCTGGTCGATGTCGCGCGCGCGGAACAGCGTGGCGACGGGGCCGAAGAGTTCCTCGTCGCGGGCGGGCGTGCCCTTCGGCACGTCGGCCAGCACCGTCGGGCTGTAGAAGAAGCCGGGACCGTCGAGGCGCTTGCCCCCGCACAGCACGCGCGCCCCGGCCTCCACCGTCCGGCGTACCTGATCCTCCAGACCCTGCAGCACGTCCTCGGTGGCGAGCGGTCCGACGTCGGTGCTCTCGTCCATCGGGTCGCCGACTTTCAGCGACCGCATGCGTTCAACGAACCGGCGCTCGAACTCCCCGGCGATGCGTTCGTGGACGATGAAGCGTTTGGCCGCGATGCAGGACTGGCCGTTGTTGACGACGCGCGCCTGCACCGCCGTGGCCACGGTCTGTGGCAGATCGCAGCTTGGCATGACGATGAACGGATCGCTGCCGCCGAGTTCGAGAACGGATTTCTTGATCCGCCTGCCGGCGGCGGCGGCGACGCTGCGGCCGGCCTCAACGCTGCCCGTCAGCGTCACCGCGGCGACGCGCGGGTCGTCGATGATGCGCGCCACCTTGTCGGAACCCACGAGCAGCGTCTGGAACGCCCCGTCGGGGAACCCGGCGCGGCGGAAGACGTCCTCGATGGCCAACGCGCACTGCGGCACGTTCGACGCGTGCTTCAGCACGCAGACGTTGCCGGCCATCAGTCCGGGCGCGGCGAAGCGAAAGACCTGCCAGAACGGAAAATTCCACGGCATGACGGCGAGCACGGGCCCGAGCGGCTGGTATTTCACGAAGCTGCGCCCCGGTTCGGACGGCGGATCGTCGGCCAGCAGGCGCTCGGCGTGCTCCGCGTAGAAGCGGCAGGCGCGCGCGCACTTCTCGACCTCCTGCACCGCCGCGCCGATCGGCTTCCCCATCTCGAGCGTCATGGTGCGCGCGTAATCGCGCCTGCCCTCTTCGAGCAGGCGCGCCGCGGCGTTCATCATCCGGCCGCGCGCCGCGAACGCCACGTTCCGGTACGTCCGGAACGCCTCGATCGCGCGCTGCAGCCGCGCGTCGATTTCCGGGTCGGACAGGGCGTCGAAGGTCCGGATGACCTGGCCGGTCGCAGGATTCTTCGTCTGGATTGGCATAAGTGTAGTGCGAAGTGCGAAGTGCGAGTGCGAGGTGCGACGTGCGGAAATGGCACTTCGCACCTCGCCATAGCATAAGGCCGGCGGAGGTCGGCGTGAAGAGGGCGGCGCGAGAGACGCGTGTCAACGCTGGCGTTTCGCGCCCGCCTGGAACTCCGCGAGTTTCCGCTGGAGCCCGAGCAGGTCGCGGCGCAGCTGCAGCAGCTCGGCGTCCTGGGGCGAAACCACGCCGACCTTGACGTTCCCCTCGATGGTGGCGATCCGCTGCTCGACGAGCGAGATTTCCTTCTGGACGCTCGCAGGCCGCCGGCAGGCAGGCGGCGCAGCGCCAGCAGCAACGCGAGATCCGGGAGCGGCGCGCCCGACTCGCTGAGGATGCCCGCCGATCGCCTGGCCAAATCGGTAAGGCGCGCGGTGGCGTCCGACGAGGAATCCCGATTCGCTTCGGTTCGCACCACGGCCCATTCCGCGTTGACGCGCACTGCCGCGGGCCCGCCACGCAGGGCTGCCGCCGTGCGGCGCACCGTGGCGAGATCCGTCTGCGACGAGGCGCCGGCGGCGACCCGCCACAACCGTGCCTGCTCGGGGGTGAGCTCGCGCAGCCACGCCGGCGGCGACGGTACCGACGGGTAGTCGAGCGGCACGCGAATCCGGCCGTCGATCACCAGGCCGCACAACGGTGCTGCGCCCGCGCCGCCCGCCTGGGACGGGGCCGAGGCAGGCTCGGCCCCTGCGAGAGACTGCGCGGGCGATTCCAGGCCGGCGCCCGAACAGGCCGAATCGACGAGCGCGGCCAGTTCCGTTCCCGCTCGCGTCCCCCAGCGCCGGGCCAGGTCGGCGGACAGCACCGCGGCGTCTCGGCGCGCGTCGCGGTCGATGACGGCGCGGTCCTGACGAAGCGAGTAGAGCGCAGCGACCGACAGAAGGATGACCGGAGGAACAGTGAGCAGGATTGGCCAGACGAGGCTTGCGCTGCGCGTGCGGCGTGCGGTCGAGCGCGGGCGGGACATCGCTCGAGAGGATAACAGCGAAAAGGGGCGCGGGCACCTGATGCCCGCGCCGCCCGGCCGCGTCAGAACGTCGCGCGCGGAATCGCGCCAACCGGGAACACGAGGCCGGCAATGAAGCCGACCACGACGTAGACGACGATCATCACGATGGCCGCGACGACAAGGTAAACGATGGCCTTGTCGGGAGGCGTCTTCATCAGCGGAACAACACCCAGGTAGATCAGGTACAGGCCGTAGAGCCCCGCCAGCAACCCGATCGGCGCCAGCGCGGGGTACAGGTAGAGAATGCCCGCGACCCAGGCGGGCGTCGAGCTGTAGGCGACCAGTTTGATCGCCTGCACGGTGTCGGGTTCCGACTGGAAGTTGGGCGCGAGCTTCGCGATCACGAGGCCCGACACGTAGACGCCGGCGAGCGACAGCACGTACGTCACGATCGCATTGGCGAATGCCGTGCCGATCGGCACGCGAACGTGGCCGTAGAACGGCACCGGGATGCCGATGAGGCTCAACCCGAGTGCCATGCAGACGCACGGGATCGCGGCGAGCAGGACGATGTAGTTGCGGTACAGCCCCGGGAGGTCTTTCGGTTCGGCCGCAATGACGGTCCATTCCTGCTTCGGCTTCGTCAGGATGTTCACCACGCGTGACTGCAGCTGGCCAGACGGTTGTGGAGGCGCGCTTGTCGGAGTTTCCATTCCTTCACCCGTCCTTTCGGTTCCGTTCACGTCTCGATGTCCCGTCCCGCCGCGCGCGTTGCGCGGTCGACGGCGTGGGTCCGCCTGTCGCCCGGATCATGTCACCAGGTGCGCGGCGGGGCAAGCGGGTAATCCTCGCATCTGCAGCGTCGCCGCAGCTGATGTCACTGCTTGACGAATTCCACCCGCCGGTTCTGCGCGCGGCCCTGCGGCGTGTCGTTGGAATCAATCGGCTTGGTGGCGCCCAGGCCATTGGTCGTCAGGCGCGACGCGTCCACGTTGAACTGGGAGACCAGCACCGCCTTGACCGCCTCGGCGCGGCGCTTCGAGAGATCGAGATTGGCGGCCGCGTTTCCCACCGAGTCGGTGTGCCCCTCGATCAGCAACTTCAGGGCGGGATTGGTGTCCAGCCCCTTCGCGACGGTCTGGATGGCGGCGGCTGATTCGGGCTTCAGCCGGTCGCTGTTGGTGTCGAACAGGATGCCGTGCGACACGTAGCGGCCGGATGCGTTGATGACGGCGCTGAAATCCGGTGTCGATTCGGCAAACCGCACGGAGCGGTAGCCAAGCGACGGGCCGGTGCCCAGGAAACCCGCGGCCATTTCCACCCTGTCGATAGGCGGCAGGGCAACCTGGTTGAAGTCGAGGTGCTTTTCGCCGTTGATGAAGATGCGCACGCGGCCGTTCTGCATCCACAGGGCCAGCTTCATCGGCTGCTTGACATTCAGGGCGGCGGGAAGGATGCGTGTGCGGCCCAGTTCCTCGTACTTCGGCGACCGGAGCGACACGACGAGGTCGGTCTGTTGCGCGCTGACGTATATAACCCACTGCAGCGTTTCCTGGTTCTTCGAGAAGAAGGAATAGGTCGCGTCGGCCCGGCCGGTCGGCGTATTGAAACTGGTCTCGGCCTCAAAGGTGAAGTTCGCGGGCAGCGCGGTCAGGTTCGGCGTCAGGATGCCCTTCTGGGTGGCCGTCAGTTGCCGCACGGTTCCCGCTTCCCGCAACTCGGGCGCCGCACCACGCACCTTGAAATGCGGCGGTGCATCTCCCGGGGCCATATCCGTGAAGTCGTCGAAGAAAATCGTCTTCTCGCCCGGAACGAAATCCGCCTTGAGCGTCTTGAACTCCGGCTGTTGCGCCGGCGTCTGGATTGCCCTGCCTTCGGCAAGCATTCCCGCCGCAACCACCACGGCGCACACGATGAGACCACCCTTGATCGCCACGGCACATCCTCCTGATGGAAAAAGGGATTAGCTGGACGCCCCAGTATCCGCACGCGCTCGAGGGTGGTCAAGCGGATTTCGGGGGATTCCGGCGATCGAGCCGCCGATCGACGGCCGTTGCAGGCTCTCAGAAGTCAGACCACCGCGCCCTCAACGCGCATCCGCGGTGGTACAATCGGCCCGGCGATCATGGCCCTCTCGTCCGGCGCCCGCCTCGGCCCGTACGAGATCCTCGCCGAGCTCGAAGCCGGCCCGACGCCCCGCCCCCGCGGGCAGTTCCGCTCGAGCCGGGCGAGCCCGATTTCATCCGTAAAAGGCCCTCCGGCCGATTGCCGGCGATGCCGGCCGTGCGCGTGGTATACTATGCGAGTCAGGTTGGTTACAGCACTCCGCGTTGTCCGCGTCAGAGAATCGAGTCACATCATCTCGCTTCCCCTTACACACGGCATCCGTCGAGGAGAGCCTATTCCATCCCGCCTGGGGCCCATATCGGACTGCCCGGCGATCGCAACGATGAACGGACGCTGACGGTCCGCATCAAAACCTCCCGCCGAAAGCGGGGGAGGAGAATGAACGATGGCTCGGAAACTCTACGTAGGAAACCTGCCGTACGAAGTCGGCGAAGCGGACCTCCAGCAGCTGTTCGAACGTGCGGGAACGGTCGAGACCGTGAACGTCATGCGCGACATGGCGACCGGCCGCGCGCGCGGCTTCGCGTTCGTCGAGATGGGCACGGACGAAGAGGCCCAGAAGGCGATCAGTGAACTGAACAACTACTCGCTGGGTGGGCGCAATCTCACGGTCAACGAGGCGCGTCCGAAGCCCGAGCGCTCGGGCGGGTTCGGCGGCGGCGGAAGCCGGCGCCGGTCGGAACCGCGCTGGTAGCTTCGTAGGCGCAGAATCGGGACGGCTCTCGGTCGTGGCAAGTGCACGAAGGGGCCGTCCCCCTTTTTCGGGCGGGCGGCGCCTGCGTCGAACGGGTCGCCCAAGCCCGGCAGGCGGAACCAGCCGGGAACTGCCGAGATGTCCGGCCATCAGACGGCTCCGCGTCTGTTCAGGTCGCCGGCTCCTGTTCAATGTGGGACATCGCCGCCGGTGAGGGGTGCGGCAGACTGAGGCAATCGGCGCGCGGCGTCCGCCGTGCGAGGGCAGCGCCGGCAGCCAAACGCGTTTACGACGGAGCAGGTGCCCGTGTTGACGAGCGCACACCGTTTCGCAGGCTACGATGAGGCTTTCATGCCTTACCGTCATCTCGCGATCCGGGTGCTCGCCTGCGCACTCCGGGATGTTGCCGACCCCGCGGGGTCCCAAACCGATCGTGAGAGCGCCCGGCTGTTCTTTGCCGGCTCCCCGATGCTCCTCCACTGGTGTCGCGTGGCCGCGCTCGATCCGTGCCTGGTCGCCAAACACGCGGCGAAGTTCACGAAGCCGACGAGGCCGGTTGACGCGAGCGCGAATCCGCCGGGCGTCGCATGGGTGAGGGGTTCCAAGCGAGTGCACAGCCTGTATCCACTGAGCCGCGGCCGCCCGGGCGGCGCTGTGCCGGATTGAACAGACGCCGGCGAAACCGCCGGGCTACGATCGCAATCGGCCCGAGTGGCCGGTCGCTTTCGCCCTTTTGCCAGCCGGGCCGGGAAGCCGTATTTGGGATGGAGTCTCCAATGAAGGGTTTCGACAAAGGCGACCGCGTCGCTCACGTGCAGTACGGAGCGGGAACGCTCATCGACATCAATGAGTACCACACGGTGATCGACTTCGACGAACACGGCATCCACAAGTTCATCACGACCATCGTCTTGCTCGAACCCACGGCGATCCCGGCACCGGTGCGCCACGTCAAGGGCGCACGCAAAGGCACCGTCCGGTCGCGCGCACGCACCTGAAACCCGGGCGAGCGCTTCGCGTCCATCCTGTCCGAAGCCACCAGCGACGGCACGGCCGTCGAGTTGGGGCAGCCGGGAAGCAGATCCTCACACGGAAGCTGGCGAAGGCGGACCGCCGGGCGTGACGCCCACCACCTTGCCGTCCACGAGATCGATCCGCTCCGCCTGGGGCGACGCCGGCAGGCCGGGCATCCGCATGATGTCACCGAGCAGCGGCACGAGGTACCCGGCGCCGGCCGCGATCAAGAGGTCGCGCACCGTGATCGTGAACGACACGGGGCGGCCGACGAACGACGGGTCGTCCGACAGCGACTTCTGCGTCTTGGCGATGCAGAGCGGGAGGCCTTCGAGGCCGAACGCGCGAACCGTCGCGAGCGCCTGCCGGGCCTGCTTCGTCCACACGACGTCGCGTGCGCCGTACATCGCGTGCGCGATCTTCGACATCTTCTCCGGCACCGGCTCGTTCCAGTCGTAGAGCGGCTGGAAACGGCGCGACCGCGTCTCGGCGTGCGCCATGACCGCACGCGCCAGGTCGCGCCCTCCGTCGCCGCCGCGTGCGAACACGTCGGCCACGGCGAAAGGGACCTTCAGGCCTTCAGCCGCCCGCGCGACGACAGCGATCTCCTCGTCGGTATCGGCGGCAAACCGGTTCAGGCCGACGACCGGCGTCTCGCCGAACGTGCGGATGTTCTCGATGTGCTTCTCGAGGTTGA
>Ga0315282_10009576_pt1 | contig 15375 bp, 14 predicted proteins | sample YL17G07_20_MG_FD_203693 | JGI IMG/M metagenome (GOLD analysis project Ga0315282, IMG submission 203693) | Sediment microbial communities from Yellowstone Lake, YNP, Wyoming, USA - YL17G07_20 | ecosystem: Environmental > Aquatic > Freshwater > Lake > Sediment | place: USA: Wyoming | collected... | reverse complement strand
CAGCCTGCCGCCGGTGGTTTTCCTGCTACAATGAGAGGAATTTGGCACGGAGAGGTGGCCGAGCGGCTGAAGGCGCACGCTTGGAAAGCGTGTATGCTCGAAAGGGTATCGAGGGTTCAAATCCCTCCCTCTCCGCCAGTGGCCCGGCGGCGGCAGTGCCCGCCTCGTCCGGGCGACCCCCTTGCGCCCGGCGATAATTTTCATCAATTTCTGGCGTACCAGGAAGAACCGCTCTATACTGTAACGGGTTTTTTCTGGGGTGCATCTATTGGGGTATGCTTGGGCGCCGGAGCGCTAGCAACCGGATCGCCCACGGAAGTCGAGGAGGTATTTGAATGAGAAAGCTGGTAGTTATTCTGGCGGTCGTCGCCTTGGTTGGCGGCCTCATTGCGGCTGCAAGCGCCTATGCCCAGGTCGGCGGTGTCGCCAAGTCGGTGGCCAAGCAGAAGGCGAAGGAAAAGGCCACGAGTGCGGCCAAGGGGTCGGCCAAAGAGGCAAAGGCATCGAAGGCCAAAGAGGCAAAGGCTGCAAAACCCGGCAAGTTCTCTGGCACGATCAGCTCGGTGACTGATAGCAGCCTGGTCGTTGCGAAGGCCGGCGGGGCGACCGAAACGTTTGTCTTAAACGCGCAGACCAAGAAGGAGGGCAACCTCCAAAACGGCGGCAAGGCCGCCGTCCAATACAAGGTCGATGGCGGCAACAAGGTGGCCACCAGCGTGAAGGCGAGCCCACCCAAGGCTCCGAAGGCTGCCAAGGCTCCGAAGGCCGCGAAGCCCAAGGAGGTAAAGGCAATAAAGAAGTAGGAAGGGACCCGGTCGAAGGACGTGTAGGGGCGCTGTCGGCTGCGGCTCCGGCAATGAATGGGTATTGTCGCCTGGGGCGCAGCGGGCAGCGCCCCTACTTCGTCTTCGGCCGCTGAGGGCGGCTGTTTGCCTGCCTGGGAAGCCCCACAAAGAGTCCGGATGGAGGGGCGGAATCTGGAATTGCCGGATTTCTACCGGGGATCGTCTGGTCGCCAGGCCGGTTCTGGCCGGGGATGGCCGGTGTATACTTGGGCCGCCCCGGAAGCCAGAATGAAAATCCGCGGTCTCAGCTCTGGCTGAGACGGCGATTGAGGAGAAACAGCGATGAACCCCATCGAGATTCCCGCCGCCAAGCTGAACCCCAAGGAATTCATCAAGGAGAAGGTCAACGAGATCTCGGACTCCGTCGGTGACGGTTCCGCCATCACGGCCCTCTCCGGTGGAGTCGATTCTTCGGTCGTCACCTTGCTGGGCCACAGGGCGCTCGGCGACAGGCTGAAAGCCTACTTCATCAACAATGGCCTGATGAGAGAGGGTGAACCCGAGGGCGTCGCCCGGGTCTTTCGGAAATTCGGGATCCACGTGGAGATACTGGACGCCCGGGAGACGTTCCTGGCGGCCCTGAAAGGCATACACGATCCGGAAGAGAAGCGCGAGGCGATAACGCAGACTTTCTACAAAACGGTCTTCAGCCCGCTCTTCAAGAACAGCGGCGCGCGCTATCTTCTTCAGGGGACTATCCTGACGGATGTAGAGGAGACGGTGGCGGGCGTCAAGCGGCAGCACAACGTTCTTCAACAACTGGGCATTGACCCCCAACAGGCATTCGGGTATAGCGTCATCGAGCCGCTGGTGCAGATCCGCAAGGATGGCGTGAGAAAGGTGGCGAAGGCTCTCGGTTTGCCGGAGTCGCTGTACAAGCGGATGCCTTTCCCGGGCCCGGCTCTTGCCGCTAGAGTGGTGGGCGAAGCGTCTCCGGAGAGAATCGCATTGGTGAGAAAGGCGACCGCCATAGTCGAACGAGAGCTGCGAAATGTGAAGGCCTTTCAGTGCATGGCGATTCTTCACGAGGACCGGTTTGCCGGCATGAAGGAGGGCAGGAGAGAGTTTGGGATGCAGATTGAGGTCCGCTGCTGGAAGAGCGTTGACGCCAGGACCGCCACGCCGTCGTGGTTGCCTCCTCGTCTGCAAGAGAAGCTGGCGAGAAGAATAACGACGGGAATCCCCGGGGTGGTGAGCGTCACCTACAACATTACCCCCAAGCCGCCTTCCACTATGGAAGCTGTTTGAGTGCGCCGGGCTGCATCCCTTGGCCTTGATGGCGCGCCCGGAATTGATTCTCTCTGCCTTGCGCCTTCGGCGTGTAAAGCTGTTCGTGGGACAAGGTGCCGGCAGCCTACACGGCGGCGGCAGAATACTGAATGCCGGCGTGGTGCTCCTGGAGAGACTTGACGGCGTTCAACCGCGATTGCCGGTAGGCGGCAATGCCTTTGGCGGCCGCCAGGGCGCCGGCCAGCGTCGTGACATAGGGCAGCTTGTGCTTGACGGCGCTCTTGCGGATATAAGAATCGTCGTACTTGCTCTGCTTTCCGGCCGGCGTGTTGATGATCAGATGGATTTCACGGTTCTTGACGAAATCCACGATATGGGGCCGTCCCTCATGCATCTTGTTCACCACCTGAGAGGGGATGCCGTGTTGTGCCAGCCAGGCCGCCGTTCCCGTGGTGGCCATGATCCGAAAGCCCAATTCGGCAAACTGGCGGGCCACGTCAACCACCGCGGGACGGTCTCTTTCCGCCACGGTGATTAGCACCGTTCCCTGGAGCGGAAGTGTTTGCTGGGTGGCTTCCTGGGCCTTGAAGAAGGCCTCTCCGAAGGTGCCGGCTATGCCCAGCACCTCGCCGGTCGATCGCATTTCCGGACCGAGCAGGGGGTCCACTTCCGGCAGCATGTTGAAGGGGAAGACGGCTGCCTTGACGCCGTAGTGGGGGAGCGAGCCGCGCCGCAGTTTCAGGTCGGCCAGCTTGTATCCCAGCATCAACTGTGTAGCCACCCGGGCCATTGGGATATTGCAGACCTTGGAAACCAGCGGAACGGTGCGCGAAGCGCGCGGATTCGCCTCCAGGACGTACACCGTGTCGTTGGCGATGGCGTACTGCATGTTCATCAGGCCCACTACGCCCAGTTTCAGCGCGATCCTCCGGGTATAGTCCTCGATGGTCTGGAGGTGCCTGGCCGGAATGCTGATCGGCGGGATCACGCAAGAGGAGTCGCCGGAGTGGACGCCCGCCTCCTCGATGTGCTCCATGACGGCCGGAACGAACACGTCGGCGCCATCCGACAGCGCATCGGCCTCGGCCTCGACGGCGTTCTCCAGGAACTTGTCGATCAGGATAGGCCGCTGCGGGGTGACATCGACGGCGGCCGCCATGTACCAGCGCAACATCTCCTCGTCGTGCACTACTTCCATGCCGCGCCCGCCCAGTACGTAAGAGGGGCGAACGATCAGCGGATAGCCGATCCGGGCGGCAACCTCCAGCGCCTGTTCCACGCTGACCGCCATGTCGGCCGCCGGCATGGGGATGCCCATCCGCTCCATCATCTTGCGGAAGCGGTCGCGGTCCTCGGCAAGGTCGATGATTTCGACCGGAGTGCCCAGTATCTTCACGCCGGCCGCGGCCAGCTCGCCGGCGATGTTGAGAGGCGTCTGGCCGCCGAATTGCACAATGACGCCCTCCGGCTTTTCCTTGGCGTAGATGCTCAATACGTCTTCGACGGTCAGCGGCTCGAAGTAGAGCTTGTCGGAAGTATCGTAGTCGGTGGAAACGGTCTCCGGGTTGCAGTTCACCATGATCGACTCGTAGCCCTCGTCGCGCAGGGCGAAGGCGGCGTGGACGCAGCAGTAGTCGAATTCGATCCCCTGGCCGATACGATTGGGGCCGCCGCCCAGTACCATCACTTTCCGCGGGTTGGGGCTGGCGGTGGATCGGTCCGCAACGTTATACGTCGAGTAGTAATAGGCCGCGTTTTGGACGCCGCTCACCGGCACGGCCTCCCAGGCCTCGGCGACGCCCAGCCCCATGCGCTGCTCGCGGATCGTGAGTTCCTCCGACCGCAGCAACATGGCCAGGTAGCGGTCGGAGAAGCCATCTTTCTTCGCCCGCGTCAGCAACTCGTCCGGAATAGGCTGCCCGCGAAACCGCAGGATCTCCTTTTCCAGATCGACCAGTTCTTTCATCTGCTCGATGAACCAGGGTTTGATGTGCGTCTTGCCGGCCAGGACCGAGACGCCGGCGCCCTTTCGCAGCGCTTCGTACATGATGAACTGTCTCTCGCTGGTCGGCTGGGCCAACAGGCCCAGCAGTTCCTTCAAGGATTTGCCGTTGTAGTCCTTGGCAAACCCCAGCCCGTAGCGGCCGTTCTCCAGCGAGCGAATGGCCTTTTGGAAGGCCTCCTTGTAAGTCTTGCCGATGCTCATCACCTCGCCGACGGCGCGCATCTGGGTCCCCAGCCTGTCGTCGGCGCCGCGGAATTTCTCGAAAGCCCACCTGGCGAACTTCACCACCACGTAGTCGCCCCACGGCTCGTACTTGTCCAGCGTCCCGCAGCGCCAGTACGGAATCTCATCCAGCGTCAGGCCGGCGGCCAGTTTCGAGGAAACGAGGGCGATGGGGAAGCCGGTCGCTTTCGAAGCCAGCGCCGAGGACCGCGAGGTGCGCGGATTGATCTCGATCACCACAACGCGGCCGGTCTTGGGATCATGCGCGAACTGGATGTTCGTGCCGCCGATCACCTCGATGGCCTCCACGATCTTGTAGGACTCTTTTTGAAGCCGCTTCTGCAGTTCGGGAGCAATGGTCAGCATCGGCGCCGTGCAATACGAGTCGCCGGTGTGGATACCCATGGCGTCCACGTTCTCGATGAAGCAGACGGTGATCATCTGGTTCCTGGCATCGCGGACAACTTCCAGTTCGAGTTCCTCCCAACCCAGCACCGACTCTTCGACCAGGATCTGGCCTACCAGGCTGGCCGCTATACCCCGGCTGGCCACCACGCCCAGCTCTTCGACGTTGTAGACCAGGCCGCCGCCCGTCCCGCCCAGCGTGTAGGCGGGCCGGATCACCACCGGGTAGCCGAGCTTGTCGGCCACGCGCGCGGCCTCCTCTACCGAGTAGGCCGCTTCGCTGCGCGGCATTTCGATCCCCAGCCGGTTCATGGTTTCTTTAAAGGCGATACGGTCTTCCCCGCGCTCGATGGCGCCCACCTGCACGCCGATCACCTTGACGCCGTATTTGTCCAGTGTCCCCGCCTTCGACAGTTCGGCGCAAAGATTCAGCCCTGATTGCCCGCCCAGGTTCGGCAGGAGCGCGTCGGGACGCTCCCTCTCGATAATCTGGGTCACGCTCTTCAGGTTCAGCGGCTCGATGTAGGTGACGTCAGCCATGCCCGGGTCGGTCATGATCGTTGCCGGATTGGAGTTCACCAGCACAATTTGGTAACCGAGCGCACGTAGTGCTTTGCAGGCCTGCGTTCCGGAATAGTCGAATTCGCAGGCCTGGCCGATGACAATCGGCCCCGACCCGATGATCATGACTTTCTTGATGTCGTTGCGTCTTGGCATGTAGGAGAACCTTGTGATGGCAAACACGCGATGATATCCAAAACGTCCTGCGGTGTGAAGGAAAAGCCGAGTGGGGGGCCGAGCACACCAACGCGGCACGGTTTCGGATGGCCCAGCTTTCCCGCAAAATCCGAACGCACAGGCACGCCGCGCGTGCCCGGTCAACTGGTTGGGGAGCCGCAGGGAATGCTCAGGCTGTCGCTTCGCGAGCGACGGAATGAGCCGGCCGCGTAAACGGGCGAATCATGCCACACGAAGCCGGGGGCGGGATCGGGATCCCGGGCCCCGGCTGATCACGATGTCGATGTCATGACCCAGCAGCAAAAGGAAGCGCATGAGGCGTTCCAGCGAGAAGCCCGCAAGACGCCCGCGCCTGAGGGCTGATATCTTCGGCTGGTCGATCCGCAAGAGCTTCGCGGCTTGCGTTTGGGTGAGACGCCGTCGCTGGATCAGTGCGGTGATCTCCGCCGCGAGCTGTGCCTTAACCAACGCCTCGTCAGGGTTCGGTACGCCCAGATCGGCAAACACGTTTCCGCTGCTTTCGACGTAATCCTTCGCGCCCCGAGACATACTTAGCCCTCCTTTTCGCCTGCCAGTTCCCTGGCTCGCCGCAGCCGCTCGCGGATCAATTCGATGTCCGCCTTGGATGTGCGAATGCCTCGTTTCGACTTCTTCTCAAATGCGTGGAGCACGCAGACCGCATCACCGAGGTTGACGACGTAGACAGCCCGGAAGGCGCCGCGATGATGCGCCGCCGCAATCTCCATGACGCCGGAGCCTAATCCATGAAGCCGCTTGGCACCAACATGTTTTCGGCCGGTCTGCGCCAGGTAAAGAGCGTATCCGATCTCGTCTCGGACCTCGGTTGGAAACCCGCGGACCCGCGCCAGGCTATCTCCAATCCAGACAACCGTCCTCGCAGGCGGCTCCACACCAGGAAGGATATGCCACAACAGGCATATCCGTCAACTGGCCGCATAGGCAATGCAATAAAAAGAAACGAGGAGGTGGTGGCGGCGGAGCGACTCGAACGCTCGACCTAGGGATTATGAGACCCTCGCTCTGCCAACTGAGCTACGCCGCCACGTGGGAAACCACTATTTTAGCGCACCCGCCGGCCGCTTTGCCTGAAATCCGCAATCTGCAACGACATTCAGGCCGGGTGCCTCATGTATCATGAAATTGCATGGCGAGCGCGTTTCTCGATGGGCTGGGCGTCAAAGCCGTCATCTTTGATGTGGACGGCGTGCTGCTGGAAACCATGTCGCTGCACTACCAATCCTACCGGCGGATCCTGGAGCCGGAGGGCCTGAGCGTCGAGCCCATCGAGCTGAACTTGCGGGAGGGGCTGGGCACGCCCGCTGTGCTGGCTTCGCTTTCCGAGGAAAAGGGCTGGGGACTGTCGCCGGAGCGGATCGGGCAAATGGTCGTCCGCCGCCGGAATCTTTTTTTGGAAACCTACGAGCACCGCGTCTACCCGCATGTCCCCGAGCTGCTGGCCTGGCTGGAACAGGCCGGCTACCGGCTGGGGGTGGTTTCCGGGGCCAGCGAGCGCAGCCTGGATGTCTGCCTGCGCGAACACGCGGCGGCGCCGGACGGGCGCTGCCTGGCCGACTGGTTCCCGATCATCATCAGCGGCAGCGCCGTGGCCCGCGGCAAGCCGCACCCCGACCCGTACCTGGAGGCGCTGAAGAGGCTTTCGCTCGCGGGACGTCAGGCGCTGGTAGTCGAGAACGCGCCCTTGGGGATCGAGGCCGCCCACGCCGCCGGCTGCTATGCGGTGGCCATGGAAACCACCCTGCCGAAACCCCGGCTGGAAGCGGCCGACTGGGTGGTGCCGGATCATGCCGCGCTGCTCCGGTTGCTGAAGTGCTGAAGGAGCTGATAGCCGATAGCTGTCAGCTTGTTACTTTCTCCGCCAACGTGTAACTATTGCAGCAGAGGAACGTAATGTCAGATAGCGGGCGGATGGACGAGAGCACACTGGTAGCTGTGGTGCGGCGCGCCCAGGGCGGGGACGCCGAGGCCTTCGGCGAGATCTACCGTCACTACTACGGGCGTGTGCTGGGGCTCTGCCGGCGCCTGCTGAGGTTCCCGGAAGCGGCGGAAGATGCCGCCAACGAAACGTTCCTGCGGGCCCAGCGCGCCATCGGCAGCTTCAACGGCACTGTTTCGTTCGCCACCTGGCTGCTGAGCATCGCCAGTCACCACTGCCTGGACCAGTTGCGCCACCGCACCGTGGAACAGCGGTTGATGGAGCCGGAGTGGTCCGATCGGCAGGAACCGGAGGCGCCGGAATTGACGCCGCTGGGGCAGATGATGGCCGGCGAGCAGGCCCTGGCGGTGCGCGATGCCGTCGAAGCCCAGCCCGACCAGACCCGGCTGGCCCTGGTGCTCTGCTATGCCTGCGGCTTTACCTATGAGCAGATCGCCGAGGTGATGCACCTGAATCGCAATCATGTTGCCACGCTGATTTTCCGGGGCAAGCGCGCGCTTCGCAAAAAGCTGGCCCGCCACGGGAGGGAGCAGCAACGATGAATTGCTTTCCGGAACTGACTTACGCCGTTTACGCCGACGGAGAGCTGCCCGCCGAGGAAGCGGCCCAGGTGGAGGAACACCTGGCCGGCTGCTCGCGTTGCCGCCTTCTGGCTGATTCGCTGCAGGTGGAAACCCGCGCGCTGCAGCAGGCCCTGCAGGTCGACGAAGCGGCCGAACCGTCGCCTTCCCGCCAGAATCCGCCCCAGTCCGCGTAGTGCCCCCAACCGAGCCGCGAGCGTGAGCGTGGCGTCCACGTAGCCCTGGCTGCCCGCACGCCGCCTTACGGTCGCGGCTCGGTTCAGAAAAACCACTGGACGATTTCCATGGGGAATGTTCTTCTGGAATTATGGCGGTGGCGAACTCACCATTGGAAACCCGGCTCGACCCCCGTTCCCCCGAGTCCCGGCGCAACATGCGCCGCATGGTCGATCTGCTCACCGAAATCAAGAATCAGGAAGAAGAGATCCGGCAGGGCGGGGGCCCCAAGAATGTCGAAGCGCAGCACAAGAAGGGGCGGCTGACGGCGCGCGAGCGGATCGCGCGGCTGATCGACCCCGGCAGTCCTCTCTTTGAATTGGGGCTGTACGCGGCCCACGAGATGTACAAGGAATGGGGCGGCGCGCCGGCCGCCGGCGTGGTCGCCGGCCTGGCGCGGGTCGCCGGACGCCTGATGATGGTCGTTGCCAACGATGCCACGGTCAAGGCCGGCGCCTTCTTCCCCATGACGGCCAAGAAGGTGATCCGTGCGCAGAACATCGCCATCGACAATCGCATCCCCACCATTTACCTGGTCGATTCGGCTGGCATCTTCCTGCCGCTGCAGGAGGATGTGTTCCCGGACACCGACGACTTCGGGCGCGTCTTCCGCAACAACGCCGTGATGAGCGCCATGGGCATCCCGCAGATCACCGCGGTGATGGGCATGTGCGTGGCCGGCGGCGCCTACCTGCCGGTGATGTGCGACCACATCCTGATGACCGACGGCAGCGGCCTGTTTCTGGCCGGGCCGGCGCTGGTGCAGGCCGCCATCGGGCAGAAGAACTCGCCCGAGGAGCTGGGCGGCGCCAAGGTCCACGCGGCCATCAGCGGCACCATCGATTTTCGCGAGCCGGACGACGAGTCCTGTCTGGCTAGGATCCGGGCGCTGGTGGACAAGATGGGCCACCGCACGACGGCCCCCTTCGACTGCATCGAGCCGGAGCCGCCCGCCTACCCCCCCGATGAGATTTACGGCATCTTCTCCGCGGACCCGGCCAGGCAGTACGACATGCGCGAGATCATTGCCCGCATCGTGGATGGCAGCCGGTTCGAGGAATACCGCGCCGAATACGGCGAGACGGTCCTATGCGGATATGCGCGCATCGGCGGCTGGGCCGTGGGCGTGGTGGCCAACCAGAAGAAGCACGTGCAGGGCGTGGCGCCCGGCACCGGCGCAAAACGGATGGAATTCGGCGGGGTGATCTACACCGAGTCGGCGGGGAAGGCCGCCCGCTTCATTCTGGACTGCAACCAGAACCTGGTGCCGCTGATTTTCCTGCACGACGTGAACGGCTTCATGGTCGGCCGGGACGCCGAGTGGAGCGGCATCATCCGCGCCGGCGCCAAGATGGTGAACGCCGTGTCCAACAGCGTGGTGCCCAAGATCGCGGTGATCTGCGGCGGCAGTTTCGGCGCCGGCCATTACGCGATGTGCGGCAAGGCCTACGATCCGCGCTTCATTTTCGCCTGGCCCAGCGCCCGCTACGCGGTGATGGGTGGCGACCAGGCGGCCGGCACTTTGCTCGATATCAAGATCAAGCAACTGGAGCGCGAGGGCCGCAAACTGAGCGCGGAGCAGAAGCAGGAGCTGTTCGAATCGGTGCGCTCCACCTACGAAGGCCAGACCGACATCCGCTACGGCGCCGCCCGCCTTTGGGTGGATGCCATCATCGACCCGGCTCAAACCAGGGAGGCGCTCATCTGGGCGCTGGAAGCGGCCGCGCTGAATCCCGAGGTGCGCGAGTTCAAAACCGGGGTCTTTCAAACCTGAGCCGCAGATTGCGCAGATGACACGGATTTGAAGGATTCAATCGGTGCAATCTGCGGAATCTGCGGCTTCGGCTCTTTATGGAGATGGTGAAGATCATCGAGTGCCCGCGGGATGCCTGGCAGGGATTGCCGGGCACGATCCCGACGGCGGAAAAGGCCGAGTACCTAGCGGGGCTGATGCGCGCCGGGTTTCGCTCCATCGACGCCGTCAGCTTCGTCTCGCCGCGGCACGTCCCGCAGATGGCCGACAGTGAGGCGGTGCTCGCGTCGCTGAGAAACACGGCCTCGCTGGAGCTGGCCGGCACCGAAATCATCGCCATCGTGGTCAATGAGACGGGGTTGGAGCGAGCGCTGGCCGCCGCCGGCGTGCGGACCGTCGGCTGCCCCTATTCGGTGTCGGCTCAGTTCACGCGTGCCAACGCCAACATGAGCGTTGAGGAATCGCGCGCGCTGGTGGAGAGATTACGGCAGGCAACTCAGTCGGCGGGACGGAACCTGGTCATCTATATATCCATGGCCTTCGGCAACCCCTACGGAGAGCCGTGGTCGCCGGAGCTGGTCGCCGCAACGCTTCTTTGGCTAAAGAAGATGGGCGTGAGCACCGTGTCGCTGGCCGACACAGTCGGCGCCGCTGGGCCGGAAGACGTGGGCAGGCTGTTGGAGTCGGTGCGCGGCATCGCGGACGGTATGGAACTGGGTGTACACCTGCACAGCCGCCCGGACAGCGCCGCGGAAAAAGTCCTGGCCGCGTACCAGGCGGGCTGCCGCCGCTTCGACGGCGTGCTGACCGGCCTCGGCGGCTGTCCATTCGCCTCCGACCATCTGGTCGGCAATATCCCGACCGAAATCGTCGTGGAAGCTCTGGCAGCCCGCGGCGTGGAAACCGGCATCCAGCCGGCGGCGCTGGCATCCGCGCTCCAAGCCACCCGGGCTATCCGCGCCAAGTACGCCGGCTAATCTGGGTCATCTGCGAAATCTGCGGCTAAGGTTTTTATGAGCGTCTACGAAACACTCACGCTGGAATTCGAGGAAGACCTGGCCACGGTCACGCTGAACCGGCCGGAAAAGCGCAACGCCATCTCGCGGCGCATGATCGAGGAACTGCTGGCCGCGCTGGAGCAGGGCGAATCGGCGCCGGTGCGCGCCGTCATTCTCACCGGCGCCGGCAAGGCGTTTTGCTCCGGGATGGACCTGGAGGCGCTGCGGGCCATTGCCGGGCAGCCGCCGGAAGGCAACCTGGAGGACTCGCGGCTGATGGCGCGGATGTTCTACCGGGTCTACAGCTACCCCAAGCCGCTGATCGCCGCGGTCAACGGAGCGGCGCTGGCCGGCGGCTGCGGCCTGGCCACGCTGTGCGACTTCACCCTGGCCGTGCCCGGCGCTCAGTTCGGCTACCCGGAGGTGCGGGTCGGCTTTCTCCCGGCGATTGTCGCCGTGTTTCTGGTGCGGCAGGTGGGCGAGAAGCGGGCCCGGGATCTGCTGCTGACCGGCCGCACGTTCGAGGCCCGGGAAGGCCTCGGCTTTGGCCTGGTCACCGAGGTTGTGCCGGCCGAGCGCCTGCTGGAGCGCGCCCGCGAGCTGGCCTCTTCGCTGGCCGCCTCCAGCCCCACCAGCCTGCTCCGAACCAAGCGCCTGCTGCTGGACCTGGACCGCCCGCAGCTCGAAAGCCAACTGGAGCTGGCCGCGCGCGAGAACGCGGACATCCGCTCCACCGCCGACTTCCGTGAAGGTCTGGCTGCGTTTCTGGAAAAACGCAAGCCTGTCTGGACGGGGAAATAACTCACCACAAAGGCACAAAGCACACAAAGGGCACGAAGGAAGACCTCCTTTGTGGGAAACCGCGGCTTTGTGCATTTGTGGACAAAATTCGCTACGATAGCAATATGGACCTAGGGCGGAGAGGGTTCGTGGCTTCACTGTTGGCCGGTGTCTCCGTAAGCAGGGCGCCGGCCGCAACGGCGGGCAAGCTGGGCATTCCGGGGCCGTATCGCGGGCGGGTGGTGGCCGTCGAGCATCCGGGCAGCATCGTCTCCGGCAAGTACCAGGCGGCGGCGGTGCGGCAGATGATGGACCAGGGCATGACGCAGTTGACCGGCGCGCCCACCGCCACCGAGGCCTGGCGCGCCTTCTTCGAGCCGGGCCAAGTGGTGGGCATCAAGGTTAATCCCGTCGGGCAGCCCTACTTGATCTCCGCTCCCGAAGTGCTGCACGCCATCATCGACGGGCTGAAGTCGGCCGGCATCAAAGCACCCGACATGGTGGTGTACGACCGCTACCGGCGCGAGTTCCTCAGCGCCGGCTTCGATAAGTGGCTGCCCGAGGGCGTGCGCTGGACCTTTGCCACCGAGGTCTCGCAGGAATACCAGCTCGACATGGATGGATACGACGCGGACCATTACATGGAGATGGCCCTGGTCTCGTCCAAGGGGGACCCGCAAGACCGCCACCAGCGCCGCTCTTACGTCGCCAAGTTCCTGACCAAGCAGATCGACAAGCTGGTGAACCTGTGCGTGCTCAAGCACCACCAGTCGGCGGGCGTGACGCTGGCGCTGAAAAACCTGTCGCACGGGCTGGTGAACAACGTATCGCGCAGCCACATCAGCCGCAGTCTCAACGTTTGCGGGGCGTTCATCCCGGCGGTCGTCGAGGTCCCCATCATCCGCCGCAAGGTGGTGCTCAACATCCTCGACGGCATCCAGGGCGCCTACCACGGCGGGCCGGGGCGCAAGGTGGGCAAGTACCTCTGGGATCACAAAACCATGTACTTCTCCACAGACCCGGTGGCCATGGACAAAGTCTGCTGGCAGGTGATCGACGAGCAGCGCGGCCGGATGGGGATGCTGCCGGTAGCCGACGGCAAGCCCGACGACGACAGCGTCTTCGTCAGCATGCAGCCGGAGCACATCGAGCTGGCGGGCGTGCTGGGCCTGGGCGAGTACAACGACGACAAAATCGATTTGAAAAAGATGAAGATCTAGCCGCAGATTTCGCAGATTCCGTTGACCACATCGGAGTACCGGCCCCACCCGTCGAGCACGGCGCTGCAGCGGCTCGGGGAACAGGAAAGAAGGAGAGGACAAGCAGATGACAGCAAAGCTGACGCGGCGCCAGTGGTTGGCCGCCTCGCTCTGCTTACCTTCGGCGCTGGCCGCTGGACCACGCGATTGGAACCGGCCGGCGCCGCTTGGCAAATCGGGCCTCAAAGTCACCCCTCTCGGCCTGGGCTGCGGGGTGCTCGATGCCAACGTGTACCAGAAGGCGGTGGATGCCGGCATCAACTACTTCCACTGTCTTCCTTATGGTCAGGAGACCTTCCTGGAGCTTGTCGGGAAAGCGGTGAAACCGGTCCGAAGCCGCGTGGTGCTGGCCTGCGGCGGAAACCAGGGGAACAAGAAAGACCTGCTCGAGCAGGTCGAGAAACGGTTAAAAAACCTGGGAACGGATTACATCGATCTCTTTTACCTGACGTCGAAGCACAAGCCGGAGGCGATCACCGACGAGTTGATGGAAGCTCTGCGCGCCGCCAAGCAGGCGGGCAAGATACGGGCCGGCGCCCTGAGCACGCACGGCCTCGCCGCAATCGTTCCGCGCCTGCTCGAAGTTCGCGAAGTGGTTGGCGCTATTATGATCGTCTGCAACTTCGCCACCTGGGTCCAGGCGGCCGATCCGAACGTGCCGCCGCGTGCCTCGCTGCCCGGCGGCGGCTGGGAAGACATCACCAAGGTGCGGAAGGCGGGCATCGGCATTGTGGCCATGAAGGCCTTGGTGGGCGGGCTGCAGTTCGCGCCGCCGGACCGCCAGGCCTGGGCAAAATCTCTCGAAGGCCCCAGTCGCCAGGCTGCCCTCGCCGCCGCGCTCAAATGGGTGTTGCGGAACGAGCAGGTGGATACCGCCCCCGTGGCTGTGGACGACGCTCAACAATTCGAGCGCAACCTGAAGACTGCCGCCGAACCCTTCACCGATGCCGACAAACAGCGCCTCGCCGCCGCAGTCGAGCGCATCAGCCCCTACTACTGCCGCATGTGTCAGCGCTGCGAGGGTGCTTGCCGTTCGGGATTGCCCGTTTCCGACGTGATGCGTTTCCTGATGTATGCGGAGGGCTATGGGAACATCGAGCGGGGCCGGCGGGAGTTCCAGAGGTTGCCGCAGGAGCTGCGCGCCGTGCGCTGCGGCGACTGCCCAGGCTGCACCGTGCGCTGCCCCAACGGAGTGCGAGTACGCGAGCGGCTGTCCCGCGCCCAAACCGTGCTGGCTTGATAGGCGGAATAATGGGACGCAGAAAAACGCAGATCAGATCCAACTTCCCCATTTGCGTTTTTCTGGGTTTATCTGCGTCCCGTTCCTGATCTGTGGAATCTGCGAAATCTGCGGCTACGGCCTCTGGTCACTTCGGCTGGCCTGTGGCTTGGCGGCGTAGGCGCACTGGGCGGCGGCCACTCCCTTGCCCGCTGCTTTGACAACCCCCTGTTCGGCGAGCAGCGTTTCCAGCGCTGCCAGGACCAGGAGCACGTTGCATTCCGTGCAGGAGTTGCCCATCAACCCGATGCGCCACAGCTTTCCGCGGAACTTGCCCAGCCCGCCGGCGATCTCAATGTTGTAGCGGGAAAGCAGGCGGGAGCGGATGGCGGCGTCGTCCACGCCCTCGGGCGTCAGCACGGCGGCCAGCGTCGGCATGCGGACGCCAGCGGGCGGCAACGATTGCAGCCCGAGCGCCTCCAGGCCGGCCAGCAGGGCGGCCATGTTGCGGGCGTGGCGCTCCCAGCGCGCTTCCAGCCCCTCTTCCAGCACCAGCCGCAGCGCCTCGTCGAACGCATAGATCATGGAAATGGGGGCGGTGTGGTGGTAGGTGCGCTCGCGTCCCCAGTATTTCTCCACCATGGAGAGGTCCAGGTACCAGCTCTGCACCTTGGTGCGGCGCGAGCAGACAACTTCGTTGGCGCGCGCCGACAGGGTGATGGGGGCCAGGCCCGGCGGGCAGCTCAGGCACTTCTGCGACCCGCTGTAGCAAACGTCGATGGCCAGGCCGTCCACGTCCAGCGGGGCGCCGGCCAGCGTGGCCACCGAATCCACCACGAACAGCGCGCCCGCCTCGCGCGCCAGGCGGCCGAGCGGTTCCAGCGGCTGGAGCACGCCGGTGGAAGTCTCGCCGTGCACCACGGCCAGCAGCTTGACCGCACCGGGAGCCGCCCGCAGCGCCGCCCGCACCTCGTCGGGATCGACCGCGCGGCCCCATTCCGCTGCCACCTTGATCAGCCGCGCCCCGGCCCGCTCGACGATGTCGCACATGCGGTCGGCGAAAACGCCGCCGGTGCAGATCAGGGCCAGATCGCCCGGCTCCAGAAAGTTCACCAGCGCGGCCTCCATCCCCGCGCTGCCGGTTCCGGA
>Ga0315282_10009575_pt1 | contig 15379 bp, 7 predicted proteins | sample YL17G07_20_MG_FD_203693 | JGI IMG/M metagenome (GOLD analysis project Ga0315282, IMG submission 203693) | Sediment microbial communities from Yellowstone Lake, YNP, Wyoming, USA - YL17G07_20 | ecosystem: Environmental > Aquatic > Freshwater > Lake > Sediment | place: USA: Wyoming | collected... | reverse complement strand
GTGATCCATTCGGACGTATCCTCGGCCTGAACGACCGATACGATCGTTATGATAAGGATGCACAGGATGACTGCCTTCGTTCTCACATGCATACCCCGGAATTCTCTTTTATCGCAGATGAATGTATGGTTATCCGGTATTATCCCCGGTTTATTGCACCTGAGCGGAGTGCACCCTCCCGCATTACCGGAACGGTTCTGGCAGCGCAAAAATCGGCAGACGTTTTCTCGCGTATCGTTGTTGCACGGGTGAACAGCAGACTGCCGTAAAGGGATGGGCTTCCCGATGAGGGGATAGTCAGGTAAAAAGATGGCTCTTCGATAAAGAGTGCGGGCTGAATTGAACGATTAATTCTCACATTTGATTACATGAAATTGCTACACCCAGATGTTATCGGCACGGCGCCTCGACGATGCAAGATACGAGAATACAAGGTGTTACAAATATTTTGGAGGGCTCCCCGCCTCAGGGCCCCTCCGGGGCACGGCGGGGCGAGAAAATTTTTTGCAATGATAGAAATCTAAGCGATTGGCACTCCCAAAAAAAGTAAAAGAGTTGTATCTCCCAGCAACAGACGGCAATAACTCCTTGCCCGGGCGCGACCCGAGAGGCGTCGCGCCGACCCGCATCAGCGGGAGGGGACTATCCCTCGCAGGCATATGGGGGCAGCAGCCCCCACGTATCGATTATCCGAAACTTACCCACACAAAATGACGAAGAGCCAAAAAGATGAACCGATGAACCAGGATTTTATACAAAATTAAGGATTAAAAATAATCGCAGCTGTTTGAAATCGCATTATTTATAATCAGACTCGCGTTAAGGTTATACTGTAATAGTATCGGGATCCCTTGTCTGGATATTAATGGCAACCCGGATTAAAAACGCTGCGAATGCCTGTACATAAAATATTTGCATTTATTCTGGTGGCAGGATACAGGCAGGTAAGGGAAAAAGAGTGATGAGAACAGAGAGACAAACACCGGCAAAAACTATTCGAGACAGGCAGGGGATTATGCGTTCCGATGCAGAAAAGGCATTATCTGAAGGCGAGGAAAAATTCCGCGAGATATTTGACAAGGTAAATGATGCAATTCACATCCATGAAATTTTAAAGGACGGGAGTCCAGGCAGGTTCATTGAGGTAAATGAGGTTGCATGCCGGATGCTGCAGTACTCAAACGAAGAGCTCCTCCGCCACACCCCTCTCGATTATACCACGGATTACCACAGCCGGCCCCTGAGGGAAATCATAACTGAGCTTGCAACAAGGGGCAACGCCTTGTTTGAGACAGAACATAAAAGAAAAGACGGAGTTATCATCCCTGTTGAGGTCAATGCGCATGTCATCCAGTTTGGCGGAAAGAGCCGGGTACTTTCTGTTGTCCGGGATATCACCGAGCGGAAACTGGCGGAAAAAGAACTGCGGGAGAGCGAGAGCAAATACAAACAGCTGGTCACGATGCTGAACGAGGGCATCTGGGTGATTGACCGGAATGCGACAACTACCTTTGTCAACCGGAAAATGGCTGATATGCTCGGATATACTCCGGATGAGATGATCGGGAGACCAGCATATTTTTTCACACCTCCGGAATTGTTGGATAATGTAAAACAAGATATCGGTGCAGCAAAAGACGATGAGCCAAGGCAGCGGGAGATCGCCCTGCAAAAAAAAGACGGATCAAAAGTCTATACCCTGATGAGTACCGCAGAGATCCGGGCTGATAGCGGGAAGTATCTCGGCGGAATTGCCGGGGTCATGGACATTACCGAGCGGAAGAACGCGGAACGTGCGCTTCAGGAGAGTGAAACCAAGTACAAACAGCTGGTCACGATGCTGAACGAGGGCATTTTCGCGATTGACCGGAATGCAACCATTACTTTTGCGAACAACAGGTTTGCCCAGATGCTCGGCTTCGCTCTTGATGAGATCGTGGGAAAACCGGTATTTTCATTCTTACCCCCGGATCTAAAGGATAAAGCAAAACTGGAGATCGAATCGGAACGCAGCGGTGAGGTGACGCAGCGGGAGGCCGTCATGCTCAGAAAAGACGGTTCACAACTATCCGGATTGATGGTAACAACACCGGTTCTGGATGCCCGGGGGATGTCCATCGGCGGAATCGCGGCGGTCATCGATATTACCGAGCGCAAGCAGATGGAGAAGGTAGTCCTCGCGTCACTTAAGGAAAAGGAAATATTGTTAAAAGAGATCCATCACCGGGTAAAAAATAATCTCCAGATCATCGCAAGCCTCATCTCTCTCCAGTCACGGTACGTCACAGACGAAAATGTGCTGAACGTTCTCAAAGAAAGCCAGAACCGCGTAAAAGCGATGGCGCTCGTGCACGAACGGCTCTACCGCTCTGAAAACCTGTCGGAAGTCGCCCTTTCTGACTACCTGCGGTTCCTGATCGATAACCTGTTCCGGTTCTATGGCGCAAATCCGCAGAAGGTACGGATGACTCTTGATGCCGGGACCGTAAAAGTGGACATCAATAAGGCGATCCCGATTGGCCTGATCATCAATGAGCTCGTCTCGAACTCCTTTAAACACGCATTTTCAGAAGGGAGAACGGGAGACCTCAATATTTCCATCAGGGAGGACGAAAGCACCATCGTAATGACGGTTCATGACAACGGTCCCGGTATTCCGGCAGATTTTGACTGGCAAAATGCCAAATCACTCGGACTACGGCTTGTGATCTCCCTCGTGGAACAACTTGACGGAACGATTGAACTGGAGCGGGCAGGCGGTACCATGTTTAAGATCACCATGCCGGAAAAAAAAGAGCAGGAGAAACACGTATGATGCAACTTCCTGACCGTTTTGTACACGAATGCAGTCTCCGGGGGAATGACTAGTATGACCGATGCCCGGCAATCCGGATTCTCATTAACGGAAAACGGGTGGAGGGCACTTCTCCTGAGTACTACTGTCATCATTCTTGTCTTCACGGTCTATTGTCTCTCGCAGGGCATCACGATCATCTTTATGCACCTTTATTATTTCCCGATCATCCTGCTTGCGTACCATTACCATAAAAAAGGGGTAATCCTGTCTGCCGTGCTTGGGGTGCTCTATGTCGTGCTGGTCATCGTTTTTACCTATCCGGCCATGGCAGATATTTACGGTGCAGGTGCCCGTTTTGTTGTCTTTGTCGGCATCGCTGCAGTGGTTGCATACCTTTCTGAAACCCTCGAAAAACGGGAACGTGAGTGCAGCACCATTATTGCTAACTCAGAGGACGGGATTATCATCGTTGATCTCTCCCGCCGGGTGATTACCGAAGTGAACCGGCGGGGTTCAGACATGCTGGGATATGGGACGGAGGAGCTGGTCAATGCGACCCTTGAAACGATCTGGCAGGACACAGAGGAGCGTGTCAGGTTCTCCAATCTCATAAAAACCGGCGGTCGCGCCCGCACTATCGAAGCACATCTCACACAAAAAACCGGCGGGTCGCGTACCGTCCTTTTGTCTGCAGGGGTACTCCCGGAATATCGCGTTGTCCTCACCGTGACCGATATCACCGACCGGGAATACATGCTGAACGAGATGCGGAGGCTGTCAGAGGTCCGGGAGAGCATCATTTCGAATGCAAACGTCTGGCTGATGGTGCTCGATTCCCATGGCAGGATCCTTGAATGGAACCGTGCGGCAGAAGAGATGAGCGGGTATCCGGCTACGGGAGTGATCGGCGGAAACGAGGTATGGAAACGCCTCTACCCGGAGAAAAATTACCGTGCGGAGATTACCGGAAAGATAACAGAGATCATAAAAAAGGACACGTATCTTGAAAACCTGCAGACCATCATCGTCTGCAGGGACGGAACACAGAAGACCATCCTGTGGAATACACGGGGCCTTCCTGACATCAAGGGAGTGACCGGACATTATATCGCGATAGGTGTGGATATCACCGATCGCGAAAAGGTCGAGCAGGTATCACGGGAGTATGCGGAATGGTACTCAACCATTCTCAGGACAACTCAGGACGGCTATAATCTTGTCGATGCCTCCGGCAGGCTGATTGAAGTAAATGACAATTATTGCCGGATGACCGGATTTTCCCGCGAGGAACTGCTGGGAAGATCAATCTCTGACCAGGATGCAGATGAAAGCAAAGACATTGCATCAGCGCACCTGCAGAAAATCCTCAAGACCGGCTCAGACCGGTTTGAGACCCGGCACCGGACAAATGGCGGCGGGGCTATTGATGTTGAAATAAGCGTCGTACTTCAGGTAAAAAAACAGCAGTTTATCGTCTTTGTGCGGGATATCACCGAACGAAAACATGCAGAGAAGAATCTGAGGGAGAGCGAGAGAAGGTTAACGCTTGCGATCGAGGGATCGGATATCGGTATCTGGGACTGGAATGTTCCCACCGGTAGGATCGATTACAATGACCGGCAGGTGATAATGCTTGGGGATACTCCTGATGAATTCGGCAATGATGTGAACCAGTTCCTCAACCGTATTCACAAGGATGATCTGCCTGAATTTTCCGCTATGCTCAAGGATTGTATAAATGGTACGTCATCCCGGTTCTCCCACGAGATTCGCTTCATGCACCGGGATAATACATGGGTATGGGTCCTTGCACGCGGCAGCGTCGCTGAACGTGACATGAACGGGAAAGCCGCAAGGATTTCAGGAACCCACCTTGATATCACCGAACGAAAACGCGCTGAAGAGAAGCTTCTGGAGAGTGAAGAAAAGTTCCATACCATAGCAGATTTCACTGCAGACTGGGAATACTGGCAGGGGCAGGACAAACAGATCATTTACATGTCCCCGTCCTGTGAACGCTTCACCGGCTATACGCAGCAGGAGTTCCTTGCCGATCCGAATCTGCTGGAAACAATCGTCCATCCTGATGACCTTGCATCAGTTCAGGACCATAACAAAGTCGCCTGGGATACCCGTCGGGCATTGTCCACTGATTTCAGGATCATACACCGTGATGGCACCATACGCTGGATTGGTCATGCCTGCCGGCAGGTTTACGATAATGAGGGAAAAGCACTCGGACGGCGTGTGAGCAACCGGGATATAACCGATCGCAATCTTCTGGAGATACGTCTGACAGAGAGCGAGGGGCGGTTAAAAGAGATCATTGAATCGATGATTGCCGGCGTCGTAATCATTGATCCCGAAACCCACACCATTATTGATGTCAATTCAGTTGCAGCACGAATGATTGGGGCAGAAAAGGACGAGATCATCGGTTCGGTCTGCCACCGCTATATCTGTCCCGCAGAGATCGGAGCATGTCCGATTACGGATCTGGAGCAGACAGTTGATAAATCTGAGAAAGTATTGCTGACGCACCATGGCGAAAAAATCCCCATCCTCAAATCGGTTACCCGCATACAAATCAACAAACGTCCATATCTCCTTGAAAGTTTCATCGATATCACCGACCTGAAGCGGGCAGAATCTGCGGTACGGGAAAGTGAAGAGAAATACCATGCTTTTTTTACGACATCACGGGACTGCGTTTTTATGACATCGGTGGATGGACGGTGGATTGATTTCAATAATTCTGCAGTGGAGTTGTTCGGGTACGAAAGCCGGGAAGAACTGATGCCGGTGAAAATTGCCGATCTCTATGCACATCCCGAGGAACGAAATGCGCATGTGAGGACTATTTCGGAACAAGGATTTACAAAGGAATATCCGGTTGACCTGCGCAAAAAGGACGGGACGATTATCAATACTCTTATCTCCTCAGTTGCTCGAAGAGATCAAAAGGGTTCTGTCATTGGATTCCAGGGAGTAATACGGGACATCACTGAACTCAAACGGACGGAGATGGAACTTCAGGAACTTGCCTCAGTAGTCCGGTACTCCGGGGAGCTTGTCGGTATTGCAACACTTGATGGAAAGACTACTTTCCTCAATGATGCGGGAGCCCGAATGCTTGGCATTCTACCGGCAGATGCCATTGGAAAAGATTTCATCCGGTTTATCCCTGATCATCTGAAAGAGAAATTACGGACCGAAGTCCTGCCAGCCTCGATGGAACATGGCGTCTGGAGTGGCGATTTCCAGTATATAAATCAAAAATCCGGTAATCTGATTGACGTGCATGCGATGGCATTCACGATTGCAGACCCTGCTACCGGAAAACCGCAGTACCTGGCTAACGTCTCGCTGGACATCACGGATCGTAAACGGGCGGATGATGCGCTGCATGAGAGTGAAGAGCGGTACCGTACGGTCATCGAGAACGCGAGTGAAGCAATCGTAGTCGCCCAGGACGGGTTATTCAAATTCGCAAACCCGAAGACCATGGAACTCCTCCAGTCAACTCCAGTAAATATCATCGGGCGCCCGTTCATCGATTTCATTCACCCGGATGACCGTGAACTTGTTTTCGAGCGGTACCAGCGCCGTGTCAGGGGTGAGAACATTCCCGTCAACTATGATTTCCGGTTTGTTGGTGAAAACGGCAGGATTGTATGGGTTATCATTTCAGCGGTCCGGATATCGTGGGAGGGCAGACCGGCGACGCTCAACTTCCTCATCGATATCACCGAGCGCAAGCAGGCAGAAGAGGCACTCCACAACTCGCAACAGATTCTCCGGAGTGTGTTGAACACGATTTCGGTACGTGTGTTCTGGAAAGACCGTGATCTGAAATATCTGGGATGTAACGAGCCGTTTGCACAGGATGCAGGATTCCATGAGCCGGAGGAACTGATCGGAAAAGACGATTACCAGATGGGGTGGCGTGAACAGGCGGAATTATACCGTGCCGATGATCGACTGGTGATAGAAACAGGCAGGCCCAGGATACTCATTGAGGAACCACAGACAACTCCTGATGGCAGGACTATCTGGGTGCTTACCAGCAAAACACCGCTGCACAATGGATCAGGCGGGATCATCGGAGTGCTCGGCGCTTACATAGATATCACCGAACGCAAGCGGATAGAAGAGGCGCTTGCACAGAGCGAATACCGGTACCGCACCCTTGCCGAATCGGCGCAGGATGTAATCTTCATTATTAATCGTGATTTGAGGTTCACGTACATGAATTCTTTCGGGGCGGTCCTGGCCGGAAAAATACCTGAAGAATTTGTCGGAATGCCGTTACAGGCGCTTTTTCCCGATGAGACATTCGAGAGAATGAGTGCTCTTCTTCATGAAGTTTTTGAGCTGGGAAAACCACAACACATCGAAATAGAGATCCCACTTCCCTCTTCTCCCCAGTGGCATGACACCTATGTTGTACCACTGGCAGATAAGGACGGGAATATCTTTTCCGTACTTGGCATTTCGCGGGACATCACCCAGCGCAGGCAGGCCGAGGAGTTACGAAGACACTTTACCGAAGAGCTGGAACAGCAGGTCAGATCCCGCACGCAGGAGCTGGAAACCTCGCTCAATGAAAAAGCCCTACTCCTGCGCGAGATACACCACCGGGTCAGGAACAATTTCCAGATAATCATCAGCCTGCTCTCGCTCCAGTCACGGAGTATCGGGGAAGAGAAGGTTGCACAGGCGATGCAGGAGAGCCAGAACCGCATACGTGCAATGGCATTTGTCCATGAGAAACTGTATACTTCGGCAGACCTTGATCGGATCGATCTGGAGCCGTATGTAAATTACCTGACAACACAGTTATTGAATCTCTATGCAGTACGCCCGAGGACCATTTCGCTCATTGTCGATGTCAAAAATATTTTCGTTGATATCAATACGGCAATCCCGTTGGGGCTTGTCATCAATGAACTGGTCTCGAACTCTTTAAAGCATGCTTTCCCCGATGGGAGAAAAGGCCGGATTACCATCAGTATCCGTGATGATGATCCAAAGGGGCTCATCCTCACGTACGAGGATAACGGTGTTGGATTTCCCGAGGGATTTAACTGGCAGGAAACAGACAGCCTTGGTTTCAGACTCATTCGCGGGCTGATCGATCAGATCAACGGGACTATTGAGCATGAACCCGGTAAAGGAACACGTTTTACAATCAGGGTGATGAAAAAATCCGATGAGCAGGGACGCCACTATGGTACATTCAACCCGGTCCCGGAATGAAAAATACGTTTCAATCCATTGATGTGCGCCATCCTAAAGATTGTGAGTTCACAAATCGCGTTCCTGGTCTCGCTGTTCTGCACGAAATCTTCCATTGTTCTCTCTGGCTTCCGCCCTTGAACTAAATAGTATTTGTAGGATGCGGGGCTTAAGCATTGCTGAAGGGTAACGGGGAAATCCAACCTCAAAATATTTCCAACATGTTTAACGTCTCTAAGTAAAAAGATCACTACAAATGCCTGCCCCTGATCCGATCTTATCTCTTGTCGAACGCTTTGAATTTCATCGTCAGGCATACATACTGGGAAAATACAACGAGACCCAACTAAGACGCGAATTTGTTGACAAATTTTTCTCTGCGCTCGGCTGGGACGTGGATAACAACAAGGGATTCTCTGAAGCCTACAAGGAAGTCATGCACGAGGAACCGGTCCGGATTCGTGGCACGACCCTCTTTTTCGATTACACGTTCCGGATTGGGGGCACCCGGAAATTCCTTGTCGAGACAAAGAAACCATCCGTCCATATCAAAGATGATGCGGAATCTGCCCTGCAACTGCGCCGGTATGCATGGAACCAGAAACTTCCTCTTTCGATTCTCACAAATTTTGAGGAGTTCGCGGTCTATGACTGCACGATAAAACCGGAGAACAGCGATGCGGCAATCAAAGGACGGATTGAATATTTCACGTACAAGGATTATCCCGCAAAGTGGGACTGGATTGTCTCGATCTTCGCTCCGGATAGTATCCTTCGCGGCTCGTTCGATACATATGCAGAAACGACGAAGGGCAAACGCGGGACTGCCGGTGTAGATGACGATATTTTAGCTGAGATCGAACAATGGCGGGACGCCCTTGCGAAAAATATCGCGCTGCGCAACCCGACCCTGTCGGTTGAAGAATTGAACAGTGTCGTGCAGCGAACGATTGACCGGATTCTCTTCCTGCGTATCTGTGAGGATCGCGGCATTGAGGAGTATGCAACGCTCCACAAACTCCTCGAAGGCGAGCAGGTGTACTCGCGGCTCTGCCAGATCTTCCGGTGTGCGGATGACAAATACAATTCCGGACTCTTCCACTTCCAGCAGGAACCGGATTGGGACGAATTGCCGGACACGCTTTCGCTCACGCTTGCGATTGACGACAAAGTACTGAAAGGGATTATCAAACGGCTCTACTACCCGGAGAGCCCGTACCTGTTCTCCCTTATTCCTCCCGCGATTCTCGGGCACGTGTACGAGCAGTTCCTCGGCAAAGTAATCCGGCTTACGGAAGGACACCAGGCACGGGTCGAGTACAAACCCGAAGTGAAGAAAGCCGGCGGTGTTTTCTACACACCGCAATACATCGTGGAATATATCGTGAAGCACACGGTCGGCGAACTCGTGAAGGACAAAACGCCCCGCGAGGTTGCGAAGCTCCGCATCCTTGATCCCGCATGCGGTTCCGGCTCGTTTTTAATCGGTGCATACCAGTATCTCCTTGACTGGCATCGTGACTGGTATATCACAAACCTCGTACCGGTCTTCAAGGAGAAGAACTCGGTAACTGACCCGGCAGTGCAGGCACTTCTTCCGGAACAGCCACCGAAGAAGAAGAAATCTGCGGCTACAATTGATCTGCCGATTTACAATCCGGGTAATGGTAAGGAAGTCCGGCTCTTAGAACGAGTGCGGAGCGATTGGAAACTCACTACCGCTGAGAAGAAACGGATTCTCTTAAACAACATTTTCGGTGTGGACATCGACCAGCAGGCAGTCGAAGTGACGAAGCTCTCTCTCCTGCTCAAGGTGCTCGAAGAGGAAAATCAGGAGACGGTTTCAAAGCAACTTACGATCACTGCGGAAAGAGCGCTCCCGAGTCTCGATCATAACATCAAGTGCGGGAACTCGCTGATTGGCTGGGATATCCTGACTCCGGAAATGCCACCCGATGAAGTGAAACGCATTAATCCATTTGACTGGTCAAAGGAGTTTGCGCCGGTGATGGCGGCGGGTGGGTTCGATGCGGTGATTGGGAACCCGCCGTATCTAAGAATTCAAGGGTTGCAGGAATACTATGGAAATCAAATTGATTATTTCATCAAAAATTATCATAGCGCCATAAAAAGATTTGATTTGTATTTGCTATTCTTTGAAAAAGGCTGCGTATTACTAAAAAAAGATGGCTACCTGAGTTATATTACCCCGCATAAATTTTTAAATTCTGATTTCGGCTCTGGATTAAGAAATTTCTTAGTACAGAAAAAACTACTAAAAAATTTTATTAGTTTTGGGCATATTCCGATTTTCCAAAATGCAACAACATATACTGGCATAAGTCTTCTGCAAAATCGGATAAATGATACCTTTGGATACTATGAGTTTGATGATAATACGGATGGGGATATTCGGATTTCACTAAAACATCTTGAGAATATTCCCTTCAATAGGTATGACATTTTAAAATTTTCAGAAAAACCGTGGCAATTAACAAATACTAATAAAAATGGTGTTTTGATAAAAATTACGAGCCAACCCAAAGTTTTGAAAGATTCATTTGCGGAAATTTTTCAAGGGGTTGTCACTGGTGCAGATGACATTTATTTCTTATTAAAAAGTTCGGATCAAATAGAGTCAAATGAAATCCTGACTGTATTTTCGGAAAAAATGGATAAAACAATCTCAATTGAAAAGGGTATTTTAAAACCAATGTTGAAAGGAGAGGATATCCATCAATATTCGGAATTAGATTTCAAATATTATTGTATCTACCCGTACAAATTTGAAAACGGAAAAACAACAATTCTCGAAGAAGACGAATTTTCATCAAAATTTCCTTTGGCGTTTGAATACCTATCAAAGTTCAGAACCGATCTGAAAAACTTAAGAATAAAATTTAAAACAAATCCAAAATACTGGTATTCATGTCATAGAGGTCGATCAATAGAGTTATTTGAAAAAGAAAGAATTGTCACTCCTGAAATTAGCCTTGGCTGTAATATGACGCTTTGTTCGAACGGCTTATATCACAATACAAAAGTCTACAGTTTGTTACCCGAAGAAAAAGTTAGTGAAAATATTCGGTACTACTTGGGAATTTTAAATTCAAAGATAATGTGGTGGTATCTTTCTAATACAGGATATGCGCTTCGTGGAGGATATTTTACTTTTAAAACAAATTATTTGAAAGATTTCCCCCTCCGCACCATTAATCCCAACGACCCCGCCGATGTCACCCATCACGACCGCATGGTTGCGCTCGTCACACAGATGCTCGACCTGAACAAAAAATTGCAGGATGCGAGGCTCGAACAGGAGAGGACGATGCTGTCCCGTCAGATTGAGGCGACGGATGGAGCGATCGATAAACTGGTGTATGAGCTCTACGGGCTGACGGCTGAGGAGATTGCGATTGTTGAGGGGGCACACAAAGCATGAGATCCGGCATTGTCACACGGCTGCATAAAAATTTTGAAGATTATGTTCATGTACAGGATGGTGTCGAGTTCTGGTTCGCCCGCGATTTACAAAATCTCCTTGGTTATTCAGAATGGCGGAATTTCGGGAAAGTGATTGAAAAAGCCCGTGAATCGTGTAAAACTTCAAACCACGCGATTTCAGACCATTTTGTTGACGTCAACAAAATGATACCTGTGCCAAAGCATAGTTCATTGCGCATAATTGCGCATAAATTGTTTATAAACAGCAGATTTCCGCCAGATTACAGAAATCGAAATAGAATGAATGCCCATGTCTCAATAATGCGGGAAATCGAAGATTTTATACCAGGTAACCTGCCGAAGTCGCACGGCGTTGCAGAATTCAGAACAGTGTGAGAGGAGATACAAAATGGCAGGAAAACCGGTAAATGCTAAAAAACCGTCACCCGGAGAACCCCTCCTCCCGCTCGTCAAAGAGATCCGGGATCTGGTGCAAAGCGCACGCCGAAACGCAGCACAGAACGTCAACACCCTGCAAGTCATCACCAACTTCGAGATCGGTCGGCGAATCGTTGAGTATGAGCAGCAGGGAAGCCGGCGGGCGGAATATGGAAAGCGGACACTTAAAGAACTCTCGTATCGGCTGACAGAGGAGTTAGGACGCGGCTTTTCTGAAAGAAATCTGAAGTACATGCGTCGGTTTTACCTCGAATATCATGAGACAGTACCCCAAATTGCCCAAACAGTGTCTGGGCAATTGCCAGCCAAAATACAGATGGAAACTCCAATTAGGCAGACACTGTCTGCCCAATTCACACCCGCCTTCACCCTCAGCTGGTCGCATTACATTATCCTCATGAATATCGATAACCGGGACGAGCGTCGGTTCTATGAGATAGAATCCCGGCAAAACCAATGGTCGCTTTCCGAGCTCAAGAGGCAGTTCAACTCCGGGATCTATGAGCGACTCGCACTCAGCCGGGATAAAACAGGGGTAAACGCTCTCGCAGATAAAGGACAGATCATCGGAAATCCGCAGGACGTGCTCAAAGATCCCTATGTTCTCGAATTCCTCGGGCTCGACGAGAACACGCACTACTCAGAGAGCGATCTCGAATCCGCCATCATCGACAAACTCGAAACATTCTTACTGGAACTCGGCAAAGGCTTCCTTTTCGAATCCCGCCAGAAACGGTTCACCTTCGATGCAGACCATTTCTATGTTGATCTCGTCTTCTACAACCGCATCCTCCGGTGTTATGTCCTCATCGACCTCAAGATCGGAAAACTCACCCATGAGAACCTCGGTCAGATGCAGATGTACGTCAATTATTACAACCGTGAAGTCAAACTCGATGACGAGAACCCGACCATAGGTATCATCCTCTGCAAGACAAAGAACGATGCCCTCGTCAGACTCACCCTGCCCGAGAACGCGAACATCTATGCCTCCCAGTATCAGCTCTACCTACCTTCAAAAGAGGAACTGAAGAGGAAACTGATCGAATGGTCAGAATCTGCTCTCAAAACTTCGGAGGCTGGGTAACTCGTGATGAAGTTCAGGTTCGATGCGACGGATGCGACGATCGATAAACTGGTGTATGAGCTGTATGGGTTGACGGGGGAGGAGATTAAGGTAGTGGATGGGGCAGGGAAATGACCGAATATGAAAAGAAACTGGTGAGAAACAGCACAGCAGAATTCCTTATATTTACCTCAGCCGCTGGTGAAGAATCGATCGAAGTCAGGTACGAGGATAAAACGATCTGGCTCTCCCAGAAGATGATGGCAGCGCTCTTTGATGTAGGCATTCCGACAATAAACGAGCACCTGAAGAATATTTTTGAGACCGGTGAACTGACCCGCGATGCAACCATTCGGAAATTCCGAACAGTTCGAACTGAAGGCAGCCGGGATGTCTCACGGAATCTTGAATACTACAGCCTTGATGCCATAATCTCGGTTGGATACCGCGTCAATTCAAGGAGAGCTACCCAGTTCCGCCAGTGGGCAACCCAGGTATTGCGGGAATTTGCCATCAAGGGATATGTACTTGACAGAAAAAGGATGGAAAACGGCACGTTCCTTGGCGAGGATTACTTCGAGCGTTTGCTTGCGGAGATCCGGGAGATACGCCTCAGCGAGAGACGGTTCTACCAGAAGATCACCGACATATATACCACAAGCATTGATTACAGCAGGAATGCCCCGACGACCAGCGAGTTTTTTGCAAAAGTCCAGAACAAATTGCATTTCGCAATTCACGGTCATACCGCAGCCGAACTGATAACGGGGCGTGCCGACAGCAGAAAAGAGCATATGGGGTTGACCACTTGGGAGAACAGTCCCGGCGGAAAAATTCTGAAGACCGATGTATCGGTTGCAAAAAATTACCTGACTTCGCACGAGCTCGAATCACTTGGCAGGATTGTCAATGCCTGGCTTGATCTTGCTGAAGACCGTGCCAGACGAAAGATACCAATGACCATGGAGGACTGGGCTGAACGTCTTGACCGGTTCCTTGTATTTGATGACCGGAAACTGCTTGAAGATGGCGGGAAAGTAACGGCAGAGATGGCAAAAGAGTTTGCGGAGACTGAATTTGAAAAATACCGTCTTGTTCAGGACCGGCTTTTTGAAAGCGATTTTGACCGGATGTTGAACGAGACAAACCTGCCGGAAAAAACGTACCGGGACGATGAGTCGGATGATCCTACTGACAACTAACATGGAGATCCAATTCTAGTCAAGAACCTTGAATCTACGACAACTTGTAAAATTGAAATTGGTTGCGCAGGGGCAACTCTGGAAAAAGGAGAGGAAAATCAGTTAAATTGATCAAGTTTGTATTACACTTTAGGTTCTTAACTATCAATAACCAGAAGTTCAGGCCCCTCCTAATCTACCTATCGTCTGCACGTCCCCACAAAGAGGACATAATGGGGACATACATGACATTTACTGGACATGATGGGGACATCCATACCATCAACTTCACTGACCCTCTCGACAAAGCCCGTCACAACCGCATGGTTGCATTCATCACGCAGATGCTCGACCTGAACAAGAAATTGCAGGATGCCAAACCCGAACATCTGTCTCCGCACCACAGAAAAAGAATTTTCGGTAGAACCTGGCAGGTTTTTTTTCCCCTTTTTATAATTATTACACAACCGACAGGCGCCGGCACCCGCACCACCCGATTGTAATCGCAACCGTCCCGGCAAGAACCATTGTGCACAAAAAAGCTGAAAAGAAACCAGCCTGGTCAGCAACGATACCAATGAGGACCGGAAGAATTGCCATCCCAAGGTAGCTTGACGTGGAAAAAAGTCCCATCGCTGTTCCCTGGTGCTCGTGAACTTCTGCAAGAAATGCCATCTGGGCGATCATGACAACTCCGGCAATCGCTCCGATGAGAATAAACCCGAGCGGCGTTACAAACGAGACCATCACGCTGCCCATCATGAGGACAGCTCCCCACCGGATCACCGGAACCGGAGAGAACGGCATCTGCGATATCACAAGCACTGTCACAATCGTTGCGACACTCATACCGGCAATCCAGATCCCGAGGATGTCCGGGTCGAGCCCGGAAAATTTCGGGTAGAGTGAGGTCAGGACACCGGTTATTCCCACAAGAATGATGGAGGAGTACCAGAGCCAGCGGTAATCGTGGAGCAGAGGGACAAAGACACGGGGGTTCGTAATTGGGGAAACGAACCGGGATTCAGAAATTCTGAGGCTCCCAATTGTCGCGACAATGGTTATTACAGAAAAGAGAATTATCCCGGAAGCCGGAAGGGAGAAATGCACGGCAAGCCAGCCGGAGAGAATAAGCCCCCCCACCAGCCCGGCATTTAAGATCGCCATGAATACCCCGCTCATGCGGGCGTGATC
>Ga0315282_10009574_pt1 | contig 15381 bp, 19 predicted proteins | sample YL17G07_20_MG_FD_203693 | JGI IMG/M metagenome (GOLD analysis project Ga0315282, IMG submission 203693) | Sediment microbial communities from Yellowstone Lake, YNP, Wyoming, USA - YL17G07_20 | ecosystem: Environmental > Aquatic > Freshwater > Lake > Sediment | place: USA: Wyoming | collected... | reverse complement strand
TGGCGATAATAAAAAAATAATTTTGACTATTTGCCGGCTGGCTCTATGGAAAGGAGTGGATGGAATTATTAAAATTATTCCGTCGCTGAAAGAAAAAATTGGCGGCATAAGCTTTTTGGTTTTAGGGATCGGCCCGGAGTTGGAAGGTTTGCAAAAATTGGCTGAAAATTTTGGAGTTTCGGCTGACGTGCATTTTTTGGGAAAAATCAGGCGCCGGCAAATTTTAAATTATCTTACGGCGGCCGATGTTTTTGTTCTTAATGCCAATTACGAAGGATTTTCTCATGCCCTCTTGGAAGCAATGAAGGCTGGCGCGCCGGTTGTTGCCACTAGCAGAGGCGGTAACCCGGAAGCAATTGAAAATAATAAAGAGGGGATTTTGGTCGGTTATAACAACCGCGGGGAATTGCTGGCTGCTATTTTGAGGGTGTTGGGCGACAAGGCTTTTGCTGGAAATCTGGCTGCCCGGGCGAAAGAAAAACTTAAAAGATTCAACTGGGAAAAAGTTATTAATGAAACTGAAAAAATTTTGAAGGAAGCGGGGCAAAATGAATAAAATTTTACTTATCAATCCGCCATTTAATATAGCCAAGGCAAATTATGACAGCTCTATTTCTGTCGGGCTTTTATCAATTGCTACTTACTTAAACAGGCGGGGCATTAAGGTTGAAATGGTTGACGGAGCCAGGCAAAAAAATTATCAGGAATTGATTGCCGAAAAAATCAAAAATTGCGGCTATGCCGGGTTTTCGGTTATGACAACGCAGATTCCTGATGCAATGGCAATCAGCCAATTGATAAGGGAAGCTAATCCGTCTTGCCAGATTATTTGGGGCGGCAGCCATCCTACCTTTTTTTCCAAACAAATAGCCAGCCATCCTTTGGTTGACATTGTTTCCTATGGCGAGGGCGAAGAAACTATTTATGAAATTGCTTCGGGCAGGAATTTGGAGCGGATAGCTGGTATTGTTTACAAAAAGCAGGGCAAAATAGTTACTAATCCAGCGCGGCCTTTGCTTGATATAGCCAAAATGCCTTTGTTTAATTGGGATTTAGTGCCGCGCGAGATTTTGGAAAATTTATCCATTATTCCGTCTTTAACTTCCCGCGGCTGCCCGCACCGCTGCACTTTTTGCATCAATGCTATTTTGAAAAATAAGTGGCGGGCTAGGACAGTTGAGCAAGTTTTAGAAGATTTAAAAATTATAAAAAGCAAGGATTATTTCCAAGGAAAAAAACTGCGCTTCTGGGATGAGAATTTTTTTGTGGATATTAATCGGGCTAAAAAAATAATTGAGGGAATGATTGCCAATAATTTAATAATTCCATGGGAAACCACCGTCCGGGCCAATTATGTTAAGCCGGGAATGATTGATGATTCTTTTATGGCGCGCCTGAAAAAATCCGGCTGCTATCTTTTGTCTTTTGGCGCTGAATCAGGTAGCCCGGAGATTTTGAAAAAAATCCAGAAAGATATTAGCGCTGAAGAAATTTTAAATTCAGCCAAGCTGTGTTTAAAACACAATATTATTCCCCAATATTCTTTTATGATTGGCCTGCCCGGCGAGAGCAAAAAAGATATGAAATTGACTTTAAAGCTGATTGATAAATTGGTTAAGTTAAGCGACAAAGTCCAGATACTAGGTCCCCAGGCTTTTAGGCCATATCCCGGCTCTCCTTTATATGAAGAATGCAAGGCCGCCGGTTGGCACGAGCCGGAAAATTTGGAAGAATGGGCGCATTTGATTAAAAACGAGTTGAGCTATTCGACTGTGCAGAATTTTCCTTGGGTTAAAGAAAAAGATTTTGTGGAATCAATGGAAGCTTATGTCCGTTTTGGCGCGCACAGCATTAAAAGCGCGATGGGGTCAAGCGTTAAAGCGAAAAAACTTTTCAAGCTGGGATTTGTGCTTTTATGTAAACTGCGCTGGAAATTGAAATTTTTCGCCTGGCCTATTGAATTTAAAATTGCTAAAAAGTTTGTGGCTAACTGAAGTGCTAAAGTAATGTGTGAGGTGAGAATATTATAAGAAGGCGCACCAATGATTTTTCTCCGACCTACCCCCCTACCCTCCAGGTCGTCGAAAAATCATTGGCGCGCCTCTAGGGATTATTGCTAAACATATATTTTACCAAATTTGTGTTGTGAAAATTCTATCCCTCGGTTTAGACAATTCAATTTTAGATAAAAATTCCTCTTTGGCCAGCAGGGTTGTTGAATATGGCCAGCTGGTGGAAAAATACGTTATAGTTGTGCCTTGTTCTAAATATCAGGAGGAAGAATTATCAGCAAAAGTAAAAGTTTATGGCTCTGGCGGCGCGAATAAATTAATAAGGTTGCTTAAAGTTTATCAGCTGGCAAAGAAAATTTTAGCTGAAGAAAAATATGATTTAATAACTGTCCAAGACCAATATTATCTGGCATTAATCGGCTGGCGCTTGGCGAAAAGATTCAATCTTGGCTTGGAAATACAAGTGCATGGAATTGAAGAGCATCATTTTTTGAGGAAATTGGCTGCCAGATTTGTTATTCCCAAAGCAGATGCTATTAGGGCAGTGAGCCAGCGGATGAAAAACCAGCTGATTAGAGAATTCGGCGCGCGAGAAAATAAAATAATTGTGGTGCCGATTTACATAAAAACTCAAAACTCAAAACTCAAAACTCAAAGCGACAACTTAAAACTAAAAACTGATAAAAAGAAATTTGTTTTTTTGACTGTTGGCAGATTGGCGCCGGTTAAAAATATCAGCCTGCAAATTGAAGCAATGGCTGAAGTGATAAAAAAATATCCGCAGCTAGAACTGTGGATTATCGGCGAAGGCGCAGAAAGAAATAAGCTTGAACTAAAAACTAAAAACTATAAACTAGAAACTAATATTAAATTTCTGGGCTGGCATGACAATTTAGAGGAATTTTACCAGCAGGCAGATGTGTTTTTACTGACTTCCAATAGCGAAGGCTGGGGATTGGCTGTTGTTGAGGCAGCTAGCTACGGCCTGCCGATTATTATGACAGATGTTGGTTTGGCTGGCGAAGCGATTAAAAATAATGAGAGCGGAATTATTGTGCTAATAAATAATAAAAAAGAATTGGCAAAAGCTATGGTAGAATTAATTAAAGATGAAGCTTTGCGAAAAAACCTGGGCGCAGGGGCAAAACAAGCAGTCTTGTCTTTGCCTAACAAAGAACAAACGCTTGAATTATATAAACAATCGTGGCAAAAAGCCGCCCTAAAGAATTAACTTTAAATCTTAGGCCTCCAAACAATGTTCAAAATTAATAAAACTTCTATCTGTTTAATCATTATTTTTATCTTATTGGCCAGCGCGGGTCTGGGCGCGGCTTTTTATTTGAAACAGCAGAAGATTAAGAAAATCAGCAATTTTGAGCAATGCGGTCAGGCTGGCTATCCAATTTTAGAGTCTTATCCAGCCCAGTGCAAAACTCCTGATGGACGGACATTTGTCCAGGAATTAACAGATGAGGAAAAAGCCAAGCTTCAGCCGCCCTTAACTTGCAAGGATTTATGCGGGGATGGCATTTGCCAGGAAATTGTTTGCGCAACAATTGGCTGTCCGTGCGCCGAAACAAGCGAGTCTTGCCCTAAAGATTGTACTGGAGAGCAAAGCGATAATAATCAAATTGCCAATCCAGCCTCAACTTATTGCCTGAATAATGGCGGCAAATTGGAAATAAGAAGCGATGCCAGCGGCAACCAGACCGGCTATTGCATTTTTCCGGACAAAAGCGAGTGCGAGGAATGGGCGTTTTTCAGGAATGAATGCAAATAATGATAAAAATAAAAATGCCGCCCTTTATTCCGGGGCGGCTTTTGGGTTATAAAAAAATCCGCCTCGGCGAAAGCGAGATGGTCTTGGCATAAGCATTTTCTTAAGCTATGATAAAAATAAGGAGGTATTTTCAATTAAGCTTATGCCAGCCGCGAAAAAACCTTTTAATCTACTTCTCTATCAAAAATCCGCTATCAGCGACCTGATTATTTTTGGCATTTATTCGGTTTTAGAAAACAAAGGAGAATGCACTTTTGAAAGATTGACTAAAGAATGCTTTAGTTTGTTTTCTAAAGCTTTTAGTTTTTCCAAATATTCCCAATGGCCGGATGCCAGGAAATTAGACCGGCCTTTGCGCGATTTAAGAAAGAAAAAATTGATTGTTGGCGATCCGGCAACCAGCTTTTCTTTAACCAAAACCGGCAAAAAATTAGCTGAAGAAATCGGCAAGAGATTCCGACAGAAAGAATTGTTTAAGTAAAACATGTTGTTAATATGGCATCTTCGCTGTTTCTGCTTAAAACCTATTAATGCCTAAGAAATTTTTGGCAATTATAATTTTTATTTTTTTAGTTGGTTTGGCGCCGGCTGCGTTGGCGCACCAGCCGCGAATGGTTGAAGAGGGGAATAAGGTTATTGAGGTTAAAAATCCGGAAGTTTCCCAGGCATTTTATGCGATTCTTTCCGGCCAGGCGCCAGTGTATAAAATAAATTCTGACAAGACCTTTTCGTTCTATGTTAATTTGCTTGCCCCTAAAATAAAAAATGCCAGCACCAGCACCGACATATCCGCGCTTGTCTACCAGGCAGCAGGTGAAAACCAAAAGCTTTTAGGCATTCTAGCTGGGCCCCCTTTTAATTGGACAGAATTCCATGAGCCCTTTGCCAATGACAATTATTTAAAAGGGCCGGAATTTAGGCAAGAGGTCTCGGCGGGAGAATATTTTGTCAAAGTAATATCTCCCTGTTATCCTGGTTTGCCGGCAGGCGCTAATTTTGAGCAGAGTCCAAAGTGCGCTCCGGAAAAATATGTCTTGGCCATAGGCGAAAAAGAAGAAGTTCTGCCAGCAGAAATCATTAACACCATCCGCGTTTTGCCGGCGGAAAAAAAGTTTTTTAATAAATCGCCTTTCTCTGCATACTGCAATTTAACCGGCTTGTTTATGCTGGGCGCGCTGATTGTTGTTCTTATTATATTTTTAGCTGTTATAATATTTAGGCGGCGGAAAACAAAAGTATAAAATGCAAAACTTTTTAATAATTATTATTTTTCTTCTGGCTGCCCTGGTTTTATTTTTTCTTGCTACCAAAGAATCTTTTCCTTATAAAAGGAAAAAGCGGTTTTTGCCCGAAAACCAGCAGAATCTTTTCCGCGCGCTGGAAGAAACCATCGGGGATAAATATTATATTTTCCCGCAAATTCATTTATCCAGCTTATTAAAAATCAAAAAAGAAGCCGAAGGCGAGCATTATAAATATTTCCATAAATTAGCCCAGCAATCTGTTGATTTTGTCCTTGGCGACAAGCAAGCAATTTATCCGGTTTTAGCAATAAAAATTATTGATTTTTCTGATGAATCTTCAAGCCGCCGGCGGGATAATAAATTTATAGGAAATGCTCTGGCAGCGGCCAGCCTGCCTTTGCTGGAAATTGAACAGCAGAAAGAATATAGGGCAGAAGAAATAAAAAAATTAATTTCTGAAAAAATTTCTATTAGGTGATATTGGCAGTTTTTTAGAAAATTTAAATAATAAAAAAAGCCGGTTGAATCCGGCTATTAGTGTAGTTGGTTTGAAGGGGCGTCGTGGGTTGCTTGTGGTAGGCGATGCTCCGCATCCTCCAAGATAACGTCTCTTATGAAGGTGAATGGCTCTTCGGGAACTGGTTCGTATATTCCCCGAAATAAAATTTTATAGCCCGGCAATTTTCTATTTGCGCATTCATGGCAAGCGATTCTGGAGTGCTGGATTTCAATTTTCATAGGCAGAGCCGCGTGAGAGAATACAAGAGTTTCTTTCCCGAATGCGATTTCATCCCCGGGCAGGATGATTTTGCCGCAGATACAGATGGCAACCATTTGGCGCAAGCATCTGTGGCAATATGGCGGCGGTTCGCCATTTTCTCCATAAAACAGGATATGGGGCGCGAATGTGGCGCCCGCGCCGACAAAGTCGCACCAGTAGGCCGGGTGCCCGCAACCGCAGGCGATGTGGTAATGCCCCAGGGCAATATCTTTTTTCCTTATGGGGATTCCGTTTTGTTTGAAGACTCTGGCGGCGTGGAATATTTCCGCCGCCTTTACAAGGAAAAATAAGATGAATCCTACGACCAGAAGCAGGATCAAATTTGCCATTTTCGCCACCTTTTAATTTTGTAATAAGTTAATTAAATTTTGTCATATTTTTAATAAATGGTCAAGGATGAAATTTGAGTTTCAAAAAACATACATTTTGTCATTCTGAACGGAGCGAAGCGTAGTGAAGAATCTCATGAACAAGGTGTTTTCTCCGATGATGAGATCCTTCGCTTCATCAAACTAAGCTCAGGATGACAGCTTTTTGCCAAACGCAAATTTATAACAAAAAATGATTGAAAAAATCCGTAAAACCGAAGAAGAGTGGAAAAAAATTTTAACACCCGAACAATTTCATGTTATGCGGGAAAAAGGGACAGAAGCGCCTTTCGCCTGCGTTTTAGAAAATTTAGGCGGGGGAATTTGTCATTGCGCTGCCTGCGATCTGGAGCTTTTTGTCTCTAGCGCCAAATTTGAATCTGGAACCGGCTGGCCGAGCTTTTTTGAGCCGTTCGCCCAAGGCCATCTAGAATACCATGAGGATGATTCGCATGGTATGCATAGGACCGAGGTTCTTTGCGCGCGCTGCGAATCGCATTTGGGGCATGTTTTTGATGACCTGCCTCGCCAACAGGCGGGCGGTCCGTTGTCAACAGGCAAACCCGGCAGTAGAGCAAGCTCGCTATTGGGCAAGCGTTATTGCATTAATTCCATTGCTTTGAAGTTTAAGCCCAGAAAGGCATAAAATTATTTTTCATGACTAATAACAAACAAAAAAAAGAAAAAGCGACTTTTGCCGCTGGCTGCTTTTGGGGAGTTGAAGCGGCTTTTAACAATGTTAAAGGAGTTATAAGAACAATGGTTGGCTACACGGGCGGCAAAACAGCTAATCCTACTTATGAAGATGTTTTTTCTGGCAAAACCGGCCAGGCTGAAGCAGTGGAAATTGAATTTGACCCAAATATTGTTTCTTATGAAAAGTTATTGGATGTTTTCTGGAGCATCCATGATCCGACAACTTTAAATCAGCAAGGGCCTGACATAGGAACGCAATACCGCTCAGCAATATTTTTCCATAATAAAGAACAGGAAAAAGCAGCTCTGGCTTCAAAGGAAAAGCTGGAAAAATCCGGAAAGTATGATAGAAAAATTGTGACAGAAATTATTCCAGCTCCTGAATTTTTCAGGGCGGAAGAATACCACCAGCAATATTTTGCTAAAACTGGCCGGGCAATTTGCCATTGAAAATTAAAAAATTTTGAGGTAGAATTAGGATAGAATTAACTTTTGGCATCTTGATAATTTATTTTTTTGGAGGAGGACTGGCTCATGCTTACCAATATTGCTATTCAGAGGATTTCCTCTTTGCCAAGGAGTGCGCCGCCACCTGAGTTGAAAGAAGTTTCTTTTGTTCCTCAAGGCCGCAAATTACCCGAAGAGGCTAGGTATGCTCTTTTTGGCAAGGTTTGTGTTTTTTCGGGGACAACCGATATTTATGGCGGAACCGAGAGCTGGCCGGAAGTCTTCATTAGCCTAATTGCAGAAAAAGAAAAGCGCGACCCCGAGAGTATGATTTTTTGCGATTTGCACACTTTCGCCGGCGGGCTGCAGGACAAGCGAGGGCATTTTTCTTTTTTTCGGTTGGAATTAAAGCGGGAGGAAGATGGGTTGCTTTATGTCTATGATTGGATTTCGGAATGCTGCCCTCTGGAAGTCTATGAAGCTTTCTCTGACTGCATCGGAGTGACGGAGGATCAGCGCCATTAGCCGCGCCCTATTTAATAATTTTTAGCCCCTTCGGGGCTTTTTTCTTGCCTAAATTAATTTCTTAAGATAGGATAAAGGCAGAAAAATTTTGAAAGAGCGGAGGCGCTGCTGTGGAAGAAGAGATTATAAAAGATCCTTGGCAATGGCATCTCGTGTTTATTTTAACTTTTGCCCGGGGCAAATTTGGGGGAGGAATAGTTGCTAAACCTTTTCACACCAAGGAGGAAACAGAGGAATATAGGATTGCCTTTCTCGCGGACTTTGAAGAAAGATGCCGGGCTATGAAGATAGAAATTCGCTATGTTGAGGATGAAATTGAATGCGTGGAAGGGGGGACGGAATGTTCGGATGGATATTTAGATCCCGCCTTGGAAGCCGGTATTACTTTGGCAAAAATCCTGCGGGGTTGGACCAAGATTGAGTTTATGGAGCTTCGGCGCCAGAAAGTGCGGGATAAAGACGGATATGCCGTCAAGCAAATTTAGCCCTTCCCGGGCTTTTTTTATTTATCCTAAACCCTCCGAAAAAGTTATTTCATTGACAGAATAATATTATTCGTTTAAGTTAAGCTTAAATAGAGCAGAGGAGGATCATTATGCGTCCATGGGTTGCCCGGATGTGTTGCTATGGCCCAATTGCTGGCATGATTATTTTTCTGCTGGTATGTTTTGCTCTTAGCTATCGGCGCTAAGGCTGGAGAAAAAAATGGCGCTCAAAAAATTAAGCAATAAAGATTGGCAGGCGCTTTTGCGCCAGGCGAGAAACAGCCCTTTGCCTGGAGAGCCAGAGCTGATTGACGAGGTGGAAGCGGAGGTGGCTGAGATCTTAGCAGAGGGCACTGCTCATCTGCACCCGCCGAACGCTGTGGTCTTCAAAGACCGCGCTGGCCGCATCTGGATTTGGCAGCCCGACCAGACGGGCGATGGCTTGAAAGAAAAGTCTCAGCTCAAGCCCGGTGTCCGCGTCCGCCTGCAAATTTATGAAATTCCTCGCCGGCTGCTGGTCAAATTTCTTCCTGTAAGTTAATTTTAATTTTAGCCCTTCCGAAGCTTTATGCACAGGAGGGTTTTTTATTTTTACTCACAGGCAATATGCTATTGCTATAAATTATGAAAGATTGAGCCAGACCATCTTTATCTTATACCTATAAAGCAATTGGACGGGCGGCTGGATAAGTTTGTTTGCTACCAATGTGCACTAGCCTCCGGCGCTTATTGTGAAAAGCACGATACGCCTCATTTGGGCTTTGATAAGGCCGAAAAAGGAGCTTGCCTGAAATGTATTGAGGAGCTGGTACAGGAAAATGCGGCCAGGGGAAATGAATTACTCAGATTGTTATTGGATAATTTGCCAAACCCGGAGCTTCTGCGCCTGCGCGAGTGGATCAGTGATCTTCAGGAGTTGTTTTTGGATTCAGATGCTACTTGCCTTCTACGGGCATTGGCAGTCCAGGCAAAATGTACTTCCTTGACAATCGATGAAGTTGTCCGGCAAGTTATCAAAGCTCAAAGCGTTGACTCGATCCTGCCTTATGCTTATTAATTGAAGGCCTTTGGAGAGTTTTATCATGCACACTAACACCGCAAAGAAAAAAGCTATAGATGATCTTCAGAAATTGTGCAAAAATCTGCTTCCGCGCCGCCAGTTGCATCAGCTAAGCCTAGGCGAGCTTCAGTGGAATCTTCTTTGGGCCCGGTTTGGCTGTTTGACCGGAAACAGAACAATATGTATTAGTGTGTTTCCAGGCCTGCGGCATTAAGCCACCCGCGCCACTCCTCACGTGGCGCTTTTTTATTTACCCTGAGCGAAGCTGAAGGGTTTAATTTAAGGAGGTCTGACCTCCCGCGGAGGTCAGACCTCTGAACATTGACTTGTAACTTTACGCACAGGAGGATCTGCGATAAGATTAAACTAGATATATATCCGCCCTGCCCCACTTGGTACAGGGCGGGACAAAAAAGTCGTTTCCAATAATTAATTAACTAACAAAAAATATGCAAACTAAAAATATATTTTCTATTATGTTTTTAGCCGGATTTATAGCTATTTTGATTTTGCCGGCAACTTCCTTGGCAGCCGAGTTTAAAGCTGGCCAGACTTTTTCGCTTTATAAAGACGAAACAATTTCCGGCAATCTTTATGCAGCCGGGCGCAATGTAACTATTGACGGCAAAGTTGACGGCGATCTTTTAACTGCTGGCGGCAATATTTTAATAAATGGAACAGTCAGGTATGATTTAATGGCAGCCGGCGGAACAATCAATGTCATCGGACAAGTGGGGCAAGACGTGCGCCTGACAGGCGGAAGCATTGTTGTTAACAGCAATGTTAATGGCGATTTGGTGGCTGCTGGCGGAACAATTGAAATGGGCTCTAATTCGGCTGTTAAAGGGGATGTGATGATTGCCGGAGGCAGCGTTGTTTTAAACGGCCCAATTGAAGGCAATATAACCATCAAAGGAGGGGATGTAACCATCAACAGCGAAGTCAACGGGAAAATTTCTGTTGCTGCTTCTCGCAAATTAACTTTGGGCAGCCGGGCTAATATAAAAAGCGACCTTAATTATACTTCGCCCAGCGAAGCGCAAATAGACAGCAATGCTAAAATTGAAGGCAAACTGGCCTATACTCCCATGCCAGCCAGAGCTGGAAAGAAAGGCGTGGCCGGCTTATTAGCAATTTTTACCCTTTTCTGGCTGATAAAAATGGTGTCTCTGGTTGCAACTGCTCTAATTATTTTCTACTTTTTCCGGCAGGAGACAATCCAGATTGCGGATAAAGCCAATCAAAATTTCGCCAAATACCTTTTGCGCGGATTTATCTTCCTGTTCCTGGTGCCAATTGCCATTATTATCTTATTCATAACTATCTTTGGAATTGTTTTGGCATTATTGGCCTTGTTCGCTTATCTGGCGCTATTGATTTTATCGGGAATTTATGCGGGAATTGTTTTTGGCGGGGTTTTATATAAATTGCTGAAAAGGGATTTAGGAGCTGTTGTGGCTTGGGAAAATATTATGGTGGGCATTATTGCTCTGATGCTTGTTGGCCTTATTCCTTTTATCGGCTGGCTGATTGCTTTTATTTTCTTCCTGGTTGCCTTGGGTTCTGTAACCGACTTAATCTTTGACCGGCTCTCGCCGCAATAAGCTGAAAGTAGGAAGAAGGAAGTTTAGATAGGGGTTAATTTGGAGAGGTCTGACCTCTTATAGGAGGTTAGACCTCTGAATATTGAGTAGTTTCTGCTTTGCCTTTTAGCGGGGCTTTTTTCTTTGTCTACTTAAAGCCTTACCTGTATCTGTAAAATAAAAAAGCCCAGCTTAGCTGGGCAGTTGTCTACTTTTTCAAAGGCTGCTCCCATGTCAGCTTGCAACTGACCATTTCGTGCATCAGTTCCAGAAGTTTTTTAGCAGGCGCTTTGCCAATCACGGAAGTATGGTTATGGGTGGAGATATTCAGCAACAGCAGGGCGATTTTTTGCTCATCCTGCTTATAGGAGCTTATGTGCTTCACTGCCCCAAGTTCATAGAAAATTTTATGGCATTTATCACAAATGGTGCAGGAGATGCTCCGCCCCAAAAATTTTTCCCAGAACGGCCATTCCATGGCGCCCGGATCTTTTGGGGGCTCTTCAATTTGAAGATTGGCGCCTCTTCTGAGATAAAAGTTGCGCAAGTGGTTGTAAGGGGCGGGGATTCCGGCCAAAGGCATGGCTTCCCAGGCGCTGGTTGCAATGACCAATTTCGTCAAGTCCTCCAACTGAATGCTGTTTTGCGTGAGGATTTTGATGTGAAGGGTCAAGGCCTTGACAAAATTGCGCACTTCTTGGAGGTCTCGTCCTGCGAGATCGCAGTTTCCGTTCACCCGGAAGAACAACATAATCGGCTTCAGGAGGATGCAGTCTGAATCCGGCGTAGAAAAATGGTCATGCCAGAGATGCGATTCGCTGTTATTGTCAATCAGGGCGGTGATGCGTGACAAGACGGATCTGGCCAAAAGATTTCTGGCAAGCTTCCTCAGTTCCGGAGAATATTCTTTTTTTCTCTCTTCATGCCCGATATTCGTCAGGAAGTTTGCTGCCTTGAGGCAGCCGGCCAGATTATAATGGTATCTGGTGATCTGCTCAAAGGTCTTAACATAATCGTGCAGCAAGCCTTGGGCAACGATTTGAAGGGTTGCCTCTCGGTAGAGCTCGGCCAGCTCTTCCATGGTGGCTTTCTGTTTCCTAAACCTCCCCCCCATGTACGCTTTTTCCTGCTTTTTTAATTTTGGCTCCTTTTCTTCCGGCGCGTTGTGCATTCGGCACTTGCGCAAAAAGGTATTTAATTGTTACAGGAAGGCTAATCTTAAAGCAAGATAATGTCAAACTTTTCCGCAACGCCCGCGGGCTTTTTTAAATCCAGGGAGCCCCGTACTCCCATGGGAGTCCGGGTCTCGGAATATTGAAGGGGATTGGCAAAGGTGGACGCGAAGGAGGGTACGCCCTTCCGAAGCCCCGGCCTTTTTTTATTTTGTTTTACTCCGTACGCGGGGTATTTTTGTTTTGGGGGAATTGATATTGACAAAAATTTATTTAAATAGTATAATTTTAAAAGCTTTTCATACCATATGCGAGAGGAGTTATGCCTTTACCAGAAGACTGGAACGGAGTTTTTTACGATAAGGATTCTAGCGGCGACTGGCTATTTGATCTTTCGCCAGCGGAATTTTACGAAACAGTCAAAGACAGGCCTGATGCCCAATTTCTTATAGCCGGTGCCTGCTTTGACCTTTTCAACGCGGGTGAAAAGGATCGCTACAGATCCTTTATGGCTTTCGCGACGGGAAAATGGAAGGATAAAATTTTACATTTCGCGGCCATTCCTTTTATTCAATTTTTTGCCGTGGAGATGTTAAGGGCCGGCGCTGATAGAGAAACGGTCCGCATGGCTGTTTCTAATTTCTTCACCCAATTGTTTGCCGGGCTTTCGCTATATACCCGACAGCTTAATGCCGGATGTCCCATGGATATAATTTCTGTATGAAATTGTTAGAATTACATCGCAAAGGCCTTCATAGGCCTTTTTTTATTTTATTTTGTCTCTATCGAGGTTCAATCTCGATAATTTTAAAAACCCCGCCCCGCCATACCCTTATACCTTTATTCGCGCGAATAGGAGAATAGTTTTGGGATAAAAAAAGCCCGGGGTTCCGGGCGGGAAGGGCGGCGGGTTTTAAGCCGCCCTTTTTTCGAGGAACAAAGCTTCTTTTTTCAGGGTGAAGGTGTCGCCGCGGCGGAAGTCTTTATCTTGCGGGGTTAATGCTTTGGTGATAATCTCCATTTCCTGAGGCCCATCTTTGTGCAAGCCGGGCCCGACCACTTCGATGCCGGGCAGAAAGCACGGCCGGTCTTCGGCAGTGCCGCGGCCTACGTGGACTTCCAGCTTGTTGCGGTCAAAGATGCTATTGATGTGAACCGTATAGGCTTCATTTAGCTCATCATCCAGGACGTTGGTGAATTGCAAGGCATTATACTTGGTGGAAAAACTTGATGGAAAAAGGCACTTTAACTGCAACTTGCTGGGCGCCTTGGACAATCACTTTGCCGGAGGGCATAACCGTAACCTTAATAGGCATAAAAGCATCTGAGCTGTTTATCTTAACCGTGAATTCAGCTAAGGGTTTTTCTTTTTCTGGCATACCTCTGCCTCCTTTTTGTTCGGTTTTTCTACTGTATATCACACAAATATAGACAGGTCAATAGAATAAAAAGTGGCGGGGTGTTTTTGTTTTGAGATAATTTTGGTATATTGATAAGAGGAGGGGGAAAGGGAACAATTTTATGGACATTTTAGGTATTTTTTTATCGTAGCTATTTCGGCATGTTTTTTTATTCTTTTTCGAGAGATTGTTTTGTGGTATTGGAAAATTAATAAAATAGTAGATTTACTAACTAAAATTGAGAAGAATACAAATAAAAATGATAGTGAGCACGAGAAGAGTGTTAATTTGTAGCATCGCATTACGCACAACACGCCAACATTTTTCTAACATTCCAACATTCTGCAGAATGTTGGAATGTAATATAATTGCGGTATGGCCAAAAACAGCAAACAATTAGAAAGGTATTTTAAAGGGGCAGCTAACCACTGGCGGATAGAAATTTTATTTTTACTCACCAAATTTGACGGATTATCATTGGATGCCGTGGCACGAAAATTAAATTGCAATTTTAAAACTATTTCTGAGCATACCAAAAAGCTTGTTAATGCTGGTTTGTTGAATAAAAAATACCAGGGCAGAATTGTATTACATTCGCTATCGCCATACGGCCGTAGGTTTGTGAAGTTTATAAAGACATTCTGATATTCTGCAGAATGTTGGAATGTCCGTAACAGCAAATAATTAAAAAGAAATATATGAAGATTAAAATAATAAAAGACGGGCCGTATTTTGTATCCGGGAAAGTTAAGCTTTCAAGCGAGAAAATTGTTGAGGACAGCGAAGGTTATCTTTTAAAGTGGGAAAAAATATCCGATTACCCAAAACACGAGACCCATTCCCTTTGCCGGTGCGGCGAAACGAAAAACGCTTCCTTTTGCGACGGGTCCCATAAAAGGACATCCTGCAATTTAGCTGAAACAGCGGACAACGCTTCTTTCAAATCTAAGGCGGAGAAAATTGAAGGCGATGAGCTTATTTTGTCTGATGTTCCCGAGCTTTGCGCCAGCGGCCATTTTTGCACTAGAGCCGGCGGGATCTGGGAACTGACAGAAACCAGGTCAGCTGATCCAAAAGGGAAAAAAATTGCCATTGACGAAGCCGGCAACTGCCCGTCCGGACGCCTGGTTATAGTGGATAAAAAAACCAACAAGGAAATTGAACCGGATTTTAAGCCCTCTGTTAGCGTTGTGGAAGATGAAATAGCCGGCGTTAGCGGCCCCCTTTGGGTAAAAGGCAAGATTCAGATTGAAGGTTCTGATGGAACGCTTTACGAACTCCGCAACCGCATTGCACTTTGCCGCTGCGGACAATCAAGCAATAAACCCTTTTGCGACAGCAGCCATATAACTTCAAAGTTTAAAGACTCTCCAAGTTAAATTTCTAAATCATTAATCTTTTATGGATATGGATTTTGAGAGTCCGTTAGGAAAATTAGATAACACTGAAACACAGATTTCGAATATTGAAGAGAGCACCTCTTACTATATAACCAAGAGCTATTTTTGGTATATTATTATTTTACCGTTTTTTGTCATAGGAATTATTTTTCTCGGCATTGCATTTATTAATAGTAATAGTAAATTTTTATTTATTTCTGCTTTATTTTTTTTGCCTATAATTATTTCTTATTTATATGCAAGGTCAAAAGTTGAGCATCAATTTATGCGGGAATTTGCCGCAGCAATCGGTTATAGCTATCTTCCAACAGGTGATATAAAAAGCATTAAGGCTAAATTTATTACTGTGGGGCATAGTCAGGTGATAAAGGATATTCTTTTCGGCATTCATAACGGTTTTCCCATTAGGATATTTACATATTATTTTA
>Ga0315282_10009573_pt1 | contig 15384 bp, 13 predicted proteins | sample YL17G07_20_MG_FD_203693 | JGI IMG/M metagenome (GOLD analysis project Ga0315282, IMG submission 203693) | Sediment microbial communities from Yellowstone Lake, YNP, Wyoming, USA - YL17G07_20 | ecosystem: Environmental > Aquatic > Freshwater > Lake > Sediment | place: USA: Wyoming | collected... | reverse complement strand
CCCTCCCGGCCCATGCCTGACAGTCGGCAGCCTCTTCCATCATCGCGTTGATGTTCTCCACTGGCGACTCCGGGGCAATGTTGTTGCCGTCCTGAACGATCAAGCCCCCGCAGGGAGCCAGTTTCGCAATCACCCGGCGCGTGGCCTGCCTGACCTGTTCGGGCGTTCCCCGCGCGATCAGCAGCGGGCTGACGTTGCCCAGCAGGACCACCCTGCCGCCCATAGCCTGCGCCACCCGGTCGAGGTCGACCTGCCACCCGAACCCCTGGTATTCGTCGATCTTCAACTCGTCGACGAACATGCCCAGGAGATGGTCGGTGCGCCCGCACATGTGCAGGCTGGCGCGCTCAAAGTGGGTGCGCAGCCGCAGATTGTGGGGAAGGAGCAGCCGGCGCCAGGTATCCGCCCCAAGGTAGGCCGCCAGGTCGTCCGTCCAGGCCAGGTCGCGCCCCTGGAGCGCCTCTTCCTGCCAACAGAAATCCAGCCAGGTGATGATCTTGTCCGTCACGATCCGGAGCAGCTCGTTCACGAAATCGGGGCGTTCCCGGACCGCGACGAACAACTCGGTCGTGCCCATCAGGCAAGCGGCGTTCGTGAACGGGCCGTGAGAGGTGTGGGTCAGCGCCGGATTGGCGCCGGGATAGAACACCGGGCCCCCCTGGAAGCGCACCGCGTATTTGTCGGCGATCCGGATCATCGCCCGGCGGAACTCGACCTGGCGGCCGTTGAGGCCGCTTCCGACGAAATCGAGCTGCTCCAGGCGGCGCAGGTCTCGCTCGTCTCGCACCCAGCCGTCCTCGTGAACGACGGGGATGCCGCCCTCCGGGAACTCAACCCGGCAGCCCAGCGCCGAAGCTTCGGTAGCGTTCTGGAAATCGGTCCACCCTCCCACCCACGCTCCGGTAATCGAACAGGCATCGGTCTTGATGTTTTCCATCAGCCACTTCTGCCCGAGTATCTGCGAACGGAGCATCACCTCGGGGTCGCCGAAGTAGTCTGCGAAGCGCACCCCAATCTTGGGCAGCAGGTAGCGGGTATTGATCGCCGGAATCACGGCGACGCGGTCCGGCGGTTCAAAGCGCTTCGTGCGGTCCACCCGGTCCTGGCGGGCGGCGATCTCCTCGACAGGGACTCCGATCTCGATGACGTGCGTCACGGGTCACCTATTTGATGGCGCCCTTGGTGAGGCCGCTGACGATCAACCGCTGGAACACCAGGACCACGAGCAGCACCGGCAGGATCATGCTGACGCTGAGCGCGCTCATCAGGTCCCAGGGGCGCCCGGCGCCCATCGAGGGATCGACCGACAGCTCCACCAGCCCCACACTGAGCGTCTTGACCGTGGCACTCGTGGCAAATACCAGGGGATAGAGCAATTCGTTCCACGAGATGATGAAGTTGATGATGATCATCGTGCCGATGGCCGGCCGGACCACCGGCGTCACCACCCGCCACAACAGCTGGACCAGGTTGGCGCCGTCGATGCGGGCCGCTTCCTCGACCTCCTCGGGCAGCTGCTTGATGAACGAAACCAGGGTCCAGACGGTGAAGGGGAGGATGAGGCTGGCCATCAGCATAATCAGCCCGGCCCGGCTGTTGATCAGGTTCACAGACTTGTACAGTTCGAACAACGGCACCAGGGTGCCGATTTGGGGAATGGCAATCGAGACAATGAAGATCATAAAGACAAGGTTGCTTCCCCTGAACCGCACCCGCGCCAGCGCGTAGGCTGCCAGAAAGGCCAGCAGCACCGAGAGCAGGCTGGAAAAGAAGGCCAGGACGAGCGAATTGAAATAATATTGAAAGAAGGGGATGTTGGCCGCCAGGTTGGCGAAGTTGTTGAGCGTGAGCTCCGATGGAAGCCAGCGTGGGGGAATGGAGAACATCTGGTATTTGGGCGTGAACGATGAGACGACGATCCAGTAGCAAGGCAGCAGCACCACGAACAGGAAGAGTGCCACTCCCAGGTAGAGCAGTGCCCTGTTGAAGAAAACCTCCAGGCGATGGCGCCACGGACTATACCCCGGCGCGGCCGCACCTCTGTCCCTCATCTGAACCTCCGCTCAATAGCTGACCTCCGTCCGGCGAAACAGCACCAGGCCCAACCCGGCCATGACGAAGACCAGCACGAACAGCACCAGGCTGATGGCCGAAGCGTAGCCGAAATTGAGCCCGCCGAAAGCCGCCTGGTAGATGTTATAGGCCAGCACCGAAGTCGCGTAGCCGGGACCGCCGCCGGTCATGGTGTAAACCAGGTCGAAGGCGGCCAGCTGCCAGACCACCATGAACAACCCGATGGTCACCACCTGGGAGAGAATGAGCGGCAGCGTGATCTTGAAGAAGGCCTGCAGTCGGGTGGCCCCGTCCACCCGGGCCGCTTCGAGCAGATCGGTCGGCAGCCCCTGCAGCGCGGCCAGGAACACGAGCGCCAGGAAGGGGGTGCTTTTCCAGACACTCACCTGGATGACGGCCGCCTTGGCCCCCAGCGAGGTGGTCAACCAGGGGATCTGCAGGCCGGTCAGGCGATAGATCAGGTCGTTGATGATGCCATAATCCGTGTCGAACATCCAGCGAAAGCCCATCGCCGCCACCACCATGGGAATGGCCCACGGGATCAGGTTGACGGCACGCACCAGGCTTCTGGCCCTGAACGACGCATTCAGCAGCAGCGCCACCAGCACGCCGCAGCACAGCTGCAGCAGCGTGGAGGCCAGCACAAACACGATGGTGAAACTCACACTGCTCGAAACCGCCAGGTCACTCCACATGCGCGCGAAATTGGCCGTTCCCGTGAATCGCAGCGGTGGAAAAGCCGGGTTGTAGTTTGACAAGGCAAAGTAGAACGTCCGAAAGAAGGGATAAACACTGGTGAAAAGGCGCAGCCCGAGCGCCGGGGCCAGGAGCAGAATCGCTGCCAGGTAGCGATTGCGCGCCAGCTTCGACAGCCTGGGCCGCCGGTGGGGACGCCTCGCGTCCTGCGCGGAACCGGCAGTTGAGATCATCTGCATACCCGCAAACGCCTCCTCGGAAAATACCTCACGCAAAGACGCAAAGGCGCAAAGATAGAAGAAACTTGGCGTCTTTGCGCCTTTGCCCCCCATTCGGGGGGTTTGCGTGAGACTGTTATGCATGGGCCGGCGCTCGCGCCGTCCCGTCGTTACGCTGCCAACGCGGCGATGCGCTCCTTGCCCTGGGCGAGCGCATCCTTGAGCGAGAGCTGCTTGGTCAGGAACAGCTGCGAGATGTCGTCAACCGCAACTTCCGCGTCGGACTGCTTGGGATGATAGGGGCGCGGCACCAGGATTCCGGCATCCGTATACATCTGCATGTAAGGAACCAGTCCGCCCTTCATGGCCGCCAGGATCGACTTGCGCGGCATCACGAACCAGCTCTGGCCTTCGGCCAGCACCGGCGCGTTCTGGTTGTTGGTCACCCACGCGATCAAGTCCTTGGCGACGTCCAGGTGGGCAGAGAACTTGGGCAGGCTGAAGCCCCAGCCACCCCACCACGTCTTGACGCCAGCCGGTCCGGCCGGGTGCAGCGCAATGTCGGCCTTGCCCTCGGCATACCACTCCTTGTTGTCGCGGCTGACGCCCCAGAAATACGGCCACTGGCGCATCATCGCCACCCGGTCCTTCATGTAAAGGTCATTCTGCTGGGTGTAGTCCTCGGTGAGGACATTTTCGGACATGATCTTGTCGGTGTAGATCATATCGTAGATGAACTGGAGCGCCTGGCCGGTGCCGTCGTCGAAGGCAAAGACGTCGCCGCCCGCGGCCGCCGCCAGGTGAGCGACGTACACGAAGGTCAGCCCCGGCTTCTTCATGCCCTCGGTGGTGCCCCACACGTCTCCCTTGGTGTACTGCTTGGCGACGTCCACGAACTCCTGCCAGGTGGTGGGTACCTTGGTCTTGTCCCGGTCGAACCAGTCCTTGCGGTACCAGAAGTACCCCACGGCGAACTCGTGCGGCACGCGGTAGCGCTTGCCTTCGTAGCTGTGGAACGGATCCTTGTCCACCGGTGGCAGGAAGGTCTCCGGGAAATCGCTCCAGGTCTCGGCCGGGATGACGTTGTCCAGTGGTTCGAGCCAGCCCGCGCGGGCGAAGGCCGGGCCGGAGACGTCGTCGAGGCTGAGCACGTCCACTGAGCTGGTGCCCGATTGGAAGGCCGGGGCGTACTTTGTCATCATTTCCTGGCCGGTGGCGGGACCACTATCCAGGGTGACGGTGTTCCCGGTCTTCTTTTCCCATTCGGCGAGCACCGGCTTCAGGGCGTCGTGGGCAAATGCCTGGATGGCCAGGGTGACGGTCACCTGCTCAGCCGCCCGGAATGGGCGGGGGCTGAGCGCCGGCGTGGTCGTCGATGCCCCGGCCGGAGAGGTCTGCGCCGGAAGCAGGCTGGCTGCCGCCGCAGCCGCCGCCGACGTGCCGGCCAGTTTCAGGAAATCGCGCCTGGACAAATTGTGCTTCTCGCTCATTTTGGTTCCTCCTCTCGTGAGAGCGCCAAATCTGGACTTCCGGGTGAACAATGCCAACGCTACGGATCCAAACATGGTTCCAAGGTTTGCCTCCGGCGAGATCACCCCCTTTCGGCACCTTGGGGTTGTCTTTCGCACGACACGGCTCGGTCAGGGACCTTCCCGCACGGTCCGACACAACTGGGTTGCACCGGCACATCAGGGGTTCACAGATAGTATAGCACAAGTCCAGGTACGTTGACAATCGCTCGACAACCGATGATTGACAAGGACACTCATCCAGCGTAAGATCAACTCGCTCCGCACGCTCGGGTGGGTGAATTACGTGGGCGTCGACATATTGGATTGTCAAAGTGCGACCGCACCAACTGCGCAAGTATTGTTGTCAATGCGATAGTCAAAAGGAGAAATGCTATGACGTTCATCAAGACGATTTCTGAGGATCACGCGGAGAGCCTGGTTCATGATCAATACAAAGCCGCTCAGGAGAACATGGGCTATGTGCCAAACTACGTCAAAGCCTTTAGCTCACGCCCTGAGGTTTATGACGCCTGGACGAAACTCATAGATGCCATACGATCCAAAATGAGACTGCGCCGCTATGAGCTGGTAACTCTTGCATCAGCCATGGCGCTTGAATGTACTTATTGAATGCTTGCACACGGAGCGTTGCTCCGTAAGAATTTCTTCAGTGCAGATCAACTCGCGGCAATTGTGAAGGACTTCCGCAGCGCTGGTCTTCCCCCCGAAGAAGTCGCGATGATGTCTTTTGCGCAGAAGGTTACCACCCAAGCACATCAAGTAAGCGAACATGATATTGACGAACTGCGTGGGCATGGCCTTTCTGATGAAGAAATACTCGATGTGGTTCTGGCTTGCGCAGCTCGCAATTTCTTTAGCAAGACACTCGACGCAGTAGGCACAGTACCTGATGAAGTATATTTGGAGCTTGAGCCCGAACTGCTTCGATTGCTAGCCTTGGGCCGCCCATTTCCGCAATAGCTATTTCGGACGGTCGGTGCAAAGTTGCAGAAGACGGGATTTGCGGCTAGACTCTTGAGGTATTCCCCACCAGGAAAGGCATCCTATGTCCGAATACGACACGCGTTTAGACGCCTTGCGAGCGGTCATGGCCGATGCCGGGGTAGACCTGGCAGCCATTGGCCCGACCGCCAACATGCGGTACCTGACAGGCCACGTATCGCACCCCGACGAACGGGTGTGCCTCCTGTTGGTCTCAGCTGGGTCGGCCGGCCTTGTCGTGCCCAAGCTGAACGCCGATGAATGGGCAGCGCATACCCGGCTGCCGCTCTACACCTGGGAGGACGCCGAGGGGCCCGGTGACGCCCTGAGCGCCGCGCTCCAGGAGCGCCTGCCCGTGCGCAGACTGGCTGCCGACGGGGCGATGCGGGCTGATTTCCTGCTGTCGGTGCTGGCAACGGCCGATCCCGAGGAAATTGTGCTGGCGGAAAGGCTCGCGGCCCGGCTGCGAGTGTGCAAGTCGCCGCAGGAAATCGCCAGCCTGGAGCGTGCCGCGGCCCAGGCCGATCGCGCCACGCGGGCCGCCCTCGAAGCCTGCCGCGCCGGTGCCACCGAAGCGCAGGTCGCCTGGGCAGCCGAGTCCGCGTTTCGACTGGATGGTGCAGAAGAGGTGTGCTTCAGCATGGTCGGCGCCGGCTCCAATGGCGCATACCCCCATCACGCCACGAGCAGCGCCATGCTGCAAACCGGAGAAGCCGTCGTGATCGACCTTGGGGCCTCACTCGCCGGCTACAAGTCGGACATCACGCGCATGGCCTTTCTGGGCGAGCCGCCGCCGCAATTCCTGAAAGCCTATCAGGCGGTGCTGGAGGCGAATGAACGGGCGCGGGCCGCGGTGAAGCCGGGCGTGACCGCCGGCGCCGTGGACCAGGCCGCCCGCCACTCACTGGAGGAAACCGGTTACGGCCAGCACTTCATCCACCGCACCGGGCACGGGCTCGGCTTGGAGGGACACGAACCGCCCTATATTACGGCGGGCAGCGAACAGGTGCTCGAAGAGGGCATGGTGTTCAGCATCGAACCGGGCGTCTATCTGCCCGGCGAGTTTGGCATCCGCATCGAAGACATCGTCGTCGTCACTTCTGACGGCGTGCGCACCCTGACCGGATTCCCACACGAGCTGGCCATGATCGTGGCTTCGGAGTAGAACCGATGGTCAAACTCACCGTTATGTACAACCTCCGCCCGCGCGCCGATTACGAGGCTTTCCTGCGCTGGCGCACCACCGAACACGAGGCGGACAATGCGGCTGTCCCCGGCCTCATCAAGAGCGATTTCTACGTCGTCAAGCAAGCGTGGCAGCAGGCTGATCCCCCTTACCGCTATGTGACCGAGGCCTACTTCCCAGACATGGAAACGTTTAGCAACTCGTTCTTCGACCCGGACTACCAGCGGAAACTGGCCGGCTGGCTGGAAATGCTGGCCGACCGTTGTTTCTAATCTCGGAAGAAGTGACTCCGGGCGGCTGATGGCTGACCCCCCACAGGGGGCTGACTGCTGATCGCTGAATGCTGCTTTCGAGGAGGAAGAGGGTGCTGCGCAGCACATTGATTGCACTGTCACAAAGCGAGCGGATGCGCCGCACCATGACCGGCTTCGGCCCGGCGCGCCGTATGAGCCGGCGATTCATCGCCGGCGAAACCCTCGACGAGGCCATTGCCGTGGTGCGCCAGCTGAATCAGCGCGGCATCTGGGCCACGCTGGATCACCTGGGCGAGAACGTCGCCAGCCGGGAGGATGCTCAGCGGGCGGCCGGCGAGTATCGGGCAGTCCTGGAGCGCATCGCCGCCGAACAGGTGCTGGCTACCATCTCGGTCAAGCTGACCCACGTCGGGTTGGATTTCGGGGTTGACTTCTGCCATCAGCAGGTGCGGAGCATCGTGGAGACGGCCGACCAGCTGGATAATCTGGTGGAAATTGACATTGAGGGCTCCCAGTATACCCAGCCGACCCTGGACGTTTTCCACCGGCTGTTGAATGACTGCCGGAATGTGAGGCTGGCGCTGCAAGCCTACTTGTTTCGCACCGAAGCAGATCTCAAGGGTCTGGTGGCGCGTGGCAGCAGCGTGCGGTTGTGCAAGGGCGCTTACGACGAGCCGGACACGGTGGCCTGGAGAGACCGCGCCGAGGTGAGCGCCAACTATGCCCGGCTGATGAAGCTGATGTTCAGCGAAGAGGGGCGCCAGCAGGGGTTTTACCCGGCACTCGCTACTCACGACCACGAGCTGATTCTGCTTGCAGAACACATGGTCGCGCAGTTGGGGGTAGGCAAGGATGAGTTCGAGTTCCAGATGCTGTATGGGATACGCCGCGATTGGCAGCAGCGCCTGGCCGGTGATGGGTACCGGGTGCGCACCTACGTGCCCTATGGAACGCAGTGGTATCCCTACTTCATGCGCCGCCTGGCCGAGCGGCCGGCCAATCTGCTGTTCATAGCGCGGGCGTTCGTGGGCGGGTAATCCTGACCCCTCATGATTCCCTGAGCAGTGCCCCATGACGGCGGGCCGTCGCCGTGGCGCATGAAAATGTCATGCTGAGCGCAGCGAAGCATCTCCGCCCAGCCGGCCGAGACCCTTCGCTGCGCTCAGGGTGACAGAATGACTATTCTCCTGAGAGATGGAGTAGTCTACCCTTCCTCTATCGGCACCGATTTAGCCACGCGGTAGTACTCCAGGTATATCTCGACAGTCGTCACCAGGAAGACCATAATGACCGGGCCATAGATCACGCCCAGGAAGCCGAACAGCTTCAGCCCGCCGAACACGCTGAGCAGCACCAGGGCGCGGTTGATCTGAGTCTCTTTGGAGACCAATCGGGGCCGCAGCAAATAGTCGATGTTGGTCACGACCAACACATAACCCACGAGGATGACAATTCCCTGCCACACGTTGCCCAGGGCGATCTGAATGATGCCGATGGGGACGCCAATCAGGCCACACCCCAACGGCAGAATCGACATGAAGATCGCGAGGATCGTCCAAAACGACGTGTAGGCCACGCCGCCCACCCACAGAAACAATCCCAGGGCCAGCCCCTGCGCCACCGCGATGATGAATACCCCTTTGACCATCGACTTCATCATGAGCGTGATGCGGCTGATGTATTTCTCGTCCAGCTCCTCGCTGAGCGGGCTCATCTTCCTGAGCAGCTGGATCATCATCGGGTATCCCGGGAACATCGTGCTCAACAGGGTGATGTACAGCACGACATTGATGATCCACTCGGTCGAGGCGCTGCCCAGGGATATGGCTGCGTCTGCCAGGAAGGTGCCGATCGATTGGGCCACACTTTGAGCGGCCTGAATGATCTTTGCGTCGGTCAGCTGGTACCCCTGGGCGAAGGGGATGCCGGCCATTATGCTGTTGATCTGGTTCAACGCCTGCACCGCGTACCCATTCTGGGCCGCGTTCACCACCAGCGACGACACATCGTGGCTGAACTCAAATGCCTGCTGAACGGTGACGTTGATGATGATGCCAACCGGGATCAACACTGCGATGAAGATGGTGACAATCGAGGCGGCTGTCGCCACACCCTTCCGCCCACGGACCCACACCAACAGCCGGTCGTAGATCGGCCTGAACACGGTGACCGTCACGAACGCAAAGACCACCGTTCCCAGGTAGGGCGACATCAGCAGGTAGCCGATGTAGGCTGCAAACAGCAGAAGTATGTAGAAGAAGGTTCGGTTCGGGAGATTCATCCTCATGTCGCGCGCACTCCCGCAAGAACAACCCCTTGTGTGACTATATTAACACCCAACCCAGGCAACAGTCACCGGTGAGCGCGCTGTATCCACGCACAGCCAGCGTGGACACAACCGACCCAAACGAGGCCAACCTCCCTGAGGACTCCCCAGGCCGGCCAACCTCAGGCGATCTGGTGGACGTACTCCGCCATGAACTTGAGCATCAGATAGGTAGACACTGCGCCTGGATCCGGATGGCCCAACGACCGCTCGCCCAGGCTCTGAGATTTGCCAAGCGCAGCCACCATGTTCTTCGTGCTCTCCATCCCCAACCGGGCCGCTTCAGTCACCTGGCTCAGCGCTTCATCCAGGTCAATCGTCGTCAGCTCCTGTGCCATTTGAGAGGCCGGCCCCAACGCATCTACCATCGTCTTATCGCCGGGTTTGGCCTTGCCGCGCTCCTGGACAGCTCGCAGCCCGTCGGACAACAAAATGGCCAGGGACGCCGCATCCAGCGCCTGCCGGTCACCCAGGCGGCTGGCACCGCCTCGAAATAGCGTCCCAAAGATCGCGCCCGAGGCGCCGCCCACCGAGGTCAGCAAGGCCGTGCCCACCGCCTTAAAGACATCGCCCACCGAGGCAAACGGTTGGCTGCTCACCTTCTGGCGCACCGCTTCAAACCCGCGGGCCATGCCGACCCCATGATCTCCATCGCCGATCGCTTTGTCGGCCTGCGTGAGCAGGTCCTTGCTCCCCTCCATGCCCTGGCATACGTGCAGCACCATTTGAGTCACCTGCGCCACCGGCAGTTGGGAAACGGACATGCCACTACCTCCTGGTGTATCCGAACGATTGAGCTGGCATATCGTAATAGTGCTTCAGCTCGTCGTTCAGCTTCAGCAGGGTGATCGAGAAGCCAGCCATCTCCTGGCAGGTGCAGTAGCTGCCGACGACCGTGTCGTATACCTGGATGTTCCGGTCCTTCAGAATCTGGCGCACTCTGCGGTTGACGATCAGCAGCTCCATCATGGTGGTTGCCCCCAGGTCGTTGACCAACAGGGCCACCTGGTCGCCGGGCCGGAAGGGCAGATCGGGCAAGATGCGCTCCAACATCTTCTCGACCAGGGCATCGGCCGGCAGCATCTTGTCTCGATAGACGCCCGGCTCGCCGTGCAGTCCCATGCCGATCTCCATCTCGTCGTCGGGCAGCTCGAAGGTGGGCTCCCCCGTTTCCGGGATCGATCCGGCCGAGACGGCCACGCCCATCGAACGCAGGTTGTCGCGCGCCAGGCTGGCCACCCGGTAGACTTCGTCCAGGTCCTTCACCTGAGCCGCCGCGGCCCCGGCGATCTTGATCGCGAACAGGTCGCCTGCAATCCCTCGCCGCTGCTCCATGCGTTCGGGCGGGGCCGACGCAACGTCATCCCAGTTGCGAACAGTGCGGGTGCGCATGCCTTCCTCGGCTGCCATCTCAGCCGCAATGTCGAAGTTCATGTTGTCGCCGGCGTAATTGCCGTACAGATAGAGCACCCCCCGGCCCCGATCAAGAGCTCGGGTTGCCGCCAGGATGATATCCGGGCTCGGCGCGGCGAAGATGTTGCCGCACGCGGCTCCATCGGCCATGTTCTCGCCGATGAACCCATGGAACACCGGCTCGTGGCCGCTGCCGCCGCCGATCAGCAGCCCCACTTTGTCACCGGGCAGCTCAGCTTTCACCAGGGCATTCACCCCGTCCAGCTTCCTGATCTGTCCGTGGCAAGCGGCCACCAGGCCCTCCAGCAATTCGGCGACGACCTGCTTGGGATCGTTGATGATCTTCTTGCTCTTCAAGTTTGGGCCTCCTGGAATGAGACACTGTTCGAGCCATCTGCACGACGCGTTGCCGCGTGATGGCATTCCCGGCGAGGATAATCCTGGCCCTGATTCTATGTCGCGCGGACAACCGTGTCAATTCTGACGCCTTGCCGACGTTATCCTGTGGGAGAGGTTATGACAAGATCCGTTGTAATCTCAGATCATGCCAGGTATAATGAAAGTGGCGAACAACCTGCCGGAGTCCGGGCGAGGCGAGCGCTCTGGCTCGAGCCGGTCGTCGCCGGCTGGCGTCGCGGAACGCTGGCCTTGAGCGGACACCCTATCTGCAGAGGAGGATCATCTATGCGCAACAAGGTTCTGTTGGTGGTGGCACTCGTGTTGGTGCTGCAACTGGTCTGGGTTCCGGCCAGCTCGGCCGCGGCGCCGGGTGGGCGTGGAGACGGTGGATTCTGGCACGTGGTGCACTACGGCGAGAGCGTGTTCAGCCTGGGCCGTGCATTTGGCGTGAACCCCTATGCCATCTGCACAGTCAATCGCCTGGCCAACTGCAATCTGATCTACCCCGGCCAGGCGCTGTGGATTCCAAGAGGCTACGGCGGCGGCCAGTCGATGTGCGCTGCCTACCATTCGGTCAGGTACGGTGAGACCCTGTACGGCATCGCTCGCTGGTATGGCGTGAGCGTCTGGCAGCTGGCCCGGGCTAACGGCATTTCCAATCTCAGTCTGCTGTATGCCGGCCAGAGGTTGTGCATTCCGCGCGCCGGCCATCCTGGTGGCGGCTACGGTTACTGACAGGAGTTACGCAGTTGACTCGATACTCACCGCAGAGGCGCAGAGAACGCAGAGGTTCCTATAGAATCCTCCCTGGACTGCTAGGGCAGGCTGCGCCCTCTGCGTCTCTGCGGTGAGACAGGATTGAACTGCGTGAGTCCTGTCGTTGATCGGTTGCGCGCCCCAAATTACCAAAATTATCCCCCGCTCGCCAGATCAGACGGCACCGGTCTGCTGCTTCCCTGCTCAGCCAACCTCAAGTAATCTGCGCTTATCTCCGTTAATCCGCGTCAAACTGCCGTGCGCCCACCCCGCGCACGGCCCCTGGCGCGCCTCGCCTGGAACACGGTTCACTTGTCCGCGCCGCTCGCCTGAGTTATGATCTATCATCGGCGAAAGGCCTTCCGATGGGGAGTGAGCCATGAACATCCTGCTCGTCTATCCGGAGTTTCCAGACACGTTCTGGAGTTTCAAGCACGCCCTCAAGTTCGTGCGCAAGAGAGCCAGCATGCCCCCGCTCGGCCTGCTGACGGTGGCCGCGATGCTGCCCAAGCAGTGGCAGCTGCGGCTGGTCGACACCAACGTGGGGCCGCTGACCCAATCGGACCTGGATTGGGCCGACTGCGTTTTTGTCAGCGCCATGACCGTCCAGCGCGATTCGGCACGCCGGATCATCAGCCGTTGCCGGCAGTCAGGCGTCAAGGTGGTGGCGGGCGGCCCGCTGTTCACCGGCGAGCACGAGGCATTCCCCGAGGTAGACCATTTCGTCCTCAACGAGGCGGAGGTGACCCTGCCGCCTTTCCTGGCCGACCTGGAGCACGGACGAGCCCAACGCGTCTACACTTCCAGCGAATTCCCCGACATTCGCCAGACTCCCATTCCCCTATGGCATCTGGCTGACCGGAGGCGGTACGCCAGCATGGGCATCCAGTTCTCTCGCGGTTGCCCCTTCAACTGTGACTTCTGCAACGTGACCGCCCTGTTTGGCCGCCAGCCGCGTACCAAATCGGCTCAACAGGTCATCGCCGAACTGGACAGCCTCTACCGGCTGGGCTGGCGAGAGGCGGTCTTCTTCGTGGACGACAACTTCATCGGCAACAAGAGACAGATCAAGAGCGAAATCCTGCCGGCATTGATCGAGTGGCGCAAGGGCAAGTCGGGCCTGCCTTTCAACACCGAGGTATCCATCAATCTTGCGGATGACCCGGAGCTGCTGCGATTGATGGTGGAATCGGGCTTCGACACCGTGTTCATCGGCATCGAAACCCCCAATGAGGCGAGCCTGGCCGAATGCAGCAAGAACCAGAACAAGGGACGAGACCTGGTCGACAACGTGCGGCGCATCCAACGCGCCGGCCTTCAGGTGCAAGGCGGGTTCATCGTGGGCTTCGACAGCGACACGCCGTCTGTCTTCGAGCAGCAGATCAACCTCATCCAGGAGAGCGGCATCGTGTCGGCGATGGTGGGCCTGCTGCAGGCGCCATACGGCACCCGGCTGTACGAACGCCTGAAGAAGGAAGGGCGCCTGCTGGCCGAGATGTCGGGCAACAACGTCGACGGCACGACCAACATCATCCCCAAGATGAACCTGGAGACTCTGCGAGAGGGATACCGGCGTATCTTGACGTATATCTACACACCCGAACACTACTACGCGCGCGTCCGCACTCTCCTGCGTGAGTACCCGCCCCCGCGCGCGGCCATTCCGATCGGGCCTGCCCAGATCCTGGCCTTATTGCGCACCGTATTTCAGCTGGGCATCCGTGGCTCGGAGCGGGTGCACTATTGGCGGCTGTGTTTCTGGACCCTCTTCCACCGCCCCCGGCTGTTTCCGCTGGCCATCACCCTGGCCGTGTATGGCTTTCACTTTCGCCAGGTCTGCCAGCAGGCTGCCGGCTAGCCTCGGCAGCCGGCTCCACCAGCCGCCAGGTCATGACGAGGCCCAACCCCAGGCAGGCCAACCCGGTCGTCCCCAACATCGGCCGGATGCCCATGGCACCCGCCAGCACCCCCCCGAACGACGGCCCGCCGAACATGCCGGCAGCATAGATGGCCTGGTAGACCCCCATCGCGGTCGAGCGCTGATCCTCTGCCACGTGCCGGATGCTCAGTCCCATCAAAACGGGGTAGCTGATGCCCTGGCCGAAACCAATGAAGACTTGAGCCGCGAAGATAGCGGCCAGTGAGGGAGCCAGCGCTGATCCCGCGATGCCGACGCCGAGCAGCGCCACACTGAGATAGACCATCCGGCGCGCCTCGACGCGGCCGACGACGGCCGTCACCAGCAGGGCACCCAAGATGGCTAATCCCAGGTTCATGCTGGCCAGAATGCTCTGGTCGACGTCGCTCCCCCCCAGCTGTTGCACCAGAATCGGCAGAAAGCCGAAGGTCGAGGCCCAATTGGCGTATTGGCAGATGGCACCCAACAGGGATGGCAGGAGCACGTCGCGGCGGATGACCAGCCCGCCGATGCTGCCCCACGCCGGCCGTTGGCGCGATGTGCGGCGATCCCGGCTCAACAGGACCGTCACGACAGCGGCCGCCTCGACGCCGGCGGCCAGATGGAAGGCCAGCGGATACCCGCCCACCCGGTTGAGGAAGCCGGTCAGGCTGGTGGCCACCAGGCGCCCCACAGCACTGATGAAGGTCAGCACCGCGCTCGCCCACACCGCCCGGCGCGGCGCGAACTGGCAGCTGAACGCCACGGCCAGCGGCACCCAGGCGGCGGCCGCCAGCCCGGTGACGGCGCGGCCGATCATCAGCCCGTCGACGCCGCTGCTGCTGCCCATCGTCCAGGCGCCCAGCCCGGCCAGCAGGAGGCCACCCAGGATGAACGGCTTGCGCCAGCCCGCTGCGTCGGCCGCAATGCCCAATGGCAGGCGGACGACCGCCTGCCACAGCCCATACATCGAGAGCACCGCGCCCACCACGGCCAGATCGGCGGTTCGGGTCTCGGCAAAGGTCGGCAGGGTCGGCACGTACAGGTACAGCCCCACCCAGTACAGGAAGATTGTGGCACCCAGCAGGAATAGAACGACCCACCGTTGACTCAGCGCGGGGCTCCTGTCGGAACGCTATTCCACTTGATACGGCACGTCGGTGATGACGATGCCCGGCCTGCCCAACAAGGTGCGGCGCAGCACGTCGGCGGTCTGCATGTGCAAGGCCCTGTAGATCCACCTGCCAGGTATGAACTGCGGCACCACCACGGTGATCATCTCGTTATACTGCCGGTTGGCATCCATTTTCTCCAGGTATTCCACCAGCGGCCTGAGCATCAGGCGGTATGGGGAATCCAGGATCACCAGCCGCACCCCCTCGCCCCACAATTCCCACTTGTGCAAAAGCTTGTCTGCCTCGACCGGATCTATCGAGACGTGCACCGCCGTGACGTCGTCAGATAGCGAGGTGGCATAGCGCAGGGCCGCCAGCGTGCCGCGGTGCACCCCGCTGATGAGCAGGATCACTCGCTGGCGGGCGATGTGCGGAGGCGCTCCATAGTGCTCCAGCGACAACTGCCTGGCCAGCTTGCGATAGTGGCGATGAATGGCAGAGAAAACGGTCACCAGTGCCGGCACCAACACCACGATGA
>Ga0315282_10009572_pt1 | contig 15386 bp, 15 predicted proteins | sample YL17G07_20_MG_FD_203693 | JGI IMG/M metagenome (GOLD analysis project Ga0315282, IMG submission 203693) | Sediment microbial communities from Yellowstone Lake, YNP, Wyoming, USA - YL17G07_20 | ecosystem: Environmental > Aquatic > Freshwater > Lake > Sediment | place: USA: Wyoming | collected... | reverse complement strand
CGATGATGTTCCAGAAATAACCCATGTCACGTCTCCATTCAATGGCAAGTCTGGGCAGGCAGCCCGAGCGTCAGCAGCATACGCACGGCCTCCTGCTCCAACCCGGCCCGCGCGGCGATACTTTCCTGGTCGAGGCCCTGCTCGTGGAGCGCCAGCGCGGTGCGGTAGCGGTCGGCAGGCTGCGACGCCGGACTGGTGGGCACGCCGGCAAGATCAGCGGACGAGTTGTCCCGAGGTGCTGCTGGATAGCTGCCCACCAGCGTATTGGCCCACTCGGCAAAGGCCTTCAGCGCCATTTGCTTGCGTTTGACCGTCGGCGGCTGGTTGTTCACGGATTGGAGGTATTCGCCGAATGCCTCCAAGTCGGCCGGATCGATTCTGCCCAGCCGCGACCCTTCCCAGCGCTGCCCGCCCCACCAGGCGGCGAACTCTCGAACTGCATGCAGCGCGCGGTTCGCGACAGTCTGGCTGCGGCCCTGAACCTTCAGATAATCGTCGTATGCGGCCACGGCTCCGGCCAATGTGAGGGGGGCAGCACGCGGTGCATCGGGCAGCTGCGTTGCCGAGACGGCGCCGGCTGTGAGGCCGTCGGCGCGCGCCGCCAGCGCCCGCAGCTCGACCGCGGCCTGCTCGGCCTGACGCAGGCCCTCTTGAAGCAACGCGTTCTGGCGCACCCAATCGGTGCGGGCTGCGTTCGCCTCTGACTGCCATTCAGCCAACAGCCCGGCGATGTCACCCGCAACCTCGGGGGTGGCGCCGCCGGCCTGGGCCTGCGCCTGCGCCGCGGCCAGGAGCTGGCGCGTCTTCCAGAACACGATCAGCGTTGCGGCCAGCACAAGCAATTCAAGGAACAGCGGCATAAGCTGGGGCATTGGCCTGTCTCCTGCGATGGACCACGGAGTCCGTCTCGTGCCTGCTTCTCATCAGCGCCCTGAGCGCCAGCACAGCTTTGGCGTGCATCTGGCTGACCCGCGACTCAGAGACGCCCAGCACTTGGCCAATCTCCTTCATCGTTAGTCCGTCGGTGTAGTAGAGCGAGATCATCACCTGCTCCCGCTCCGGCAAAGCCAGAATGGCCGCGACGACCTGCTGCTTTAACTCGCGGCCGTCCAGTTGTTCTGACAGGGAAGGCACTGTCGTATCCTCCAACGAATCCTGCAAAGCATACGTCTCGCCGTCGTCTGCCACGAAAGGTTGGTCCAATGAGACCACCGCCCAGCCAGTATCCCGCAGCCAGTCGTGATAAGTGTCCAGGCCGATCTTGAGATACCCGGCGACTTCCGCATCCTCCGGAAGCCGCCCGAGGGACTGGCACAAGACCCCCATGGCCTTCTCGATCTCCCTGGCATGATGGCGGGCCGACCGCGGCAGCAAGTCCAGCGACCGCAGCGTGTCGATGATCTGCCCGCGGATGCGGCAGGCGGCGAACGTCTCGAATTTGACCCCTCGTTCGGGGTCGAACCGGTCAACCGCTTCGATGAGGCCAATCAGTCCGTACCCCAACAAATCCTCGACCTCCAGGCTGCGAGGCAGCTTGAAGGCCAGCCGAGCCACCACATATTTGACCAGCGGTGCATAGTGAAGTATGAGCTGCTCGCGCGCCTGGCGATCAGCTTGCCGGGTGAAACGTCTCCACAGGTCAGACAAATCATCCAAGGCTGCTTTGCTCCTAGCCGACTCCGAAACGCCTCATCATCCCTTATGCCGTCGAACGGGGCTGTGCCCGCTGGCCGGTGCAGCCGGCCCGCCCTGGGCTGCCTCTGCCGGACCGCCGCCAGGCGAGGCCGGGTTCGGCGCCGAGGCGGGTGGCCCGGGCGTTGCAGATTCGGGACTCGCGGCAGTGGCACCTTCGGCGGCGGGCACGCTCAAGAGCTGGGCTCCCGCCCAACCCAGCAGCGTAAAGGCCACGAAAGCACCCATGCTCCTGGACGCGGCGATCACCGGGTTGGCGCCTGCCACCAGCCCGATCAGCAAGGTCGCCAGGAAGACCACCGACGCCACTCGCACCACCAGATTGAACACCACCTTGGCCGGCTCGCTCATTGGCTGGCTCCTGCGGCACACGCCACGGGGCTGGACCATAACATCCGCCGGAAGAAACGCCCGATGTCGGAGCCTGCCTGGCGGGTGGGCGCGTCGCGCCACAGCTGTTCCCCAATCCGGTCGATCGCCTGCGCCGCCGGCGAGCGAGGCCAACCGCGCACCAGCGGCACCTGTGACTTTACGGCCTCCAAAACGCTCTGGTCATAGGGCAGGGTTCCAATGGGCTGCACCCGCCGGCCCAGGAACTGCTCAGCCACCGCCGCCAGCTTGTGCCCCGTGCTGTCGCCCTCAGCATCGCGCCGCACGCAGTTGACCACCAGGTTGATGGCGACCGGCACCTGGTAGCCCGCCAGTATCTTCATGAGTGCGTAGGCATCCACAATCGCGGCCGGCTCGGGAGTGGTCAACACCACGACTTCGCCGGCGGCCAGGATGAATTGCACCACGTTGCGGCCCACTCCGGCGCTGGTGTCGATCAACAACAGGTCCACGCTGCCGCTCAAGACGAGCAGGGCGCGCAGCAGGGCGTCTCGCTGTGCGTCCGGCAGATCAACCAAATCGGGCAGCCCGGAGGCGCCCGGGATGATCTGCAAGCCGTAAGGCCCGGCGACGATGATTTGCGCCAACGACCGCCTGCCCGTCACCACGTGCTGAAGATTGTAGCGCGGCTGGATGCCCATCAACACGTCCACGTTGGCGGTGCCCAGGTCGGCATCCAGCAAGCCGACCCGCAATCCGCGCCGCGCCAGCGACAGGCCCAGATTGATGGCCAGGTTCGTCTTTCCGACCCCGCCCTTGCCGCTCGCCACGGCGATCACGCGGCTGGCCGGATGAGGCAGCGCGGTCGTCGATGCCGGGTCAGCGACCAGGGCTTCAATGGCGTCGTCAAAAGGCCGGACGGTGAGGCTCATTGTACCTCCTGCATGCTGAACGCCGCGGCCCGCCGCTTTTGCCCACCGTTGCCGCGATTGCCGCCCGGCATGTCGGGCACGCGGCCCACCATGGCGTCGACGAGACGCTCGGGAGTGGCAACCTCGATGTCCTCGGGCACGCGCAGTCCCGTGGTCAGATAGCTGAGGGGCAGGCCGGTTTCACACGCCAGGGTGTAGGCCGGCCCAAGTGTCGAGGTCTCGTCCAGCTTGGTGAACACCAGCCCGTTCGGCGCGACGGTCCCAAAGGCCTGGGCCATCTGGCGCATGTCCTCGTACTTGGCGCCGGCCGCCAACGCCAGGTGCACCACCCGCCGGGGCACCGCCGACACGTAGCGGCTCAGCTCGGCCACCTGGTCAGCAACACGTTGGTTGCGGCCCGGCGTGTCCACCATAATCAGGTCATACAGCTGGCTGCCCGTCACCAGGGCCGCCAGCTGAGGCGGGTTGTAGGCCACTTCGACCGGAATCCCCAGGAGCTGCCCGAAAGCTGCCATTTGGGAGATGGCGCCCACCCGGAATGTGTCGGTCGTGATGATCAGGACGCGCGCCCTCTGAGCACGGCTGAAGTTGGCAGACAGCTTGGCGATGGTCGCGGTCTTGCCGACCCCGGTAGGTCCGACCAGGAAGAAGACGGTCGAGCAGCCCGGCGTTACGCTCAGCGGTTCGGCGAACGTCAGGCGCCGCCCCAGGTGCCAGTGCAGGTGTTGGTTCAAGACACCCTGATTGTCGATCGCCCAGCGGCTCAATTCGTCGGCCGCCGTTTGAATGACCTGCTGCGCGAGCGGCGGGGCAACACCCTGCTCTAACAGGCGGCGGTACCAGTCCTCCAGGGTGGCAACCGACCGGATCCCGTTGCCGGGCTCGGTGCGGGATTCTGTCACCTGTGCCAAAGTCAGCTTGAGCGCGGCGAGCTCGGCCTGCATGCGCCGGATCGACTGGTCGGCGGCAGGCGTCGGACGGGGAAAGTCAGACAGGTCGGTGTCCACGGCGGCGACGACTTCCAGGTAGGGGCGGCGCAGCCGCGCCAGCGGGCCCCGGCCGCGCACCTCTTCCGAATGTAGAATAACCGCGTCGCGGCCCAGGTCGGCCCGGATCAGGGCCAGCGCTTCGGGCATGTCCTTCGCTCGGTATTTCTTGATTCGCATCCGGTTACTCTCATTCCCTGGCCTGGCGGTCACATGATCGCCCTGGCACCCCCGGCCGGACCAGGGCAGGCAGGCGTCTGCTCCGACAGGCCAGCCCGCGGCACCCATAGGCCGGGCGCTCACCCGGCACCCGAGGGCAGGTCAATCATTCCCTCCGCAATCACGTTGATCCCCGGGGCAATCTCGGCGTAGGACAGCACCGCCAGGCTCGAAAGGACCCGCTCGGTGAGCCGCTTGAAGGCCAGGCGGATGGCAGCCGAACACAGCACTACGGGCGGATAGCCTCGGGCGGCCATCTCTTCCATGTTCTGAGCCGTCGTCTCTAACAGCCGCTGCGCCAGGCGGGGGTCCAGGTTGGCAACCAGCCCACGGCTGGCATCGCCCATCGCATCGCTGATGAGCCGCTCCACGCCGGGGCTGAGGGTGACTACGTGTACCGATCCGTCGCCGCTGCGATACTGGTTGCTGATCGCACGCGCCAGGGCGCGGCGCGCGCCCTCGCTGAGCAGGTCGGCGTCGCGAGCCCCTCCCTGGGCCAGGCCGCTGGCAGTTTCCAGGATCGTCACCAGGTCGCGGATCGAAACCCGCTCGCGGAGGAGGTTCCTGAGCACCTCGTGCACGTCGCTCAAAGAGAGCGGATTGGGCACCAGGTCTTCGACCAGGGCCGGGTAGTCCTTCTTCAAGTGGTCGAGCAGGTCCCTGGTGTCCTGCCGCGTCAGGATCTCGGCGGCGTGGCCCTTGATGACTTCGGTGAGATGGGTCGATACCACCGAGGCAGGGTCAACCACCGTGTACCCAATCATCTCCGCCCGCTCGCGCTCAGTGCCCTCGATCCAGCGCGCCGGCAGCCCGAAGGCCGGCTCGCTGGTGGCCAGCCCGGGCAGCTCCTCCGCCACAGGCCCGGTCGCCATCGCCAGATACTGCCCCGGAACCAGGCTCCCCTGGCCGATCTCCTCGCCGCGCAGTTTGATGGCGTACACGTTGGGCGGCAGCTGCAGGTTGTCGCGAATGCGGATCTTGGGCAGGATGAAACCCAATTCCATGGCCACCTGTCGCCGGATCATCGAGATGCGGTTGAGGAGGCCGGTGCCGGCACCCGCCTCTACCAGCGGAATGAGTCCGTAGCCGATCTCGACTTCCAGGGTGTCTACCGTGAGCAGCTGGGCCACCGCCTCGGGTTCGATCAGGGCAGGAGCCGCTGGCGCAGCTTCGACCTCGGCCTGGCGCTCCCGGGCCACCTTCTTTTCGCGCTGCAACACCCAGGCTACCCCGCCGATGGCGGCAGCCATGATCATGAACGGGAGCTTCGGGAGGCCGGGAACCAGGCCAAACCCCACCATCAGGCCGGCCACAATCGCCAACGCGCGGGGGTTGGCGGTGAGCTGGCGCAGCACGTCGCTGCCCATGTTCTCCTCGGCGGCCGTGCGCGTGACGATGATGCCCGTGGCAGTGCTGATCAGCAGAGCCGGGATCTGCGACACCAGTCCCTCGCCCACGGTGAGCAGTGTGTAGGTTTGCAGGGCCTGCGTCAGTGACATACCCAGCTGCAACGCGCCGATGGCGAAGCCGCCGATGATGTTCACGGCCACGATCGCCACAGCAGCCACGGCATCGCCGCGCACGAATTTGCTGGCGCCATCCATGGCACCGTAGAAATCCGCCTCTTTCTGTATCTTGCGCCGGCGCGTCTTCGCCTCTTGTTCGTCGATCAGGCCGGCGTTTAGATCAGCGTCAATGCTCATCTGCTTGCCGGGCATCGCGTCGAGAGTGAAGCGGGCTGCCACCTCGGCCACCCGGCCGGCACCGCTGGTGATGACGATGAACTGGATGATCATCAGGATCAAGAAGATGACGATGCCCACCACGTAGTTACCGCCTACCACGAACTGGCCGAACGCGGTAATGACCGAGCCGGCGTGGGCATAAAGCAGGATCAGGCGAGTGGCAGAGATATTCAGACTGAGGCGGTACAGGGTGAGAATCAACAGCAGGGATGGGAAGACCGAGAAGTCCAGCGGTTCGCGCAGATACAGCGAGACGAGCATCACGGTAACGGCCAGGCCCATATTGAGCGCGATCAGGATGTCCAGCAGCCAGGCCGGCAGCGGGATGATCATCATGGCGACGATGGCTACCACGGCGATCGCCAGAATGACGTCGCTGTTGCTCAGCAAACGGCGCAGGCCAATGCTGGCCGGTGCCGATGTTGCGACTGTGGTAGCTGCCATATGTCAGCGTTCTCCCTGTATGGGCCGGACCGGACCCCCGAGCAAGCCGGGCATCATCCTATCCCTGGCTGAGCTGCAAACTGACGGCCGGGCTGGCTGCTCCCTCGACCGGCGCCGCTGCCGTCCGATGGCCCGACCTGAGCCGGTACACAAAGGCCAACACTTCCGCGACTGCCTGGTACAGGTCGACCGGGATCTCCTGGCCAATCTCCACCGATTTGAACAGCGCCTGGGCGAGCGGCTTGTTCTCGACCACAGGGACGCCGTGTTCCCTGGCCACCTCCTTGATGCGCTCTGCGATCAGGCGCTGGCCCTTGGCCACCACCTGTGGCGCCTGCATCCTCCCCTTCTCGTATCGGAGCACGACCGCCACGTGAGTCGGGTTGGTGATCACGACGTCGGCCTTCGGGATGGCGGCCATCATGCGGCGCATCGCCGCCTCGCGCATGCGCTGGCGGATGCGACCCCGGATCTCGGGGTTTTCCTGAAGCTTGGCCTCTTCTTTGACCTCCTGCTTCGTCATACGCATGCTCTTCATGAACTGGCGGCGCTGATAAATGTAGTCCAACAGGCCAATCACCAGCAGTGCCAAGGCCGCCCGTTGGCCCGCCTGCAGCGCCACGCTGGCCACCTGCCCCAGGCCGGCCAGCAGCGTCATTCGTCCAGTCGCCAGGACGGCAGGATAGTTCTCTCGCAGTACGCCATACACCACCCAGCCGATGAGTGCCAACTTTAGCAGCGATTTGGCCAGCTGGACCAGCCCCTGGGCCGAAAACATGCGCTTGAAGCCATTGACCGGGTTCAGCTTGGACGCGTCAGGCTTGATCGTGTGCAGGCTGACCAACCCCCGGGTTTGAGCAAGGTTCACAACCAATGCCATGACGATGGTGGCCAGCAGGAGGGGCGCGATGGCCGCGATCACCAATTGGCCAATCTCCAGCGCCGCACTGCGCATGGTCGTGACGGTCAGGTTCGCTTCCGCGCTCGGCAGCAGCTTCAGGCTGCGCTCCACCAGAGTGCGCATGGCAGTGATGGCATTCTGTCCGCTCGACCCGAGAATCCAGAAACCGGCTAACAGCACGATGGCCGAGCTCAGATCGAGGCTCTTAACGATCTGCCCTTTTCTGCGTGCCTCGGCCAGGCGGCGTGGGCTGGGTGGTTCGGTCCTATCGTCGTCCATAAGCCTACCGTGCAGAGCTGACGGCGAGCATGTTGTTCACCGTGCCGCCAAGGAGATCTTTGACCACCGGCAGCATCGTCGACAGAGTGAACGCGACTAATATGAACCCCAGGCCGATCTTGAGAGGCAGGCCCAGGAAGAACACCTGCACCTGCGGCACGGCGCGTGCCATCAAGCCCAGGGCCAGGTCAGTCAGCAGCAGTGAGCCGGCAATCGGCAGCGCGATGCGAATGCCCGTAGAGATGGTCTCGGTCGTCAGAACCATCAGGCGGTCGAGCGTGAGGCCGCTCAAGACAAACGTGCCCGTCGGGGCTACCTCGAACGTGCGTGCCAGACCGATCAGCAGCTGGTGATGGCCGTTGATGACCAGAAACAGCAGGATTGCGACCATCGAATAGAATTGCTCGAGGACTGTGGACGATATGTTAGACAGCGGGTCAAGGATCTGCGCGGCCTGGAGGCCCGTCTGGAAGGCCAGCATATCGGCCGCCAGGGCCACCACCACGAACACAAGGTTGCTCACAAAGCCGATCAGGACACCGATCAGGACTTCCTGGCCGACGACCAGCACAAAAGGTAGTGCATCGGTCGGCCAGCTGGGTGGGGTGCTGCGTGCCGTCTCGATGGGAAGGATCAATACGGCCAGCAGCCCAGCCAGGCCGATCTTGACCAGGACAGGCACGTCCGTGCTGCTCAGCACCGGTGCCGACACCATGACAGCCAGTATCCGCACGAAGATTAGGAATAAGGCAAGCAACTGATAAGTAGATGGCATTGCCAGCCGTGCTACACCGAGAGGCCACGCGGGCTGCGTGGTCTCGGGTACAGTTCCTTTATATCACATAGGGGCATGGATGTCAGTAAACTTGAGGTGAAGGGAGCATAAAGTTACCGTAAAGGCCAGTATTCTGAATTGCCAACAAACGGGAAACCATCTACAATCCGCGATGTGCTGAAGCTGAGCGTTGGTCTGGCGCAACCGGGCATGACACTCGCCAAGAGCATCCTTGACGAGCGGGGGTCCGTGTTGCTGCGACCGGGCGTAACGCTGACGCAGGAGTACATCGCCAATCTCAAACGCCGCGGGTTCCCCAGCGTGTACGTGAACGATGGCGACACCGACGACATCGTTGTCGAGGACGTTATTTCCGACGAGGTACGCGTGCGGGCTCACTCCACGCTGGCACAGGTGGTGGACTTCACCAAGAAGGTCGCCAACGAATTCGTCAGCGTGCAGAGGGACGGCACGCCAGCCGGAATAGAAGATGCCGGGCTGGCGAGCATGTTGCGCGCCAACGAGGATTTCGAGCAACTGGAGCGGTCGGTGGTCTCTATCATCGAGGAGCTGATGAGCGCCGATACGCTCACCGGCATGGCCCAAATCCGCAGCCACGACGATACCACCTTCAGCCACTCGATCGAGACAACTGTGACGGCGCTGATGATCGGCAAGCGGCTGTATCTGAGCCGGCGGGATCTGGAGTGCCTGGGGACCGGCTGTATGCTCCACGACATCGGCAAGATCTTCGTCAAGCCAGCGATCCTCCAGAAACAGGGACCGCTGACCCCCGCGGAGCTCACGGGCCTGCGGGAGCATCCGCAGCTGGGTTATGAACTGCTCCGGGCACGCAACCCGGACTCCGTCATGGTCAACCACGTGGCGCTGGAGCATCACGAGCGGCAGGACGGCCGGGGTTACCCGCGCGGCCTGCAAGGCAATAACCTCCTCCGCCGATCGCCAGCCGATTCGAATAACATACAGCGGATCGCCGAGATCGCAGCTGTGGCCGACGTCTACGACCTGCTCAGCGTCGAAAAACCGGGGCGAGCCGCACTCTCGCCGCAGCAGGTCGCCGCGACGATACACCGGATGGCGGGGCCGATTCTCAACCGTCAGGTGGTCGACCAGTTCCTGCGCATCTTGCCCGACTTCCCGGTCGGCATTGACGTGGTGGTGACTGACGGCCGGTATGAGGGGTACAAAGGGGTGGTGGCCCAGGGCAACCGAAAGCAGCCCGAGCGCCCCCTGGTGCGGCTGCTGTGCAACCCACAGGGTGACCGGATTGTGCCCATCGATCTCGATCTGGCCCAGGATCAAACGAGCACCGTGGAGGCAATCCTGCGCCGATGACCGTCTCGCCGTACGCCTGCGCTGCCTGCCAACAATCGATCCCCTTCGGGATGAGCTTCTGTCCGGAGTGTGGTCAGCCTCAGCCGAGGGCCGCAGGCACCCTGCTGGCAGGTGAGCGGCGGCCGGTCACGGTCTTGTTCGCCGACCTGGCCGATTTCACATCGGCAAGTGAGGGAAAAGACCCGGAAATCGTCATCGACTTGTTGAACCGGGTGTTCCAAGACCTTATGCGGGAATGCGACCGCGAGGGTGGCTACCTGGACAAGACCGTCGGCGATCAGCTGATGGTGCTGTTCGGTGCGCCGCGCGCTCACGAGGATGATCCGGTGCGGGCCGTGCGCGCCGCGCTTGCCATGCGGGATGCCACGGAGAAGCTGTTTGCCGAAATGGAGAAACAAGTCGGTGCGATCTGGAAGCTGCATGTCGGCATTGACACGGGTCCGGTGGTGTGGGGACAGGTGGGTCCGCCCGGGCGGAAGACACTCACTGTTATTGGAGATGTGGTCAACCTGGCCTCTCGCCTCGAGGAATCCTCGGCAGGCGGCCAGATTCTAGTTTCGGAGGCGGTGTACCTGCGCACGCGCGACTTCTTTGAGTACAAGCCGCCGGAGTCCACTCAGGTACGGGGCATCAGTGGCAGGATACCAGTTTACGTGCCCATCAAGCTGAGATCGGGCTCGGGTAGGCGCCGGTGGCTGATCGACACCAGCATGCCGCTGCTCGACCGCGCCAGGGAGCTAGAAAGCTTGAACGCTCACTGGGAAGCGGCATTGGCGGGACGGCCGCAGAGCGTACTGGTGACCGGCGGCGCCGGGTCGGGCAAGAGCCGTCTCCTGTTCGAATTTGAGGCCGGCCTGGGCACCCATCCGGCCGAGAAGCAGCCGCTGATCCTGCGCGCCCGGTTTGAATCGGCGGCCGGGTCGGAGCATTACTCACCTCTGGCCGACCTGCTGCACCAGCTGTTTGCGCTGAGCTCCGAGGACACTGACCTGGTGCGCCGGCGCAAGGTGGAGGACCGGGCGTTCATCCTGGGAATCACCGATAAGAACTTCTTGCAGTACGTCGGCTACCTGCTTGGATGGTACCGCGACGACCCGCGCCTGGGGAGCGCGGAACGCGACCTGTCCTGGCTGCGGGGGCAGGCGGTTCGCTCGGCTGTGACGCTGTTCCTCAAGCAGGCGATCGACCGGCCCTTGTTGATACTGGTGGACGACGCTCAGCGAGCCGACAGCGCCAGCCTCGAGTGGGCCTCTCAGCTGCTTGTGACCGGGCGAGAGGCCACGGAGCGCGAATTCACCCGGCGCTGCCTGATGCTGGTCATCGCGGCGCGACCCCGGCCCGCGGTCAGTGAGGCCGCATTGCACGTGGATCGAGCGATCTCACTGGCGGCCCTGAGCGATATTGCCCGGCGCGATCTGATCGAATGCCTGCTGCCCGGGCAGGGACTGCCGCTTTCGCTCATCGACAGCATCAACACACGGTCCGAAGGCAACCCGCTCTACCTGATTCAGGTCACCCGAAACCTGGTTCAGTCCGGCCTGCTGGCCAAGCACAGCGGCCTGTGGCAGCTGGCCCGGCCGTTCAAGGAGATCGTCCTGCCGCCCAGCATCACCGAACTGGAGATGGCCAATCTGGACAGCCTGTCGCCTGAGGCGCGGGAGGTTCTGCAGGACGCTGCGGTGATCGGTGTGCGGTTCGACTATGCCGCCCTGGCCGCCATCAGCCCGGCGGCTAATCTGGACCGGGCTTTGGCCGAGCTGGAGCAGCGAGGGTTGATCAGCCTGGCGCAAGGGAACGGCGAGGAACGAGTCTATGCTTTCGCGCAGCTGGTCGTGCGCGAAGTGGCATATGACAGCATTCTGCGCAAGACGCGGAGCGACCTGCATGCCAGGATCGCCCGCCTGACCGAGACGCGCTCCGAACCCGACGCACCCCAGAATCTGGAGGCGCTGGCGCGGCACTACGCGGCGGGCGGTGATCCGGAGAAAGCTCTGCTCTACAACTGGCGCGCCGGCAAGCGCCTTCTGGCGCGATACAGTTTCGACGAGGCATACGGGTATTTGCGGACTGCATGGGAGGCACTCTCCCGCGCGGCCCGCCCTGACCCCGGCTTTCGCCTGGAACTGGCCACGGCGCTCGGCGACGCCGCTGCCTTCACCGGCAACTACCCGCACGCGGAGGAGTGCTACCAGACGGCGCGCCGGCTGATCGGTGAGAACCGCGAGGAGCTGGCCGACCTTGCCTACCGGCAGGGACGCCTGCACATGTACCAGGACGACGCGGCTTCGGCGATCCAGAGCTACGACGAGGCGTCAAAGCTGGCCGGCCAGAATTCCGGGCTGGCCGCGCAGATCGAGGCGGAACTGCGCGTGTTGTTCGATCGGGGATGAGCCCGGATCAGCGCACCATCTGTGGCAAAAGGTCGAAGAGCTGCACGGTGAAGCGAGCGATCTGCTGCAGGAACCACGGCCCCAGGAACAGCAGGATCACGACGACGCCCAGCAGCTTGGGCACGAAGCTCAACGTCATTTCGCTGATTTGAGTCACGGCCTGGAACAGGCTCACGACCAGGCCGATCATCAGGCTCACCGCGAAGAAGGGAGCTCCCAGCATCAGCGCCATCAGGATGCTGTCGCGGGCGATCGACATCAGCGTAGATTCGGTCATCTCGCTATCCTCCGCCGAAGCTGGACACGAGCGACTTCATCACCAGTTCCCACCCATCCACCATCACAAAGAGCAGCAGCTTGAATGGCAGCGAGATCAGCGAGGGCGGCAGCATCATCATGCCCATAGACATCAGCGCGCTGGCCACCACCATGTCGATGATCAGGAAGGGAACGAATATCAACACACCCATCTGGAAGGCGGTCTTGAGCTCGCTGGTCACGTACGCCGGGATCAGGACGTAGGTGGGCACGTCGTCACGCGTCGCGGGGCGCGGCAGCTGCGACAGGCGGATGAACAAGGCCAGATCCGTCTCGCGCGTCTGGCGAAAGAGAAACTCACGCACCGGGACAATGCCGCGGGTGTAGGCCGTCTGCTGGTCAATGGAGCCGCTGAGGTAGGGCTGCAGCGCCTGGTCGTTCACCTTCTGCCAGGTGGGGGCCATCACGAACAGCGTGAGAAACAGCGCCAGCCCGATGACGACCTGGTTGGGCGGAATCTGCTGCATAGCGAGCGCGTGGCGCACGAACGACAGGACGATCACGATGCGCGTGAAGGCGGTCACCAGCATCAAGAGCGCCGGCGCCAGACTGAGCACGGTCAGCAGCACCAGCACTTGCAGCGCGCTGCTGACGGCCTGCGGGCTGTTCGTCCCGCCCACCTGAATGTCCACCGTGGGGGTGCCCACCGGATTGGTGCCGCTGCAGCCGGCGATGACCAGGCTGGTGGCACCGGCCAGCAGGGCGAATGCCATCGCCTTGCGGGACTGAGTCATGCGCTCCGGTCTCCTCCCGCCTGCCGGAGCCAGCGCGCTCCGGCTCGCAGCCGGTCCAGAGCAGATTGCCACTCGGGAGACGGCCTGCGGGCCTCCTCGGCCTTTGACATAACTTTCTCGAAGCCGGCCGTGTCTTCCTCAGCCACGGGCAGTGCAGCGTCGGGCAGTTCGGCCAACAGCGACACCTGGTGGTCGGTCGAACCGATCAGGAGGGTCTTGTTGCCCGCCACAATCAGGTGCAGGGCACGTCCCTGGGCCAGCCCGGTCGTCTCCAGTACCCGGATCGCGGCGCCCGTTTGGGCATGTCCCCGGCGACCGTGCTGCAGCCAGCGCAGCGCGGCAACGACCAGATAGATGAGTGCGATGATCACTATTAGCGCCAGGACCAGCTGCCCACTGACCAGCCATCCTGGGCGCTCATCCGACGTGCTCGTGCCCAGCGCCGCGTTGTCGACTGCGGGATCATAGCTCGGGAGTGCCAGACCGGTGTCCGCAGGTTGACCGGTGGGCACGGCAGGCCCGCTGGTCGCCGGGGCAGGAGGTGCGGTCTCCCACTGCGAGGCCGGAGATTGGGCCAACACGACCAGTACCCCGAATCCCATCAGCAGTAGCGGCATCCACCACTTCAGACCTGTCAGTTTGTTCGTGGAGCGTCGTTGACCTGACATGGACATGCTCGCTACAATGACGCAACCCGCTGGACGGGAGGAATCACGTCGGTGATCCGCACGCCGAACCGGTCGTCGATGACGACCACCTCGCCGCGTGCGATCAGGCGGTCGTTCACCAGCACGTCCACGGGTTCGCCGGCCAGCTTGTCGAGCTCGACGACGGAGCCGGGTCCCAGCTTGAGTATCTCCTCGATGGTCATCTTCGTCCGGCCCAGTTCCACCGCCACCCGCAATGTCACGCCCAACAGGAGGTCCAGGTTGGTGGTGGCGGCGACCGCGCCGTTCGTACTCAGCGGCGAGAACTGGGCCGGCCTCGCGGTGACCGGCGGCGGCGCCGGCGCGATTTCGGACAGCGGCTGGGTTCGCACTGCCGATTGGGTCGTTGGACGGGCCGTCGCCGGTGCGGGTGGGGCCGGCACCGGCGTTATCGCCGGGGCAGGAGCCGGCGCAGCAGGGCCACTGCCGCCGCCCATGACGATTTGGGCCAGTTCCTCAGGTGAGATCCTCAGATCATCCATCCGCATCTTCCTCTCTGACTATCCTGGTGATCTGCACCGCCAGGTTGTTGCCAACCAAGCCGGGTCGCGCCTGATATTTTCGCTGAGGTCCAACCAAAACCGACAGCGGGCGGTTCACCATCGTGTCCAGTACCAGGACATCCCCGGTCTGGATATGCAGCAGCTCGTCGAAGGTGACCGGAATCTCGCCCAACAGGGCTGCCACATCCACTCGCACGTGCCTGAGGTGTTTTAGGAGAGCCTCGCGGTAGATGCCGGCCTCGCGCGCCTCTCCGGCGACCCAGGTGTGCGGGCTGAGCTCAGAAATGATGGGCTTCAACACGGAATAGGGTATGCAAATGCTGAGCGTTCCGCTGTTGTCTCGGATCTTGGCCTCAAAAGCCAGGAAGACCGCAGCATCTGACGGGAGCGCGACCTGGACAAACTCAGGGTTTAGCGTCACCTCCTCTGCGGCAATCTGCAGAGCGATCACGTTTCTCCACGCCTCCTGCAAGCCCTCCGCCACGTATCCGATGAAACCCTTGATGAGGGACTGCTCGATGTCGGTGATCTCGTGGTCGTCATCCGCCGGCTGGCCGTACCCGCCCAGCAGCCGATCGATCGCAATCGTGGCGGTCGCCGCATCGACGGCAACCAGGGTCCGGCCCGGCAGCGGCGTCATACGCAGGACGGTCACCAGAGACGGCCGGGCGATATTCTGCATGAAATCGGCGAAGCTTCCCTGCTCGATATGCACACACGTCAGCTGCACCACGGCGCGCAGGTAGGCCGACAGGGACGAGCTGCACCGGCGGCCGAAGTTCTCGTGGATCATCTGAAGCGTGCGGATCTGCTCTTTTGAGAACTTGTCGGGAGAACGGAAGTCGTAGACGCGAGCCGCTCCGACCACAGGGTTGCTGCCACCCGGCAGCGGCGAGCCGTCCGTGGGCAGAATGGAGAGCAGTGCATCTATCTCTTTTTGGGATAGTGACTTTTCTGCCATTCAGGAACCTTCGCATCCCCACTCACTGCACAATGAACTCGGTAAAGTAGACGTTCATGACGGCAGGGTAACCGAGCACATTATTGATACCGTTGCTGATCTCCTCCTTCAGTT
>Ga0315282_10009571_pt1 | contig 15387 bp, 10 predicted proteins | sample YL17G07_20_MG_FD_203693 | JGI IMG/M metagenome (GOLD analysis project Ga0315282, IMG submission 203693) | Sediment microbial communities from Yellowstone Lake, YNP, Wyoming, USA - YL17G07_20 | ecosystem: Environmental > Aquatic > Freshwater > Lake > Sediment | place: USA: Wyoming | collected... | reverse complement strand
CCGGGATCCAGGTAGAAGTCGACTCGAGCGGTGGTGGTTTGGTAGGTTCATTCACGGTGACGATGAGACGGGTATTGGCACTGCCGCGGAAGGAATCAGCCGCGACCTCAACCTTACCCCTCAGGTCAGCAGCTTTGTCAGCATGCAGGGTGAAAACAAAATCCAGCACATCACCGGGAGCCATACCATAATTTACCTGGAAACCGGTAGCACCAGAATACCTGGTTTGCCCGGCAGGCTGGGGAAAAACATCGATGATTTTTACCTGGTCCAGAATCGATCCAGGTAAAATAATTTCCATGATGGTCAGGAAAGCCTTCCCGTCATTGCGAACGTTGACTACCAGCCTGAAATCTGTGCCGGCTTCGATTGTGGGCGGGACGCTCACGGTAACTTTCAGGTCGGAAGAGGGCTCCAGGATTTTAATCCCAGCTTCTGCGGCAGCACCAGATCGAAAAAAATATACTAATCCGGCTGCCAGCAGCAAGACCAGGATGATAAAAATAACCAATAACACCTTTACGGATTTTCCCATAAGTTTGGATTAAGTATACTGTCTTATGAAACGAGCGACAATAAGAAATCATTTCTGGGTTGAAAATCCGCAAAAAAGGTGTGCGTGTGGGGCGTGCGCCCCACACGCACACCTTTTTTGCGGAATCTCCTGTCCAGGTTGAGCAGGTACCAATTTTTTATTATTTATTCCGGATATGCTATAGTTATATCTGGGTGAAATAAATCAATGGTCGATTACAGGAGGATTAGATGAAAGTTGGCCTATACAGCATTTCTTACCTGGGTATCTGGTATGATGGCCCGGCCCTGGGTTTCGAGGATTTCGTCAAACGTGCCAAAACCTGCGGGTATGACGGCATCGAGCTGGATGGTAAAAGACCACACGGCAATCCGATGGACCTTGACCAACGCACCCGGGATAAAATGCGCAACATCCTGCAACGAGAAGGGATCGAGATTCCATGCCTGGCCTCCAACAATGATTTTTCCAGCCCCATCCCCGAACACCGCGAATGCCAGTTGCTAATGGTACACGAGCAAGCGCGCCTGGCAGCCGACCTGGGGGCAAAAGTAGTCCGGTTGTTTGCTGCCTGGCCAGGGGTTGCAATTCGGGATGATCTGGCCTCCTATGACCTTGTGCGCAGCCCTTTTTACACGTTTGAACGGCAGTTCCCCTTTGCCACAACCCTGGAACGCTGGAACTACGTCAAGGACTGTCTGAAAGAAGCTGCCGCCTTCGGCAAAGAGTTTGGTGTGGTCATGGCCTTACAAAACCACGCTCCCCTGATCCGCAACTGGAAAGATTGCTACGACCTGGTGAAAGAAGTGAATTCGCCCTGGCTTAAAATGTGCCTGGACCTTCCGCTGATGACCCGTTTCGATCCCGAATTTATCCGGCAGGCTGCATTAACCGTAGGTAATCTGCAAGTGTTCTCCCATTTTGGCGGAGAATTTTATCGCGATGGTGAAGGATTAGTGCAGCAGAAGCCTCTCGAGTTCGATAAGCCTCTGCCAGACTATGCCTATTTTATCAAGCTGATGCGCGAGATTGGTTATGACGGTTACTTCAGCTACGAACTTTGCCATCCTGTGATCGACGAATCCCACAAACGGCTGGGTTTAGCATATGTTGACCAGCAAGTGCAGCTGGCGCAGGAATTTATGAGTGGTTTAATTTAATCATCCGTGAGATTATGGTCTATCCACCCCCAAAACCTGGATGCTAAAGGATTGGTCGCCGTGTGGCGCGAAGTGCTGCTGGTGCGAGCAGGGTTACAAAACCTGACGAGCGGCTATCTCCACCATCCACAACTTGTAAGGCTTAAAACCCAGGCCGACCCGACATCGGCGGTGAATGCTTATTTACAACCGGTATATGAAGAAGCCAACCGGCGTGGTTACTATTTTAATGCCAATAAGATAATCCCGGGTAATTATGACACGCTCATACCAGTTGCCGTAGGATAATTCTTATATGAATTGGAACATCTCCGCAATAAACTGGCGCTCCGCGACCCTGAAAGATACCAGCACATCATCTCCATCAGGCGGCCCGAACCCCATCCTATCTTCAAGGTTGTGCCAGGGCAGGTAGAATGGTGGGAGAAAAGACTGCCAACAGTCTTTTAATTTGAGTTATTTTTATTTACGCTCGCTTCTAGTTCCACATCGATTCTGTGAGGTTGGTCAGCCGACAGGGCAGTCAGGGCGGCCCTGGGAATTACGGCTTGTGCCTGCCAGTCGCCTTCGATAACTTTTCCGTCCAGTTGCACCTGCCGGATGCTGTAAACGCCATAGTCCACACCAACTGTATTATGATAGGCCACCTTGAAAATCCGCCCGGCAAACAGGGTGCTGACGGATGCATTTCCATCCGGATCAAATTGTTCACCGACCAGCTTCGGAGATAATACCAGGTTTCCACCCACACCATGCACCCCGAAAGCTTTCGTCACCAGGGTGAGCAGGTACCAACTGGCTGAACCAGTCAGGTACGGGTACATGCCGCGCCCGCGCTGGTTAAAATATTCCGGAATGCCCGGGTACATGCGGCTGGTCGGGAAATCTACCGATTGCCGGTAGATGCTGTCTAAGGCCTTGAAACCTTCATGGACAAAGCCACGCTCATAAAGTGCATAGGCGTACATGACCGCCATGTGGCTGAACATTGCCCCGTTTTCTTTATGCCCATAAGCATATCCAAAACAGCGGCCCATATTCAACAGCGTTTCACCAAAGTTGGTGTTCAAACGAAAACCACCCACTCGTGGGTCGAAAAGGTAATGGTCAACCGCCTCAACGATTTGGCGGGCCTGTTCATCTGTGGCAATTCCACCCATTAAAGGAAAAACCTGCCCGGTCAGGGTGAGTCGCGTGCCGAGCGGATGGTCGCCTTCCAGGCGATTACCATCATTGTCGTAATAACCATTGAACCAGCCATAACCGGCGCTGTTTTGAATCCATTCATTTTTTCGCAGGTGATCGAACAGCCAATCTGCTTTGAGCTGCAGGTCAGCCGCCAGGTCATATACTTTTACATGGGTTTTAAAGCCGGTTACCCGGCGAGCCACATTCGAAAAATAATCCGCCAGGCGCGCCTGTTTGGCGGCAGGGGAAGCATAATTAACCGGGACATTCAGGGTGTCCAGCAAGAGCATCAGTTCTGCCAGCACGTCCACCTGCTGAACTCCCTGGTGCTCCAGTTGAAGTAAATACTGGCTCAACTGGTACAAATTGCTGGCATAGAAGGCAGTGAAAGCCACGCTCTCGCCGCGCTGGCGTGCCATATCCATACCATCATTCCAATCGGCCCCTTCCAACAGGATATTGTTATGCTCGCCGACATGGAAAAAGGCGGTCAGGTGTTGAACCAGCAGGTGTTCGAGGATGGAACCCTGGTAAATCTCACCCTGGCTGGCGCGCTGTACGGTTTCCTGGTCTGCGTTCCATTCATTGTCGATCTTCTGGCAGCGGTAAATATGGCTGTCTTTAAAATAGGCCTGCGGGCGGAGCAAGAAATCAAGGTCGCCTGACTGGTCGATATAAAGCTGGGTGGTCATCCAGGGCCATAAACCATGGTCCATCCAGACACGGGGGATATTATTGCGATCAGCTTTGAACTCACCCGGCAGGCTGCCAATAATCGTGGCATTGCTGCCATCCAGACGCACCCCGGCGTAATTGCTGTATAAAAACCCATCCACCGGGCCGGTCTCCATCAAAAGCAAAGCTAGGATATCCTGCCACAGGTCACGCCAGCCGCGCCCACCCCGCCCGTAGTCATGGTACGGTAAAAACGAATTACCCAGCAGACGCCGCAAGGTGGGTTGGACGGCCACCCACTTCATCCAGAGGTTGAAACTGGAATCACCCGTCTCAACTGCCAATGTAGCGAGTTTATCTTGCCAGAAAATTTTCGTTTCGCTCAGAAAATGGTTGAACCGGGGGATAGAGGCATATTTTTGTACCAGCTTTTTTTCTTCCGCTTCCAAATCCACCTTCGCGATAGACGGAGGGAGAATAGCCAGGATCAGGAGATATGAATGTGACTGTCCCGGTGTAAGGGTGACGTCTTTAAACCGCAGAGCACCGATTGCTTCATAACCATCCACCACTGTTCCGGCAGGCACACAATTCTGCAAGCGGGAAATGATTGCTGCCGGCCAATCCAGAGATCCTCCTTCGCCAACAAAATCCTCTAATGCAGCAAAGAATCCAACCGGGGCTGCGCCATCATCTTCGGCGCCCATGATGACATAAGCAACCGAGTTCGGCTGGTGTCCGCGTTCATCAAATGAAAGGACCGGGCGTACCTCTACACCATACTCATGGCAGTGGATGCGGTGGAGCAATGAAGTCACGTGGCGGTGATCGCGCAAATTATCAGCCGAGCGACCATAAATAGGAATGGCGGCAGTCGGGGTGAAACTGCGCGGATGGTTGGTGATATTCGTCAGGGTAACTCTCATCAATTCAAGCCGGTCTTCAGCAGGCGGCACAAAATTTGTGATCTCTGCTCGCAGCCCCACCCTGCCATTCTCACAGGTCACTTTGTGCCAGAGGAACCCAGCCTCCACTACTATCTTATCCTGTTCAGAATCAGCAATCTGAGCAGCCGAGTTGCCAGTAGCCGACCAGGCTCCCACCCCTTCTACATTTACCCAAAAGTTGCGGGCAGTGCGGTTAGCATGCAGGTCTTCCACTGAAACGGGTGCCAACAAAAATTCGTGCTGTCCAGTCTTGGCATCACCGTTGAGAACCGGGGTAACCACCGACATCATTCCAGCTTCATTGACCAGTGGGAAATAGAGGTAGCTGGTATGCTGCGGGTCTTCGAGACGAAAGGTACCTGACGCATCCACGAATTTCCAGGGTTTGATCGAGTCCATATTCTGCCCTTTATCTTAATCAACTAGAAAAATACTTCAATGCGTTCCACCTTACCCGAGCGTACCCATTGGGCATATGTGGAACAGATCGTGCCGCCATCAATCGAGATCATGCGACATCCGGGAGCATAAATGTCAATATGCTTGGGACGAACTTGACTACGGAAGGTATTTAAACGCTTTGGATTATGGTATGTGACCATACAACACCCCAAGAAGCGGAATGAAATATCTCCCGATGCAGGAAACAACCAGCCAGGTAAAATGGGCCGGAAGGAAAGACAAAGCCGGCCCTTGCGCATAAAAAATGGTCTTTCACCAGCCATCATGATAAGCCAGATGCTTATAAATTCCGCCGTCGATCCACTCAATCGAGCGACGAAACCGGTCCCGTGTAATGATTTGTCTGGATGTGCGCTGCTTACCAGGAATGATGAGTTTTCGAGGATACTGCGACCATATACCTGCGGATCGAGGAAAGGCACCAGGATATTTTGTAGATCGCTGAAAAATTCGTTGTAGAGCCGGGCTTTAAGCGTTTCGAGCAGGTACTTATACTCCATATGCAGCCAGATCGACTCATTTTCCAACCAGCCGGGCGGGAAGGCACGCGCCCGACCGATTTCGAATGGCTGGTTTTCAAGCGAGGCGTTAACTTTATACATTTTCAGCTTGCAGTCATATAACAGGCTGTTTTTAACCCGCCGGTACAACTGCCGGGCAGATTTAACATCGGGCAGCACTCTGAAAGCGCACACCATTCCTTCCAGGAAAAGCGGAAGCACCTGGGGAGTAAATCGTCTTGGATGGATATAGGAGTGACCCTGCGGGTCTGCCTCAGGGAGGACCTCATACTCATCGACCCGGTAGGTGAAGTAGGTTGGCGGCAGGCCGTCATTCAATTCCAGGGCATGCTTGATTCCGGCGTCTACTTTGGCCTGGAAAGCCTCCAGGATCGATCCGAGCTCAGCCAGGGAGATAGCCACTTCAGTTCCTTCAATTCCCAGGCGGGTGTTGGCGCGGTAGGTTTCGCGTGCAGTTGAAACCCCGTCCCAATACAAATAATCCCGCCGGGAATCCGTAGATACATTGAGAGCCTCTAGATGCGCAATAACTTGATTCAACAGGTCCGCAGCCTCTACCGGCAGCCAGGCCTCGCCGTCTCCATGGGCACGAATAACTTCGAGCAAGAAGGCAAGCCAGCGCAGCAGTTCAAATGTTTCAGCCATCCCGGAACCAAAGAGGGCGGGTAAGCCGTTCAAGGCGTCATACCAGCCTGGGCGGCTGGCTTCCATCTCGATCCCCATACCATATGGGTCAAGGGTGCTGAACTTGAGCAGCGCAATCAGGGCCATCTTGGCAAACAGAGTGGCATGGTAGATCTTTCCACTTCCTTGTTTGATCCGCATCCAGTTTGGTGATTCGGACCGGGAGGCAATCAAAGCGGCTTTTTCGGTATCTTCCAACAGGCTGCCCACCTGTTTCGGAATTCCATTGAAGAGCACGAATTTCCTAGAACGTGGTTGGACAACCGCCGGGCTGTCATAAAAAGGCAGGTCAGCCTGCCCAAAAAGGAGGTGATCCTGAAGGTCCGGATACACAGCCAGGTAGCTTTCGATCAGGTCCAGGTTATATTCCCAATGGTCAATCCAGTAACCTTCAAAGAAGTCTGCCTGAATGTATTGTTCAGCCTCTTTCAAGGCGAACGAGAGGAATTCATCAGGCAGAATGAACAGGCTGAGGTGATTGTCTTCGATATATTTAAGCAGCTTGCCAGGGGTAAATGGTTTTTCCAGGACAGCCCGTAGTTTCTCGGGTTCCACTACCTGGGCTAGAATGGCTGCCAGTTTATCCGGAGAAAGAGTAAACGTACTGCCTTTGATAACCCGCGGGTTGTAACCATCGAGCTGGATCAGGCTCATGAAGGTTCGGATATCAAAATCACCGATCCTGGGGTTCATCCTTACATCATCACGCCGGTTCTGGTTCATATCGCGGTAGCTGCCTTCTCCCTGCGAATACGGTTCAGCCGCGATAAAAAAGTTGTTGTAATCTCGCTCAAGATCGCCGTGTTTGCGCGCATAAATGGGAACTACCTGCGGTTTTTCAGCATCTCCCAGCAGTAAGGGCCATCCGCCACGCAGCACGTTATCCAAGAAATTCTGATGGCAGTAAGCATCAAAAGCTGGCGAGGCGGTATGGGTCTCAACAGTATTCGTAAGATCGTCCACTATGGAAACAGCTTCTTGATGCTTATCTTCGAAATAGGATGCCCGCAAGATGCGCGGAATTTGCCGTTGCAGGTTTTCGAGCGCGCCAATATGCCCGTACAGGCTGAAAAGGGTCACGGATTGTGAAGGCTGCAAAATATCCTGGTGGGCAAAAAAGCCACAGGGGGTACGCCCACAGGTGATCTGTGGGCTGGTTAGCAGGTCCTTTAAGGGATGCCGATAGAAACCTTCTGGCTGATAAAAGGCAGTGTCGACGCCAAAAACCACCACCGTGTCCACCAGGGCGGGCAACCTTCGCAGGACAGTGGGCAATGGGTTTTGTCCAACAAACGCCAGGGCAAAATGCCCGGCTTGATAGGTTTCGATCTCTACTTTATCCACCACTGAAGCGCGCAGCCTGTAGAAAGGGATATTTGCCTCCAGGTTGAAAACCTCCATCCAGGCTTCTATCGTTCGCCCCAACTCTTTCAGCAGACTATTGTTCACTCCGTAAGGAATTACCACTGGCATACCATCCAGGATTTCGAGCGAGACCGGCGCCTCAGACAGGTTTTGGAGCGTTACCTGCCGGACCAACCCGGCGAAGTTTTCACCCGGAAGTATGTAATACAGGACTGATGTCTTCAACTTTTGTGAAAAACTGGTTTCCTCTATTTCAAGCTCATTGGCGCCTATGATCATCCGCTGGGATTGGCCCTCGACTCGGTCCCAGGCAGAAAACGGTTCATAAAAGGAGGTTTGGTTATCGCGTGTCAGCTTGATGAAAGTACGGAAGCCGGTATAAGGCGTCATCTGGTAGGCCTTGTTAGCCGGCTGGTATTCCATCAGCGGCGAATCTTTGCTCTCGACACCAAAACTGGAAATGGCCTGGCCGCGGTTTACATAGAACGCCCACATTGGGATGCCCAACGCCCCGGCGACTCCTGGCAGAAAACTGGCGAACGGGCGCTGTTGTTGGAAGTTGGAAATCACAAAATGATTGGTTTCATCGAGCGTGAAAGTGTCCATCTAGATCTCCCAGTTGTATTCGAGATCATTATACATCAAGGAAAAAGGGGAAAGTTGGCTTACGCAGGAACAATCAAGTGCTTTTTTAGATGCAGCCAGGTGCTTGAACCTGGGATAAATTTGTCTTCAAATAATGAACAGGAATTGCTCAGAAAGATGAAGCTAACCAACACCTTATATGTCCAAAATGGTGCCGAATGGAGAGCCTGGTTGGTGCAGAACCACCAGGCGGTTAAAGAACTCTGGCTTATCTTCTACAAGGCGGGCTCAGGTATACCCAGTATTTCGTACGACGATGCGCTCGATGAAGCATTGTGCTTCGGATGGATTGACAGCATCATCCAGCGCATTGATGAGGAAAAATATGCCCGTAAATTTTCCCCCAGGACGAACACCAATAAATGGTCGGAGGTAAACAAAAGGAAAGTGGCCCGGCTGATCCGCGAAAATCGGATGACCGAAGCCGGGTTGAGAAAAATCCCGGATCTGGCGGGAATGGATGAGAATTCGCCAGCTCCGAAACGTACAGAATTGACCATCCCTCCGGAAGTGGAGCAGGCGATCCGGGCCAATCCCAAGGCCTGGGAGAATTTCAACCGTATGCCCCCTTCGCAACGTCGCAGTTACCTGGGCTGGGCATTGAGCGCCAAAAAAGCCGAGACGGTTACCCGGCGCTTGCAGGAAGTAATAGATTTGTTGGAACAAAATAGACCACTGGGGATGAAGCAGGAAGGTAATAGCCTGGTACTAACAATTTTGGAGGAAGAAAAGGTGAACAAATCTGCGCATCAATTGCTTATTGACAAAGCCCCTGAATCGGAGCATAGTAATATTATTCCTGAAATTAGTTCATAATGGGGTTTTTAGGAATTAAAAAAAGAGGGCCCAATGGCACAAGCAGGTATTCACGGTCTGGTCAGTCTTGCGGTTAAAAAGTGGGCGCCCGGGAAAGAATGGCTGGTGCTCGGTATCGTGCTTGGCGGAATCCTACCCGACACGGACAATCTTGGAGTCGCCTTTGCCACCGTTGCAAAACTCCCCATCGAAGGGATTCATCGCACATTTACCCATAGCCTGTTTACCATTGTGGTGGTTGTCGCCGTTTTTTATCTCGTTTCTCTACTCACGAAACAATCTCGCTGGCGCTATCTGGGATGGGGGTTAGGAGCCGGCATTTTACTCCACATCTTGCTCGACTTGATCATCTGGTTCAACGGCGTAGCCATCTTGTGGCCGATCCCCTCCTGGATCAACTTCTGGCAAAATGTCGCACCGCCAGTCTGGTTTGATAAATTCATGTCGCCAGCTGAATTTTTGTGTTTCGCTCTCTTCCTGTACGCCCTGAATTCAGCAGCCCGCAAGGGTAAAACAGATTCCGAATATCTCTCTACTTTGAAAATCTGGACCCTTCTACAGGCTGCATTGCTGGTTATTTTCACCGTGCTGGTTTACACCATGAGCAAGGGCTTCACCACCATTTTTGGTGCTGCCTACCTGCTGAGCCTTGGTCTGGTAGTAGGCATCACCATCCGCATGCGTAAAACCATCGAAGCCGCTATCTAAGGAGAATAATTCATAGCCAGAAGGCAACCAATGGAGCATGGAAACAACCCTGATGACTGCCTTTCAGGTTTTAAGGTATTTTTATAAATCCGATATTTTGAAACCTGAGAATTTATAATATGGACAAACCATTAGAAAACACGAATTTTAATACACTAAGAAATTCCTGGCAGAAGTTGGTGGCGCCATATCAGCATTCTGACCTTCACCGCAGCCTGTGGCAGCTCGCTAATTCTCTGATCCCATATCTGGCATTGTGGGGGCTGATGGTTTTCAGCCTGCGAATTTCTATCTGGCTTTCGCTGGCAATAACCATACCGGCGGCGGCCTTTCTGATGCGCATTTTCATTATTTTTCATGACTGTGGACATGGTTCGTTTTTTAAATCGAAGACCGCCAATAAGTGGGTAGGCTTCTTTGTGGGCGTGTTAGTTTTCACCCCCGGTGAGAACTGGTGGCACGACCATGCCGTCCACCATGCCACCGCCGGTAACCTTGACCGGCGCGGCGTTGGCGATGTGACAACCATGACAGTGCAGGAATACCAGCAAAGCTCAACCTGGAAACGTCTGACCTACAGGGTCTTCCGGCACCCTTTGGGAATGTTCATCGTAGGGCCGATCATGATCTTTCTGATCCTTAACCGGGTCCCGTCACCTGGAGCAGGTAAGCGGGAAAAGTTGAGCGTAATTTATACTGACCTGGCGATCCTGATCATATTTGCTCTTATGAGCCTGGCAATCGGTTGGAAAACTTATCTACTCCTTCAAGTAACGGTGAGTTGGCTGGCGGGCGCGGTTGGGGTGTGGATGTTTTACATCCAACATCAATTTGAGAACGTGTACTGGGTGCGCAACTCACAATGGGATTACACGCTCGCCGCGCTGAAGGGAGCTTCATGTTACCGGCTGCCCAAAGTACTGCAGTGGTTCACCGGTAATATCGGCTTCCACCATATCCACCATCTCAGCCCGCGCATTCCCAATTATTACCTGGAGCGCTGCTATAATGAAAACCCGCTGTTACATGCAGCACCAACCTTCAACCTGATTTCGGGCTTGAAATCCCTTTCCCTGCGCCTGTGGGATGAACAAGCTCAATGCATGGTAGGCTTTCGAGCAGCCAGAGTCAAGCCTGCCTGATCGATTAATTTGGCTTAATATTGATTACCCTGCCTGAATGATGGCCTCCGCTCCGTTAAGACCATCTGCCTGGACCCGCAGATGGATCTCACCCGGCTTGCCGCTAGATTTCACCACTGCCAGGCCGCGCCCACGAAAAACCTTGCGCTGGCTGCCGCGGTAGCTTTCGGTGCTGACCGGGTTGCCGCTGCCTACGGCTAACAGACTTCCTTCGCCAACGACCGAGAAGCTGATCACATTATCCGCGTCCGGGCATACCTGCCCGGCTGCATCCAACACCTCGACGGTCACATAACTCAGGTCATTGCCATCTGCCTGGATGGATGCGCGGTCAGCCGTCAGGTGCACCTGGGCGGCTGCACCTCTGGTCACTATTGCCCAGCTTGTAGTTGGCTGGTCGCCGGAATAACCCACGGCTTTCAATTCTCCCGGCGCATAAGGCACCTCGAAGCTGGCCATAAATCGTTCAGCTTTGGTGGTGGGTTTCATACCCTGCGATTTGTCGTTCAGAAACAGTTCCACTTTTTCAAGGGCCGAGTAAACATCCACCGTGAAGGTCTGGCCTTCCTTGCCGGGCCAGGTCCAGTTTGCCCCCACATCCGGCCAACCCCAAAGAGTGATCTTCGGTGTCTGGCCTGCTGGCACGGGATAATGCACGGCGATATAAAGCGGGCTGCCAGTCTGCCAGAGTACATCGCGATAATAGGACTGGGGGCGTTTGAAACCGCACAGGTCCAGGTCGCCGCAGTATGCCTGGTGCCATGGGTATTGCCCGAGGAACTGCTCCTTTTCGCCGCCAAAATGCACCCGGCCAATGCCCGATTCGCCCAGGTAGTCGAGCGACGTCCAGACGAAATCGCCGAGCACGTATGAGTTATCGAGCACGCTCATCCAGTTATCGAAAGCTTCCAGCGGGAAAGATTCGGTGCCAATCATCATGCGTTCGGGGTGCTGCTCGTGGTCGGTCAGATACTGGCGCCACTGGTAATTGTAACCCCCCACATCCAGCGCAGCGAAGAAGCCGGCCGAATCGGGCCATTGCCATTGATCGCCCCACGGGCCGCACATAGCAGCCGTCACCGGGCGCGTGGCATCTACCGATCGGACGTGGTCAGCCAGCATGCGGGCAATCGCCCAACCTTCCGAACGGCCGCGTTCCATCAGCTCATTACCAATACTCCAAAGAATAATACTGGGGTGATTGCGGTCACGGTAAAGCATGCTGTCCGAGTCACGTTGCCACCAGTCATCAAAAGCCACATGGTAATCGTGTGGGTTCTTGCCGTCGCGCCAGCAGTCGAAGGTTTCATCGATGACCAGCATGCCAAGCCGGTCACAGGCATCCAGAAAGGCCGGCGCCGGTGGGTTGTGCGCGCAGCGGATGGCATTGAAACCGCTGGCCTTGAGCAATTCTACTTTGCGTTCCTCCGAACGAGGATAGGAAGCGGCCCCCAACACGCCGTTATCGTGATGCACACAGCCGCCCTTCAGCTTCAGCGGCTGCCCATTCAACAAGAAACCCTGTTCAGCAGAGAAAAACAGGCTGCGGATGCCAAATTTCGTCGCGGTGGTATCCACCACCTTACCGCCGGCAATGACCTCGGTCTCCAATACATACAGGGTCGGGTGATCAGTCGACCACAGATCGGGATTGGATACCTGTACATCCTGGGTGAATTCAATCTGGTTGCCGGGGGCAAGCGCGGTGCGGGCGGCCGCCGCGGCGGCAGCTGTGCCATCTGGCGCAAGGATGCGGGTGTGAAGGGTGACCTCGTGCGCCACAAATCCATCATTCTCAACCCGGGTGCACACATGTACTGTGGCCGTTTCTGTGGATACCGTTGGAGTGGTGATTGAAATGCCCCAATGGGCGACATGCACCGGTTCAGCCACCAGCAGCCAGACCGGGCGGTAAATGCCGGAACCGGAATACCAGCGGCTGTTGAGCTGCCCGCTGTTTTCCACCAGCACCCTGATTAAATTTTGTTCCCCAAATTTCAGGTAGGGGGTCAAATCATATACAAAGCTGGTATATCCATAAGGATGGTGGCCAAGAAAGTGTTCATTCAACCAGACATCCGCGTTCATGTATACCCCTTCAAATTCGACCAACACCTTCTGACCGCGCCATTCTTCGGGAGCTTCAAAGGTCTTACGGTACCAGCCGCGCCCCATCGGGAAATAGCCCCCGGCAGAACTGCTGGGGGTAGCTGCATTCCGTTCCTGCTCGATGCTCCAATCATGCGGCAGATCCACCACCTGCCAGGTTAAATCATCCGGGTTCTGCCCATGCTGGTATGGATTTTCACCCTGGTAGAAACGCCAATCGTTGTTTAATGATTGCTTTTGCATATTCTCATTCCTTTTATTTTTTTTTATTCTCTGATAGTATACTTGTACAGTCCTTTTGGCGCAATTATAAAATTCCAATTATGTTTGATCTTTTCTATTCTGTTAAAAATCTGGATGATAATTTCTATGGAGAACCAAAAACCCCTGACAATCGAGAATCGATGGGACGTACTCTACCGGGATTATCCGGAGGTCTATGAGGAATTCGGGCGGTTTCCTTACAAACCAACCCTGCTTACAAAACTCAACCACTGGTTCCATCTGCAAAAGAAGCATATCCTTGACGTGGGCTCTGGCACGGGTCTGTCAACCTTTGAACTGGCAAGCTATGCTTACCGGGTAACCGGTCTCGAACCAGAACCGGCAATGCTGGATATCGCTGTCCAATCATCTCATACTCAGGGAATAAAAAATGTTCAATTTGTTTGCGGGAGGGCTGAAGATATCCCGCTAAAAGACAGGTCGGTGGAGCTGGTGACCGCCATAACCCTGGCAAGCCTGTACACCGAGGAAAATATCCGGGCGTTCGTCCGCCAGGCCGAAAGAGTAGTTCGAAAAGATGGATGGATTATCCTGGTCGATATCGCTCCCGGTTGGTATGGCGGCAACCTGGCGCCAATCATCCTGGGCAAAGCCAGGAGGGTGCTTCCGGAAGAGGTTATAAGGGATACCATCTTGACCGAAGCAGGGTACCAGCACCGGGATTTTTATAACCTGCAAGATTATGGAACAGTAGGTCATCTTATCGAAACCTACGGTTTTATCTTTGGCAAGAAAGTCATACAATATATTCATTCTAATCACACCACAATGATCAAGTGGAAATGGCGCGTTCATTATAAAAAAATTTGACCAACCCGACCCCAACTTTCTATGGGACGCCCAGGATTACGCAAAAAATTCCTCCCAGCAGCAGGCCTGGGCGTTTGAGCTCATTCAAAAGCTTAATCTAAGCGGCGATGAAACTGTGCTGGATGTCGGCTGCGGCGATGGGAAGGTCACGGCAGCAATTGCCGGGCTGTTACCCAGGGGAGATGTAGCCAGGATAGATATATCAGCAGATATGATCCGGTTGGCGCAGCACAGTTACCCGCCCGAGGCTTTCCCCAACCTGCATTTCCAGCAAGAAGATGCCAGCCATTTGCCATTTAAAGATGAATTCACTACCGTTTTTTCGAACGCCACCCTGCACTGGTTGCATGATCCCCTGCCGGCGCTGCTGGGGATTGCGAAAAGCCTGAAGCATAGGGGAAAAATCCTGCTGCAAATGGGCGGCACGGGCAACGCCGCTGAAATCGTCAGGCTGCTGGACAGACAAATCCAATCCAGGCAGTGGGCGGCTTATTCTGGCAGGTTCAGCTTCCCTTATGGTTTTTATGGACCGCGCGAATACCACCAATGGCTGCAAGAAGCCGGGCTGCAGCCATTGCGTGTCGAACTGGTGCCAAAAGATATGGTGCATCCAGGCCCGGCCGGGCTGACCGGCTGGCTGCGCACCACCTGGCATCCTTACACACAGCAGGTGCCTGAAATGCAGCGCGAGGCTTTCCTCGATGAACTGGTCAACGTATACCTTGCGGAAAACCCTCTGGATGAAAAAGGAAGGACACATGTGCAGATGATCAGGCTCGAAGTGGAGGCCATAAAACTTTAATCTGGCGCTTGACACCAGGGAAATATGGTGTAGAATAACGTATCTTTACAATAAAGGCTAACCCTAAAACAATTCGATGAAAAACCTGTTCTCCTTCCGCTTTTATTATTATTTTTACGGCACCCAATCCCAGGCGCCGGCGGCGTAGCTTAAGCGGAAATAGAATTTTATAAAACCCTTAACACGATGCCAGCGGCATCGTGTTTCTCTTTTGTACCAGGAGGTGTTATGTCTGTCAGAGGTGTGCGCGGGGCGATAACAGTTAAAGCTGATGAACCGGAAGAGATCCTGGCGGCGACCCGCCAGCTTCTATCCGCCATTGTCCAGGCCAACCCTTCATTACAGCCAGACGATCTGGCCAGCGTGTTTTTTACAGTTACGGATGACCTGCATTCTACCTATCCTGCCCAGGCGGCGCGCCAGTTGGGTTGGGTCAATATCCCTTTGCTGTGCACCAGTGAAATCCCGGTACCCGGCGGGCTGCCTCGCTGCATCCGGGTCTTACTGCACTGGAACACCGAACTTCCCCAGCC
>Ga0315282_10009570_pt1 | contig 15387 bp, 10 predicted proteins | sample YL17G07_20_MG_FD_203693 | JGI IMG/M metagenome (GOLD analysis project Ga0315282, IMG submission 203693) | Sediment microbial communities from Yellowstone Lake, YNP, Wyoming, USA - YL17G07_20 | ecosystem: Environmental > Aquatic > Freshwater > Lake > Sediment | place: USA: Wyoming | collected... | reverse complement strand
AATGAATTTACACTTCGTTCAATCCAGTCCCCGGAAGAAAATATTGGTATGAAATTTGCAATTTTTTTATCAGAACAATTAGAATAACGGCAGAGTTATTCATTGTGAGCCCAAGATTGCTCAAATTCCGTCGTCTTTTAATCGCTCTCCTCTTTTTTCTTATTATGATTCTGTCGATTTTGTCTCCGCCGGCAGCCGAGGGAAAAACCGTTGAAAAGCAATTCATCCTCGACAACGGCCTGAAAATCTTCCTTTATGAGAGGCACAATCTTCCGCTTTTAAACATCGTCGCGGCCGTTAATGCCGGCTCGAAAGACGAAACTGAAGAAACCAACGGGCTCGTCCATCTCCTCGAACATTACGTTCTCTTCCGCGGAACCGAAATCCGGAGCGGTTCTGAAATCGCGCGCGATATCCGACGCCACGGTGCTTATTTCAACGCCCACACCGGACAAGACCTGGCCGTCTTTGAAATCGCACTTCCTTCTGAATATTCGGATTTCGCGCTCAATAACCAGAAAGAAATCCTGTTCAGCCTCAAGATCGATCCCCAAGAGCTCGAAGCCGAGAAAGAAGTCGTCCTGGAGGAATTGAATCAAATTCAGGATGACCCTTTCAAATATGCTCTGGCGCTCGTCTATCAAAATCTCTTTTCAGGCCATCCCTACGGCCGGCCGGTCTTTGGAAAAGCGGAGAATATTCGAGCTTTGACAGCCGAACAAGTCATAGCTTTTTATAAAAAATTCTTTGTTCCGTCCAATTGCGCGTTGGCGATCGTCGGTGATTTTTCCATACGCGAGATGGAAGATAAGGTCCGTGCGTGTTTCGGTGTCGTCAAAAAAGAAGAATTCATGCCGGCCAAATTCGAGAAAGCGCCGCCGCTCTCAAAAACGCTTGAATTGGAGCGCACACTCGACGTCAAGGAAGCTTATCTTGTGATCGGAACGAACGCGCCGGATTACAACAGCCTCGAACAATTCGCCGCCGACGTCCTCACAGAAATCCTCGGCCGGGGAATCAGCCCCATGCTCTACCGTCCCCTCAAAGGCGAACGAGACCTGATCAACACGGCCTCTATGGGCTTTATGTCCCTGAAATACGGCGGCGCATTTTCCATCTATCTCACGCTCGACCCAAAGCACCTCAAAGCCGCTAAGAACAAGGCCCTTCAGTTTTTGCGCCGGTCGAGAAACGAGAATTTCTCTAAGGATGATGTTACCGGCGAGGAAAAAATGTATGCCTTTGATTTTCTCCAGGCCGCGAAAAACCAGATCAATTTTTATTCGCAGCAAGCCCAGGAAAACGGCCTGGCCTTGACGAGATCGCTGGCCATGTATCTTCTCCTCAACGAAAATACGGGCAAAATCGATTTCCTGGAAAACATAAAAAAAATCACGTCCTCCGATGTGCGCAAAACAGCGGCCAAATATTTGGGCAAGGGCGAATACGTCATTGTTTCCATCGCCCCCAAAAAGAAATAGCCAATGAGACGCCGTTCATGAGAAAAAGATTTTGTGTGAAAACACTGGCTTTCGGTCTTGCCTATTGGCTCGTTCCGGCCATTTATATTCTGATCCCCGCCGGGCTTCATTCCCAGTGGAAAAATCCGCCCCAAAAAAAAGTTTTGAAAAACGGTTTGACCGTCATTACCCAGAAAGACGAAGTTTCGACGGTGACTGTGATTGAAATTTTGATTAAAGGCGGAAAACGTTCAGAGCCCGCAGGAAAGAAAGGCTTGTCGTATCTAACAACCCGGCTGTCGCTCGAAATTCCGGACCAGGGTAAAGTCCAGGAGCTCATGGAGAATTCTTCGCATTATTCGATGACGACCAAGGGCGATTACTCCGTCATTCATCTCGAGTGTTTGACCGATAATCTGGAGCCAATGCTGAAGGTTTTTGTTAAAATCCTGAAAAAGCCTCTTTTCTCCGGCATCCGGATAGATAGAATTAAGGATTACATGGACGATGAGCGCAAGATCGAAAACGATAGCAACATCAACACAGGACATCTGACGCATCTTGAAACGCTTCTCAAAGATCTTGGCTACAGCGGTTCGATATACGGCGAATCAGAATCTCTGAAAAATATCAAGGGGCGGGATATTGAAGCTTATTGCGAAAAATATTTTGTCGCTCAGAACATGATCCTCGCCGCCGTGTCCGATTTGGAGCCGGATAAACTTTTGCCGATTTTAAATAAATTTTTCAGCTCATTCCCCTCCGTGAAAACGGAAGAACCAGCTTTCCCAGACTCACAGCCCGCAAACGTGTCCGAGCCAAGAGAAACGATCCTTGAAAAAGATACAAAGCAGGCGCTGGTTTCCCTTGGATATAGGCTGCCGAAGATATCCCCGCGGAACCGCGCGCTGGCCGGTCTCCTCGAAAACCTTCTGGGAAAGGGGCCCGGCTCAAGACTCTGGCGGCTTCGAACTGAAAAAAAATTGGCGTATAACGTCATTTGCCAAGTAACTCTCATGAAAGAAAGCGGAATCCTCGAAGCCTACTTGGAAACCGAATCCGTCAAAAAAGACGCGGCGCGGGAAGAGCTAAAAATAATCCTTCGGGAACTGTACGATAAGGGCGTCGCGGCCGATGAGCTTCAGGATGCCAAAGCTCTGGTGAAAGCCAATTTTCTCCGGTCCAATGAAACCAAAGACAGAAGGACGGAAACTTTGGCTTCTTTTGAGGCGCTAGGTCTAGGCCTTGAATTTTTATGGAAATATTTTCAGGAGCTGGACTCCGTAACGCCGAAAGACATCAACGCCTTTATCAAAGAGTTTTTGAACCCGGATAAATCTGCCTTAGTGATCGTCGGCCCCAAGAACTAAGAAAGAACCCGCTGGGGGTTAGATTTTTTTATATTTATTTATCGCATGTTCTATGGTTTTAAAGAGGTCTTCCGGCTTGAGAGGTTTGGAAACATAATCATCCATGCCGACTTCCAAACAGCGTTCTCGATCACCCTTCATGGCGTGGGCGGTCATGGCGACAATGGGGATATGGCTCCCTGTTTCTTTTTCTTCCTGCCGAATCGCCCCTGTAGCCTCAAAACCATCCATAAGCGGCATCTGGACATCCATCAAAATAAGGTCAAATTTATCCCGGCCGAGAGCTTCGAGGACTTCCCGGCCGTTATTTGCCACAGTCACTTTATGGCCCTGTTTTTCGAGAAGACGAGTCGCCACTTTTTGATTGATGAGATTATCCTCGGCGAGCAAAATATAATATTGATGTTGCGTCTCCCGTATCGTATGTCTGGTGATTAAAACAGAGCGCTCTCGAGATAGAGAAGCCGCGCCCAGGACCAGCATGATGCCATCCAGAAGCTCAGACTGTTTGATGGGCTTGGTGAGATAAGCCGAAATCCCGAGTTTCTGGCAGCGGTCGGCATCCCCACGCATTCCAACCGACGTTAACATCATGATGATGGGCTTGGTCAGAGTCGGATCCTGTTGGAGTTTTTCAGCGAACGTGAATCCGTCCATCGTCGGCATTTGGGCGTCAAGAAGAACCAAGGCAAAAGATTTACCCGCCGGCTCGGCTTGTTTCAACAGTGCCAGAGCTTCTTGACCGTCTTTGGCCTCGTCCGGCGCCATATGCCAATTCTCGAGCATTTGTCTCAGGATCCGGCGATTCGTTGAATTGTCATCGACGACCAAGACCCGGAGGTCAGCTATTTCTTCGAGTCTGACCGGGGTGAGTATTTCCGCCAGATCTTTGGGAAGCCCAAAACGCACCGTAAAATGAAAGGTGCTTCCCTTTCCCACCTCGCTCTCGACCCATATCCGGCCGCCCAGGACCTGAACGAGTTGAGCACAGATGGCCAGACCGAGTCCCGATCCTCCGTAGCGCCGCGTCATGGAAGTATCCGCTTGAGTAAAAACATCGAAAATGATGCTATGCTTTGCTTTGGGAATTCCTATTCCCGTATCGGCGACCGCAAAATGGACGACAACTTCTTCCGCTGTTCTGGACATTTCATCCACAGAAACGACGACGTCCCCCTTCTCGGTGAATTTAATGGCATTGCCGACGAGGTTGACAATGATCTGGCGCAGACGCCCGGGGTCGCCGAAGACTTGGTTCGTGATACCATAAGAGATCGAGGTCGACAATTCAAGCCCCTTTTTATGCGCCTGAACAGCCAGGGAAGAAACGGCGTCTTCGACAAATTCGCGCAAGCTAAAATGGATCAGCTCAAGATCGATCTTTTTGGCTTCTATTTTAGAAAAGTCCAGGATATCGTTGATGAGCTTCAGAAGAACTTGGGCGGATTCATTGATCGAATTTAGGTATTCCCGCTGCTCCGGGCTGAGATCCGTGCCGAGCGCCAGGTCCGTCATGCCCATGATCCCGTTCATCGGCGTCCGAATCTCATGGCTCATGTTGGCTAAAAATTCGCTCTTGGCGACATTGGCAGCCTTAGCTTGTTCTCGGGCGACGACCATCTCCGTGACATCGATCATATTAATCAGAATTCCGTCATAGTTATTATTCCTGTAAACGGGCTGGATGCGAAAAACGGTCTCGAGATTGCCGAAGGGTTTTTCCATGACTATGGGAGCCGAACCGGGCGTTGTCTTAAAATTCTGGGCGATCGACTTTATCTTTTCCACGTCTTCTCCGAGAGGCAGGTCCCAAAGATTCCTGCCGAGAATGTCGGATTTCTTTTTGTTGAGCACATTCAGGAAATAGTTGTTGACTTCGATCACTTGATCCTGATTATTAGCAAATACGACCCCCTCTTCCATCCCGGAAATCATGGCCGAAAGCTTGGCGGCCTCTTTCTGAATGGCTTCTTCCGCCTGCTTGCGTTCGGTGATATCTCGATAAATCGCATAGATGGCCTCCATGGCGCCGTCCAAGATGATGGGTGAGACGAGGAGAGAGACACGAATCAATGTCCCGTCCTTGCGGCGGCGGACATTCTCGATCGACACGTTTTTGCCCTGCGCCACTTTTTTTGTGACGTCCTTGGCGCTTCCATTTTTATAGTCCTCGGTCGACGCCACCAAATCGTCGATCATCTGACCCGTGGATTCTTCAGGTGTGTATCCGAAGACCCGGCCGAATTCGGGATTAATGCGCAAAATGCGTCCGGTCCGATCCGTCAGGACGATCGCTTCCTGAGCGCTTTCGAATAAGGCATCGAGATAAGTCTTTTCGGTTTGAAGTTTTTCCTCGGCCTCTTTCTTCTCTGTGATATCCTCTCCGGAACTCAGAATCCCTGAAATGGCATTGCCGTCATCGGTCAAGAGCGTATGGTGCCAGAGGATGATCTTCTCCTTTTTATTTCTGACTTTGACAATGCTTTCCGAATACTCAGCCAATCCTGTTTTTCCGAGCATCAATTTCTCGAATTCTTCTTTTTCCTTCGCTCTCGATCTTTTCGGCAGGAAGCGATCAAACCAGTTCTCACCTAGGATCTTTTTTTCCGGATATCCAAGAATCTCGCACCCTTTTTTGTTGATCAGGGTCACCCTTCCCCTGGTATCCATAATGACGATCATCACGCCGGCGATATCCAGATATTTCTGGGCTTTATCCCTCTCTTTCCGCAGCGCCTCCTCCCTTTGCTTCTCATCGATAATGTAGGCGATATAGTTGGCGATGGCCTGCAGGACCAAGACATCTTCTTTAGAAAATGCATTGACCCGGGTCGCCTGGAGGTCGAGAACTCCGATGAGCTCGTCCTGAACAAGCAGAGGAATGATTAGCTCGGCTTTTGTCTCCGAGAGCAGAGCGAAATAGTCCGGCTCCTTGGAGACATCATTAGCCACAATCGTCCGCTTGAGCAGTCCGGCCTTGCCGATCAGCCCCTGCCCCAGCTTCTGCCTGTGGCCACGGGGAATGGGCTGGCCTGTTTTGTTCCAGCCCGTGAGGTACTCGATTTCTTTCATCTCACGATGATAGATGTTCACCGAAACCTTGTAGTATTCGAAGGATTGGCCGATGCTTTCCGCCGCCCGGACGAGGACGGTCTCGATATCGGTACTCATCGGAATTTCACTTTGAATATGATGTACGAGCTCGAGCTGGGCGCTCCTTTTTCCGAGGACCTCTTCGGCCTCCTTTTCGTCCGTGATGTCTTCGAACGCTCCTTCATAATAAAGCACTTTGCCTTCTTGATCCCTGACGATTCGGGCGCTCTCCCGGACCCAGATGATTTTGCCGTCGCGGCGGCGCCATTGAGCCTCAAGACCTTTGACGACGCCCTCCCGCTCGATGATTTTCTCCCATCGACGACGATCTTCCAGATTTATATAAAAATTAACGACATTTTCGCTAAAAAAATCTTTTAGATTTTTATATCCCAAAATCTTCATGGCGGCGGGGTTTCCATCGATCCTCTTGCCATCAGGAGTTGTCCGGTATATCCCGATAGGGATTCCATCAATCAGACTGCGCAATTCCTCTCTGCTTTCAAGCAACGCGTCCTCGGCTCGCTTGCGGTCGGTAATATCTCGACCCACCTGAATGACCTTGACGATGCGGCCAAACCTGTCTAAAACAGGGGAAGTGATGACCGATATGTATTTCTTCAGGTAGGAAGCCATCTCCTCCATGTAAACAGCCTTCTTTGTCTTAAAGACTTCCTTGGCAGGGCATCGCGGGCAAACTTGTCTCCTCTTATAAAAAACAGAGTAACACTTTTTTCCGATAATAGATTTTAGACTCTTCCCCAGCCAATCCGAGGTCGTTTTATTGGCGCTGAGGATGTTAAAATTCAAATCCATCACCGTGACCATATCCTTGGAAGCCTGGAAAAGATTATTTAATTCGACTTTTGCTTCAGTGAGCTTTTGGTGAGAGGATTGGAGTTCTCTTTCCGAAGCCTGCAATTCTTTATGAAGAAACTGAATTTTTTGATTCTTTTGAAGGAGGTTCTGCCGTGCCGCTTCCAAGTCCCTCGACAGCCTTTTAAGCGATTGGACGTTTCTCCCCGAGCTCTTTAGCCATTGATCAAGAGTATTTTTCTTTCTCAGGCTTATTTTTGTCATTTTGACCACTCCTAAATTCCCTTAAACGGAGGTTTTTATTTTATGACGGGAAACGAAATTAATCAATCGTCTTTTCTGCAAAATCTCAAGATGATTTCTTCTTTATGCGTGTCACCTTTTTTTAAGAGGGGGGAGTGGAAATAAAATATTTTTTCTTTCCATCCCGAAATATAAAAAAAAATAAAAAAGAAACATTGCAAAAAGGAATTTGATGTGTTATAGAGAGAGGACGGATTCATAAAAAAAGGAGGAGATTCAATGAAAAAATCCGTTGTCATCCTGTTTGTGGCTATGTTTGTCCTGACCCTGGTCGTCTGTAAAGGCGGAGGGGGAAAGTACGGCGACGTCAAGAGTGTCATGGATAAGTTCATCTCGGCCCAAGAGAAATTCGCCGGCGCTTTGGAGAATGCAAAAAGCGCCGACGATGTCGTAGCCGCGCTCAAAGCCATAACGGAAACCACGAAAACCCTGGCTCCGAAGATGAAAGAGTTCGAGACAAAATACCCGGAATTCAAGGATCAACAAAACCCTCCCGCGGAGCTAAAGCCCCTCATGGACCGAATGATGGCCGTCGGAACCAAGATGATGGGGTTGATGGAAAAAATCACTCAGTACGCCTCGGATCCGAAAGTCCAGGAGGCCCAGCAGAAATATCAGGAAGCTATGGGTCTTATGAGGTGAGGCTGCATGGATAAATCATCGCTCGCCGTTGGCGAAGAAATCCTGGGATCCTGGTCGGTCTATCTCGGCGATCCGAGCCCGAATTCGACGAAGATCACGGGAAAGCTCCATGTTACCAATCAAAACATCCATTTTGAGGCGGGATTAGCTCTCGCTGAAAACGCCGCAGCGCAGATCGGCCGGCGCATCAAGGCTTTTGAGAAATCCGACAAACATATCGCCATCCCCTTTAGCGAGATCGGGGCGGCCCAGGTCGTAAAAAAATCCCTGTTCCAGAAAGCTCTTTCCCTTAAGCTGAAATCGGGCGAAGAGATGGAATTTCAGTTTGGGGCTGCGTCGCCGCAAAAAGCCCTGGACGCCATTGTCTTAAAGTTGTAGTTTTACTCGGCCATCTTCTTGTAGATTTCGTATCTTTTTTTGGCTTCTTGTGCGGCCTGGGCGAAAAGAGACTTGGCGATGTCGGGATACTGCTGGGTGAGCGTCCGGTAGCGGATTTCATTTTTGAGGAACATTTCGTAGTCGAGCTTCGGCTCTTTCGAATCGAGTTGCAGCGGGTTCTTGCCCTCCCTGGCCAACAGGGGATTGTACCGATATAGAATCCAGTAGCCGGTGTCGACGGCAAGCTTTTCCTCGGCTTGAGTCTTGGCCATATCGATGCCGTGATTGATGCACGGTGAATAGGCGATGATGAGCGAGGGGCCAGCGTAGGCTTCCGCTTCGAGGAAGGCCTTGAGACATTGATTCATATTGGCGCCCATGGCGACCGCCGCGATATAGACATAGCCATAGGACATGGCCATTCGGCCGAGGTCTTTCTTAATCGTCTTTTTTCCCGAAGCGGCGAATTTGGCTACAGATCCGGTCGGCGTCGATTTTGAGGCCTGGCCGCCCGTGTTCGAGTAGACCTCGGTGTCGAGCACGAGCAGGTTGACGTTCCGGTTCATGGCGATCACATGGTCGAGTCCGCCGAAGCCTATGTCGTAGGCCCAGCCGTCGCCGCCAAGGCACCAGACGCTTCGCTCAACCAGGTAATCTTCGAGCTGTTTGATTTTTTCGAGATAGGGTTTTGCGCCGTTGGCCTTGGCCAGGGCCGCGGGCAGCGCCTTCTTCACGGCTTTAGCGGCCGCTTTGGCCTGGTCGTCCGTCGCTTTCCAGAGGGCTTTCATCTTCTTCAACCCATCCGCGAGTTCGGGCGTCGTTCCGGCTTCGAGGGCCTTGTCGATACTGAACAGGAGCTGTTTTCTTGCAGCATCCACGGCCAATCTCATTCCAAAGCCGTATTCGGCGTTGTCTTCGAACAGTGAATTCGCCCAGGTCGGCCCCTGGCCCTGGCTGTTCTTGCAGTAGGGAATCGTCGGGAACGTGCCGCCGTAGATCGACGAGCAGCCAGTAGCGTTGGCGATGATCATCCGCTCTCCGAAAAGCTGGGTGGCGAGCTTGACATACGGCGTTTCACCGCAGCCCGCGCAGGCCAGGCTGAACTCGAAGAGCGGCTGGAGGAGCTGGCTGCCCTTGATGGTGTCGCGCTTATTCCCGTCCATGACTTCGTAGGGCAACTTCTCGAAGAACTCTTCGTTCTTGTTTTCGCCCGCTTTCCGAGCGTCCTCGATGGGGATCATTTTGAGCGATTTGATCTTGCTCGGGCAGACCTCGACGCAGTTCTCACAGCCGACGCAATCCTCAATATAAACCTGGAGGCGATAGTGGAGGTTCCGGTCGTTCTTCGAATTGGATTTGAGCGTCGTGAATGTCGCCGGCGCGCCTTTCAAGTCTTCGGGAGCGATCTGTTTGGGTCGAATGGCGGCATGGGGGCAGATAAGCGCGCACTGATTGCACTCGATACAATTTTCCTGGATCCAAACGGGCACCTCGGGAGCGATGCCGCGCTTTTCGAGCCGGGCGGTGGCCGTGGGAATTTGGCCGTCGTAGGGCATTTTGGAGACGGGAACGAGGTCGCCTTTGAAATGCATGATCGGCTCGATGACACTCTTGGTAAAATCGTCGGCGTCTTCCGGAATGAGCTTGGGCGTCGGCGCAGACTTGGTGATTTCCTTCGGAATCGGAACTTCCTCGAGCGCTGCGGCGGCTCGGTCGACGGCCGCCCAGTTCATGTCGACGACGTCCTGGCCTTTCTTGATGAAACTCTTGTGGATCGCCTTCTTGATAAGCCCGATAGCCTCCTTTTCCGAGAGAACGCCGGAAATCTTGAAGAACGCCGCCTGCATGAGAGTGTTGATCCGGCCGCCGAGGCCGAGCTCCTGGGCGATCTTCAGGGCGTCAATGTTGTAGACCTTGATTTTTTTCGCGATGATCACGCTCTGCATGTCCTCGGTTAGTTTTTCGAAGACCTCCTCCTTTTTCCAGTTGGAGTTGATGAGGAACGTGCCGCCCTCACGGATGCCTTCGAGGATGTCGTAGCGTCCGATGTAGGCGGATTTATGCAGGGCGACGAAATCGACATGGTTCAGCAAGTACTGAGACTGGATCGGGTTCTTGCCGAAGCGGAGATGCGAGATCGTCACGCCGCCGGATTTTTTGGAATCGTACTGAAAATAGCCCTGGGCGTAAAGGTCCGTGTTGTCGCCGATGATCGTAATCGAGTTCTTGTTCGCGCCGACGGTTCCGTCCGATCCGTAGCCCCAGAATTTGCAGCGGACGACGCCTTGAGGCTCGGTGTCGATCTCAGGACCGAGCTTGAGCGAGAGGCCCATGACGTCGTCTTCGATCCCAACCGCAAAGCCGTGAGTGCATTTTCCATCGAGGTGGTCGTAGACGGCCTTGACCATGGCCGGCGTGAACTCCTTGGAGGACAGTCCATAGCGGCCTCCGATAATCTTCAGGTTCCGTCCGGAGAGAGCGACGGCGATATCGAGATACAGCGGCTCGCCAAGCGACCCGGGCTCTTTTGTCCTGTCCAGGACGGCGACTTTCTTGACTGTCTTGGGAATAACGGCATTGAGAGCTTCCGCCGAGAACGGTCGGTAAAGCCGGACCTTTACGGCGCCGACTTTATAGCCGCGCTTATTGAGATAATGGATCGTCTCTTCGATCGTTTCGGCGCCGGATCCCATAGCGACGATGATTCTGTCGGCATCAGGGGCGCCGACGTAGTCGAACAGCCTGTAGGGCCGGCCGATGACTTCGGCGAGCTTGTCCATGGTGTCCTGGACGATCTTCGGCGTTACCGCATAATACTTATTGATCGTTTCCCGGCCTTGAAAATAGACATCCGGGTTCTGCGCGCCGACCTTCATCATCGGTTTCTCGGGATTGAGCGCCCGGGCACGAAACTCCTCCAGGTAGTGCGGCTCAAAAAGCTTGGCCAGCGTTTCATAGGAAATCATTTCAACTTTCTGGACTTCACTCGAGGTCCTAAAGCCGTCAAAAAAATTCAGAAAAGGGATTTTCGATTTGAGAGTGGCAAGCTGCGATACAATCGCCAGGTCCATGGTTTCTTGAACGGAGCCCGAGGCCATCATGGCGAATCCCGTGTTCCGGGCCGCCATGACATCGGAATGGTCGCCGAAAATCGATAGCGACTGGCAGGCGAGCGATCGGGCCGAAACATAAAAGACCGTGGGCAGCATTTCTCCCGCGATTTTATGCATGTTGGGAAGCATAAGCATCAGCCCCTGCGATGCGGTGAACGTCGTCGTCAAGGCGCCCGCCGAAAGAGCCCCGTGCACTGCGCCGGCGGCGCCGCCCTCGGACTGCATCTCGACGACCTCAACGGTCTGGCCGAATATGTTCTTCCGGCCTTGCACCGACCATTCATCCGCCATTTCTCCCATGGTCGAGGACGGCGTGATCGGATAGATCGCCGCGACCTCGGAAAAGGCGTAAGCGACATGCGTCGCCGCCGTGTTTCCGTCGATCGCTTTAAAATCTTTTTTCATATGATTACTCCTGTCCTTGCCGGATAAGGCAAGACATCATGATGTATTCGAGAAGGAACCTAAATAGAGGATAACTATGATGCCTGGATTATTCTTTGAGTTCCGTTCTCCCTTCCAGGGCTTTCTTGACGGTGACTTGATCGGCGAAATCAATGTCCGACCCGACAGGCAAGCCCATGGCTAGTCGCGTCATTTTAATATGAAAATTTTTTAGAATCTTGACCAGAAGATGCGCCGTCGCCTCGCCGTCGGCCGTCGGATTGGTGGCGATGATGATTTCCCGAAAATTCCCTTTCTTCAGGCGCCGGACGAGCTTTTCGAGCTTTAGATCCTCGGGCCCCATGCCTTTCAAGGGGGCGAGCGTTCCCAAAAGGACATGGTATCGGCCGTTAAAAATTCCCGTTTTTTCGATCGTGGAGATATTGTAGGGCTCTTCGACGATGCACAGCAGCTCATTGCTCCGATCGGAATCGTTGCAGTATCGGCAGGGGTCGACATGAGTGATGTCGTTGCAGACCGAACAGTAAAAAAGGTTCTTCTTGACCTCTTTGATCGCTTCGGCCAGATTGTCGGCCTCATCCTGGGGAAGGCTGAGTAGATGAAAAGCGATCCTCTGGGCCGTCTTGGCGCCGATGCTCGGAATCTTCTTCAATTCCTCGATCAGGCGGTTGAGGGGCTGAGCGTATTCAAACATCAGAACAATCCTGGAATTTTCAATCCGGCTCCCAGGCCGCCCAATTTTTGGGCAAGCTGGTTATCCACTTTAGCCGCGGCGTCGTTGAAGGCCGCCATAATCAGGTCCTGGAGCATATCGACATCGTCTCTGGTGACCACTTCCGGGTCCAATTTCAATGATCTGAGGTTTTTCTGTCCGTCCAAGATGACCGTAACCATCCCGCCACCGCTGGAGCCTTCCATCCGGAGTTCGGCCAATTCTTTTTGCAGACGTTCCTGCATTTCCTTGGCCGATTTCAACATCTTCTGCAGATCGCCGAATCCCGGCATGTCAATCCTCCTCTTCGCTTTTTGATCCTATCGGGGATTCCATCGAGACAACCCGGGCTTTGAATTTATCCATAAAACCCTTGAGGTTGGGATCTTTGAGGGCGATATCCAGAGCCCTGTCTCTTTTCGGCGGGAATGGCTCTTCTTTGGATCTCTCGGCGGGTTTTCCGGCAAGTTTATTGTCCGGCTTTTCAGGCATGATGCCGGGCGCGGCCGGCGCTTTGCTTTTCATTCCCGGCTTTTCAGAAGTTCTCGGGATCTGAGATATCGGCTGCGGCAAGCTCTTTTTCATCTCGCTGATTTCTTCCAGTATATCTTTCAAGGGAACGATTTTTTTATGATGACAGAGCTTCACCGCAACCGTCTCAAAGTAGATCTGGGGATGCGAAGAAAATCTCAGTCCCGGCTCGCTCGTCTGAAGGGCCTGCACGTACCTGAGAAAATCCTCGCTCGTTGCTTTATTCGATTCCTCCTTCAGCCGGCTGATCTCTTCGGGGCTGAAGACCAAGAGGTCCTGGGAATTTTCCACAGACCGCATGACCAGCAAATTCCGGAAGTGCTGGACCAGCTCTTTGTAAAAATAGCGCAGGTCATAGCCCGACTCGATGACTTTTTGAACCAGGGAAAAAATCCGGTCCGGTTTCTCGTCGACGACGGCGGTCGAAAACTCAAAGAGGAGATCGCGATTGACGGTTCCCAGAATTTCTTTGAGCTCCGTGTCGCCGATGTTTTCGCCGCAAAACGCCACGGCCTGATCAAGGAGGCTCTGGGCGTCGCGAATGCTGCCGTCCGCTGCCTCCGCAACTAAACTCAGCCCATAAGGCGAAATTGTCAAGTTCTCTTTGTTCGCGATCGACATCAAGTGGTTGATGATGTCCCGCTGCGAAACTTTTTTAAACTCGAAATGCTGGCAGCGGGAGACGATCGTCGCCGGCACCTGATGGAATTCGGTCGTCGCAAATATGAAAATCGTGCCCGGCGGCGGTTCTTCCAAGGTTTTAAGCAGCGCATTGAAGGCCGGACCCGTGACCTGATGGACTTCATCGATAATGATGATTTTATAGCGGCTGTGAATGGCTTTGTATTTGACGGCGTCCCGGAGCGCTCGGATGTCGTCGATTCCCCGGTTGGTCGCGCCGTCGATTTCAAGGACATCGATGGACCTGTCATCCATGATTTCCAAGCAAAATTCGCATTTGTTGCAGGGCGTCGGCGTCGGGCCGCGCTGGCAGTTGAGCGCCTTGGCTAAGATCCTGGCCGCCGTCGTCTTCCCCACTCCCCTCATCCCTGAAAAAATATAGGCCTGGGCGACGCGGTTGTTCTTGACTGCGTTTTGCAGAGTCTGGACGACGGCCTTCTGCCCGACCATCTCCTCGAACGTTCTAGGCCTGTACTTCCGGGCGTAAATTAAGTAGGACATTTCGATTGGTTTTTAAATTCTGGCAAGGAAAAATATTTCCTTCTTCAGTAAGCGATATCTTAGCATAATTCGCCTGAAATTCCAAAAAATATTTTGTTATAATGGCACTGGATGTCAAAGAACCGGAGCCTGATCGAGATCCATATTGCAGTTCTATTGTTCGGCCTGGCCGGTCTATTCGGGAAATGGCTCCCGCTCTCTCCTTTCATCATCGTCCTCGGCAGGGTGTTTTTCGCCTGCCTCTCGTTGGGGCTTATGATTATCGTCTCCCAACAACGCCTGAATGCTTCCCGGCAGATTGATTATTTTCTTTTCGCCGGGCTCGGACTGCTGTTAGTTGTTCATTGGGTCACCTTCTTTAAGTCCATCCAGGTTTCCTCTGTCGCCGTCGGCCTTTTGTCCTATTCGAGCTTTCCTGTCTTCACGGCATTTCTTGAGCCCTTATTTTCCAGAGAAAAACCGGATAAAATTATAATCCTCTTCGCTGTGATCTCTCTTCTCGGCGTTTTTTTGGTCGTCCCCCGGTTCGCTTTGGAAAACAGAACATTTCAAGGCATCCTCTGGGGACTCCTGGCGGGGCTGACATTTTCTCTGCTCAGCATAGCCAATCGAAAGTTGACGCTTCGATATTCAAGCCTGATCATCGCTTTCTACCAGGATTTATTCGCCACACTCTTCCTCCTCCCCTTTTTCTTCGCGTTGAAGCCTTTGATCGACGTCCGCGGCCTGTGTCTGCTCGTCATTTTGGGCACCCTTTGCACGGCCGGAGCTCATACGCTTTTTATTAAGGGCATGAGGAAAATCCAAGCGCAAACCGCTAGCATTATCAGCTCGCTCGAGCCCGTTTATGGAATCATTCTGGCGTTCATTCTGCTCGGGGAAAGACCATCGCTGCGGACCGTCGCGGGCGGCCTGGTCATTCTCGGAGCTGCGGTCGCGATTTCTTTCAGAGCGCTGAAAATCCCCGAAACAAAATAAGGCGTTCTTCCATCTCAAACAGCCTCGGCGCCGACACCAAATCTTATTAAATAAATTGAGGAGAACAAAGCAAAATATTACAGAAATTCTCAGTCTCTTGGATGAGAATTCAAATTGATCCGGATCTCTAGGACGGATTCTTTGATCTCAACCACTCCGAATTTGCCCCGGTAATCCATAAAAGCAAATTTATTCTCTTGCCTTTGTATGATTTTTAAATAGGGGTCGAGATTCACCTGAAGATGTTGATAGGCTGAAAGGGCCTGCTTTTTATCCGGATAAGGAATGACAAGGCGGGAAAAGACGGCGCCTGAGCTCTCCCGATAATCGGCCAGGGCGCCGAATGTTTTCCCTCGAAGCTCGAGAATATCGCCTTCACCGAATGTAAAAATTGGCTGCAAGGC
>Ga0315282_10009569_pt1 | contig 15387 bp, 20 predicted proteins | sample YL17G07_20_MG_FD_203693 | JGI IMG/M metagenome (GOLD analysis project Ga0315282, IMG submission 203693) | Sediment microbial communities from Yellowstone Lake, YNP, Wyoming, USA - YL17G07_20 | ecosystem: Environmental > Aquatic > Freshwater > Lake > Sediment | place: USA: Wyoming | collected... | reverse complement strand
TCAAGATGATACGGTACTACGGCGTCTACTCACGCAAAACACGGAAGAAGCTACACAACGCGATAACAGCCCTGACCAGAGACATACCCGCGCTGCCCATAGAAGAGCCTGAACCAGTCATATGCCCAGAATGCGGAACACCGATGCAACTCATAGGCATAACGAGACCGAGCTAACGTATCTGCGCCGAAGGCGCTTTCTTGTGATACGGATCACGATAACCTCTTTTGAGGGAAATGCTAACATTGTAGCTCGTTGTGATCTCCTCTCAAGATCAAAGATCACAAGATCGCAAGAAATCGGCTCATTCGTTTTTGCATGTGAAAAGAACAGTGTGTACTATATGGCGGACCATGATCTACTATGACGACAAGGGCAAAGCCTGGATCCTGGAGCGAACCTGGCTACATGAAAAGCTGGTTTCGGAGAGATGGATCAGAGCCCAGAAATACGATGTGAAACACTAGCCGGATCTTTTCTTACAGCAGCAGCATTACACAAGCTTATATATCTGAGAATCTCCGCTATTCTCAGAGATGGTGAGTAAGAATGCTGCCTAGATCAATCCCCTCCTTAAGTGAGGAGCAGTGGAAGTTCATAGAGCAGCGGCTGGACAAGCCTGCTCCACCAGAGATGCAACAGCGGCTTCAGGAAGCCATCAAGAACGCGAAAAGAATAAAGAGCGAGTAACCGCCTTATTCTTTATTCATGATTTCTGCCGACGAAGTTACTGTATCTTTGTATCGGTCTCCCGAAGAGTTCAAAGGCTTTCATTGCGAGAAGAAAGACTACACTGATTTCGTACAAAGACCGGAAGAAGCCTTACAGTACCAGAATCAGAATCTAGGTGTCACCTACGTGTTCAAGCACAAAGGATCTCCGATTGGCTATGTGACCTTGGCCATGGGTTCTCTCTCCAAAACGGAGCTTCCCCAAGAAAGAAAAGAGCAGAAACCATTTGGCAAGGTGCCAAGTCTCCTTCTCGGTCAGATGGCAAGGTGTCTTGATCTGAAAGGTCAGGGCGTAGGTAAGATAATGGTTGATTTTACCATCAAAAAAGCTTACGAACTAGCGCAGAAGATAGGTTGCAGACTTATCATAGTCGATTCTGAAAGAGATGTGGAGACGCGGTACCAAGCATATGGCTTCGAATCAATTCCCCCTAAACCAAAAGATGAGACCGTTCTAATGTTCTTTGACCTCGGATTGCGGAAATATAGCGCTGGCATTTCATTTTTCATATACCGTCGGCTGGTAGCTCGGATGCGATCCTTTTTCAGGTTTCTTTGATTGAGTCTCTCGAGAATATCGCCTTGAGAAAAGAGCGTCGGTTTTTCTCATACCCGCGACAGGGAGAATTGAAGCCTATATGTGAGACATGACAAATTATTGATGAGTAGGCGGTTGGTAGGAGGATCGGAGAGGTTTAGAGATGGCGTTGCGTGACCAAGTGGCCGCGCGGCTCATTGAGGCCCAAGAAATTGGCAAAATACTCGCAAGCAAATTTGAGCCACGTCTTCTTGAGATCGAGAAAATGCTCAGAGCAATACAAGATGAAGTCAAGGCTCTGGACAGTAAGGTTGAGAGACTATTAAAAGAGAAAAGCGCGGGACCACAGTAGCTGGCTAGTGCTCAGCCTTCTTTGATTTTGAGTTTCTCCGAGTAGATCGATTCTAGCTTCAGAAGCCTTTCCTCCATGGCTTGCATTCTCTCTTGTTGCTCTGTCCAATCTTCCGGGGTTGAGATGCTTAGGTAGGGTTCAACTTTCCGGTAGGCCTCTACGAAATCCTCTGGGTGTAGCTCATGTTGATGGTTGTAGACGTATTCGACGCCTTTGTCGTGGCCCATCCAATACTCGCTGATCATTGGGTTGATTCCGGCGTGAGCGCACTCGGTTTTGAATAGATGTCGCAAAGCGTGGGGATGGAACTCGCAGCGCCATTGTTGTCCGGTCTTCTTTTCCGTTAGCCCCTTAGCGGTGACTGCTCTAACGATCTGTCTCTCCACGTAGTCTTTCAGTAGTGGCCGGTCTGTTCGATAGGATTTGCAGCCGACATCGTTGATGAAAACGTATTCGTCGGGCTGAATGTTCTTTCTGACCAGGCTTCTGCGATAGCTGAGATACAGCTTGATGGCCGCTAATCCATCATTTCCAAGAAATGTGAAATATTCCCGGCCCCTGTCGTTTCTAAGAAGGATCTTGGCCGGAACCTCCTCTGTCTCGATGCTTCTCTGAACAGCTTTCCATTGAAGATGTAGAAACTCTGTTATCCTCATGCCGCATTGAAGGAGACAGGTGCAGATTACCTTGCTTCTCAACGGCAGGATCGATATGTACCGTCGAGCATCAGCCACACTGATCTGCCTGGTTAGCTTCTGTTCATACGTGTTGAAAGGAACCTCGAAATCCCCGAACAGAGGCGAATCGTTCCGTATGTAGAAGCTGCGAATCGCTGTGGCCGCTGTTCTTCGATAGCTGTTTGAGTATCCTCCGAGAGGGCCGTTGAGGCTAATGTATTCTTGAAGCCAATCCGTATGCTCCCGCTTCTTCACAACCTCAGTAGGCCCGCTACCGTAGACATTCTCGAGATTCACCTTCAACAATTCGCTAGGGGAAAGCGTGACCCTTTTCGTCTCTTTCAACCAATCAAAATACTTCAACACGTAGAACGCGAAGTTCTTCCTGGTAGAGATGCTGCCGTACTTCCTCAGCCACCGCTGAACCGCGGGATCCTCCGCAAACGATTTAGGCAGCGTAAGACGCTCTATCGCAACGGGCCAAGTAGTAGTAGCAGGCTCCAAGACTCCTCGTCCTGGAATACCGGTCTACTACTATTATAAACTACCTGGGGCGATGGTCCAGCATGGTCTAAGATACTTGGCTCGGGACCAAGACAGGCGAGAACCCAAGTGATCGTGGGTTCAAATCCCACTCGCCCCACCATTCATATCGACTCTGTCCGATAACGTCACGGGTTCGATTTTCTTCCAGGCTTCCTGCCTGCTAGGGAATATGAAAAGTAGAGCGGTGACATTTAGTGTGGCAGAAACATAAGGGAAAACAAACTCGCTGACAAACAGTATGGCAAAACGACGCTTGATACCTCATCTTCCAGTGACAAAAAGTATGACAATCGACAGTTAAACAACACTCATACCTCAGAGAAGGCTCTCTATTGCTTGGGGCCGATGGATGCCTCACAAGGATTGGAGAAGCCTTAGGGTCGAGGAGGATTGTGTTAGGCGTTGGGCAGAGGGTCTCCATGTTAAGTGCCAAAACCTACGTGTACCGCTTCCTCCACTATCCGGAGTGGTTGAGGCCTAGGCGGTATTGGTCGTCGGCTCAGGCGATGCTTGACGATTGTGAGGGGCTTGATGAGAAGGGTCGCTTCAAGCGTCTTGACGAGGGGCGTATGGCTCTGCGGCGCTGCCAAGATTTTGACGAAACTACTATGAAGTATAGTATCTGTGTCAGAATGGCGGTAGAATCTTCTACCAAAAGATGGACGAAACAACTATATTATATAGCACTTCTGTCAATCAACCGGTAGTAATGACCTCCCGACTATACAGAGCATTCCTAAATGAAAGGTTCTTCACAGCCGAGGAAGCGCATGCCCTAATCCCCAACAAACACACTTGCATGAGCACCTTAAGGCAGCTCATGAAATCGAGGCACATTGTGAAAGTAAGGCGAGGACTATACGAAGTAGTTCCAATGGAGCAAGTAGGCAAGGAGAAGACTGCTGCTGACAAGTTTCTCCTTGCACGCAAGATCACTTCATCTTATTGTCTGGCCTATCATTCTGCACTTGAGATTCATGGAGTTGCAAACACAGCCATCTTCAATGTGGTTGTGCTAGCGTCCCCGAACCAGTTCAGAAGTTTCGAGTATGAAGGCGTGAGGTACAGGTGGATACCGAGACAAGATCTCACAGGCACTCAAAGGACAATCTGGGCTAGCGCACAAGTCATAGTCACTGACAGAGAAAGAACCATCCTCGACTGCATAGATCGAATAGATCTGGCCGGTGGGTTTGAGGAAGCGTTCAAGAGCTTATCATCAATGAGGAACGTCAATTTCGGTAGACTGTACGAGTACGCAATGGCATATCGAAAGAAGATTATCCTTCATAAACTTGGTTTCTTTCTCTCTCGACAGCCAATAAGAGACAGTTGGCATGTCAACGATGAGCTGCTCGCCATAATTAGAAGCAATCTCTCGTCGAAGATATACTACTTCTTGGCACGCAAGGGCGCTGGCAGGCTTGTAAAGGAATGGAACCTCGTGGTGCCCTCGAATATTGAGGGGATGATGACCTTCGCATAGAATACCGGAAAGAAGGTATTTCGAACGAGTATCTGCTCAGACGCAGTTCATGGTCTGGCCTCTCGAAAAACTCTACAGAATCATGCTGCTCCTTTCTGAGGTCAACTCCTCGGAATTGAGTGAATACTTGGCACTGAGAGGTGGAACTGCGATAAATCTCTGCTACCAGCAGCTTCCGAGGCTTTCCATCGACATTGACTTTGGCAATTAGGAACGGTGACAGGGACAAGATGTTGACGTACAGACAGATCATGAGAAGTCGACTGTCGGAGCTACTCAAAGATGTCGGGTACCGGCTAGACACACACTTCGCTGAATACGCACTCGACAGATTTGAACTGAACTACAGGAACATCTTTGGCAGCCCTGACAGATTGAAAGTCGAGATCAACTACGTTTCTTCGAGAATACCAGTCTACGACCCGATCCTTGTGAGACCACTGAACCTCTTTGAGATAGACGTGGAAGACATCAAGACACTGTCCGTTCCAGAGGTATACGGATCCAAGATAGAAGCTCTGTTCAAGAGAGGAGCCGCACGAGACTTGTTCGATGTCTATATGCTGGCCAAGGGCAACAAGACGACAATTGACCCCGCAACTCTCAAGAAGTGCTCAATATTCTCATGCGGTGTTGAGATCCCTTGGGATTTCAGAGCTTCCCTTTCAGGAAATCCAGCAGATGCAATCGAAGAGAACCAAGTAAAGCAAGACCTGCGCCCATATCTGAATCAGAAAGGCCATTTCAACCTCTCTGATGCCAAGGTGGTTGTTGGAGGCTTTTGCAGAGACCTACTTAAACTCGACAATGACGAACAGCAATTCCTTCAGAGGTTGTTCGACGACAAGAAATATCTGCCAAATCTTCTATTCCCTGACAAGAACCACCTGGGAGATCATCCGGGAATCGCATGGAGATTACAGCAACTAGGCAGCGCTTGACAATCGACATCGTGCAGAAAGCACTCATGCAGGCCCTGTACCATCATTGTACCGACCAGAAAGCTGCACGAGGCCCTCATTTTCCCTTCTAACCTATACGTTATCGCAGGTCAAGATCCCTTCGGACCCTTCTGATCGCATCAGTCGAATTGTTGCGCTTCAATCTTTGTTTAACCGACACGTTATCAAGGGAGAATATCCCACTTGCCCCACCATTGAAAAGCATGTTAGGTGCAGAAGGGTTTACCTGAATCCGTGGAGCTGTTGAACTAGAAGATGGTCTATCTCTTGGAAAGGCTCTTTCTCGGGAGCATGATCCGACTGTACATACGGAAGATTGAAGGCGTTCATAACCTCTTGGATCGGCCTTTAGTCGTAGCGGCGAATCACTCAAGCTATTTGGACGATCTCATCGTGCCCTACGTGATTATTGTCAAGATGAAAAAGAGATTCTCCGTCTTCGTCAACTCCAGATACTACAAGAACTATTTCTTCAGGAAGTTCCTGAGTCACTATGGTGGCGTTCCTGTTGATGTTGAGAAGGATGTTAGGGACGAGGAGAAGAGAAGAAGAACGAACGAGCGAGCCATAGGTGAAGCGATAGAGGCCTTGAGTAACGGGAGGGTCTTCCTGATATTCCCGGAGGGGGGCCGGAGCCCAGACGGGAGAGTAAGGGAGGCGAAGACAGGTGTTGCGAGGGTCGCCTTGTCTGCGAGGGTTCCGGTGGTTCCAGTCGGCATAAAGGGGTCTTATGCCATTCTTCCTAAAGGTGCGGTATTTCCAAGATTCAAGAGAGCTGACGTGATCATAGGGGAGCCCTTGAGCTTTGACAGGTATTACGGGATGGAAGGGGATCATGCGGTTCTGAGAGAAGTGACAACTATGATTATGAGGGAGATATGTAGACTGGTCAGCCAAGAGTGTCAAAATGGCATATCCGCTCGCTAGCAGGGTCCTTTCGCTTCTATGTCGTCCTTTCTTGGGCAAATGCACAGGCCTTGAAAACGTACCGAGTGATCGGGGGGCTGTCCTTGCGGCAAATCATGCGTCGTATCTCGATCACCTAGTCATAGGCTCTAACTTGATTCCCAAGCTGAACAGGATGCTCTATTTTCTTGCGAAGAAGGAGCATTTTAGTTCGTTTCTACAGCGGCGATGGCACCAGTATTTCAAAGCCATTCCGGTAGACAGAGAAGCAGGCGGCCAAGAAGCACTGCAGAAGGCAGTGGAGCATCTTCAAGGCGGAGATCTCGTGGTGATCTACCCGGAAGGCACCCGAACGCTTACCGGCAAAATGAACCGGGCAAAGACAGGAGTGGCAAGGCTAGCCTTGTCTGCAAGAGTTCCCGTGGTTCCGATGGGCATCACAAACACATTCTACATATTGCCTAAAGGAAGAAAGATACCGCGGTTGGGAAAGAAAGCTGATCTGCTCATAGGAAACCCCTTGCGTTTCGACGAGTACTACGGAAAAGAGAACGATAGAGGAATTCTGAGAGAGATCACCACAATAGTGATGAAAGAGGTCGCTAGGCTCTCGGGCCAAGAATATGACTTTGACGCGGCCCTCACGGCATAAGATCATCGATTTCCAAAGCCTACGCACAAGATCCGTCAGACAGGAAAGGATATTACGCAAGAAGGTGCACGCATGGAGAAGTCGGCTGTGAACTCGTCAGATGGAATCTAAGCGAGCTGCGGAAGCAATCTCCACAATACTCAATCCGCTCTTCGTTGCGGCGCCGACTCTTCTTGCCCTGCTCATTTTGGAGAAGCCTCCGAACCTTCCCGTACTTGCACTAGTCGTTTTGGCGTTCGGAACTGTAGTACCACTGGCAATTCTCTACGGCCTCGTGAGGAGAGGGGCACTACCTGACATGCACATCTCGAATCGGGAAGACAGATCTGTTGCCTTTGTTTCCGTGATGTCGAGCTACGTATTGGGTGCGGTCCTGCTTCTGCTTGCCAGCGCTCCTCCCATAGTCACCGCAGTTATACTATGCTATCTGGGGAATTCTCTGATCATGATGCTGATAAGCATCAGATGGAAGATCAGCATTCATGCGTCGGGCATAACAGGCCCTGTGACCGTTTTGACCTATTCGCTGGGAGTGGTCGGGCTCTTCCTGTTCGGACTGACCGTTCCTGTCGGCTGGGCGAGAATAAGGTTGGGTGTTCACACCCTGTCACAGGTTGTGGCTGGGGCCTTGCTGACTATTGCCACAACATGGCTACAGCTCAGGATCTATCTGACGCTTCTCTGACTAGCCACAGCGGCATGTCGAGGGCCAAGACTAGTCGAGGCTCGCAGAGGAGAATGGCTGAAGGTCCTTGTGTTGGCATGTGGAGAGAGATGTGGCCTATTCCTGTTTCTAGCGCGCGCGAGAACTATCGGCACGGGCCTTGAACAAGGATGCAGTGGCTGCTGTCCGTGTGCAATTTCATATTCGATTGCGCGGTGTTTCCGATCATTGCGACAATAAGAGCCTAGCGTGACTCACTTCAATAAGTAGCAGCTGGGCCTTTCCAGTTGAAGAAAACTATCGATTCGGCGTGCGTCCTAGTTTCTCTAGTTCCTGCTGTTCAAGCTCTTTGTACGCCACTTTTCCTACACGCGTCTTCGGCAATTCTGATCTGAACTCGATCTCTTTGGGGCAGCTCCACTTGATGAGATTTTTCTGACAGTATTCAATGAGCTTTCTCTCCATCTCTGGCCCACCTTTGGACGGGTCGATTAGAGCGACAAAGGCCTTTATCCGCTGTATCTGATGTTCGTCTGGCACGCCGATGGCGCAGGATAGAGCCACGTCTGGATGGGCGTTCAAGGCATCTTCGATTTGGGACGGGTATACACCGAACCCGGAAACTTTGATCAACCGCTTCATCCTGTCTTTGAAGTAGACGAATCCGTCACTGTCCATGCTTCCGACATCTCCAGTATGGCACCACACTCTTCCATCAGCATGTTTTCGTAGCACACTGGCCGTTTCCTTAGGCTCATTGAGATACCCTAACATTACAGTCGGCCCAGAAACACAGATCTCTCCCTCCTCCCCAGCCCCCGCCTCTTCTTCAGTACCTATCTTCACAACCTTCGCCATCATATCTGAGAATGGGACGCCGACGCTATTCTCACGGTACTCCGTCTTCGGCATTACGGTACAGGCGCTGACAGCCTCAGCCAATCCGTAGCCTTCTCGGAGCTGTGCCGTACCTCTGTTCCTCTTTACGATCGCCTCAAACGCGTCTTTCACTCTTCTCGGAAGGCTGTCACCGCCGCTGAACACACCTTTCAGACAGGAGAGGTCTGCTGTGCGGAATCTGGGATTAGAGATGAGGGCGTCAAATAGCGTTGGAACTCCAGCCACGAAGTGAGGGCGCTTCGACTTGATAAGCGAGGCGACCGTGTCTGCGGTAAATCTCGGAACAAGGATGCATTCTCCCCCATTCATCAGCATGGAATGGATGCAGACCCCGAGGCCAAATCCATGGAACATCGGAAGAACGGCAAGCATCGAATCCCCGGGCCTAACCGGGCCTTGAGCTATGGTCTGAAGACCCAGACAGTTGAAACTCATGCTCGATAGCATGACTGCCTTTGGCTTGCCAGTGGTTCCCCCGCTGTAGAGGATCACCGCAAGATCCGTAGGATCAAGATCAGCAGACTCCATTGTTGGTGCGGGCAGGTTCAGGAGATCCTTCCACCATAAGATCATCGGATCTTTAGGAACTGGCGGGATCTTTCTGCCAGTTACCAGATTGTATGCAAATCCCTTCAGAGGGCTCAGATAGTCGCTGATTCTGGTAAGAAGAATTCTCTTTGCGTTCGTGTCTTGAATAATCTCCCCGAATCTTCCGTAGAAAGCGTCCAGAGCTATCGCCCATGTGCTATTGCTCAGTTTCATGTAGAACGCGATCTCTCTTGGGGCCGAGAGAGGATGAATCATACTGGCAATCGCGCCGAGCTTGTTGAGTGCATAGAAGCTGACAACCGCATGAGGAGTATTCGGCAGGGCGATAGTCACACGGTCACCTTTTCTCAGTCCCTGCGCTGCAAGAGCATCAGCGCATTTGTCGATCTCAGCAAGCAGCTCTTTGTATGTGGCAGTTCGCCCCAAGAAGTCGTAGGCCCTGTAGTCAGGATATCTGGTTGCTGAATTCTTGACAGCGTCGTACATTGTCAGACGCGGGTAGTGTATTGATTCCGGGACATCTCCGTAGAATTTCAGCCAAGGCTTTTTCTCGTACATCTATACTTCCCTTCTCAAAGTCTTCTTCTATCCAAGTCCTTGTCCTTTCTGAGAGCTGGGTGCCGGCGGCTCCTCCAAGAGTTCAGGACTCATGACTAGACTCTTTAGCAGCTCGATTGATCTGGCGTAGTATATGCCGTCTGCTATTCGCTCATCCAGAGTGACGTTGAGATTGACGACGTTCCTGACCTCAATCTTCCCGGTTTCGCTCACCAATGGCACCTTGTGGATTTCTCCAATGGCTACAAAAATGGAGGCGGTTCCCCATTCGTACAGGTGGTGAAACGGGGCATCCAACCCGATGCTGCCCAAGTTCGCAAGATACATGCTTGTATACAGAGGATCTTCCTCAATCATGCTGCGAGGAGCCAGACCGAAGTAGTCAAGAACCCTAAAGGCCCACGTGACGAATCTGATCATGAAGCTAGGGAGTCTGGTCACCCGATCAATTGTTCGCTCATCCGCACTCTTCCTCCTGCTCCGCGCATTCGCAATGTGTTCGTCAACCTTCTCCGCAACGGTCATCAAAGTGTCACTCGGTTCAAACGTGATCTTGACATTTGTTTCCGCCGCTTCTTCCGTTAGCTCCTTTTTCACAATGAATGAAACCTGTATCTTGTCTCTCTGGTATATTGTCCTTCCTATGACAAAGCGATTCAGCTGCGGACGCAGAGCCAACATGCGAACCGCAGCACACACAAAGACATGGAAGAGACGTACTCTCCTACTTCCGAGTCGAGTGTTCACTCGTTCAAGGTAGCTGAGAACATTGTCTATGTCGACTTGCATTGAGAAATACACTGCGGACTGATTCCTGCCTCGCATGACATAGGGAAATATTCTTTGAAGGGGGGAGAGACTCCTCACTGGCTTTCCATCACTTCTTCCGAAAAAGCCCATGATCTCATGATCTCCTAGGGAATCGATCCATTGAAGAAACACCAATCCAACAAGAACATCCGAGTCCTCCGTCTTGTGTCATCCAAAGATAGACTGCGAGTGTCAAGCCGGCTTCGTCGGAGGAGTCTCCTGTTATTCAGCATTCTCGGAAGGTCTGTCTCTCTTCTTCTGTCCGTGATTGTGTCACCGGATTTCCCGCGGCCCCTATACTATCGCCTTTGTCTTGAATCTTCGCACCATCGATAGCCCGCGTTGATATTTCTATTGAAACAATCAATGGAGAAGAGGCCTATTGCCTCATTGAGCAGCGAGAAAAAGCAAACAACAACTTCTGAGTGCGATAGCTGAAAAGGCATCTGCTAGTTGGACAAAAATCCGTGGCGGGGCAAGCTGTGCCTGACAGAAATGAGAAAGGATCACTGCAACTCGACATGAACTGGAGGTCGGCATAGCCGTTTTCTTGGGTGGCATAAGAAGCAACCCTTGGTAGACTGTTGAGGTCAGAGACAGTACTGCCGATCTCATAGTGATCAGCGCATGAAGGGACGGAAAGGTTGAATCAGACGAAACTATCGGACAAAGGATTGCGCTCCTGTCCCTCTCTTCTGCGGGCCCTGACGCGTACTGCGACTCCAACTAGGGGAGTCAGGTAAACCACTCCAATCAGTGCGAAAGAAACGAGTCCCGAAGCGACAAGAAGGTCATTCCATTCGGCTCTGATTATGCCTTGAAGGTCGGACGTGTGAAACAGGTATAAAGCTAGTTCAGACATCTAGAAAAAAGATGATCGTGGGCGCAGTGAGCTTTGCGCCTATGGAACAGGCAGGCGCATCAATTTCAAGGCGTCGTCCATCATTTCCTCTTCATGACGAACAGTACTATGGCGCTGACCGCAGACCAGACAACTACGTCAAGGACCAGCTCTAGTACGTTAACACGCCAAGGGAAGTACTGCGGAGCTATTATCAGACGAGTCAGCCAAGCCAACGGGTATCCGTAATGTGTGGCACCTACCAGCATGGGTGGTGTGTTGACGAGCAGGCCGGTCGCCAGTGTCACCAGTGATCCGCAAACGACCGCTAAGAGAAGCATCCTCACATTCATTGCGTCTAATCTCTTCTTCATCTGCTAGTGCCGTCCCGATACTCGGTCCACCTGCAATATACATCTATCTGAGGCTGGGCCACGATCTGTTCTCAGCTAATCACGTGTCGTTCATCATTTTATGGAAGAACTATTATGGATGCTGCTGTTGCTATTCGGCGATAGGCTGTATGAAGTCAGTGAAGAATGTGAGGACTATTGTACGTTCAAGGAATGTTCGAGGTGGAGGAAAGAGGGGGCGTGGTACCACGCCTGCGGGCACGCTACCATACAAGATTGTTGACATTAATGAATCGAATCTGGATGAGTATGACCTCTTCTGTAACAAAGCGAAAAGAAGAGGGGAATGGCCGACTAGCCTTGGGGCCTAAAAGGGGATCGTATTCCGGCTCGCGCAGCGTCGGATAAGCTGCAGCATAATAAGTTCTGTAAGTATAAACAATAATAGCGACGTTGGAGCAGGTCTTGAGAGTAGCATATTGCATCGGGGTTGGAGGTGCTGGCGGTGATCAAGAGAAGAACAGATGAAATTGAAGGGCATGACGTGCATGATGCCTATGGAACTGATGCGAGAAATGTGACTATCCGGTGGATATCTGATTCGCGGACCGGCGGGCCGGAGTATATGCATCATTTTGCTCTTCGTTACTTTGTGATTGGGCCGAAGGGTTACATGGCCGCTCACAAGCATCCTTGGGAGCAGGAGATCATAGTGACGAAGGGAAAGGCCTTGATCACGTTGGAGAAGGAGACTCGGGAAGCAGTCCAAGGTGATGTCCTCTACTTCGCTGCAGACGAGCTTCACGGGTTCAGGAATGAAACTGACTCAAGTTTTGAGTTTTATTGCGTCATAGGATGTGTGGGCAAGGGCGAGAACTGCATAGGGCTCTAGATCCGGGCGAGGCTTGGCTCCATAGTTTCTTCGAAAGAGGCCGCCGGTTTCCAAACTGGCTACACGATTCGCAGTGCCAGATGCCCAGTTGTCTCCAGTAGAACCGCGAGACTTCGACTCTGCTTAATAAGGATCTGGCAGGGCTCACTTAGCTGATGTTGAGTTGAAAGTCACGGAATTGATGAATGCGAATGTTGTATCAATAGATTCTGAGGCAACAGTCAAGGACGCTGCTAGCAGAATGGCTCAGCACGAGATAGGGAGTCTAGTCGTAACGGAGCAGGGCAAACCCGCAGGCATTGTTACGGAGCGAGATCTGCTTTCGAGAGTATTGGCGCTTGGCAAGAACCCGGAGGCAACGCGGATCAAAATGATCATGTCGAAGCCTTTGATTTGTGGGAGTCCAGATATGGATGCGGCTGATGCTGCGAGGTTCATGGTCAACAAGAGCATCAAGAAGCTTCCGATAACTCAAGAAGGGCGGCTTATCGGAATCATGACTTTGACTGATCTTTGCGCGGTTCAGCCAGACCTATCCAAGATAGTTGAAGAGGAAGCGAAGGGAAAGATACCGAAGAGGTTCATGAAGAGACTCGCGAAGAGATACTACGGAACATAGGTGCGTCATTGATTTCCGTACACGATCGTATTCACTCTGGATTCGCACACTGCTGTCATTAGAGCCAGAGTTCGTAGTTCTCGTCTGGCGTAGGCTTGTAGTCAGATAGCGTAAAGCGAGGCTTATTCTTCTCAAGAGCGTGGCGTGAGATCACCGAATTCAGCTTAGGAACATCTTCTCGGCCTTCCATCTCTGTCAAGGTGAAGTACCTTACCTCAGCGATTTCTTTGCCGTCAGGCTTCAGTTCTCCCCCGACAACCTTCACGAGGAATGTCACGTAGATGTCGTTTCTGTTGTCTCTGATTCTGCTGCGCACAGATACGAGTCCTGTGGGCTCAACGACGAGGCCCGTTTCCTCCAAGACCTCCCGCCTAACCGCTTCTCCAGTGGTCTCTTTCGTTCTGACGTATCCGCCTGGAAGTATCCATCCTCGATGGCCATAAGTCAGCCTTACGAGGAGAACCTTGTCTTCGCGGATCACTACGCCGCTTACTCCGATCGTGAATGGGCCGGTCGGATATTCTGGTTCCTTGATGCTCAAGTCAGTCAACTCGATGCAGGGATCATGATTCCGATAAAACCTATAAGATGTATCAAGTCTGAGGAAGAGACCTCGAAAGTACAGTCGTCTGTCTTTGGGGTTTGTTGATTTGTGCCTCCAGAGAAAGATTAATCTAACCGGATGGAAGCGAGATTTGACTTGAGGTGAATGCGTATGCCGGAGACGAAATGCGCGAAATGTGGAAAGTCCATAGCATATGACTTGAACCCACCCTACAGATGCCCGTATTGCAGAGAACTGCTGTGAGCGCGGTACCACGCACACCAAGACCGGCCGGAAGACCGAAGGCTTGTAATCCGGCCGGTTCTCAACTCTTCTGAGTATAGTTGCGTTCGGATGTGCATCTCAGGTATCGCTTAAATTCTGTCAGACGTGAGATAGTGTTCCGACCACTGTGTCGGGACCTGAGGCTTGGTGGTTGCTGGGAACTTGAGTGACGGAACTGTGTTGGGAGAGGAACGATGAAGCTTGGAGCGATGAATTCTCCTTCGACAGACGTGTTGTCGGAACTGAAGTCCCTATCGTCGCTAGGTTTTGATTATGTGGAGTTGACTGTGGAGAAACCCATGTCATCTCCAGAGACTCTTCGGACGATCAAAGATGAAGCCGTTGCTCTGACTAGGTCGCTCGGGATTGAGTTGTTGGGCCACGTTCCGTGGCGCTTTGAGTTGGGGCATCCTTATCATCAGTCCATCGGTGTTGCGCAGGTCCATGCGAGGCGGATTGAGGAGGCCGTCAAGATATGTCACGAGTTAGGGATCAGGAAGATCACAGTGCATCCACCTACACTCACGTCGGCGACTCGCAGGAACGAAGGGAGAAGAGTCCTGCGGCAGTTTGAGGAGGCTGCTGACATCTTTGTTTCTACGGCGAAGGATCTGGGGTGTACTGTTTTGGTTGAGAATCTGGATGAGGAAGCTTTCACTATGAGTGACTTCGAGGAGCTTTTCTCTGAGGTCCCCGAGCTGGGGTTCACCTTGGATATTGGTCATGCGAGCATAGGGAAACTTGAGAACAACTCCTTGGAGTATCTCAGGAGATTTCGAGATAGGCTCCGCCACATTCACATCTCGGACAATCTGGGAGGCTACGGTGACCTGCATCTTCCGCTCGGCGCCGGAATGATTGATTATGGGAAGATTCTGCGTGAGATTAGGGCTATTGGCTACGATGAGACGATTACTCTTGAGGTGTTCTCACAGGACAGGACCTATCTGAAGTTGAGCAGGGAGAAGACTGAGCAAGCGTTAGGACTCCATGTGGAGCAGACTGTGGGTTGCAACCGGGAACAACGGAAAGAGCAAGTGAGTTCAGGAGAGCGACGAACTGCGTAGCAGAGTTGAGGTGGATCTCATGGGCTCTTTCAGTGATGGGTGCGAGAAGGCGACGGATCTGTTGGTCGAGTTGTGTAAAGCAAGTTATGGAGAACGGCTGTCGAGCATAATTCTCTATGGGAGCGCTGCAATCCGGGATACCGTGTCCGGATTCAGTGACCTGGATGTGATGTTGGTGATGGAGGATCATGCGCGAGGGCCTCAGGACTATGCGCTGTTGAGAAGTATAAAGGAGAGAGTGGTGAGAGAGACTGGAATAGCGATACATGAGTCATGGGTTTTTGGCAAGTCACTGCTGTTGAGCGTTCCCACGATATGGGAGACTCTGTCCGCAAGGACGATTTACGGTGAGTTCGTTGTGGAGAAGGCTCCTCTTCCGGATTTGAACAAGAGAACGAGCATCAAGATGATGCATGACTTGAAGGATCAGTGGGACAGAAGAAAAGGCATCTTGG
>Ga0315282_10009568_pt1 | contig 15388 bp, 12 predicted proteins | sample YL17G07_20_MG_FD_203693 | JGI IMG/M metagenome (GOLD analysis project Ga0315282, IMG submission 203693) | Sediment microbial communities from Yellowstone Lake, YNP, Wyoming, USA - YL17G07_20 | ecosystem: Environmental > Aquatic > Freshwater > Lake > Sediment | place: USA: Wyoming | collected... | reverse complement strand
GACCTGCACCAACTGATGAACAGAAACAATTTAAGGAGACCTGTGTACAGTTTAGAGATATTATTATGGTGTTTTTTCTTCTAACCTCATAATATGGGTCTTTAAATGCACCAAGAAACGTCCTGTCGAGATAAAGTATTGCATTTGTGTCACATGGATGCACTCCGATAATCACCTGTTTTTCTGAAATGAGAGGGATTTCATCTATTGATATATCGTCATTTATACTAAATCTTAAAAGATCCTCTTTCGGTTTATAGATAAAAAGTTTTCCCGGAGAAAGCATTGTGCTTTCATATTCCATGAAAAGTTCTTTTGATGAATTCAATTCTCTGAAGACGGTCTGACTTCCAACCTTGACAGGCCCAATGAGTTTATAATTTTTTCTCAGGGAATTGAGCCAAAGAAAAAAGGCATCTTTTGAAACAAGTTCCTTAGATTTTCGGAAATCGGTTTCCCCAGTCATACCATTTCCAGACATCTCTTGTAAGTTCTTTGTATTCACTTTTTATATGCTCGAAAAGACGCGCGTTTTCTATGGCTATAGCCCCCTGACATGCAAGTGCTGAGAGAAAATCTATTTCTGACTCGTTGAAGGTATAAGGCGTGGATGTATATACTCTAAGGACTCCTATTGAAACTCCTTTTACGGTAAGGGGCAGTGTAAGCAATGCCATTATACCTTCCCTTATTAATTCATCGCGGTATTGAAGCCTTTTGTCTTTCTTAATGTTAGGAACTGATACAACCTTACATCTAAGACATTCCCTATCTATAAAGCTTTTCTCTAACTCGATAGGCCCTTTTTCTAAATATGCCTTGCTTAACCCATATGCAGCCCTGACCTTAAGCGTTCTCCTTTCTTCATTTAGAAGCCTTATAGACGCAGCTTTCATACCCAATATTTTTGCTGCATTTTCAACTATCATTTGAAGGACATTATCAAGAGACAGGGTAGAGCTTATGGACTGAGATATCTTTATAAGGGCACGCATCTCATTCCATATTCTTGCCCTATCGGTAAGAATCCCTCCAAATGATCCAAGCAACCTTAACCTTTCAATCTCTTCGGCAGTAAAGTCATGAGGTGTGGATGTATAGACCCTTATCACACCTATGGGCCTGTCCTCAGCTATGAGTGGAACACTAAGAACTGATTTTATGCCTTCTTCTTTCGCATCTTTAAGATAAAGGACATGAGGTTTTTTAGTTATGTCCTTAGTCTTTATTACCTTACCTTTTAGAACCTTCCGGTCAACAGGATGATTTTTTAAGATTACAGGACCTTTCTTCAGATATGTTTTGCTTAAGCCGTATGCTGCTACTATCTCAAGGGTCTGACTTTTTTCATCAAGTAATCTAACAGTTGTGCCCTTAACCCCCATAATTTTTGTTATGTTCCGTGCAAGGATGTTCAGAATCGTGCTCAGGTCATAGGTTTGAGCCATCTCACCGCATAATCTGCACATTTCTGTATTGGAAACTGCCATAAAGAAAGGTTATCAAACGAGCCGTTTGTTGTCAATCGGAATGAAAATTTTATATGTTGTTTTTTTTCGATAAATGCATTTTTCAGCTTGACACCGACTCTTATATATGATATACATTTAATAAGTAATGAATTTATTTTATGGGAAATATTAATATCAGTCATAAATCAGTTCAACTTTTGAATCAGTTTTCTACAATTTAAAGAAAGGAGGGTTTTATGAAGGTTATTACGCGCAGAGACTTTTTAAAAATCTCCGGAGTTACCGCAGCAGGCTTGACCCTTAGTCAGCTGGGTTTTGACCTTACCCCTGCACAGCTTTATGCTGCCGAGCTTCGGACTGAACTCCGCATCAAAGGGGCCAAGGAAACGCCCACAATATGCTGTTTCTGTTCAGTGGGATGCGGAATCCTGGTATCTACTGACAAAAAAGGAAAGGTGATTAATGCAGAAGGAGACCCTGATCATCCGATCAGTGAAGGGTCACTATGTGCCAAAGGTGCTTCATCGTATCAGATCGCTGTCAATGATAGTCGTCTCAAAAAGGTCCGCTATCGTGCCCCTAACAGTACCACATGGAAAGAGGTAAGCTGGGACTGGGCGTTGAATAAAATTGCTGCTAATATCAAAAAAAGCCGGGACAAGAGCTTTATAGAGAAGAATGCAGAAGGCAAGGTGGTAAACCGAACTAATGGTATTGCTTCTGTCGGCAGCGCAGCTCTGGACAATGAGGAGTGCTGGCTTTACCAGAAATTATTGAGATCTCTTGGCCTCGTCTATATCGAGCATCAGGCCCGTATATGACACAGCGCAACTGTAGCGGCTCTGGCAGAGTCGTTCGGGCGCGGTGCAATGACAAACCATTATATTGATTTTCGCAATGCTGATGTTATTCTGAACATGGGCAGCAATGTAGCTGAAAACCATCCGGTCTCTTTTAAATGGATCCAGGCAGCACGGGCCAAAGGTGCGATCTTAATCCACGTAGATCCGCGCTTTACCCGTACATCGGCAAAGGCTGATATTTTCGCCCGTCTTCGTTCAGGAACTGATATTGCCTTCCTTGGCGGTATGATCAAGTATATTCTTGATAATGACCTTTACGATGAATTTTATGTCAAAAACTATACTAATGCCTCATATCTTGTAAGCCCCAAGTATGGTTTTGATGACGGACTTTTCTCAGGCTATAACCCGTCAAAAAGGTCGTATGATCAATCGATGTGGGCAATAGAAAAGGATGAAAACGGAATACCTAAACAGGATATGACCTTAAAGAATGAAAGATGTGTATTCCAGCTTCTAAAGAAACATTATTCACGGTATACACTTGAGAAAGTTACGGCGATTACCGGAACTCCTCAGGAAGACCTTGAAAAGGTTTATAAGGTTTACGGCTCTACAGGAAAGCCTGATAAGGCCGGTACTGAGTTGTATGCAATGGGCTGGACACAGCACACTGTAGGAGTACAGAATATCCGTGCCATGGCCATGATCCAGGCGCTTCTTGGCAACATGGGTATCGCCGGCGGCGGTGTTAATGCCTTGAGAGGAGAGTCCAACGTTCAGGGCTCGACTGATCAGGGTCTGCTTTTCCATATTGTTCCGGGTTATTTACCAGCGCCCCGTGCTCAATGGGCAAAACTTGAAGATTACAATAAAACCACTCCTTCCAGCAAAGACAAAAGGAGTGTCAACTGGTGGAAAAACAGACCAAAGTATGTTGCCAGTCTTTTAAAGTCTTTTTACGGCGACAAGGCTTCCAAGGATAATGACTTTTGTTATGCCTGGCTGCCTAAGCTTGAGCCCACACAGGATGCATCTTGGCTTAACCTCTTCGATGAAATGTATAAAGGGACCTTCACCGGTTTCTTTGCATGGGGTATGAACCCTGCCTGTTCAAGTGCAAATGCAGGTAAAGTTCGTCAGGCTTTAGGCAAGCTGGACTGGATGGTAAACGTTAATTTATTTGACAATGAAACCGGTTCTTTTTGGAAAGGTCCTGATATTGATCCCACTAAAATAAAGACTGAAGTATTTCAGTTGCCGTGTGCAGCATTCCTGGAAAAAGAAGGTAGCATCAGTAACAGCGGCCGCTGGATGCAGTGGAGGTGGAAAGCAACCAACCCCCCCGGAGATGCAAGACCTGATGGAGAGATTATGTATGATCTTTTCAAAAAGGTTCAGGCCCTCTATAAGAAAGAAAAAGGTCCCTTCACTGACCCTATTTTTAATTTAAAATGGGATTATGAAACCAACGGCAAGTTTGATATCCATAAAGTAGCAAAAGAGATCAATGGCTACTTCTTAGAGGATATTCCGGAACATCCTGTTGACAAGAAGGCATATAAGAAAGGTACGCTGGTACCAAGCTTCGTATTCTTACTCGATGATGGTCGTACTTCCTGCGGTAACTGGATATATTCAGCCAGTTATACCGAAGCTGGAAATATGGCCGCTCGCAGGAAGAAGGATGATCCGACCGGACTCGGATTGTATCCTCAATGGTCTTGGGCATGGCCGGTTAACAGAAGGATTATTTATAACCGCGCTTCTGTTGACCTGGACGGTAAGCCTCGTAACACTAACAGAGCTTTATTGAAATGGGATGCTGAAAACAAGAAATGGGTCGGCGATATTCCTGACGGCCCGGCACCTCCCATGGGCACTGAAGGGGTATATCCTTTTATTATGAAACCTGATGGGTTAGCCTCAATCTTTGGACCGGGGTTAAAAGACGGGCCGTTCCCTGAACATTATGAACCATTGGAATGTCCGATTGAAAAGAACCTGATGTCCAATCAGAGGATTAACCCTGCTGTCAAGATTTTTGAGGGAGGCCCCGATACGTTTGCAACGTGTGATCCTAAATATCCTTTTGTCTGCACTACATACAGGGTAACAGAGCACTGGCAGACGGGGGTATTGACCCGCTGGCTCCCATGGCTCATCGAAGCTGAACCTCAGTTGTTCTGCGAAATGAGTCAGGAACTTGCAAAATTGAGGGGAATCTCAAATGGTGACAGAGTGCTTGTAGAAACATCAAGAGGCAAGGTAGAGGGAGTAGCCATTGTTACACTTCGTCTCAAACCCTTTACAATCGCCGGTCAGACTATTCACCAGATCGGGTTACCCTGGCATTTTGGATGGCTGCATCCAAAAGACGGTGGTGACAGCGCTAATTTACTGACTCCGACAATCGGTGATCCCAATACCATGATACCCGAATCAAAGGCATTTATGGCTAATGTCACTAAATTAACCAAACAACCGACCAAAAAGGTCAAGAAAGCTTAAGGGAGGTGATAACTAATGGCAGATAAATCCTTTTTCATAGATACAACAAAATGCACAGCATGCCGTGGATGTCAAATATCATGTAAGCAGTGGAATATGAATCCGGGAACGAAGACGTATCAGCGCGGAAGCCATCAGAACCCGGAGGACCTCTCCTATTTCACTTACAAGTTAGTGAGGTTCAGTGAGTTAGAAGTGGATGGCAAACCCAGGTGGTATTTCTTCGCAGATCAGTGCAGACACTGCACTGAACCCCCATGCAAAATGACTGCTGAATCTTTAAAATTAAAGGCCATAACAAAAGACGAAGCAACAGGGGCCGTGCTTTATAATCCAAAGGTAAAGGTAAAGGCAGCAGACTTCAAACAAATAAGGGGGTCCTGTCCATGGGATATTCCTCGATGGGATGAAAAAACTCAGGGAATGGCAAAGTGCACCATGTGTATTGACAGGATTAAAGAAGGGTTGTTGCCGGCATGTGTTAAAACCTGCCCTACAGGCACTATGAACTTCGGGGATCGGGATAAGATGCTTGATATGGCTCAGAAAAGATTAAAAGAGGTTAAGGCAATGTATCCCAAGGCGGAGCTTCTTAATGCCGACTTTGTCAGGACAATCTTCCTTGTGATTGATGAACCCAAGAAGTACCACAAGTTTGCCGCAGCAGTAGATACTACAGAAATTACAAAGATTGCGGCTATGAAAAAATTGATTCAGCCTGTGGTAAACTTCTCTAACCTGGCGGGGTAACAATTATTTAACGTTAACTTAAAATAGCTTGTTTCGGGGAAACTCGAAACAAGCTATTTTTTTTGAAAGTGAGGGGCGTTATTTGAGCGAATTATTAGAAAAGATAAAAGAGCAGATAGTACAGCTTAAGAAAAAAAACCCTGCATATGATGAAATCCTAAATTTTCATGAAAAGGTTTTAGAAGAGCAGGAAGCTATAAAATCCATCCTAAATGTTAATCCCTTAGAGAGCGGTAAGGATTTGAGACCTTTACAGATTAAAGAGGGTTTTCCTCTGATAAACAAAGAAGACTTTATCCTTGATATGCCATCTTCTGTTATTTTATTTAAATCCCTATGTCAGATCGGAAAAAATGCGACCGATAAGATGAAAGAGGATATCCGGACAATAGAAGAGGCCATTAGAAATAGGGCTTTAGATCCTGAGGAGTTGTTGGCGAGGCATTACAATGAAGCATATGTTAATAAAATCTCGGAAGATTTAGATATAGATAAGGCGATCTTGAATTTTCTGATTCATATGAGCATAAAGCCCTCTCTTGATGCCAATGTCGAAAAGCTTAAGGACCAGGTTGACTTGAAAAATTGGCTCAGAGGATATTGTCCTATTTGCGGCTCTTTTCCCAATATGTCCGAGTTGAAAGGAGAAGGTCAAAGGTTCTTTGCGTGTTCTTTCTGCGGCTTTGAGTGGCCGTCTGAAAGGCTGAAATGTCCATTCTGCGAGAACAGAGACCATGAGTCGCTTCACTATTTTTTTGAAGAGGGAAAGGAAATTTACAGAGTAGATGTCTGTGATAAATGTAAACAGTATATCAAGACTGTTGATTCGCGGAAACTGAACTTTGAGCCTGACATGCACTTAGAAGACATTACAACCATTCATTTCGATATATTGGCATCTGAGAAGGGTTTTAAAAGGCCTGTACCTAATTTTTGGAGTCCTTAGAATTCTTACCCCCCTTTTGTTTGAAACTCCACTACCTTTGATTCGTCTTTATGCATAGAAGACCTGCCGTCAAACATACCGCCTTCGATTATCGTTAACTTGTTTGTAGAGATATCTCCAGAGACCTGGCCCTTAGATTTTATCTCAACAATCTCTTTAGACCTCAGATTACCATCAATCCTGCCAGCGATAATAATACCTCTTGCTGTAACATCGCCTTTCAGACAGGCTTTTTCACCAAGGATTACCCAGTCAGCATTCACATTCCCTTCCATAGAGCCATCAATCCTCAGTGTTCCTTTTGTATCTATATCGCCCTTAAATTTTGAATTTGCTCCTATTAGTGACTCAAGTTTTTCTGTATTCTTAGTAAACATTATGACTTCCCTTCAATATATTTTTGGGGATTAACATGCCTGCCATCTTTCCATATTTCATAATGAACATGAGGCCCTGTAGCGTTACCGGTCGAACCAACATAACTGATTACATCACCCCTGTGAACCTTCTGTCCCACTTTCACAGCAATTATCCTGTTATGAGCATAAAATGTCGAAAATCCATGTCCGTGTTCCAACCCAACAAGGTTTCCGCTACCTCCGCTCCACCCTGAGAAGCTTACTATTCCATCTGCTGTAGCCCTTACAGGATTTCCAGGACTTGCTGAGATATCTAAACCAGAATGAAATTCATTATCTCCATCCCTTGGATTATCCCTGTAACCAAAATAAGAAGAGATACTACCCTTAACAGGAAATCCCTTGGGAGTGGAAAGATAAATGTCTCGCTGGGTGTGTAAATAATCCTTTATTTCTCCAACAGTTTCGATAGTTGTTCTAATCTGTTGCTTTAACGTTTCCATATCAATTGAGCCACTGTCTGAGGTATCAATATTTTCGAGTACTTTCTCTTTAGAGCCGAGAGAAAACAGTCTTCTGAACTCATTTTCAGCTTTTTTAAGTGCTGATATTGTTGCATTAAGTTCTAAGAACTGTTGGGAATAATAATTTAACTTTTCCTTCATCTTATAATATTCAAATGTATCTACAGCAATCGAAAATATATAAACTGTACCGAAACACCATAATATTATTGAGGTAAATATTCCTATGAATGGAACCTTAAGGTTCAGCGGCCTGGTTTTACTATGGGGGACTAACATTATTGTTATAGGTGTAAATGCCTTCTTAAATAATCTTTTTATCGTATGAATATTCAACACCTCTGTCTCCTTTCCCAATATTACCGATTATAAAAGCCTTGTATCCTGATTTATTAAGTAATGAGACGGTCTCTTTGGCTGTACCCTTGGAGACTACCATAACATAACCTAATCCCATATTAAAAGTTTTTTTCATATCCTCCTCAGGTACATCTCCAATGTTTTTTATCAGACCAAAAATTTTTGGCACAGGCCATGAATCAACTCTAATATTCGCAAAAGTACCTTCAGGCAATATCCTTGGCAGGTTTCCCGGGATTCCTCCACCCGTAATATGCGCCATGCCCTTTATGGTTATATTGTCTTTCAGCTTCATAAATGCCTTTACATATATCCGTGTAGGCTTAAGAAGTTCCTCTCCGAGTGTTTTCCCGAGATCAGGTATGTACTTGTTTATATCCATCTTTTTCAAATCAAAAAAAAGTCTCCTCACAAGTGAGTATCCATTGCTGTGCAGGCCATTTGATGCGATGCCTATGATTGCATCTCCTCCTCTGATCTTCGAGCCGTTTATAATCTTATCTCTATCTACAACACCTACGGCGAAACCTGAAAGATCATATTCGCCTTCTGAGTAAAACCCCGGCATCTCTGCTGTCTCTCCCCCCACTAATGAGCAGCCTGCCTCTTTACAGCCATTTACTATGCCTTTGATAACTTCTGATGCTTTCTCCGGTTTAAGCTTACCCGTTGCAAAATAATCGAGGAAAAAGAGAGGTTCTGCTCCACTTGTAAGGATATCATTAACGCACATAGCAACAAGGTCTATGCCAACAGTATTATGCCGGTCCATCATAAAAGCGATCTTGAGTTTTGTGCCAACTCCGTCTGTTCCACTCACAAGTACAGGTTCTTTATATTTTGTAATATCGAGTTTAAAAAGGGCGCTGAAAGAACCAATCTCTGTCATAACTTCTGGTCTGAAAGTCTTCTTAACTATGGAGGAGATGAGTCTTACAAATCTATCTCCCTCACCAATGTTAACTCCAGCCTTTTTATAGGTAAGTTTACTCATTTCATATTCTTTTTTCTGTCATTCCGGTCCGCCTGAGGCGGATGATCCGGAATCCGGATTTGGCTGTTTGTCACTCCACGAAGCACTGGATTCCCGCTTTCGCGGGAATGACAAAGGGGGCAGGAGTAACGATAATGATGCCTTACTTATGAACTTAGTAGTAACATGGTATATTTTGCATAAAGAGGTAGTTAAGGGCAAGTTTTTTATGATTAACACAAATCTCATATTTTGGTAAAATAGTCTTGATGCCAGTTATCCTTGTTACAAACGATGACGGAGTTCATTCACCTGGTCTGATTTCCCTCTTCAATGCCATGAAGGAACTTGGCGATGCATACATAATAGCACCGGACAGGGAAAGAAGTGCAGTCAGTCATTCATTAACAATGCACCGGCCGCTTAAGGTCGAAGAGTTCAAGGAACATATATATAGCGTTAACGGTACGCCGACAGACTGTGTAGCAATTGGGATAAGTAAAATTCTCTCTGAAAGACCTGCACTTGTTGCCTCAGGCATCAACAAAGGCGCTAACCTCGGGGATGATATAACTTACTCTGGCACTGTTTCGGCTGCAATAGAGAGTACAATAATGGGGATACCATCATTTGCCATCTCTCTGGTTATTGAAAAACAGCCTGCCCTACCCTTACACTTTGATACCGCATCAAGAATCGCCGTTGTAATCGGAAGATATATCCTCGAAAAGTCTCTGCCTTACGACACGCTTTTAAATGTAAATGTCCCGGATGTCCAGATTAATAGTATCAAGGGTATTAAATTCACAAGACAGGGAAAACGTATCTATGACAATTCCATTCAGGAGACCTTCGACCCGAACGGGAAGAAACACTACTGGATTGGCGGAGGTGAACCATACTGGGAACATGGCGAAGATACAGATATTCAAGCTATTCAGGGAGGTTATATCTCTGTCACCCCTATCCATCTTGATCTTACAAATTATGAGGCATTGGAATTTCTAAAGCAAAGATGGCCATTTAATGTAGAAAATTAGGTAATCCCCCTTTTCCCCCTTTAGCAAAGGGGGATTAATAGTTCCCCCTCTTTTCTAAAGAGGGGTTAGGGGAGATTACTAAAAATAAATTTAAGAGTTAAAATATTTTAGATAACATGAAAACATATGATGTCATAATAGTCGGTGCCGGCCCTGCCGGAATATTCTCTGCACTCGAATTACTCAAACAAAAGGAAGATGCAAAGATACTTATCATCGAAAAAGGCAAGGATATTGATAAAAGGATATGTCCAATGAAGATAAGGGATATTTCATGCGCAACCTGCCCTGAATGCGCACTTCTCAGTGGATGGGGTGGCGCAGGGGCCTTCAGTGATGGGAAATTAAACCTTTCCCCAGAGATTGGAGGCTTTCTCTCCAGATATATAGACAGGACCTCTCTTCAATCTCTGATAACCTCTGTGGATAAAATCTACATAAACTACGGTGCACCAAAAGAAACATATGGGGGTAATAAAAAAGAGGTATCTAAAATAGAAAGGCTTGCATCAGAAAACAATCTTCTATTTATACCTTCAAAGATAAGGCATATAGGTACCGATAGGTGTAAGACAGTGCTTAAGAATATTAAGGAATCACTTAACAGAAAGGTAGAGACTATATTCAGTTCAGAAGCCGAAAGGGTCATTACAGAAAAAAAGCAGGCTGCCGGCATAAGGCTCAAGGATGGTACGAGGTTTTACTCTGAATTTGTAATACTTGCCCCAGGACGTGAAGGTTCGAGATGGCTCGAAAAAGAAACGAGAAGACTACACCTTACACTCCTGAAAAACCCTGTTGATATAGGGGTAAGGGTTGAGATACCTGCTGCTGTATTTGAGCCGCTTACAAAAATAACCTATGAACCCAAACTGATATTTTATTCAAGAAAATTCAATGATAAGGTAAGGACATTCTGTGTAAATCCATATGGTGAGGTTGTAAGGGAATACCTGAAGGGTATCTGGACAGTTAATGGTCACAGTTATGCAAATATGAAATCAAACAATACAAACTTTGCACTTTTAGTCAGCACCTTTTTTACAGAGCCATTTGATGAGCCAATATTGTATGGAAGATATATAGCAGGACTTGCAAACCTTCTTGGTAAAGGTGTAATTATTCAGCGTCTTGGAGATTTACACCAGGGCAGGCGTTCAACTCATGAGAGGATATTTAAAGGAAATATACAGCCAACCCTTAAGGATGCAACGCCGGGTGATTTAAGTTTCGTCATGCCTTATCGTCACCTGTCTGATATTCTTGAAATGCTTGAGGCACTGGATAATATCGCCCCTGGTGTAAATTCAGAACACACCCTGTTATACGGAGCTGAAGTGAAGTTTTACTCGATGCTCCCCAAACTGACAGAATCTCTTGAGACCGAGATAGATAACCTTTTTGCAGTTGGTGATGGTGCAGGGGTAAGCAGGGGTCTTATACAGGCATCCGTTTCAGGACTGATAGCAGCGAGAGCAATAGGAAAGAGGCTTGGCTAATGGATTTTAAAGAATTAAGAGATTTCATGGTAAAAACCCAGCTTATACCGAGAGGGATCAAAGACGAGCGCGTGCTTAATGCAATGAAAAAAGTCCCAAGACATCTTTTCATTGATGAATCTATACAATACATGGCTTACGATGATATGGCGCTTTCGATTGGTGAGGGGCAAACCATTTCACAGCCCTATATGGTCGCTGTCATGACCGAGCTTCTTGAACTCAAGGGGAGTGAAAAGGTATTAGAAATAGGGACGGGCTCGGGGTATCAGGCAGCAATCTTAGCTGAGATAGCTAAAGAAGTCTATACAATTGAACGTATTGCACTACTTGCTAACCGTGTAGAAGAAAGATCTCATTCCCTCGGATACAATAACATTCATATTAAGGTCGGTGACGGAACTTTAGGATGGGCAGAGGAAGCTCCGTTTGACAGGATTATAGTAACAGCAGGTACTCCAAGAATCCCCAATCCCCTGATAGAACAACTATCCGAAGGAGGTATAATCATTGTCCCTGTGGGAGACCGCTTTTCACAGCAACTTTTAAAGGTCAGAAAATCTAAGGGCAAGCTTTTGGAAGATTACCACACCCCGTGTGTGTTCGTACCCTTAATTGGTGAGCACGGATGGAAGGGAGAAAGTTGAGATTATTTCCCTCTATCTTTGTCATAGCAGCAGTAAAAAAATTTTAGTTGCTAATAGGTTAAAATAACAAATATAAGATGAAAGATGAAAACAAGATAAAAAAACAATTAATAAATGAATTATTAGGATTGCGTCAACGAATTGCTGAACTGGAAAAATCAGAGGAACAACACAAGCTGTTGGAACAGGTGCTAAATGAGAGAGAGCAGAAGCTCAGGAATATCATTGAACATAGTAACGAGATCTTTTATGCTCATGACACCCATCATAAACTTACTTATATCAGCCCACAATCTATTCAGATTCTCGGGTACTCTCCTGATGAAATGATGACAGAGTGGACAAATCTAATCACTGAAAACCCAACTAACGAAATGGGCATAGAGATAACAAATAAAGCATTAAAGACAGGCGAAAAGCAGAAACCTTACTTATTAGAGTTATATGGAAAAGATGGCATTAAGGTTTTACTCGAAATCGAAGAGTCTCCTTTAAAGGATAAAGATGGTAACGTGATCGGTATTGTAGGTGCAGCAAGAGACATCACCAAACGCAAGCGGGCAGAAAAGGCACTCATAGATAGTGAAGAACACTATCGCCGGATGGTTAGCGCAATCACAGCGTATACTTATTCAGTGGAAGTTAAGAATGGACAGACAATTTTCACCCATCACAGTATTGGATGTCTGCCAGTCACAGGCTATAAACCTGAGGATTATGAATCAGAACCTTATTTGTGGTACACGATGATCCATCCGGAAGATCAGATATTGGTGGGAAATTCGCTTAATGAGATTCTTGCTGGGCGTGAGGTTCCCCCTATTGAACACCGGTTAATCCGCCGTGACGGCTCTATAGTTTGGGTACGTAATACCATGGTGCCCTATACAGATGAAGAAGGCCGATTGATCAGATACGACGGTCTGATCGAAAATATCACCGAGCGCAAGCGAGCGGAGGAGGCTTTGAGAGAGAGCGAATTGAAGTTTCGCACACTGGCACAAACTAATGCTGCTGCAATATTCATCATCCAGGGTAATAATTTCCAATATGTTAATCCTGCACTGGAGGCATTTACTGGTTACTCAGAAGAAGAACTTCTGACAATGAACTTTTGGGATATTGTTCATCATGAGTTTCAAGAATTAGTAAAGGACCGGGGGCTGAGACGCCAGCGTGGAGAAAAGGTTCCTTTGCGTTATGAATTTAAGATTGTTACTAAAAGTGGTGAGACACGTTGGCTTGACGCTACTGCAGGACTTATTGAGTACAATGGAAAGCCGGCTACAATAGCAGTAGCCTTTGAAACCACAGATCGCAAGCATGCAGAAGAAGCATTGCGCGAAAGTGAGGGGAAATTCCGTGCAATCAGCAACACTGCAGCTGACGCTATTCTTGTTATGGATAATGAGGGCAAAATATTGTACTGGAATCCTTCAGCTGAAAGGATGTTTGGATATACAGGTGAGGAAGTAATAGGCAAGGAATTACACTTATTCCTTGCACCGGAGAGGTATCATGATGCCTACAAGAAAGGATTTAGTAAGTTCAGAGAAACAGGGCAGGGCCCAGCTATAGGAAATACGTCGGAATTTTTCGCTATCAGGAAAGACGGAATTGAATTTCCGATAGAAGTTTCCACCTCGGCTATTCAGGTTAAAGGCCAGTGGCATTCTATTGGAATCGTTCGTGACATCACCGAGCGCAAGATTGCTGAAAAGGCTTTGCAAGAGTCTGAACAAAACTATCGTTCCCTATTTGAGGAATCAAAAGACGTTGTTTACATTAGTACTCCTGAGGGAAAATTTCTTGACATCAATCCTGCTGGTGTCGAGTTGTTCGGCTACTCTTCCAAAGAGGAAATCCTCCAAATTGACATTATCCGGGATCTTTATGCCAATCCCGGAGATAGAGAATATTTTCAACAGATACTCGCAAAGCAAGGGTATGCAAAAGATTATGAAGTGGTATTTAAAAGAAAAGATGGAGAGCAATTGATTGTGCTTTTAACCACTACTGCTGTGCATGGCGAGAATGGGAACACTATAGCCTATCGAGGAATTATAAAGGACATCACTAAATGGAAACGTCTTGAACAGCAGTTCCTTCAGGCGCAGAAGATGGAGGCCATCGGTCAACTTGCAGGAGGAGTTGCCCATGATTTCAACAATATCCTTACAGCAATAATAGGCTATGGAAGCCTCTTAAAGATAGAGACAAGTGAGGATGATCTCTTGAGGTCTTATGTAACACAGATATTGAACTCAGCAGAAAGGGCTGCTAATCTGACCAAGGCCCTCCTTGCTTTCAGCAGAAGACAGATAATCAGACCTAAGCCTGTGAATTTAAATGAGATTATAACAGTATTGGAAAAACTCTTGTCCAGACTTATTGGTGAAGACATAGAGCTTTCGACAGCTCTTATAGATAAAGATTTAACTGTAATGGCAGATAGTATCCAGTTAGAGCAGGTATTAATGAACCTTGTCACAAACGCAAGGGACGCAATGCCTGATGGTGGGAGTTTAACAATAACCACAGAGTTTGCAGTATTGGACAATGAATTCATAAAAGCACACTGCTTTGGAAGGCCTGGAATGTATGCCCTTATATCAGTTGAGGACACGGGTCAAGGCATGGATGAGAAGACAAAAGAGAGGATATTTGAGCCATTTTTTACTACCAAAGAGGTAGGGAAAGGCACAGGCCTTGGTCTTGCAATGGTATACGGAATAATCAAGCAGCATGATGGATATATTAATGTTTATAGCGAGCCTAATAAAGGAACGACATTCAAGATATATCTGCCCTTGATTAAATCAAAGGTTGAAGATGTAAAGTTAACAGACCTTCCTATCATAAAAGGAGGGATAGAAACAATCCTCGTAGCAGAGGATGATGCTCAGGTTAGAGGACTCGCAAAAGAAGTGCTTGAAGGTTTTGGTTATAAGGTTATGGAGGCAACAGATGGCGATGATGCAACAAAGATATTTAACGAAAACAAAGACAAAATCCAGCTTCTTTTTCTTGATGTTATAATGCCTAAAAAGAACGGAAAAGAGGTCTATGATGATATAAAGAAAGTAAGACCTGATATCAAGGCCATTTTCACAAGTGGCTATAATGCAGATATTATTCATAAAAAAGGAATCTTAGAAGAAGGACTTGACTTTATTACAAAACCTATTTTACCAGATGAGCTTTTACGAATGGTGAGGGAGGTTCTGGATAAATAAAATACAAGAAACCTTACAGGAATTAAGACATTTTTCTAAAAATCTTTTCAACCCTGCGTTATAAGTATTGCCTGAGATAAGAAATCCCTCATTATGTCCGCCTTTGATCTCAAGAAACTCTTTAGGTGAAGATGCTCTTTCGTAAAGATATTTGCCTTGCTCAAATGGGATTATCTCATCTTCAGGGCTGTGAATAATCAGCTTGGGACACTTAATTAAACCTATTTTGTCTATTGTTGAGTACCTGAATTTTGATATAAGTTTCACA
>Ga0315282_10009567_pt1 | contig 15389 bp, 13 predicted proteins | sample YL17G07_20_MG_FD_203693 | JGI IMG/M metagenome (GOLD analysis project Ga0315282, IMG submission 203693) | Sediment microbial communities from Yellowstone Lake, YNP, Wyoming, USA - YL17G07_20 | ecosystem: Environmental > Aquatic > Freshwater > Lake > Sediment | place: USA: Wyoming | collected... | reverse complement strand
GCTCACTAAGATAATCTCAATCTAAAGCGTTAAGGTTGCAACGGCTCGTGGAAAAGCATCCCTATTGGAGCCGATCGAGCGAGACCCTCACCCTTAGTTGCCATCGATGTATAATCGGGCACTCTAAGGGGACCGCTGGTGCTAAACCAGAGGAAGGAGAGGGCGACGGTAGGTCCGTATGCCCCGAATCCCCTGGGCTACACGCGGGTCACAATGCGCAGGACAATGGGATGCAACCCCGTAAGGGGAAGCCAAACCTCTAAACCTGCGCTCGGTTCGGATCGAGGGCTGTAACTCGCCCTCGTGAAGCTGGAATCCCTAGTAATCGCGAGCCACTACCTCGCGGTGAATACGTCCCTGCTCCTTGCACACACCGCCCGTCAAGCCACTCGAGTGGGGTCAGGATGAGGTTAGTTCATGTTGGGCTGGTCGAATCCAGGTTCTGCAAGAGGGGCTAAGTCGTAACAAGGTAGCCGTAGGGGAACCTGCGGCTCGATCACCTCCTACGATGCAATTTGAGGTACCGGACCCTCGGAGGGCCCGTAGCTCAGTGGTAGAGCGTCGGCTTTGCAAGCCGAAGGTCCCGGGTTCGAGTCCCGGCGGGTCCACATTCTGCACTTGAAGCGAGCTTCATGTGTGGAGGCAAAATTGCGTTTTGCAAGATGAATGCCATGCATAGGTTTGCTCTAGAGCTAGTGTGGTTCAAAAAGGAACGATACGCCGAAGCCACTTGGGGGATGGCTCGGCTCGGGCGTCGAGGAAGGCCGTGGCAAGCTGCGAAAAGCCCGGGTGAGGTGCATGCAGCCTTTGAACCCGGGATTGCTGAATGGGACTTCCTGACGCGAGGCAACTCGCGTCGTTCGCGTTAGCGAATGAGAACCCCGGGAACGGAAACATCTTAGTACCGGGAGGAAAAGAAAGCAATCGCGATGCCCTTAGTAACGGCGAGTGAAAAGGGCGAAGGGCAAACCGAACCTGGTGGCGAAAGTCACTGGGGATGTGGAGTTGTAGGACTTCTTCCAATCTCTCACGCGGAAAGCCGAAGTGCTTGGAACGGCACGCCGAAGAGGGTGATAGCCCCGTAGGCGTAACTGCGTAGGGTACGAGAAGGAGTATCCTGATTAGGATGCCTTGGAAATGGTGTCTGAAGCTGGGAGGCATCAACTCCCAACCCTAAATACGTCCCGAGACCGATAGTGGACGCAGTACCGCGAGGGAAAGTTGAAAAGCACCCCGGAAGGGGGGTGAAAAGAGCCTAAAACCAAGTGGCGATAGTAGGACACGGCTCGTAAGGATTGATTCTCCTCGAAGGAATCCTCAGCGATGTGGTAGTACGAGGGGAGAGGACTAGGGTCGTGTCGTCCGTCTAGAATCACGGGCCAGGGAGTTTATTGTCGTGGCGAGGCTAAGGGGTTGAAACCCCGAAGTCGTAGCGAAAGCAAAAGGTCCGCATCGCGCAAGCGAGAGGGACTGGGTGTGAAAGCGCCCGGAGTCACGGCGATAAGACCCGAAACCGGGCGATCTAGTCCGGGGTAGGCTGAAGCCGATCTTTGATTGGTGGAGGGCCGAACCGGTCTTGATGTGCAATTCGGTCGGATAACCTTGGGCTAGTGGCGAAAGACCAATCAAGCCCGGTGACAGCTGGTTCCTCCCGAAGCTGGCCGCAGTCAGGCCTAGCGCGAGGTCGCTGGTGGTGTAGAGCACCGATTGACGGGATACGGAGGGAAACCTTCGACTTGTCTGCCGAACTCCAAAGCTGCCAGCACTTAAGACCGCTAGAGACGGGGTGCGGGGGGTAAGCTCCCGCTCCGAGAGGGGAACAACTCAGACCATGGTTAAGGCCCCTAAATGTCGGCTAAGTGTGAATGACAAAGGGCGTCATCGACCTCAGACAGCGGGGAGGTAGGCTCAGAAGCAGCCACCCTTTAAACAACGCGTAACAGCGGACCCGTCGAGGTTGGTGGCCCCGAAAATGGACGGGGCTTAAGCCGACTGCCGATACCTTGGGGCAGGCGAAGTTTAGTAGCCTGATCCGGTAGGGAGGCGTCCGGCGCGGACAGAAGCTCGTGCGTGAGTTCGAGTGGACCGCGTTGGAATGAGGATCCTGGCGGTAGTAACAGCAAAGTGGGGTGAGAATCCCCACCGCCGAAGGGGCTCGGGTTCCTCGACAATGATCGTCAGTCGAGGGTTAGTCGGTCCTAAGGCTGTCCTTAATCAGAGACAGTCGAAAGGGAAACCGGTTAATATTCCGGTACCACCCAGGTACCTGTGGTAACGCAAGCTCAGCTTTTGACGCTCTGGGGTAGGTCGAGCAAGGTCATCGCCTTGTCTAACTGTGCAAACCCGGGGAGTTCCGTAATGGAGAGAACCGGGTGAACGCAGGAATGGCCTGCCGTTAGGTGGGTTTGGCTGATCCCTTAAGCCCATGAAAAAAGAGCTGAGAAATGGGACCCTGGGTGACCGTACCTAGATCCGACACAGGTGCCCCTAGGTGAGAAGCCTCAGGCGTGTCGGGAGATCCCAGGCTAGGGAATTCGGCAAAATCGTCCCGTGACTTAGGTCGAAGGGATGCCTGCTCTGTAGAGAGCAGGTCGCAGTGACAAGGGGAGGCCGACTGTTTAATAAAAACGTAGCTAACCGCAAGCCCGAAAGGGTGTGTACGGTTAGTGAATTCTGCCCAGTGGCGGTACGTGAAACCTGGGTTCAACCAGGAGAAGCGCCGCTAAACGGCGGGGGTAACTATAACCCTCTTAAGGTAGCGTAATACCTTGCCGCTTAATTGGCGGCTTGCATGAAGGAATCAACGAGCCTCCCACTGTCCCAGTCTGGGTCCCGGTGAACCCACTGGCCGGCGCACATGCCGGGGACCCCCGAAGGGAAACGAAGACCCCGTGGACCTTTACTGCAGCCTGTCGTTGGGGCGCGGTTGCGGGTGTAGAGCGTAGGCGGGAGCCTTAGAAGCCGGGTCGTCAGGCCCGGTGGAGGCGTCAATGTAACACCGCCCTCTTGTGACTGTGTTTCTAACCTGAAAAGGGACCGCGATAGGTGGGCAGTTTCGCTGGGGCGGCAGGCCCTCGAAAAGATATCAAGGGCGCCCAATGGTCGGCTTAGGCGGGTCAGAAACCCGCCGTAAAGGGCAAGGCCAAAAGCCGGCCTGACTGTGTCCTCAATACCAAGGGACGCAGAGGCGAAAGCCTGGCCTAGCGAACCTCGATGTCCCTCTTGGTGAGGGCTCGAGATGACAGAAAAGGTACCCCGGGGATAACAGAGTTGTCGCGGGCGAGAGCCCCTATCGACCCCGCGGCTTGCTACCTCGATGTCGGTTCTTCCTATCCTGGCCGTGCAGCAGCGGCCAAGGGCGGGGTTGTTCGCCCATTAAAGGGGAACGTGAGCTGGGTTTAGACCGTCGTGAGACAGGTCGGATGCTATCTTTCGGGGGTGTTGGGTACTTGAAGGACAGGTGGCCTCAGTACGAGAGGAACAGGTTGCCGGTGCCTCTGGTTTACCGGTTGTCCGATAGGGCATAGCCGGGCAGCTACGCGCCAGTCGATAAGGCCTGAAAGCATCTAAGGCCGAAGCGACTCCTGAAAATAGGTACCCATTTCCGTTTGTCCCGAAAGGGATGCTCATGCTGGCGACAGCGTGAGATATCGGAACAAGGGCTGGGGCTAGTAGACCCCGTTGATAGGTCGGGGGTGTAAGCACGAAGCTTCGGCGACGTGTTCAGCCCGCCGATACTAATCGCCCAATGTGTTGTTCCTTTTTGGTCCCAGGAAATTTTAGAGCAGACCTAACGCATGGCACGATTCTTTTTTTTAATTACAAATTTTTTGATTTTTAATTTTTAAAATTTTTTAAACGGAAAAGCCACCTTAGAAATCACTTTATCTCTTAAAACAAATTAGAAAAGGGAAAATAATGGAAAATTATCATAGTCTAAATGTAGTTGTAGAAAGAATGCTGAGCGATCCATCGATCAAGGAAACTATTAATGCCCTCAAGATCGAGCTTCAGAGATCTCGTGAACCTTTCGTTTGGAAAACGATAAACATTGAATCCATGCATGATAATCTTCCCAAAAATATAAGATCTGCTTGGATTTTCATCCTAAGAAGAGATACCCCTTCTGCTGCCCATTATCATCCAAATAGTGTTCAATATACTGCGATGATCAAGGGAAATGGGAGGGCAATAATTGATGGTGATCATAGAGAGTTGAAACCGTTCGATCCTACTCGGGATAAGAAAACATGGATCGTGATAGGTGAGAATATTCCCCATAAATTTTTTCCAGAGGAAGAGGACATGGTTGTCATTTCCTTTCACACATGTTTAGATAACGAACTCAGAGAAATAGAAGTCGATAGCAAGCGGCAGCGATTATATCGAAAGGAGTGATTCTGCAGTAATTGTAGAGGAGACAGGTTCATGAAGAACGAAAAATTGGAGTGAGCTGGTCCGATATGAGCGGGATTGAAATAGAGATATTCGGAATCATCGCTGCATTTTTAGTAAACGGTGCAACGCTTCCTCAGATACTGAAAACAGTCACGACGAAGCAGGTCAGGGACATCTCTTTACAATACTGGATAATAGTGTTCGTGGGCGCTTTTCTCTGGACAGTTTATGGAACTTTGACTCACGGACTTGCACTCATTTTCTCTAGCGCTGTTAGTTGTGGTCTGTGCTCGACGATGATCGCACTGGTTCTGAGATATAGGTGATGCTTCGTTAGAGTTTGGCCTCCAAAAGCCTTGCGAAAAGATCTGGAAGATAGTTTCACAATCGGTAAAAGACTCTAGCTTTATATCTAGTAGCTGACGGGGATTGAAGCCCGCGACAAGGGCCAAACCAACGTCTAAGGACGGCGGGGGGCCGTGCAGGAACCAAGTGAACTTGGGAAGGGCGCGGCTAACGCGTCTGGCAGTGGATGCGAAGGCATGAATCGTGGGATGTAGGCCCCCAGGCAAAAAGCGACGTGGCGAAAGTTGCGTCGAATAGTAGTCGAAGGGTCAAATCCCCGTCAATTTTGCTTTTTGAGTCAGGTAAATGCTGCCGCACCATCACCGATAGTAAAGTGAAATCTACCATTAAATTTTACAAATGAATTTTCGAGACGAGCTACGAACAAATTCTAGGTAGCGAGCTTCTAGAATATTGAAAAGATCTTGCCCTTAGCCTTTCTTTTCTCCATTTCACGAACGCCAAGGGCTAATCCGAGCAATATGTTGCAAGCTTCGGAAAAGTTTGGGATCGGTTTGCGCGAAAACCGCCAATCCTCTATCTTCGAAAAAATATCGGCGTCAAAAGAAACTATCCTCCGAACCCTTGTAGGAGGAAGAAGAAACTCGACCCCCGTGTTCTTGCCTTCTATACTTCGAATAGTCATACCGGCACATACAAAAAACCAATTTTGTGCCGTATGAAATTTGTGTAGTTATCCTCCATATCGAGCTATGGAAAAGATCTCTTCCGAAACTTTTGAAGTCAGTGTCGAAATAAATATTAAACTTTCCTTTTGCTTCTCATCAAAAAATAGAATCCGATAATAGCCCCTAGCACAAATGGAACTGTTCCTAGAAACTTTATCGGAATATAACCGAGCATATACCCGAATTCGAATATAGCGTATATCCCTTGCCAAGGAACGAAAAATTTCATTATCAAACCAGTTTCCCAATCTCGCGTGAACAATCCTATCAGGAAATAGAACAAAGCTACTAGGCCTCCTCCAGCTATGCTGATCAGAAATTTGTGGAGTACGCTCGAAGGCAACGGGGAAATAACAGTGTAACCGCTGCTCCACGAAGGAAACGAAACGGTTGCATTATACCCAAGCATTCTTGCTATCTCAGCATGGAACATCTCGTGTGCTCCAAGTGAAAGAAGCAGATAAACTAAGAAAGTAACAACGATGTCGACAGCTGTTTTGATTTTTTCCTTGACAGTCAAATTCTCACTTCTTTTCGTCACTTAGTAGATCTCCTCTTTGCTTTTACTTTTTGATATCAAAAATTGAACGCGAATTTCGTTACTTTGAGCCCTGCGGAGCGAAAAGGGTTTATTTCATAATGTAGATATAAAATTGGGAAAGAGGGTCACAATTGAGTATCAGATCTTTAACCCACATTTCCATTTTGGCACTTGGGATTATTTCATTGGTCCTATACACAATCCCAGGTGCACATACTCAAGCAGAAACATCTTTGACAATTTCAGAGGAGAACTTTACTTTGTCTACTGGTGCATCGAAAGGCTTGACTGCTACATTAACTTCTAATGGTAGTGCGGTTGAAGGGGAGAATATAACTTGGAACGTCACTGTGGGCGCCATCGGTCCGAGGATCTACCCCACGGACAATGCTGGGCAAGTTTGGGTCGTTTATACGGGCCCAAGTTATGAAGACAATGTCATCGTAATGGCATCGTATGCAGGTAGCGAACAATACATGCCGAGCAGCGCGGTATCGTACGGCACGATAACCACACCAACACCCATAACCCCGCTTGGACCTTCTTCACCGTCCTCTGGCGTTTCATCGAGCGAAATCGTCATAATCGCGATTGCAATAATTTGCGTCGTAATTGTTCCCGGAATAATACTCGGAAAAATATAGGGCGATGGTCCAGGTCAGATTCATCGCTGGCTGCTCATAAAGGCTGTTTCTAAGTTCAACAAAAGGAACTGTTTAAGAAAAAAACACGTTTACACTTTTTATGGAATAATCTCCTATTGTTAATCGGCGGGGATGTAAGCCTGCAGAGATGGCTGAACCTGAGCCTACGGGCAACGGGGAGCCGCGGAAAAATAGTTTCACACCCCGGGCTGAAAACCAGGGTAAGCCGCGGATAAACGCCTTGGGAGAAGGGCGTGAAGCAGCGACCGCGGGAAAAAGATCCCGACGCGAAAACCGGTGGGAGGTTCTGAAGCTAGCCGGATGAGTAGCGGAAGGATCGATCCCCGCTACGCGGGTCGGGACGGCGATCATATCCTCCAGCCTCCTCATGATCGCCCACTTCCACCTGTTAGATGCCGGCCCGCGGTATTACTAAAACCACTCAGAAGTGAAGATCCCATACGATGGTCAAAATGTTCTCAGGGAGGCGAAAGGAGCTATCGGAGTTGGCCTAATAGTTTATGGAAAGGAATCTGTTGAGAAATTAAGGGAACTCTCAAGTTTAACCAGACAAAGTTACACTAATTTTTTATTCGAATATACGGAGGTTGCTTCATGAGCATCGTCGAGCAACTACAGAAGGTCGGACTGACGGAATACGAAGCAAAGGTTTACTCTAGCTTGTTGAAGGATCACTTGAACAGCGCAACAAAGTTATCTGAGAAATCCGGGGTTCCTAGGACGAAGATCTACTCGGTGTTGGAGTCATTGGAGAACAAGGGGTGGGTGAAAATTTACTCAGGCGCGCCGCTGTTATTCAAACCAGTGCCCCCGGATGAGATATTTGAAAAGATGAGAAAGGGGTATGCCGACCTGCTGAAATCGATAAACGCGATGCTCGATAAGGAGGCGATAGAAATGAAGGAAAAATTTGTGATACAGAACTACGACATAGGACTGCATAGTTTGAAAGAACAAATGAAAAAAGCAAAAACAGTGTGGATATCGAACGCTACGGCAGAGTTCCTGAAAAAAGTGAATGATTCGCTCAGCGAAGATGCGGAGATAAAGGTGGTCCTCTCTCCGGGGGAGAAGGGGATAGCAGGGTCAAATATCCAGTCCAAGGAAGCGGTCATGCGAGTTGTATGCATGGTCAGGGGAAAGGAAGTACCTTCGACGACAGTCATTCTCGATGAGGAGAGGGTTTTTACTACATTCAAAGATCCGGTGAAAAATCAATACACAGTTTCAGAGTTTCTTTACGACGAGTGCAATCAATGCTTCAGAGGATGGTTCAATTTGGGTTGGGGATCGTCGGAAGGGAGGTGACATAATTGCCGATAGTTAATGGAAAATATGAATGCAAGCTTTCAACAAAATTTGGGGAAATCAAAGAGGGAATCAAAGAAATCAAGGCAGGGATCAAGAAATCGAGGAGGATCCGTATTAGCGGCATACCGATGGGTTTACTGGATGACCTGAAGCCCCTGTTGATAGAAAAAGACGTGAAGATAATCCTACCGCTCGGCGAGAGGAAACCAAAAGATTTAGAAAATTTAGGTGAGGTCGCGGCCACGAAGGCTAGGATTTACGTGGAGTACAATGGAAAGGAAGCGAATACCGGTTCTGTGTATTTACCTGACAAAATCTTTAACATCGTGTGGCTAAATGAAAAGATTCTCGAAGTCTCAGCGATGGAATATAGCAAATGTGTGAAATGTCTAAGGGACACCTTCGAGACGGCATGGAGATATTCAGAGAAATGAGGTCACACTAGAGTTGGTCAACCGTACTCTGGCCAAGCCACCGTCACTTTTTGTTAACTAATGCAATTCGAATAGATTTTTATTTTATAATTTTTCAAGTAAAAATGCGTCAATTAAAAATGTGAGCGGATAGAGAACAGCTTTTGGACATTTTTGTGCAGCAAAGTCTTAAATAAAAATAAGACCCTATTTACAATGGTCACCGTGGAGGTGGGCGCAAACTCGCAGATGTCGGCCCTCGGTCCTTTGCCTTATTAGGGTTTAAGATATTTTGGAAAAACCCTCACGGCATCTGCGGGGCGCAAACTGTCTTAATATTTACAGAGGAGGAAAAATTTTAGAAAAGCGATAAACTTAATAATCTATTTGAAACATTTTAAAATCCACTAATGGCATACTGGAGGCGTTAAAAATATGATACTTGAGAACTTGAAAGTAAAACCAATTGAGTTGGAGACTGGCAGGAATATTGTCGTCCTCAACGAAAATGATGTGAAGGAGCTTGGGCTCTACGCTGGGGACCGTGTGAAATTAGTCATATCAAAGACTACACTTACCGCGATCGTCGATGTTACTGATAGAATGGTGCAGCCGGGGGAGATCGGGACATTTGCCGAGGTAACTAGGGCGCTCGGCCTTCATGCAGGCGATGCGGTAAATTTGGCACCTGCCCCGAACCCGCAGTCCCTTGATTCCATCAAGAAGAAGATGGCAGGGCAGCAGCTTACAGATGAAGAAGTTTATTCGATAGTGGATGATCTCGTCGCGGGCAATCTAAGCTCAGTCGAGATGACAGCGTTCATCACGTCCCAGTACATACGAGACATGACGATGAGCGAAATCGTCGCCCTTACTCGCAGGATGGCTGACTCAGGCGAGAAGCTGCACTTAGACATGAGCCCCGTTCTCGACGTACACAGCATTGGCGGGGTTCCGGGCAACAAGTATGCATTGATCACCGTGCCGATCGTCGCGTCAGCTGGTTTGACGGTGCCGAAGACGAGCAGTAGGGCGATAACTAGCCCTGCTGGCACCGCCGACGTGATGGAGATGCTCGCTAATGTATCGTTGAACCTTGATGAAATAAAGGAAATCGTAGAGAAGGTAGGGGCGGTACTCGCTTGGGGAGGCGCGGTAAAGCTTGCCCCCGCCGATGACATTATAATTGGCGCCGAGAGGCAGCTTGGTATTGACCCCCGCTGTCAATTGTTGGCGAGCGTGATGTCCAAGAAGCTAGCCGTCGGTGCCGACCATGTGCTGATAGATATCCCCACTGGGCCTGGCGTTAAGGCTGAAAACTTGGACAGGGCACGTATCTGGGCCCACGATTTTATGGAACTCGGCCATAACCTCAACGTCCAAGTTGAGACAGCAATTACATACGGCGGCCAACCGGTGGGCTATGCTGTTGGGCCCGCACTTGAGGCCAGGGAGGCACTTGAGACGCTACTTGGCAAAGGACCGGGCAGTTTGATAGAAAAAGCAACGAGTTTGGCGGGCATAATGCTTGAGTTCGGCGGTGCTGTGACGAACGGCAGTGGCAAACAGATGGCAGTTGATATACTCAATTCTGGTAAAGCATATCAGAAAATGCGCGAAATAATCGAAGCTCAGGGTGGAAATCCCGATGTCAGGCCGGAAGATTTACCTGTCGGCGATAAGAAAGAAATTGTCGTTGCCACGCATGGCGGTTATATCACCAACATCAATAATCAACAGATTATGGCGATAGGCCGACTAGCGGGTGCGCCACGCGATAAAGGTGCGGGACTAAAAATCATGCTGAAAAAGGGTCACAAGGTTAATAAGGATGAACCTCTTTTCGAAATTTACGCGGAGCACGATAAGAAGTTGGATGATGCTCTGACGATGGCCAAGCGATTTCCACCCATAACGGTCGAAAGCATGCTGATAGAAAAAATGACCCATCGTCCAAGGATGGGGTGAAAGATAGTTGTGGGATATACCTAAGCAGGCTGCATTTGTGGCTGCGGATGCTGATGGGCCGTTCGAGCTCGTCGCATTCGATAATGCACTTCGTAAGGCAGGCATTGCGGAACTAAACTTGGTTTCAATATCAAGCATTTGGCCAATCGGATGCAAGGTCGTAAAGATGCCGAAATTTGAACCAGGAACTATAGTACCGGTTGTGCTGGCGAAAATATCCAGCTCAACTTGCGGTCAGAAGATTGCAGCTGCGCTAGGCATCGCAATAAGTGATACTTCTCACGGAATGGTCTCGGAATATCACGATATCGGAGTAACGCAGAAGATGGCCGGCAGAACTGCTGAGGCCATGGTGAAATATATGATGGAGAAACGCGGGCTGGAGCCGACGAAGGTCACCTCTATATCGGCAGGCCACGTCGTCGAAAGTCATGGATCGGCTTTAGCAGCCGTCGTTTTCATCCGCTGATGCCTATTTCTAGATTACTCGCCTAAATCTTCCCCTTCCTCTCCAGGTGGTCCGGACGGCGGCTTCATCTCCTTCTTGCTCGAGGAGATCACATCATCTATTCGCATGAGCATTATTGCCGCCTCGCTTGCAGATTTGATCGCTTGAGTCTTGATGCGCAGTGGTTCAACGACGCCGATATCAGCCATGTCAACGATCTTGCCCTCGAACACATTCAAACCGATGTTCTTGCCTTTTGTTTTCTCATGTTTGGCGTGGAGTTCTACCAAAATATCTATCCTGTCCAAACCAGCGCTTTCGGCTAGGGTACGTGGCACGACTTCAACCGCGTTTGCAAAGGCATTGATTGCGAGCGATTCTCGTCCTCCAACAGTTTCTGCGTATTCCCGCAGTTGCTTAGCAACCTCGATCTCGGGAGCCCCACCACCAGCGACGAGCTTGCCGTCCTCGACCGCGGCAGCGACGACGCAGATCCCATCGTGCACCCCACGCTCGACCTCATCGACGACGTGCTCGGTTCCGCCTCGTATTAAGATGCCTACCGCCTTCGGACTCTTACATTCCTCAACGAAAATCATCTTTTCATCAGCAATTTTTCTCTCTTCAACCAATCCAGCATTGCCTAGATCGTCCTTAGAGAGGTCGTCAAGGTTTATAACAATTTTTCCTCCGGTGGCACGCGCGAGCTTCTCCATATCAGATTTCTTTACCCTGCGTGCGGCCAGGATTTTTTCCTTGGCGAAGTAGTGCTGCGCGATGTCATCTACCCCTTTCTGACACAGAACAACATTTGCACCAATTGAAACTATTTTATCGACCATTTTGCGTAGCATGCTTTCCTCTTCATCCAAAAATGCCTTCATCTGCTCAGGGTCGGTTATTTGAATTTTCGCATCAGTTTCCGTCTTCTTCACTTCCAGCGCACAATCCAAAAGGGCAATTTTTGCACCCTTCACGCGTTTCGGCATACCTGGGTGAGCGCGCTCCTTATCAATGATTACACCGTGCACGAGCTCTGAATCGTCTATGCTACCCCCGGGCTTCTTCTCAAGCCCAATATAGTCGATATCAACAACGTACTTGTCACCGACCTTATCAGCGACTTGTCTGACCGCTGTGACGACTAGATCTGATAGCTTCTCCCGTCCGACCTCTATTTTTTTACCGGTCATCGCTGTCATGGCCACTTTTTTGAGTTTTGCCACATCGTCGAATTTTACAGTTTCAGCTATTTTATTCAGGATCTCATTTGCATTTTCAGCGGCCATCCTGTAACCCGCGGCTATAACGGTCGGGTGGATTTGTTGGTCGAGCAAGCTTTCGGCTTCGTGAAGCAGCTCCCCTCCAATAATGACCGCAGTAGTTGTGCCGTCGCCAACCTCATCCTCTTGAGTTTTCGCAACTTCAACCATCATCTTGGCGGCCGGATGCTCGACCTCCATCTCCTCAAGGATGGTTACGCCGTCGTTCGTGATTACGACGTCGCCCAGGCTGTCCACGAGCATCTTGTCCATGCCTCTGGGGCCTAGAGTTGTCCGAACTGCCTCGGCTATTACTCTTCCAGCGAGTATATTCATCCGCTGAGCATCTCTTCCTACTAACCGGCGAGTGCCCTCCGGTAGAAACATCACTTGTCTACCACCCAACATACTACTCATATTACCACCTCGTCAAGATTCATTGTTCTGTCATGCTTTTTAAATTAACCTAATACCTATCACAGAAACCTGGATTTCTATCCTTTTCGGCTGGATTTATCCTCCATTATGGTTTTAATATGAAATCTGGCGATAATTTCATTTGGCGCAGGTGATATGGTCGAAAAAAAGAGGGTTGATAGGGTTAAATTAAAAATCATGGAGGATGGAAAAGACCCTAATAAACAATTAGGAGCATTGACCGAGGGGCATGGTGGGCTTTTATTTGAGCTACTTGGAACACCCCCTGCAAAACCTGTCGAGCCAGTAAAAAAATTTAAACCGGAACCAGAGCCATCTCTTCCGACCGTCGCGAAGGAGGTAAAATATCCTAAATCTGAGAGTGTGATCGATAGATACGGTCAGGTCGAAATCGTCTCACTGGAGGGCGAAGTGCTGCCATTGTATAAACTAAAGTTAGCGGAATTGACCCTGCCGGAGCGCAAATTGGTAAACGTTGTTAAGGAGAAGGCAATCGACGAAATTAAAATCGACCCAGATAAAATCCAAGATCTGGCTGAGCGGCGGAGGATTTTCACTCATGAGGTCTTACAAATCATCCAGCGTGAGAAAAAGGGCATGAATCTACCGCCCGAGCGCTTGAAGCGTTTAAGTGAGGTAATAGTACGCGACATGATAGGCTACGGCCCACTCGACATGATGCTAGCCGATGACATGCTAGAGGACATCATGGTCACGGGCACGAACAAACCCGTTTATGTTTATCATCGAAAGCACGGAATGTGTTCAACTGAGGTCACCTTTGAAGATGAGGATTCCATCAAACGTATCATAGACAAAATAGCCCGCGTCATCGGCAGGCGCATCGACCAACAGACGCCCTTACTTGATGCCCGCTTGCCGGATGGAAGTCGTGTTAATGCGACAATCCCACCCGTCTCCCTCGAGGGACCCACGATCTCGATACGAAAGTTCCGTAGGGATCCTCTTACTGTAATAGACATATTAAAATTTGGCACCATATCCACGGACGTCGCTGCATTCCTTTGGTTGATCGTGGATGGTCTGGGCGCAAAACCAGCAAATATCCTATTCGCAGGAGGAACTGGTTGCGGTAAAACTACTACTCTTAATGCGGCTACAACTTTCGTGCCTGAACGTGAACGAATTCTCTCAATAGAGGACACAGCCGAGCTACAGTTACCCCACAGACACTGGGTCAGATTAGAGACTAGGCCGCCAAACGTCGAAGGACGGGGCGAGATCACTATGGACGACCTCGTGAAGAACGCCCTGCGTATGCGTCCAGACCGCATGATAGTGGGTGAGGTCCGTGGTCCAGAGGCACGGACAATGTTCACTGCTATGAACACTGGGCACGATGGCTGCATGGGTACACTTCACTCTAACAGCGCTATGGAAACAATTACGCGACTAACGGAAGCGCCGATGAATGTGCCGGGAATAATGATTCCCGCGCTAGACGTTATCTTTATCCAACAGCGCATCTATCACCGCCAGAGAGGCCAGATTCGCCGGGTTACTGAAGTGGCGGAGGTAAGCGGGTTCGAAGGAGGCAAGGTTCAACTAAGCCGCATTTATAGCTGGAATCCCCGCAGGGACATCCTAGAACCAACTGGTGTTCCCAGCCGCATAAAAAATACAATGTCTGATTTCAGCGGGCTGAGCGGCAGCGACATTGAGATCGAAATGGAGAAACGAGCAGCAGTGCTCGAATGGATGGGGCAGAAAGGGCTTAGGGATATCTTTGACGTTGGCAAAGTCATTCAAGAGTACTACCGAGGTCCAGAAAATGTTTTGAAGCGCATCCGTGCAGAGAAGGGCGCAAAACGTCAGCAGTGATATCGATGCCAAGTTCCAAAAAGGGAGCTCGAAAGCCAAGTTTATTTACCAAGTTTTTATCAGCGATAGGCGGCGGGGTGATCAAAACTGGCAGCGGCACAGCCAAAGCGGCGCGAAGCGTGGGCACAACCATCAAGACTGCTGCTAGACGTGAAGGTCAGGGAAAAGAAGATGAAGTCACGCGTAGGTTGCGCGAGCTGAAAAGGCTCGAGACGCTCAGAGAAGAGGAACTTGCCGCCGAGCGTAAATTAACGAAAGAAGAAATTGAGGAAAAAATTTGGGCTGAAAGAATCGAGTTGAAAAGGCCACTGTCCGAGCGCCTTGCTGAAAGCTTTTATGGATTTCTCAAGCGACCTGCACAGCGGATGTCAGGATTCTTTAAAGGGCTCGGTGACGACCTTTTCAAAGCAAATATGCAGATTGCACCAGAACGTTACGTTGCACTCATTTTGGGAATGAGCCTAATCGTGGGGGTGTCCGCCTTTATTGTGATATGGCTGCTCGTTTCACCTTTTCTAGCGCTACTGGGTGGCTTTGTCGGGTTCATTTTCACGCTGATGGTCAGCAGGACCCAGCCGAGATCTAGAGCGAAGGGGCGTTTTAGCGATATAAACAGAACAATACCTTACGCGCTCCGCCATATGGCAACACAGCTCTCCTCAGGCATAGGTCTCCCAGAAACTATGACGTCCGTCAGCCAGGCGGATTATGGTGCTCTGTCTGAGGAATTTGGGCGGGTTATACGGGACATGCACTCTGGCATAAGTACGGAAGAAGCGCTCTCGGCGATGGACAGGCGTGTCGAATCGGAAGCTCTTCAACGCGCGGTTCGTCAAATTCAACGAACCATGCGCACGGGGGGCGATCTCGCAAAAATCCTAAGCGTGCTCGCCGATGAAACCGCATTTGATCTTCGCATGAAATTGCGCGATTATGTTCAATCATTAAACATGCTAACAATGATCTACATGTTTGTGTCCGCCGTTATCCCGGCCATGCTTATAGTCATGCTGCTGGTGATGGGCTTCATGGGAGGGGCGGCTTTTCCGACACCAGTTCTTGCACTTCT
>Ga0315282_10009566_pt1 | contig 15389 bp, 14 predicted proteins | sample YL17G07_20_MG_FD_203693 | JGI IMG/M metagenome (GOLD analysis project Ga0315282, IMG submission 203693) | Sediment microbial communities from Yellowstone Lake, YNP, Wyoming, USA - YL17G07_20 | ecosystem: Environmental > Aquatic > Freshwater > Lake > Sediment | place: USA: Wyoming | collected... | reverse complement strand
GGAAATTTAGTGTTTGCAATACCGTGCGCCGCTATGTGGATGATCCTGAACTGATCGAGAGGCTCGGCTTTGAACGCAGCTTCGGTGGCATCGCCTCCCAACAACTCCACGCTCTTCGTGGCGAAAAGCTTTCCCGCTTCAACGATCTCGTCGCGAGTCTTGGGGAGATCTTGGAGAGGATTTCCAGACAGATCAAATAGCGCGCGGCTATCGTTCTCCGCATTTCCGTCCCCGTTGGATTTGTTTGTCGCCAGCTGGGGTTGCTGATAGTGCACATCGCCGACTCCAAGGAACGTCAGCTTTGGTTGGGCGACCGGGGTCGATGCTCTGATAAGATAGAGAACCGTGGCCGAAGGCGCGCCGGTGACGATGTGGGAAGCCACCAGGTACCTGCCACTCTCGTCCGCAAGCGAATCGAAAGGCAGGAGGTGCAGAACCCCATCCGGGACGATGATGAGCCTGAGCTTGATGGCTTGTTTTGGGATAGGTTTGATAAGCAAATCGTAGAGCTCGCGCCCCGTGCTAATGGCCTGCTTCTTCGACTTGATTTCGTCTAGGTACCGCCGGACTAAACGTTCCACTTGGGCTCTGCTGCCTGGCAGAGTGGAAATACCCACGTCGGCTTGAGTCAAATAGAGGCAGTATGACCTGGACTGGCCCAGCACATACTCCAGCACCGACTCGTCCGCGTGGAGTGACCGCTGAACAGCTTTCAGCAACGCTGGCGCGGGACGCAGAGTCGCTCTTTGCAGCCGCGTCTGGGGCTGACGGGTTGGTCCTAGAAGTTGTTCGGCCGCGAACAGCCTCTCGAGCAACTGCGTTCGCTCGTCCCGACTCGTAGCATGAAGCAGGACGATCTGAAGGCGATTGATTTCCTTCCGAGCGGCAGACGTCGTCCGGTCCTGTGGGGTGGATTGATCACGCCCACCACGAAGACTGTCTGCGATCGAACGACCGCGTGCCATTTCGAGTACTTGATATGCCTTTCCCACGTCGTGGAGTTGAATGGCGAGTTCGAAATGCCCGAGGTAAACCTCGCTTACGGTAGCGATCAGTGAGGCTTCCACCTGCCGACTGGGAGCACTCATCAGCATCCCTTCCGTCACGTCCTCGGCACGGCTATACAGGTGGTCAGCGGCAGCGACGTTGCCTCTCTTGATTTCCAATTGAGCGAGCAGTGCGAGATGGAGCGGGAGATGATACTTGTCCTCGACATCCTGCATGGCCTCCATCGCTAGGTTTCCGTAAGTCTCTGCGTCATTGATGTCCCCCTCGTCACGGTAGACCTTGGCCAGCTCAAACGTGCTCCACGCATAGACGTGCCGGAAGCCGTTCTTCTGGCAAAGGTCAACAGCGGTGCGAAGATACTCGACCGCCTGGGCGGGATCCCTCGCTGCCGCCTGCTTCCCGAGCACAATGAGCAATTGCGCCTCTGCCGCATGCGCTCCCTGGGCCCGCGCCTCTTTTACCGCGAGCTCTAGGACCTGCTTGGCCTCAGGTTCGCGATGGAGCGCCACGAGTGCGCGAGCCTTTCCTTCGCAGGCCATAAAGGGGAAACCCATGTCCTTGGTCGTCGCAGCGGTCTTCAGTGCAGTGGCGCAGTACTGCAGGCCGGCCTCTGGCTGACCCACTTCGACGAGTCCGTTTCCAACGATGGAGCCGTAATAGATGGCCGCCCCGAGGTCACCATGCAGGTATGATGAAATGAGCGCGGTTTTGAGGAGCCGTGTCGCCTTCTCGATATCGCCATCCAGGAAAGCGATTGTCCCAAGTTCTGCTTTTGCTCGTGCCTGCCATATTTCATCGTGGGAAGCATTCGCAAGCTCCAGTATCTTCTCCCAAACATCTTCCGCTGAGGCTTCATTCTCGGCGTATTGGATGGCAGCCTTCGCAACGAGACAACGAATCATTAGTCGCGGGTCTGATTGGACTAGCGGGCTCTGTATGTCGTCGTCCAATTCACTTACGAATTTCACGGCCACGCCGGTGTCAGCTTGTGACCATATCCAACCCAGCCTCGCGTACAAGGCGTTCTTATTGTCACCGGATTGGTCAAAAAGGGCCTCGGCTTGGCCGTACAGCGGTTCAGCCTTTGGCCAGTTGAAAAGAAGGGCGAGCCTGTCAGCTTCAGCTAGTAGCCGGTTGGCGTCCTGCACTTGCGCGTTCTCGATGGAGGCAGCGAGGACCGCAACGGCGGCCAATATGTAGAGAAACGACAGGCGTACAGGACTTCTCATCATCGGACCTTCAGGAACCGTGGAAGTAGAGGTGGCGGGACGCCTGCTTTGAGGACCGGGGGCGAGATGGGGTCACATCTGCTTGTCCAGACCGCGCACCAAATCTGCCATAGAAACCTTCAATGCCTTGCAAATGCGCAAGAGCGTCGTGACTGTAATTGGCCTGCCGGCCTCGATTTGCTGCCAGTGACGAGTGGAGAAGTGATAAGAGATCATGTCTTCCTGAACGAGGCCCCGCTTCCTACGCCGTTCGCGAATTCTGTTGCCTAATGCCCTGAAGAAGCGCGTGTATTCATCCACACATCCCTTTTTAGGCACAGCACGAGCAGAAACACCACGAGCAGATTAGCGTGCTGCCGTTTTTCAGGATGAGTCGTCGGTGTGGGAAATGGGCTGTCGTCGCCCGGGACGGGCCGACCAGAGTGGAGGACGAGGAGTCAAATAACCGTTTGAGTTCGGCTCTTCAAACCTGGGCTTTTGAAAAACAATCGGCGGGAAGGAGAATTTCTAAGGCTTTCGTCAGATGACTCATAGCTCGCTTGTTGGCTGAAAGCAACCGAGCGGTCTGTATGGGTGAGGTGAGGGCGATCCGTAGGGCTTTGCGGCCATCGAGTGCTCCGTCCTGGTTCAAGGCGCGATTGAAATCTGGCATCTTTGTGTCGGGTGTGTCCGCAACGACTCGAAGGACGGCCACCGGTATCCCTGCCTGCCCTGCGACCACCAGGATTTCGTAGCTCTCCATGTCAACAGCGTTCGCTCCGGACCTTGCGAGGGCCAGCTTGTCATCCCTCGTGACCGCGATCCGCGGGGACGTAATGCCAACCACGCGCTCACAAGAGATGCCGCGTGATAGAAGGAACTCAACCACACTGTTCGTAATTGTTGTGGAACACTTCTGGGGAGGCTTATCGGGCTCCGTCAAAAGGCAGTCCGTGTATGCGACGATTCTGTTCTCAGGCAAAGAACTGGTCAGTCCGCCGCACAAACCGATAATGAGGACGGCGTCGGGTCTCCGACCAGACGAGATGCTTAAAGCACTCTGGGGGGACGCCAACCCAAATGCCTGCGCTGCCTTGGCTCTGGCGTTCTTGGGTCCCATCCCTCCAATGACAAGAACGAGTTCATTGGCACCGGAGCGAAGCGATCCAAAGCGAGGAGCCAATCCACTCTCGATGTTTGTGCCGGCGATTTGCTTGACCGGTTCTCCCTCCATTTTGGAGGCAGCAAAGACGTACACTAAGCTCATGTGTTCTTCTTAGAATAGAAGGCCCGTCGACGTCAAGAGATTACGGTCGCGTGGTTAATCCATTGCGAGGTCCGGCTGCGAGCTGGAAGGGAAACGGTCTTCAAAGCGATCGCCTGCTGAGGGCAGCATCGGTGGCACCGTTCGACCCCCGCTCAAGGCTTCCGTCCCTTCCCTCTCACGGTCATATAATCGCAGTGCGATGTCTAAAACGAATGCCCCTGCTGGTCCAAAACATCCACTGTCACCGCATCACGGCAGGGAATTCCTCCCAAGCCCCTTCACCCTGCCGGATAGCCAAAACATATGCGCCGGCATTGAGGCTGCTACAGTCCAACCGCACGTGAAGCGTCGTGACGTGGTCCTCGATCTTTCCGTCGCCCTTTGCCTGGACAAGCACTGTTCCGTCCCGTCGGAGAGCCACTTCGTATTGTCCCGGTTCCTCGCCGATGGGGAGGCGAATCGTCAGGTTCAGACGAGCGCGCGCGAGGTGAACCGGCTGCTGGGTAGGCAGTTGCTCACCGCGCAGGCGCATCCAATGGCTGAGGTCGATGGTGAGATCCCTGGAGACAGGCGGGGCAGTTTTCTGTTCGGATTGGTAGTAGAGCCACACGCCGCCCATAATCGCAACTACCGCTACCAAGCCAGCCACAGGCGCGAGCTTCCGATACGACTCCTTCGTGGGCCGTGGTTTCTCAAGGACCTTTGCCTGTAGCTTTTCGAAGAACTCCCCTTGGGTCTGAGCAGCGCGTGTGCGCCATTCATCATTGAGCTTCCCGCCCAGCTTATGCGACGCCTCGATTAAAGCCCGCATCTCCCCGAGGTGCTTCTGGCAGTTCGGACAACCCTCCAGGTGGGCCTCAAAGTCCTGCCGCTTCGGCGAGGCTAGGGCCTCCTCAAGGTAGTCGGTCGTCAGGCCTTCAAGTTCTTTACAGGTCATGAGACTGTGCGCGATCAGATTGAGCTGCCGGCTTCTCCCCAAAGTAGCGCTCAAGCTCCAGTTTCAGCCGCTGGCGCGCGCGGTGGAGCAAAATCCGCTGGTTTCCCTGGCTGATGTTGAGGGCCGTCGAGACCTCTTCCGAGTTCCACTGATACAGGTCCCTCAACATCCAGACTTCCGCTTGTCGTTCGGGAAGAGTGCGACTCACACGCAAGATATACTCGAGGCGCTCCTGCATGAGAAGCGCCTTTTCAGGGTTCTCGCTCCGGTTCATGAATTGGGCAGCACGAGCGTCGTACTGATCATAACTCCGAACGTTTGCAATTCCGAATAACGCTTCACGGGCTCGCCTGAGAATCGTGCGGCGTAGCTCCTTCTTGAGGCGACGCCTCAGTATCTGTACAAGCCACGTTTTGGGCGAACATCGCCCTTCAAACCGTCTAAGACTTTTCAGAAAGTCGACCCATGTATCTTGGACCACCTCCTCGGCGCGATCCCGGTCGCGAAGGTGAAAATTGGCCAGTTCGAGGAGCAGGCCCTGGTAACGAACCCAGAGCTGTGTGATCCACTCCCGAAGGTCCGCCTCGCCCGTGAGCTCAAGTATTCCGTATTCACCCGACGGCTGTAGTTCGAGTGGTAGTTGAAGCTGAGGCTCGGGAGTGGCGTTCGAATCGCTGGGCTTGGGCATGGTCTTTCTTCCGCCAGTTGCCCGGGGGACTATTACCGGGCGACCAAGCTTCTATTTTATCCCCTGCCAGATTATCGGGTGACCCATGCAAGTAGAGTGTAACGTTTCGGCGTCCCAGGGAGCTATTACGGCGGTAGCCGAGGTCATCGCGCAAGAGACAGACAGGATCCTGGGAGAAGTTTCCTTGCCCCAAGGAGCGCCGGAAACACATCCGCCTCGGGACGCATTGGTGCCGCTAAGAAATCTTCGAGGCATCAATGAGATAGATGCAATCTTGCGGCCTGTGGTAAAAGCTGGGCGCAAAGAAGTTCATGCCGCAATTGAGAAGGTCCTGAAAGGATGGCCGGGGCGAAGGCGCGGTGAGTTCTGGGCTCGGCTCCGCCAACTCAAAAACGAGGGCCGGAAAGCCGGGGTGTGCCATGCCATTTGGAATGAGGAAGATGTCGAAATCCTCCGGGCGTACTACGCTCAGGGCTTAGGGGGAGCACGCCGAGCCGTCAAAGAGATCCTTGCGCGGCACCCGGACTGGAGCTCTCGGTCAATCTGGCACAAGGCTGCGAAGCTGGGGCTTTCGGCTCGGTCTGGAAGCCCCCAACCATGGTCGTCTGAGGAGCAGGGCTATTTGCGCTGGAACGCCGGAGAGAAGCCCGTGGGAAGAATCGCTCGAAAGCTGGGAAGAAGTGTGAGGTCGATACGCCAAAAGCTGTCAAATCTCGGCGTAAGCGGGAAGGTGCGTATCCCCAAGGGCTATACCCTTCATCGCGTCGCCAAGCTGCTCAGGGTAAGCGACAGAGTCGTTCGGCTTTGGTTTCAAGAAGGATTGTTCGGCGAACCGGCCAACCGGGAAAGAAATCGGTCCAGGTCCGGACCACGCGTCAGCGCGGCAGCACTTGTCGCCTTCTGCAAGAAGCATCCCGAAAAGATCAACACGCGGGAGTGCGGCCCCGATTTCTGGCTGTTGATGGAGGGCGAGGGCGTTCCGTCAAATGCTTGGCAAGGCTTGCGGCAACACCTCACCCAACAGAGGCACTGCCCGAGCTGCGGCCGCGTCGTTTGGGGGAACGCGTACTATCGCCATATCAAAAGGTGTAACGGCAGTCCTGCCCCTGTCCGCGAACTCGAAACTGAGAGCGCAGCCGCCAGCTAACTCTTGGCGAGCTCAAAGGTATAGCGGTCGGCAGCATCGCGCCATCTATCGAAAGGTGGATACTTGGCGGTGGGATGTTTCGCCCAACCTGCTTCCCAATCGTGCCAGTAATCAACTACGCGGGCGTGCCGCGGATGGAGGCGTGCCTGATAGCGAAGCACATCAAACCAGCCTCGCTTCTGAGCGTCAGCAAACTCGTGGTCCTCAATCCATTTGATCATTCGGTTGAATCGGCAGTGCGACTCTTCTGCCGGATTCGCTGGGCGCGCGACGGCCTCCGCTTCTAAGAAGCCGGGGCATCTTTTCTTTACTTCCCTTTCAACCGAGGCTGGCAGTGGAGAACCGGCTTCGAGAGCTGCCCGTGTCCAGTAGGCGAAGACTTCCCACTCAAGATACCGTTCGACCGCATTGCGCAGGCTTCTGGGGCGGATTCGCCGGCTGAGTTTGATCAGGTGGCGCTTCTCTCCAGGCATTTCGCATTCGTCGAGCACCCGGTCACTGCAATGCGCTGAAGCTTTCAGCCAGTCCCGAAAGGAAGGGTAAGCAGCAGGCTTCGAGCGCTTCCACCGGCGCTGGCAAAATTCCCAATGAGCGTGGTTCCGAAGCGAAGCGAGATCGCGCTCGGCGTAGTACCCCACAGCGTTCATCCAGCCTTCACGCCAGGCTTTGCCGAAAATGCGCTCGTTGATCCAGCACTCAAGGTTGTACCAAAAAGACGCCTGACTTTCGGGATGGTCCCGCTTTTGTTTCTCGCCAAACTTCAAGAAACCCCGGCAGCGTTTCTCAACGAACTCGGCGAGCCACTCCGGGAAGTCTCCCTCTGCCTCCTCAATAGCGCGTACCCACAAAACGAATCCTTCCCATTCCACATATTTTTCGCGTGCCGCGTGCAATCGCAGCCATGGGATTCGCGCTGCTTCTTTTTCCGCTACCCGGCGTGCCTCTTCTCCCGCACGGCACTCGAGCGGGCTGTGACGCCACATTCGCTTACTTTTTCCTTGAGCCACTGTGGCTGAATCTCCCGAGGTCGAGAGCGATGAAAGACGGTCTCAGACGATTGCATAACTTCTATCCGCCGGACAAGATCAAACCGCACTGAACGCGGTTTGCTCGTAGATGACGCGCGTCACATAGCCCTAGCCCGGATTTCTCACCAGCGGATTGAGGGGGCGCTGGGAGGCCGCTGGCGAGCTTCGCCGTCTGGTCTTGGAGCCGAGGCGGGTGAGGTCGTGGACGAGCGGCGTCGTTTTCCTTGCAGCCTGGGGCGCAAGTCGCTCATTTGGCGTGCTCCCCCGAGCGGCACGGGCACACTTCCGCCTGTGGATATTCCTCGTCGACCCGTAAAGACCCCCGGACGTTTTTCAGCACCGCAAGGGGAGGGCGCGCAGCTGAGCGTAGACGTGCGCCAACAGCCGGGCGTAGGCGTAGCCCGAGGCGAGCGAGATCCAGACTCTTCGCACCGTCACCCGAATCTGCGCGCCGATCTTCAGGAGCTTGAGACGAATCGTCGAGCACTGCGCCTGGGCCAGTTCCGTACCCCGCAGCCCCAGCCGGCGGAGTGCCTGCATTAACAGGTAGGCCACCGAAGAGAAGTAGAGCCGCACCTGATTGCTGCGCAGCCAGGCTGTCGAAGTCCGATCCGCAAACAAGCTCAGTTGCTCCTTGATCCGGTTCTCCATCTCTCCCCGCGCGCAGTAGAGTTGTTCATACAAGGCGCGGGCTTCCCACTCTTCGGCAGAGAGCGAGGTCACCACAAAGCGCGGGTTCGAGCCTTTCTCCAGATGCTCCGCCTTGGCCACCACCCGCCGCGCCCGCCACCAACTCTCCCGCGTTTGATAGGGAAATTCTCGAAACCTACGGGCGCGCTTTCCTGTGGCGGCGTATTCCGCCGCGGCTTGTTTCAGTTCCGGTGCGATCGCCGCCTTCAATCGCTCGTTCTTCGCCAGCCCCAGCACGTAATCGACGCCGTTCGCTTCACACCAGCTCATCAGCTCTTCGCGGCAAAAACCCGAGTCGCCGCGCAGCGTGATCTTCACTTCCGGCCAGGCCTGCCGAATCTGTCCGACGATGCGCTCGGTTTCCTCCACGCACCCGGCCGAAGCATCGAGATTCGACGGCCGCAGGCGCGCGCCCAACAGAAAGTCTCCGCAGAAGATGTACAGCGGCAAGTAGCAGTAATGCCCGTAGTAGCCGTGGAAGAATCGCCCCTCTTGGTTCCCGTGCACCGGATCGTCGGTCGCGTCCAGGTCCAGCACGATCTCTGGCGGAGGTTCGCGATGCGCCTGAAGGAAGAGGTCCACCAGCAGGCGATCCACCGCCGCTTCATCCATCGCGATCTTCTTGTAGCGTTCCTCCTCGCTCACCACTGCGCCCGTCAGCTCCAGGCGATTCAGCGTGCTCTTGCCCGCCAAGGCCTTCCCCTGGTCGCGCTCGCGCACCCGGCTCTCCCCCGTGGCATCTTCTTTCTCGGCCAGCACGGCCAGCAGCGGATCGTGCCGCAGTTGATCGTGGTCGTTCAGGTCCTCGTAGCCCAGCGCCAGCGCGTAGACTCGCTGCGCCACCAACTCCCGAACCGTGTGCTCGATCCGCTCCCGGTCCCGGTGGTCGGTGAAACAAGCCGCAAACTGCGCGATGATCCCGGTGCGCTTCTCCACCTCGCGCAACAGCAACCCTCCGGCGTCGGTGGTGATCGCTCCGCCGTCAAACCGCCCTTGCACTTGGCGCTGACCCAGAGGATGAAATTCGAAGGATTCTTGGTTACACTGTGTCGGCAAAAGGCTGTCCTCCTTCTTTGGCAGAAGTCTTTCTCTCAAAAATACTTATGCCAGAAAGCGACAGCCTTTTTCAATTTCTTGGTGAGAAATCCGGGCTAGGCCGCTCGCCGGAATCACGGTACAGCGCACCAGCCCGCATTGGTACGGCGATGGACGAAGCGTGACTGGCAACAGGAACTTAATGGCGCCAGCGACGGGACGCGGTTGCCACGCGCCTGCATCGAGCGGAACAGGCTCTCGAAGCATTCCGGGAGATTGTTGGCGACGAACCAGTACAACCTTTCGTCGATCCGGCACCACCGCGGATGCATGAACGTGCGAATGTTCTGCAGGATCACGAGGGCAGCGGGATTCAGCCTTGCGATCTCCTCCTGGATGGCTTGTGCGGCGCTGATGTGTCCGTGGCCGATGGAAGAATAGAAGATGACAATCTTCTTGGGCTTGGCCACCCCGACACCGCTCGCCGTTGACGCTTCCGACCCTTGGCGCCGTGCCCGGCCGCGTCGGCTGCTGCTTGCGCGGTTCGCAGTCGACCGCCTCCTCCCGCAAACGCACGGACTCCTGGTTGAGAAACTTCTGCACCGTCCCCCGTGCCTGCCCGTACAGATCCCCCCAAAAACCCTCCTTCAAATCCTGCACAAAATGTTGAAACTGCTCCGTCATCGGTGCTACGGTTCGCATCGGGTGTAAGCTCCTTTCGAGGATTTGGTTTTAGGTCGTGAGCCCAAAACCAGCTTACACCCCCCACCTCTCTACACACGGGAACTTACATCACCTTACTTAATTCGTTTACATTAGTTTGTCTGTCGGGCCGACGCGGCTACCCCCTTGGCTTGGCGCGCGTCGTTCAAGTCCTGCCGGGCACGCGCCTCCTGGATTTCGACGCGGTGCTTCACCGCCCACGCCGCGAGGGTCTGGACGGGACCGAGGAGCGTCCTGCCGAGGCGTGTGAGCTCATAATCCACTCGCGGCGGTATCGTCGGGTAAAGGGTGCGCGTAACCAGCCCGTCGCGCTCTAGCCCCCGAAGCGTGAGGGTCAACATCCGCTGGGAAATGCCCTCGATGGCCCGCCGCAGCTCGCTGAAGCGCTTCGGGCCATCAGCGAGGAGGACGATGACCAAGACGCTCCACTTGTCGCCGACTCGGTTCAGGATCTCGCGCACGGCTGGGCACGCGTTATGGGGCATCTTGGTGTGACTCGGTGACATGAATGTGCCTCCTTGCGCTCATTTCTAATTGTTCCCAATATAGTGGAAGTAAACGAAGATTACCAACTACCTGAAGGGAACGGAGGTCTTATGGATGCTGTTGCGCTTCCGAAGCGGTGGGTGCTGTGGGTTGGGCGCATCCTCAGCACGGTCCCCATCCTGATGCTGTTGCTAAGCGCCTTTATGAAGCTGACTCGGCAGCCCCAGTATGTGGAACAGGTCGTCGGGAAGTTCGGCTATGCGGAGAGCGCCTTAGCTGGCATCGCCATGCTGGAGATAGCGTGTGTGGTGCTCTACGCGGTCCCGAACACGGCGGTGCTCGGAGCGGTGCTGCTCACCGGATACCTCGGGGGTGCGATTTCGACTCACGTGAGGGTGGCCGACAACGGTTTTCTCGTCCCGCTCATACTGGGCGTGCTCGTGTGGACAGGCCTTTACTTGCGAGAGGAGCGGCTTCGCGCGCTGTTACCCCTTCGGAAGCCCGCCGCCGGTCGCTGAACTCTTGCAGAAAGCATTTCCGGGCGAATTTGCAGCGGTCCGCCTCGCCGAATCGAGAGGCAGCAGCGGCCCATTCTGTCTGATCTTCTCCACCGCGCGACTACAATTATGCGCGCCGAAGGGAAATCGCCGGAGTGGCACCGCATGGTGAGTGGAGGACGCGATGCTGGTGTGCACCTCTGACCATTCATATTAGGTGCTTATTATTTCCAAGCAGGTACTCATACCGTGCTGCCATCAGCGGACTTTGCCTCAATCCAGTTATACGGCGCACCCACAGTTACAGCCGGGCAGTTCGCGCCGAGCGAGGCGCTGGCTGAGCCGGTGGATTTACATCAACCTGTCGTAGCCAAGATGGGGAACTCTTCGAACGTTGCGTGGGCGTGATGCATGGGTCTGACCTTTCCAAGTTCAAGCCAGCCCCGAGGACCGTACGGCGATCATTCCAGCGGCGACGGAGCACATTCTCCAGCAGGATGGCGGCCAGTGGCCAAGAGTGACCGGCTTGAAATCGGAATCTCCGCCCGGCTTGATCGCGGAATCGTGACCGGCTTCATTTCCGAATGATGACCGGGAGGATTTCGGGATCCTCGCCCCGGGAGTGCTCACCCTTCTTCCGTAGCCGTGGCCGCCCCACTCGCAAGTTCCGTTCCTTCAGGCAAATGGGCCTCTCCGCCTGTACCGCCCGATCGGGATACCCTTCTTGCCCGGATGCGGCGCACCGGCAGCCTGTGGAACTCCGGCTGCTTGGGGATTTCCACCGCTTCCGGCTCGGGCATAACGAGCTTGATTTCATCGATCGTCGGTTTCTCGGCTAAACCTCGGGCGGTCACCTGTAGCGGCGATATCCTCATCGTCGACTGTAACGTCGATCTCTGATCGGCGGTTTTGTCCAGGCAGGAGAGCGCTCGCCGGCTCTGGCTGATCGAATTCCGAGGCGAACCTCAGCGGGTTACCAGAGCACTCTGCTATATTGGTACGCATGCCTGGGAAAAGCGAAGCGAAGGCATGAGGATTGTAATCGATGCGCGTTGTCGGCCGGGGGTCATGAGCGGATTGGCGCGCTATGCTCGTAACCTGGTAGGCGAGCTGAGTCGTCTGGATTCCGAGAACGAATACTTCATCATCCGTAACTCCTGCTTTGAGGGACGCCTCGCGCAGCAAGAAAACTTTACTGAGGTGCAGGCTGATTACGATATTGCCACGCTGCGACACTGTCTCCTTGGGCATCGTCTGATCGAGCGCCTAAGGCCAGACATATACCATAGCCTTTTCCATTTCTTACCACAGGGCCTACGTTGCCAGCGGATTCTCCTCACCCTGCACGACTTTATCTGGTATCGCTCACCCTGGTTAGCCTTCCGAGACCCGGTGCGAGCGGGCGCGGTTTATGGATTCGCTCGCATTTTCATGCCGCGCGCACTGCGCCTGGCTGATCAGATTATTGCGGTCTCCTCGGCTGTCGAGAAGGAAGCCGTGAATAGGTTTCCGGAGCTCGCAGGCCGGGTTCGAGTGATCTGGCATGGAGTGAATCCGATATTCCGTTTCGAACCGAAGGGCGGAGGCGGTTATGTTCTGGCGGTCGGTAACAGCAAGCCTTACAAAAACTACAGTCGTCTGGTGCGTGCCTTTGCCCTGGTCGGAAGGCAGTTCCCCTGGCTCCGGTTGATTGTCGTGGGCCGTGCAGACTACCGCACTTCCCTTGAGAAGGAAGCGCGCCAGGCTGGTGTTGGTGGGCGGATGGAACTTACCGGTTCCATCCCCGACCGAGCCTTAGTCAATCTCCTGCAACGCGCCGAGTTTCTTGCGATTCCTAGCCTGGAGGAAGGCTTTGGCCTGCCGATCGCGGAAGCTCTCACGGTCGGATGTCCAGTGCTTACTTCAAATCGTCCGCCCATGTCGGACATTGCTGGGGATGCAGCGGTGCTCGTTGAGCCGCGATCGGTGGAAAGCATTGCGGAGGGAATGCGACGCCTGCTTACCGAACCGCAATTGCGAAGCCAACTGATCCAACGCGGAAGGGAACGCTCCCGGCTTTTCTCGGTTCGACACTGCGCCGAGGAGACGCTCACCCTTTATGGCAGCGCACACCGATCCCTTCGTCCAGAACGCCAAGGATTATCCTAGCCCTCAGCATCTTCCCCCGCAGCGTTAGTGTGGCGCGTCTAACGCTTCTTTACAATGCCGCGGTGTGGCACGGGCGTCCCGCCCGTGTCAGAACACGGCCAGGATGACCGTGCCACAAAGGCTGTACTGTAAACCTACTTAGGACGCGCCACACTAACGGGGCTTCGCCCCAGCCCGACGAGCATGTAAGAACGCGATGGCTCCGCTTGTGGACATAAGACGGAAGTGATATTCACCTCCGTTGATGAGACCGCCGAAGCGGTCGCTGGGCCGCAAGGGCCAGCCAACAAGCGGAGCCGATGATGACCATATCACACAGCGTAGCCGAGATTCTGAACAAGCACGTCACTCTGGAAGTGGAAGGGATCGACCGGATGTATCTGAACGTCTACGTTCCCCGGCTGCAGATCGTCGAGGGTGTGCTGGGGTTCATCCGCCGACATCGCGGTCATCCCGTGCCTTCCACGCGCATGGTCGAACCCATCACCCGGCGGTTTGTGGCCGCCATCGAAAAGTTCACCCACGATCACGCCATTCCCCTGGTCTCGTTCGATAAAGGGCAGCGCAAGGAGGAAGTGGCCGCCCGATTCCGGGCGAACTTCTCCGCACCCGAAGGCGTGGTCTTCATCGGCAAGGCGCAGGAGAAGTGTACGATCTATCGCACGGAGCGGCGCCGTAATCCCCGCACCGGCAAGACCTACGCCTGGATCGTGAAGTCCACGGCGCTGGTGAATCATTACTACTTCTACTGTGTGGACCGCGACTTCGGCCCCTTCTTTCTTAAGTTCTGCTCCTACTTTCCTTACAACGCCAAGCTCTGCCTGAACGGGCACGCGTACGTGCAGCGACAGCTCGAACAGCGTGGCATCGCCTACCAAGCCCTCGACAATGGCATTCTCTCTTGCCAGGATCCTCGGCGGCTGCAAGCCATTTGTGACGGGCTATCCGCCGCCAAGATCGAGGCCCTGTTGCGCAAGTGGCTCCGCCTCCTGCCGCACCCCTTTTCGGCCCATGATCGTCAGGCCGGATATCGCTACGACCTTTCCATCCTCCAGATCGAACTCTCCCTCACCCAAGTCCTGGATCGACCCGTGACGGGCCGCATCTTCTTTGAAGAAGTGATTCGAGAAAACCTGGACATCGGCCGGCCTAAACAAGTGCAGCTTATTTTTGACCGCTGGGTCACCAAAAGCACTCCGGGCTTGTTTCGTACCCGGGTCATCACCGACGGCGTGGTTCCCTCCCTGCATGTGGACTACAAAGGGACTCGCCTCAAGCAGTATCACAAAGAAGGCCGAGCCCTCAGAACCGAGACGACCATTAATAACGCCCGCGACTTCTATCTCGGCAAGCGGCTTCACAACCTGCCGCGGTTGCGGCAGATCGGCTTCCAAGCCAACCGGCGATTGCTGGAAGTCGAGAAAATCAGCCATGACTGTATCCTGGCCGAAGAGTCCTTCCAGCAGATTAACCGCCCCCGGCAGGTGGCCACCCAACGGGCTTCGGCCCTGCGCTTCGCCGATCCTAAGGTCCAATCCCTCTGCCATGCCTTGCTGGCCTTTCCGCAACTGCCGGGGGGATTCTCCAATCGCCATCTGCGCGATCGCTTTGCCGCCCTCCTCGGCCAATCTCCCAGCGCCCTCACCACCGGCCAGATGACCTATCACCTCCGCCGTCTGCGACTGCATCAGCTCATTGAGCGCATCGCGGGCACACATCGTTACCGACTTACCGACTTCGGCCTGCGCATCGCCCTGTTCTTCACCCGAATCTATAACCGCCTCTTGCGTCCCGGCCTCGGCAGGATCCTTCCCCCACTCGCCAAGCTCTCCTGCCCGCTGCGACGCGCTTTCGACAAACTCGACCAGGAGGTCACAGCGTGGCTTCAACACGCCCAATTCGCTCACTGAAAACTTGACTCATTTACACCAAGTTTTTCACTTCAAGATTTCTAGGCGACTGGGGGATCACGTCTCGAAGCGCCCTCCGAACCGATTTGTCCCAGGCTGCCCCCGCCTGCCGGGCGCGCGCCACAAAGCAGAAACGCAAGGACGAACGCGGACTTCCAGCACGTGTATTTCGTCGGTCTGCCCCATAACTGTCAGAGCCTGGTCACTGGTACGACGACTCGACGTTCCGGGACGGTGGACAGCCCATCCCAGATCGGATGGTTCAAGATACAGGTGGGATCGCCAGCTTGGCTTTCTGACCACCGGCAAAGAAGTGGATCGAGCGGAGGGTGATGGGCCAGACGAGATTGGCGCCGAAAGCGGAGAGGAAAAAGGCGACGGGGATCAAGTTGCAGATGGCAAAAAAGAGAAAAGCGTAGGGCAGGAAGGAACGGCGTATCATGAACTCGACCCGCCTACCAAACCAGAGGAAAAGGTCGTGTCGCTGCCGCCCCGCTTGCTCCTGCCAGAGCGCCAAATACTTCTCAGACCGGTTGCCGGTGAGCCGGCGACGCTGATAACCCGTGGTGATGATACTCATGATTGCTCCGAAAAGAAGTAGCACTCCCAGAGCCGGA
>Ga0315282_10009565_pt1 | contig 15392 bp, 14 predicted proteins | sample YL17G07_20_MG_FD_203693 | JGI IMG/M metagenome (GOLD analysis project Ga0315282, IMG submission 203693) | Sediment microbial communities from Yellowstone Lake, YNP, Wyoming, USA - YL17G07_20 | ecosystem: Environmental > Aquatic > Freshwater > Lake > Sediment | place: USA: Wyoming | collected... | reverse complement strand
TTTAATATTTTCTATACCCCTAGCTTTTCTTTTGATAATTCTAAATGTTTCAAGACCATATTTTTCCTACAGTCGATTTTATGGGTTGATTAAATCATTTATTCCTCCTAACTATCCGGCTCCAGAATCGTTTTTTATAAAACCAAGAAATATGCAATATTTTAATGCTCGGTGGTATTGGTATGAACCTTATAATTCCGTGGCAAAATTATTAGCAGATAACAATACTAATCAAAAAATCAGTTTAGAATTAGTAGATGTTTTTGAGTATCCACTTTGGACTTTACTTAAAGATAAAGGTGTTAAATTTAAAATAGTGCCACTTGATTGGAATAATAAAGAAATAAATATTATTACAAGCTCTGAAAAACCCTTTAATAAAAAGGGATATGAAACTACCTGTTTTAAAACAAAAATTGATTACGGATATCTCTGCTTATCAAAATACAAAAGAGAGTTTTAGGAAATATAATTAAAAGAGTATTCTTCTTAAGTATTTTTCCTCCTGCAACAGGCTCTTGATTATCGCCTGCTCAGTGTCTAGAATTAGCTATCAAAATTTATGAAAGTAGTTATTCTTTGCGGCGGAATAGGGTACAGGCTTAAGGAAGAAACAGAATTTAAGCCAAAGCCAATGATTTTGGTTGGTGATAAACCAATCGTCTGGCATATTATGAAAATATATGCCCATTATGGATTTAATGAATTTATTCTTGCCCTTGGTTATAAAGGCGATTATATAAAAGATTATTTTTTAAATCAAAAATATTTTACAAACAATTTTACAATCTATACTAAAAGCGGGTATACAAAACTACATAGGAGTAACGAAAAAGAGAAAGATGATTTTAAAATTACACTTGTAGATACAGGACAAGAAACTCTGCCTGGCGAAAGAATTCTTCGAATTAAAGATTTTATACCAAAGACGGACAAAAATTTTATGGTTACTTATGGGGACGGTGTTTCTGATATAAACATTAAAGATTTACTTAAATTCCATAAAAAAATGAATACAATTGGAACAATTACGGGAGTTCATCCAAAAAGTAGATATGGTTTACTAAATGTTAATAATAAAAAATTAGTATGGGATTTTAACGAAAAGCCTGTACTACCTGATTGGATAAATGGGGGTTTTATGGTTTTCAAAAAAGCATTCTTCAAGTATCTTCGAAAAGGAGAGTTCGAACATGAAGCGATTAAAAGGCTTATAAAGAAAAAACAACTCTCAATTTATACCCACGAAGGATTTTGGCACTCAGTAGATACTTATGCTGAGTTAGATACAATTAACCGAATGTGGAAAGAAGATCCAAAATGGAAGGTCTGGAGATAATGATTACAAATACCAACGAAATAGAAACTAAAGATTTAAATTATATTCACGAAAAAGCCAAAAGGGAATTTGAGATTCTAAGCGGAAAAACAATTTTATTTACCGGAGCTAATGGTTTTTTAGGATATTATTTTATTAAATCGATTCTTTCGTGGAATGAACTTTATCCCAAGAAAAAAATTATTGTCTATGCGTTAGACACTTTTCCTAAAGGAGTACCCGAATGGCTATCTAACCATAATGATTTAAAAATTATTAAAGAAGATATTGCGAAATTTGACCCTTCTATAAAACAAGATTTTGATTATATTATTCATGCTGCCTCTATTGCTTCGCCGATTTTTTATCGGCAATATCCGATAGAAACAATCAACGCCAATGTACAGGGTCTTTATAATATTTTGGGCTATATGGTCAAAAGGAACAAAGAAGAAAAACCTGTTAAAGGAATGCTCTTTTTTTCATCAAGCGAAATATATGGAGATCCGACAAATGGCAATATTCCAACGCCCGAAACTTATCGTGGAAATGTCTCCTGCACCGGTCCGAGAGCCTGCTATGATGAATCGAAAAGATTTGGAGAAACTCTTTGTGTTAATTTCTCGAGAGTTCATAACCTTCCGATTAAAATAGCCAGACCTTTTAATAACTACGGTCCGGGCTTGGCAAGTACCGACAGAAGAGTCGTTCCAGACTTTGCCAATGATATTTTGCATGACAGAGATATTACCGTGCTTTCGCAAGGTTCCCCGACCAGAACCTTTTGTTATGTAGCTGATGCAATTGTTGGGTATATTAAAATTTTAGTTAAAGGAAAAGCAGCCGAAAGTTACAACATCGGAGTTGAGAAGCCGGAAATTTCCATGATTGATTTGGCGGAAAAAATGAAAAAGATTGCAGCCAAACAATTCGGATATTCGGGAAAGGTAATTAAGAAAATAAGTGATGATAAAAATTATCTGACAGATTGTCCTAATCGCAGATGTCCACAGATTTCAAAAGCGAGGAAAGATTTAGGTTATAAACCGGAAGTATCATTAGATGAAGGATTAACCAATGCACTTTTGTGGTATCAAAAGAATTTTTTTTTGAAAGTATCCATTGTGGGGACTGGGTATGTAGGTTTAGTAACAGGGATATCGTTGGCAGAATTAGGCAATAAAGTTATTTGCGTTGATAATGATCAAGAAAAAGTTTCGATGATTCAAAACGGTAAACCTCCGTTTTTTGAGGAAGGTATTGAAAATTTACTTAAAAAGGTTTTAAAGACAGGGAATTTTTCTGTTACATCAGATCTTGAAAAAGCTGTTTTAGAATCCGATGTAACAATTATTGCCGTTGGGACTCCTACTGTTGATAATAAAATTGATTTATCCTTTATTAAAAGATCTTCTGAACAAATTGGGAAAACTCTGGGAAAAATCGATAGATATCACGTTGTGGCTGTTAAGTCTACCGTTTTACCTGGAGTAACGGAAAAAGTTGTTAAACCATTGCTCGAAAAATATTCTCATAAAAAAGTAGGCGATTTTGGCTTATGCACGAATCCGGAATTTTTACGAGAGGGGAGTGCCTTAGAAGATGCTTTGCATCCGGATAGAATTGTTATAGGGCAAATAGACGATAAGAGTGGTCGTGAATTTGCCAAAATATATAAAAAATTCTCCTGTCCAAAAATCTTTACCAACCTCTGGACTGCTGAATTAACAAAATATGCTGCCAACTCACTTCTGGCAACGCTCATAAGCTATTCAAATGAGATTGCAAGAATTTCTGAGGGCATAGGGAAAGTGGATGTTCTGGATGTATGGAAGGGAGTGCATCTGGACAGAAGATTAAGCCCCTATGATGGCAATACACGGATTAAACCTGGAATATTAAGCTATATTATGTCTGGCAGTGGTTTTGGTGGAAGTTGCTTTCCAAAAGATACGAAGGCGTTAGCAAGTTTTGCGAAGGAATTAAATATAAAGGCACCTCTTATTAATAGTGTCATAGATATCAATAGGACCCAACCATATAGAGTTATATTACTTCTGAAAAATGTTTTAGGGAAAACATTAAAAGGTAAAAGAGTTGCAGTTTTGGGTCTTTCTTTTAAACCGGACACAGATGACACTCGCGAGTCTCCCTCTTTGGTAGTCATTAATGAATTAATTTCAGAAGGTGCAAAAGTAATTTGCCATGATCCCATGGTATATAAAAAAGGCATTCCCAAACACTTAATTAATCTTTCCGTTGTTTTCGCGGATAGTGTGCAAGAAGCCATTAAAAATACAGATGCAGTGGTTGTAATTACTTCCTGGAATGAATATATAAAATTATCTCCCCAGTTCTTCAAAAAATACATGAAACATCCTGTTGTTATCGATGGAAGGAGAATTTATAATAAGAATTCTTTTATCAAGGCAGGAATTGTTTATAAAGGAATCGGGCTATGAAATTAAGTTATCCTAAACACCATTTTATCAAAACCGGCCACATTTCCCGTTGCCAAATATGTAATTCCTCAAAACTACATACAGTTTTAGATTTAGGTTACCAACCATTGTGTGACAATTTATTAACAGAGGAAATGCTTAACGAACCCGAAAAAGCATATCCGTTAAGAATGGTTTGGTGTCAAGATTGTACGGCTGTCCAATTGGATTATTGTGTTTCGGGGAGCGAGGTTTATCATCCAAACTATCCTTATAAAAGTGGAATTACTAAGGAGCTGGTCGAATATCAGGAAGGAATGGCTCTTGCCCTTGTCAAAAAGTTTAATTTAAAACCAAAAGATTTGGTTATAGATGTCGGTTCGAATGACGGAACCTTATTAAAAGGTTTTAAGAAGGGGGGAGTTAAGGTTTTGGGAGTAGAGCCAACCAATATTGCCAAATTTGCCAACAGGGACGGTATAAAAACAATACAATCTTTTTTTGATATTAAAACTTCTCAGAAAATTAAAAGCAAATATGGGAAAGCGTCCTTAGTTATAACTACAAATACTTTCGCCCACATGCAGACATTGGGAGAATTTGTAATGGGCGCTTACAATTTATTGAAAGATGGTGGAGTTTTTATTAATGAAACACACTACTTACTTGATGTAATTAAAGGGGGACAATTTGACACAATTTATCATGAACATTTAAGAACTTATTCGTTAAAATCACTAATTACATTATTTAACCAATACGATTTTACTGTAACAGACGTAGAAAGGGGAGACAGGTATGGGGGGAATATCAGAGTTTATGCTACGAAAGGGAAAGGAAGAAAAGTTAGTCCAAAAGTTGCAAAATTGTTAAAGATAGAAAAGGAGTTTGGATTAGGAAAACTTAAAACTTTCGAAAAATTTGCCGACCGCGTGAAGCGGGCACGTTTTAAATTCTTAGATTTTATAATTAAAGCCAAAAAAGCTGGCAAATCTATTGTAGGAAACTCTTGTCCCGCTCGAAGCTCAACACTTTTAAATTATTACGGAATAGACAGAGAGCTTTTGCCATATTTAGCAGAACAGCCAACATCTTTAAAACTAAATAAATATTTACCTGGCAAACATATTCCCGTAGTTAATAATCAAAGATTAATTGATGAACAGCCAAAATTTGTGGTTATCTTAGCATGGCATTATGCACAACCGATTATGGAACAATTAAAAGTACGAGGCTTAAAATCAGATTTTATTATTCCTCTACCTGATTTTAGACTTGTTAAAAACTCAAAAGTTTAATTTTTATCTACTCAATTCTTTTTAAGCCACTCTTCGAATCGTTATGTAAATATTTTATAAAACAAATTAATTCCTCAATAAACCCTAACCGTTGTTCTTTACGTTTGGTCATGAATTTACTAAGCGAACCATTATCAATTGTTTCTTCATTTAATTTTTGCTCTTTGGGATATCGGAAATTTATTTCTTTACTCATAACTTTTAACCCTTGGTAAAGGGCTTTGATAACGGGGAACAGATAGTTATTACTCCACTCTTCAGGGTTGACATATTTTCCTATCTTTGAAAAAGGATGGCGAATTACCGTATATTTTTCTAAAAACAGTTGTAAAATTTCAGGTCTATTTGAAAAGGCGATTGGTCCGAAAAATGCATCAAAGGATTGGTTTTTTGGCAAAAGATTAAATTTATGAAGCAAATTATTGTAGTTTTTATTGCCTGCAATTTCTGATTGCCACATATATTTAGGATAGGTCTGATGAAATAAAATAGGGTTTCGTTTGGGAGCAACAATATCTGTTTTTCCTCTAAGGATGGGAGATGATATTTGAGGAATACAATCTTTGACAATAGAAACCTTCTCCGGCTCTGTTCGTAAAATAACCTTAACACCTTTAATAACTGATGCTGCCAAGATTCCCTGACGTCTGCCGGCAGCCCTTGTTTCCCCTTGGCGTTTAAGAAAAATTATTTGGGAAAATTTAGACAATTCTTTTTGAAACGTAGGAGAACTTCCTGCGTCAGATATCACCATGCGATATCCTCTTTTTATTCCCCAGTTGATGGATTGCAAAGCAAGATTACCTCTTACTTTATCTGTATCTCCAATTGATTTTACCTTCCCCGGATACCAATTTGGGTAAAGAGTTAATTCAATAACAGCGATAGATTTAGGTTTCAATTTAAATTTCATGCACGTTAAAGTATAATACTACAGAATAACATGGTAAAAATAGGAATAATTGGTTCTGGCTTTGGTCTTTATGGTCTACTCCCTGCTTTTAATTCCACAACCGGCTGTAAAGTAGTTTCTATTTGTGGGGAAAAAACTGAAAGATTAATTAATTATTGTCAAAGCATAAGTCTAAAGAAAATTTATACAAATTGGCGCACCATGCTAGACGAAGAAAAATTAGATGCAATTGCGATCGCAGTTATTCCAAGCGCACAATATCAAATTGCTAAAGTGGCTATTGGTAAAAATTTACACATCTTTGCAGAAAAACCCCTTGCCGTAACTTATGCTCAAGCAAAAGAACTTCTTAATTTAGCTACCAAAAAGAAGATAGTACATGCGGTGGACTTTATTTTCCCCGAGATTGAAGAGTGGCAAAAGGCCAAACAAATAATAGATAAAAAAACATTGGGGAAGTTAAAGGAAGTTTATCTAAATTGGGATTTTCTAAGTTATGATATAAAAAATAAAATTCCATCTTGGAAAACAGATGTCGCCCAAGGAGGTGGAGCGTTATCATTTTATTTTTCCCACTCTTTATATTATTTGGAACATTATGTAGGAAAAGTCTTGAATTTTAGAAGCGTTCTTTCATACTCTAAGGAAAGTCTTAACGGTAGGGAGGTAGGCGTAGATTTAATCCTCAAATTTAAAAACGGGGTTAATGGGTATGCGCACCTTTGTTGCAATGTGCACGGGTTTGCTAGACACCAATTAATATTTGTGTGCAAAAGAGGCACAATTGTATTAGAAAATGTAAATGGTAGTAATGCAAATTTTATTATAAAAATTTATACGGACAAGAAAACAAAACAACTATCTATACCAAAAGAAAATTATATACAGAAAAATGAAGACGAACGGGTTAGAATAGTAAAGAAAATAGCTAAAAGATTTATTAATTCAGTTGCACATAATAAGAAATTTGCCCCTTCGTTTAAAGAAGGGGTACGAGTGCAAGAATTGATTGAAAAAATTAGAGCCAATAAATTAATATGACAAAGTCCAATAAAAAATTTAATTTAAGAAAAAAAGTGGTTATTGTTATTCCTACACATAGACCCAACTTTACTACTGATGATGAGATATCTTTAGATCATCTTAAAAAATATTTACATAAATATGACACTTTTTTTGTAATTCCCCAAAGAGTTAGTTCGAAAAACTTTATCTCTAGAGGTTATAAAGTTAAAAAAGTTGCCAATCGTTTTTTTGGAACAATTCAAAGATATAGTGAATTACTTCTCACAAAAGAATTTTATGAATCTTTTAAGAACTATGATTTTATGCTTATTTATCATCTCGATGTCTTGGTTTTTTCTGATCAGATGAAAAAATGGCTTACCTCCGGCTATGATTATATTGCTCCTCCCTGGTTTGAATCAATTATTGGACAGCTTTCTCATAAAAAAGGATGTCCTTCCTCAGGCGGTAATGGAGGTTTTTCTTTAAGAAATATCAGTAAATCCATTGAAATATTAGATATTGTTAATAAATCTGCAACGAAAACTTCAAAAAATTCTTTTATAAGAAAGCTCTGGTTCTTGTTAGCTGTTCTCTTGGGCAAATCCCATAAAATTTGGCTTAATGCACTTGCTACTGATTATTCTTTTAATGAAGACGGCTTTTGGTCTCTAGAGGCTCCCAAATATCTTCCTGATTATAAAGTTGCCCCACTTAAGATAGCACTTCAATTTGGGTTTGAAACGTTTCCCAGGAAGTGTTTCAAATTAAACCATAAAAAACTACCATTTGGAGTACACGCTTGGAAAAGATATGATGAGGAGTTTTGGAAACCATACCTTTAATATGAAAAATTATTTAAATCATTTAGGACAAATGTATAACAAACGTACGTTTATTAGAAAAATGAATTATCTGGATTATAATTTTCCCAAGATTTTTAAAGATATCGGTTCTAAAAACATCTCCGTTTTAGAAATTGGGCCTGGGATGGGGGAGTGTATAAAATTCTTAAATAGTAAAGGCATAAATAAAATAGATATTGTCGATAATGATAAACATGTTCTTGATAATGCAAAGAAAAATTTTAAAATCCAAAAATCAATTTTAAGTAATGATATTACATCAATTGATAAAAAGTTAGGCAATTACAATTTAATAATAATGATTCAAGTCTTGGAACACACGCCCACCGAGCAATATAAAAAGATTATCCAAATTCTTTATAAACATTTAATTAAAGGTGGATATATTGTTATTGTTGTACCAAATGCAAATAATCCCCTGGGTTTAGTCGAACGCTATGGTGATTTACAGCATCATACATCTTTTACGGAACAGTCATTAAAAGATTTGGTTAATGTTTCTGGTGTTAAGGATTTTGAGTTACGAGTCGATGGATATGAAATTCCACCCTACGACATTGTTAATATTATAAGAATTATCTTTCAGAAAATTTTACATCTTTTTCTATATCTATTATTAATAATAAATGGGGGAATATATTTTAAGACGATGACCCCTAATATAAGTTTAATAATCAAAAAGAAATCTTAAATAGATCCAAGATTAAGACTATTTATTTTAAAACGTGAGGTAGCCAAAATTCTTTATTGTATTTTTTCCAAGCATGACAACCAAAAGGAAGTTTCTTTTTGGTTAACTCAAAACATTTTTCTGGAAATTTATCGAATGAAAATTCAAGCGCTTTTTTAAACGGTACGACTTTATAATTAGGAAGGTATTTAGGTGCTTCTAGGGCCCAAAACCCATCTTCATTAAAGGGATAATCAATGGCTGGCGCATTTAACCAAATTTTGTGAGACTTGCCCAATAGAATAGCTAATAAAAACCATATCTTTCTAACACGGTCATTTTTAGAAGCCCTTTTGGCTAATTTGTTTACTCTTCTTAATACTTCTAGAAATTTCTGAACATTTCTTAAAGAAAACCCACCATTTCCACCGCTTATTGGTAACCCCTTTTTATGTGTCAGTGTTCCAATAACCGATCCAAACCAGGGAGCAGCAATATAATCATAACCGCTACGGCACCATTTTAGAAGCTGATCTGAAAAGACTAAAGCATCCAATTGATATATTAAAATATATTTATAATTTTTAAATGCCCTATAAAATTCTTCTTGCAACAAGAATTCACTGTAACTTTGTACGCCTATAAAATGCTTTCTGGGGAATTTAATATATTTAAAGCCATTAAGCTTGAAACCCTTTTTATTAAGATGATCCGGGTACATAACATATCTGTCGTACTTCTTGAGATACTTTTCAAGATGTTTAAGAGAAATTATTTCTTCGGGGTTATAAACAGTTTTATAAATTGGTATAACAATCGCCACTTCCTTTTTCCGATGACGGAGTTTTTTTGATTTAGTGCTCATAGCTATACATTCGTGACATTCGTGATAATTTATCAGAAATTATTATTTAGGTTTTTGCCAAGTTGCTATAAAGTAGGGAATAGGTTTGGCATTTAGACTGGTTTTAAAATCTCCCCTATTGGGCGAATTAATACCGCAAACATCAATATTGTTTATTCCGCGTTCCTTGCTCTTTTTAATATTTTCGATAAACAAATATACTCCACTATTTGATTTTCTATAATCCGGATCGTTTGCTCCGAATAAATAATATCCGCAATGGTTATCATACAAAAACAAGGTGGCAGACGCGGGCTTTTTATTCGAATCTAGACAGACAAGCAATTCACCAAAATTTTTTTTAAGAGCAGCACTTGTAATTGATTTTAATAAAGACACTTCTTCTTTGGTTCGCTGTATTCCCTGACGCTCAAAAGTTAATTGATGAAGTTGATCTAAAACCTTAATATTTTTGGTTTTTTCAACAGTGAGATTTCTTGATGCTTGTCGATATTCATTTCGTCGTGTTTTTCTGATAGAGAGAAGATATTCCTCGATATTTTTAGTTGCATTAAGATCAATAATTCCTGTATATCTTAGGTTCAACTGGAATTGTCCCATTTCTGGCATATGGTAATTAAACCATTGAATTTCTCTAAGATCATCTAAAGAATAGTGTAGACAGAAAGATAAGGTGCTGTAATGTTGAGTTAGTTGGTCTAACAAAAATTGCATTATTTCTGCCTGCCAAACTGGCCTCTTATGTATCGATAATTTTTGCCAGAGATCGGAGAAAAATATTCCTTGATACATGCTAAAGGGATATTGTTGCTGTAGCACTTTATTTTCCCCTTTTAAAATAACTGCTCCACCTACAAGTTCTTTATTATTTTCAATTAACCATAGTTCATATTGAACAGAAAGTGCGTCTAGAAAGCATGTTTTTGAGAAAATATTTCCCTGTGGGGAAGTTGAAATAAACTGGTCCCATTTGTTTTTGTTTTTACACTCTTTGATTTTGAGATTTTCCATTTTTCTTATTTACCCTTTTTGTTTATAGAAATCCAATTAGGGAATTTATATAGGGTAATAGTAAAATTAAATGGCAAGTTATGGTGGCTAATAGTTACTCTGGAAGTTATATTTTCAATACAGTAAGTTAGTAATTCTGCAGGGTCTAAATAATAAAGGTTTTTATCTCTATAATTTACATGAGTAGAAATTGCATTAAATATAACTGCTACTCTGCAATAAGAAAACATTAATTTTATAAAAGAATAGATAAAATCATTATCTTGTCCAACATCAACATTGAAAAGTCCACTCATAAGAACGTAGTCAAATTTACTATGTTTTTTTTGAGATAAAATATCGATATTATAGACGTTGATATTTTTAAATCTCCTTTTTGCTTGTTTTAATAATTTATCGTTTATATCATAACCAGTATAAGTGCCTCTAAAACCTATAAAATTTAAAAATTTGTAAAGTTCGCAGTTGCCACAACCAATATCTAAAATAGATTTATTAGTAGAATTAAGATCTAAATTTTTGACTAATTCATAAAAGCGATAATATTGAGATTGTGGATCATTCCACAACACTGCTCGACCATCTCCAGGATATTTTTTAGCTACGTCATCATAAATTTCATTAGATTTTTTAATTATTTTCTTATAATTATTTTTCATTATTGTAATTCTTTCCTATTTTCCCAAACTTTAGTAAATGCGGAGATCACATCATCTAAGTCTTTTTTGGTCATAAAAGGATGAAATAACTCGTTAGTAATTAAAGTATCAAAATGCATTTTTTCTGCTACAGGACACAATCCTTTATTATAATTGACTTTACTTTTAGAGATTGACCAAGGATATCCTTGGTCACCAAAGGCAATCTTTTTTTGGAAGAGAGGTAATAGGTATAATGGCTTAACGTAACCACAACCAATTTTTACTCCTTCATTCTCACGGAGCTTGGTGGGTGCAAGTTCTGCTTTTACAGCATCGATAAATTTGTTGCGGTGAACTCCAGCAATTTCTTGTTGGTATTTGATAGGGTGAACATAATAAACATGTGTACACCCAGGTCTAATTTTAGCTAGTTTTAGACAAGGAATTTGAGACAATCCCTTGTTGAGATAATTAATATTAGCGACCCTTTTCTTAGATAGTCTAAATAATTTTTTAAGTTGTTCTCTACCAATAGCTGCTTCAATCTCCGTCATGCGAAGATTAAAACCAACCATATTTGCAAGTTTTTTGTAACCTTTTGCTTCTACTACAGATTCTGCATGGTTGCGGATTAATCTTACTCTTTCAGCTAATTCATCATTGTTGGTTACTACCATACCACCTTCTCCGGTATGAATATTTTTATGATAGTTAAGTGAATAAACACCAATATCTGCCAATGTTCCCGCTAACCGATCTTTATATAAAGCGCCCGGAGCTTGTGCGCAGTCTTCTATCACAATTAATTTATGTTTTTTTGCAATTTTATTGATAGCTTCTCTGTCGTATGGCAACCCAAAGATATCTACAACAATGATTGCTTTAGTTCTATCGGTTATTTTTGATTCAACAGAAGCTGGAGAAAGACAAAAACAATCTTCTTCAATGTCTGCAAAAATCGGAATACCTCCATAAATTAACGGTGCAACCGCAGAGGCAGACATTGTATAAGGTGAAACAATTACTTCATCTCCGGGGTTAATTCCAGCAGCTCCTACTGCGGTATATAAACCCGAAGTAGCAGAATTAACAGAAATTGCGTGTTTTACTTTAAAATAATTGGCCCACTCTTTTTCGAAAGCTTTAACTTCAGGACCTCCATAAAAATTTTCATGCCAAACCCCTAAAAACCTTGATAAAATACCAGACTTAATTACTCTTTTAACTGCTCTTTCTTCTTCTTTGCCAACAGTGATATATGCTGGAAATTTTTTAATCCTTACTTTTTTACCTCCATTAATTGCTAATTTTGCCATAATATTTTTTCCATAGCAGAAATAATATTCTCTACAGGATTTTTTATTATTTTAAAATTATAATTAGATTTATCTCTTTTTACGATAAGATGTTTAAGAGCGTTAGAAAGTTCATTTTGATCTGTAATACTTTTTACTATTTTCTTTTTGGCTAAAATAAAAGGATTTTCTCTTTTTAAGCCTATTTGAACACTTAATACCGGCTTGTCAAGAAAGAGGGCTTCGGTAAGAAGCATTGAGGACATTCCGCAAATTAAATTTGCGGACAGGATTAAATCCCAATTAGATATTGGTTTTTTAATAACTTGAACCTTTAGTCTTGATTCCAATTTTAACTTTTTTACAAGAGTATCGTAACTGTTGAGGTCCTCTCTTGGATGAAGTTTAATCAGAAGAGTTATTTTTTGATTTTTTTTATCTTTGGTAATTTTATCTAATTCCTGAAGAAGATAATTAAATATCGTTTTTTCTGTATAACCCCAGTAATGATTTGAATTTTCTGTCTCCCGATAGCTTTTTGAGATCGGTTCAGAAACATAAACTATTAGGAAATCAGACGGCGAAATCTTTAATTTTTTTCGTAAACAATTTTGATTGTTAGTTGCTTTTTGCTTAAGTAATAATTGAAAATAAGGTTGGCCAGTAATTAATATTTCTTTACTGTTCAACCCATCCCTTATAGCCTCTTTTCGAGCTAGACTATCCATAACGCAAATTTTAGTTGGAAGATAGATTGTCTTTTTGTGTTTGTTGAATAGGTTGATTTGACTAATCCCGTATTTTGAAAATCTAATTCCGTAGTTCATCCAGCCGTCTAGAATGGCGAAAGAAGGAATCCCCAATTTTGATGAGACTTGCCAAAGATATCTTTCTGTCATATCTTCAGCGCTTGTTCCTGTAATAATGAAATCAGGAAGATTCTTTAATAAAAAACTTCTTAGATTTTTGGGAGAAAGAGTTTTGGAGTCTTGAGAAATATCTATACCTTTTAGGCCAAATTCAGAATATTTTTTGAGCGCAAGGCTTTTTCCATAGAGAAGTACTTGATATCCCCGTTTTTTTAAAGGTTTAACAAGCGGAATAATTGTATTTGCTCCACCAGGATCGTGTGATAATAAAAGAATTTTTTTATGCATTTATGGCTTTTTTTGAAATTGTTAAACATAATTTTACGTCTTCTGATGCTTCTTCCGCCGGGCATAATAATTTATCTTTATTATTTAGAACATTAAAAATATGATTGACGGCATGATAAAGTGCTTGATTAAATGATGTCTTTACAATCTTTCTTCCCACCAAAGAGTAATAACCCTTAAAAGATGGACTTTCTTTTACATTATATTTTTCTATCACAAAGCCAGAATCAACTATTCTTAATCGACCTTTTTCAAACAACAAGTCGATTTCGAAGATTGAATAATTTTGACAATTGATATGTTGCAAAAAAAATCTTTGATCAGAATTAATTTTCAGGATTACTGTTGTAGAGGGATCTTTATCGTAAAAGTCTTTCTCGCTTTTAATAACATCAATTATCTGAATTTTCCCCAAATAATATTTTAATAAATTGATTAAATGTGAACCGTTATGTAAAATTCCTTTTCCGTAATAACCTATTCCTCCCAGAAATTTTCCATAAGTCTTTCTATCAATCTCTTTTTTTAACTCTATAAATTCCGGAACGAAACGCCGACTATAATTAACGAGAAGAGGAATTTTGTTTTTTTGGAAGAGGTTTACTATCTTACGAGATGAAGAAAATAAGGTGGTCAGAGGTTTTTCTGCAAAGACAAATTTAGGATGATATTGGATAATTTCTTTTAGTACTTGATAATGGGAGTTATCGGGTACTGCGACAGAGATAATATCTATTCTATTTTCAGTAAAAGTATCAGCAAGAGATCTAAAAGATTTTACTTTCCATAATTTGGCAGCCCGTTGGGCCTTTTTATAATCTAAATCATAAAAACCTATTAGATTAAACCCTCGATGTTTCGAAAAAGCATGAGCGTGGGTTAATGTTTCTGGAGACATGGGAGAGTCAAAAAAAGCGCCTATTTTACCAGCACCAATTATTAAAACGTTAAATTTATTTTGCATCTGTCGGTTGATTAATATTTTTTATTTAATATTCGATATTTTATTTCTGCAATTTTCCAATCTTCTTTAACATCAATATCCTGAACCTCACTCTCTGGTATTTCAATAGCAACAGTCTTTTTAGCAAAAAGTCTCCTTTGTTTTAAGAAGCTTGAGATTCTTAACCAATAAAATTGCCCACTATCGTGGTAGGCGGGTACAAACTCTTGCGACATTTTAAACATATTTTCGGGATGAATCATTTTAAGACGTCCTTGATCGTCAATTTTGAGAGCTCTTTGTATAGGATAGCTATAACGTACAACAGGAATAGCTGCTTCTGCCTTAAACTTTCTTATTAGTTGATATCCTTTTTTAAGTTTTTCGGAAGTAATAAATGGAGCTGTAGGGTAGATACAGCATGTATACTCAAATATTTGACCGCGTTTTTTATATTCTAATAAGACTTCTTCAATAACACTGACAGTCGAAACATGGTCTCCAGAATTTTTCGCAGACCTAAAAAAGGGAACTTTAGCACCAAGTTTTTTGGATATTTTGGCTATTTCCTTATCATCTGTAGAAACCATCACTTCATCAAAACAGTGTGATTTTAGAGCTGCATAGATAGAGTATCTAATTATGGGGTAACCAAGAAATGATTTGATATTTTTTCTTGGGATGCGTTTACTTCCACCCCTCGCAGTTATTATAGCTATGTTCATGGGCTATATTATGACTTTTCAAATTGTGTAAATCAAGTTGTAACAAACTATATTATAATATGATAAACTTGAGGCTCTTTAGGGGAACCAAAAAAAACGACTTAATGAAAAATAAAATTTTTATTGTTACCGAGGGATCTAAACACATTGGATTCGGACATTTGATGCGTTGCAGCGCTTTTTATGATGCTTTTGTAAAAGCTAAAAAATTTCCAGTATTTATTATCTATGGGGATAAATCAGC
>Ga0315282_10009564_pt1 | contig 15393 bp, 24 predicted proteins | sample YL17G07_20_MG_FD_203693 | JGI IMG/M metagenome (GOLD analysis project Ga0315282, IMG submission 203693) | Sediment microbial communities from Yellowstone Lake, YNP, Wyoming, USA - YL17G07_20 | ecosystem: Environmental > Aquatic > Freshwater > Lake > Sediment | place: USA: Wyoming | collected... | reverse complement strand
TTCTTCTAATCATATTAATTTCTCTCTTTTTTCATCTTCTATGCAATTATCACATATTCTTTTATACCATTCTACTTTTTTATTACATCTTTTGCAACTAGGTCCTAAAAATAGTTCCATTTTTAATAAAAAACGTCTTTTATGTTATTTGCTAGCTTTTCACCTATCCCGTCAATCTCTTTAAGTTCTTCAGAAGTAGCTTGGCATAAACTTGAGATTTTGGGGTATTTTGTCATAATGGTCTTTGCCTTTTCATAGCCAATTCCTTCGCAACAACAAAATGCCTGTAAAACCCTATCTTCCTTTGTTTTTGTAAGCCTAAAAATAGGTTTATCTGCTGATTTGGTTATCTGCTTTTCTGCAAGTTTCAATATAAATTTCAATAATAAAGAATCATTATTAAAGATTAAAATTCTTGCATTGTAATTGGTCGATAAACTGGCTAGACTTCCAACATATTCAGAAGTAGAATAATCTCGTAGAAAAGGATTAAAATGGCATTCTGATATATTCCCAGAAATTAATAAATAATTTTCATTATAATTGCTTTGCATATTTGCTAGTTGTTCCTGCAAATGACCAGACCTGACACTGCTGACAAAATCTGGCAGAGTTTTTCTCTCGCAACAAACATTATTGAAAAGGTAATCGCCAATCAATAGTCTTTGTTTAGTTATTTCTATTTCTATTTTTAAGCTACTTATAAATTCTTTGAATCTTTTTGTTTCTAGCAGTTCAAAGATTTTAATATCCTCTCTATCATCTACTGATAAAAGTATTTTTTGCTTAATCATTTTACATTATTCTATAGCACTCTACATCAATTCAATCCATTATATCCCAATTCACACAATGCAATTATAATTTCTCTACCTTAAATCTCCCAAATTCAGGTCTGTTACTCCCCAAACCTTTATACTTCCCTGCCGCCTCTAGTATCTCTAGAATTATTTCTTTTTGTAGCATTTCGTCCATAATGTTTAAAGTAAATTCAATTTCCCATTCCTTCCACATAGGGCGTGTTGTCAGAATCATATTCCCATTTTTTAATCCTGTTGGTATGGTATATAATTCATATTTGCTTTTCAATGGAATTTCAATTGGCTCTATAAAGATACCAGATTTTATGTATTCCTTGTATGTTTTTTTGCCTTTTATTTGAAAATCAGTTCCAGCTTTTACCATAGCAGATTTAATTTGTATACAAGGCACAAAGTAGCCTTCGTCATTTTTGTATACCTTCCTTTCAGCCTCCTTTGTTTCTGAAACTCTGGCTTTTCCCCTTTTCTTTTTTTCTTCCTCTACAAATTTATTCTGCAAATATGGGGCAGTCCCAATTATTTTAACTTTTAATTGCTCCATCTTTAATCGCCTCCTGTATTTTTTTAATACATTCTTCTGTATTATTTAATATCTCATCCTCTTTTAGCCTTAAAATCCTCCATCCTAACTTTTTTAGGATAAAATCTTTTATTCTGTCCCGCTTATTTCCTTCTTTATGCCAATGGCTTCCATCACATTCAATTGCTAATCTGCCAACTGCATAATCAAGAATTAAGCCGCCCCTTATTGGATGCTGAAAAGTGTATTTAATATTATTAGAATCTAATAATTCTTTAATTTTTTTCTCTATATTCGTTAAATAAATTTCTCTGTTCATTTTGATTAATTTACATTAACTTACATCACCCGAACGGAACTTATCCTACATAAAATAACCACACTATATTTCAACTTTATTTCATTATCATATGATTATGATTTTTTCTTCCTACACATTTTTAAATCAGACATTATTATTCTATCTATTCCTTGTTGAACAAATCGACTTAAATTAATACTTTTTTCTCTTAAATATTTATTCTGCTCTTCTGTAATTGAAATTGTTTTTATTATTGTCATATTTAAATTAAATAATTAACTTATATATAAATCTTTTTGTTTTGTATTTATAAATGAATTACATTATTTAACATTACATTATTTTACTCTACACCACAATACAAGACCAGACAGTATTCTACAAAATGCTACAAAACATTACTTTATGAACATAATATCTTCCTTCTCAACTTTCGCAATTTATTCCTTACTTTTTTTTGCAGTTTTATCTCTTCTTTAAACTCAGGAAATTTATCTAATTTCTTATAATTCCATTCTTCCTTTAGTTTTACTACCATTTTTATTAAAAAATTGATTACATTAGTTTACTTTACTCAACCGTATTCTACAATACAAAACAAAACCTTACATTACTAAACCTTACATCACTTTATGAATATAATTAAATATAAATTTTTTCTCTGCATCCATTTATGCAATATCCCTCTTCCTTTATCTGCCTGCATGAAAAAAAATAATTGCTTGCTGTATAAATTCTTTCTACCATTCTCTCTTTAACGATTCTTTTCATGTAAATATCTTGGCTATCAGTTGTCTTCTTGCCTTTTAAATATCTCTCGAGCAAGGTATCAGAATATTCGGCACTATAGCCTCTGTCTCTCAAGTAAACAACTATCCTGAAGCAGTTTCTCCACGATATGTAGTCTGATAGTAATATATTTGCAAGGCATTTAGGCAGAAGATTTAAAACTTTGTCACCTTCTATCTTTTCTTTCATCTCTCTGTTTAGTTCTATTTTAATAATATTATTAAAATTTTCATAATCATACTTTTTAATATCAAATAATTTATCGCCATAATAAACAAACTTAAACTCCTGCTGCTTAGCTTTGGTTTTTATGAAATCTTCTCCCTTGCCGATATCTTCTTCTGTCAGGGGGATGGCATAGAGCTTTGTGGCTAAGTGCATTGTGTTAGGGACTCTTACCAGCCTTGCAGTGTCTCCTATAAGGTGAAAATCAATATCACATTTATTTGGCTCTCCTATTGTTAAATTACAAGCTTTAACTATGAAATGCTGTGCATTCTTCAAGCAGTCTTTCTTGTTGTTAATGTTTTCATAATTGCAAGCCATTATATAAAATTGATATCGCCTGCCTGAGAACAGCATTAGGTGCTTTAAGTTTTCAAACTTGCAGTAGTCGTGCAGTATTTTTATGCTTGTCAATGCATCTTCCTTGTCCAAGTCAAAGTGTATCTTGTCTATCTTGCACTGCTCGTAAGGGTATTCATAAAGGCTGTAGTAAACTGTCTTTATGCCATTGCTCTGGTTTACTAGCTTTAGGAACTCTTCTTTGTTTTTAATTTGTAATCTATATGGAATACCAACTTCTCTTGGAAAATAATTAATTAAATGTAGCATTGTAATAAAGTTTGATTAGCTGTTAAGTTTTTACAATATATGAGAATATTATTGTATTCTTTTTTCCAGTTCATAGTATTAAAAGTTGGTTCAATTTTCTGTAACACACATTTATCAAACATCATGTCCCAGTTAACCTTTAAGGATTTTATTTGTGATATATCATCAAAACATACTACATTAGTCGTTGGGTGTATTATATAAACCATTTTAAACTTCATTCCCGATACAAAGTTAGTATCTAATTTTTTATTGCTCCATTTTATTCCTCTTATCTTGGGAGTATTCTGAATTTTATATTCTTTAGGTGGTTTGTTAAGCTTGACTGGTAGAGCACATAATTCTAAATCTACCGTTCCATTAAACATATCATTAATGTATCTTATTATTTTATTTGACACTTCTTCTGAAGAGCCTCCTTTTAGTATCATTGTAAACATATCCTTCTGAATTTGCTTACTAATTTCAGCCGAGTCACTCCTACGTGCAGCCATACCTGCTATTTTTATTTCATCTTTTACTTTTCCATCCTCCCATGTTATATGTCCAGCATATCGTTTCTTTGCTCCTTCTTTACTAGTTGATTTTTGTTGAAATAAAATTCTTCGATACACTTTTTCAAACTCAACAAAAAGAGTTGAAGAAGAAGCATCTCCACCTAAATCAAAAACAATATTTGGAAGAGACTCGTTGATGTACTTTTGAATTTCTTTGCCTTCGATTATCATAAAGTTACCTTGCTCAATTTCATCAGTAAACTTTTGAGGCATTTGTATAAATAAAGAATCAGAATCTCCGTATATTGTTTCATATTTAAATTTTTCTTTTATTAACTTAGCACATTCTTTGCTAATCTCTCGTCCAAGAAACGTTATACACTCTGCAATTCTTTTGTCGTATAACCTAAAGGATGTCAAAGCATTTATACCGTAAAAGCTCTGGCCTAATATACATATTCTATCATCTATGCCAGAATATACGGTATGATTATCTTTAACAGTTACACAATAAATTTTTCCGTTATATTTTTCAACTTGTAAATTTCTTTTTGAATGAAATGTTTTTGTATATTTTGATTTACTTATATTAATTCTATAAGTTTTATCCGTTTTTGAAAAACTTGTATTAGGAATATATCCACAATAATAACATAATGTATTAAAAACGTCTTTTAAGAAAGGAGACTGTGTAACGTAATAAGAAGTATTCAGTCGTTTATATCCATCTGCTTTAACTAGCACATTTACAATTTCTTCTTTATCCTTCTGACTTAACTTATAAATAAATTTAGGTATTCTTTTTAAATTAGAATATTTGTAACAATATTTCTCTATAAATAAGTACAATAACTTATTCGATATTCTAAAATATGTCACTCTATTATATTTATTTTTAAATTTACAAAAAGGTATGTTTAAATTCAATAATAAACACTCTACATCTCTTTTATAATGTTCTTGAGCAATATCAATACTCCACGTTGTTTTATTTTTACTACATTTTACTATACTTCCCTTGGTCACATACCATATAATAAATTTCATAAACTTTAAATAATTATAATATCTAGGAATAATACTATTTCCATTATAACTAGATTTTGAATTGCTATTATAATATTGTAATAAATCTTTTTTTATAATCGGATTAAATTCCTTTACATATTCCAATAAATCAAATAATTTAGGACTTTTTTTTGGTTGGTTTATAATCTTGGTTGGTTTAGGAGTATTATACAAACTTGCAGTATCTATTAATTCTTTTGCTATCTTCCATTTATATCCACCTTTATGGTCACTTCTTTGTAATAAAAACTTATGTTCAGGAGTTACTTTAACATTTATTCCTCTACTATTGATATTTATTATATCTCCTTTGTAATCATATTCTTGGGTATCAATAACTTCTTTTAATTCACTTTTTTTTGTTACAGGATTAAACGAAAATACTTTTTCTCCTTTCTTAACTTCGTTAATATACTTAGGACCAAATTCAGTTATTATTTTATTTTCAGGAGTAAAACAATTTATGAATGTCTTTATAGCAAACATCTTGTCTGATAAGTTTTGTCCTGTTCCTTGCACTTCTTTTTTCATTCTATCTTTTAGGTCAATAAGTTCTTTAATCATACTTGGCATTATTCCTTTTGGTTGTTGTTTCACTTTAATATTATTTATTAACATACCATCTTCACTTATCATTTCTTTTGATAAGTTAAATGTATAAATAATCGACGGATATAAGCTCTTTGCATCGATGCAAATTACGTTTTCATATAGTCCTGGTGTTGAATCTCTTACTAAAGCTCCTTTAATCGTAGTGTGTTTGCTCTTCTCTTCAAACGGAGGTTTTGTTGGGAAAACATATTTGTCTTTAAACTTCTTCATCATCCGAGTTTCGTGTATTCTTGATGCATAGAACACGTCGTTAATATTTCTAACTCCTGCAAATCTTTTTATGTCGTCAAAAATCTTGATGAGTTTACACTTATCATTTATTTTATATGTTAGTTCAACATCTTTCCTGTTATATTTTATTAATTTAGGAAGCTCTGTTCTCCAAGCAATGCCAGTATTTAACACCTTTTCCTTTTCTTCACCTAGCTCATCAAAAGCAATGTTATTTAATGAATAAGAAGCTAGTTCACCGAAATGCATTTTTCTATAAGCACGAAGTAAGTCAAACAAAATAACTCCTAATATTTCAACTTCTCCTTTTTCTCTGATACGAACAGCTTCGTTGAGCTTTAGTCCTTCTTTCGATACAATTGTATCGAAGGGTTCTGAGATTGTAGACAAGTTATTATAGTTGCCACCAAGCTTTTGTATTCTTGCAACGAGATATTTTATATCAAATTGAAGATTCCAACCTATAATAATATCTGTATTTATATCTCTCCAATATTTAATCATAGCTTTTAGCATATCTTTTTCATTAGAAAAATAATGAATGTTAAGTTCATCCTTTTGTTGTAGGTCTTCTCGCCATATGAAAGTTCGTAATTGTAAAGAATAGTTGTCGTAAATTGATACACAAATTATAGGCTCAATTGGATTTTCGTATTTTGGAAATCCTTCTTTGCAATCTGTTTCTATATCAATTGTCATTACTTTATAGTTAGAAGGTTCAACTATGTCTACCTTATCAATTGCGTATCGTAAGTCAAACAACACATCTGACTCATATAAGTCGTCATTGTTGACATTCAATAATTTAAGTTTATCTTTTATAAAGTATGTTTCTGAAGGGTGATTCATAATAATTTTTAGGACTTCCTTATTGTAAATTGTTGTTTGAGAAACCTCTTCATACTTAACATTAAAAAGCATTGATTTAAATCTTTTATTAATATAGATGTAAGGTTTGAAGTCCTTTATTTGCTCCACTTTTTTGTTACCTTCTTTATCTCGACTAAATAGAAATATGACTGGAATTCTGTTAATTGTTCTGTAACTTATGTCATATAAGCCAATCATTTTAAACTCATTTTTATTCTATTGATATTATAGTTTATAATGCTTAGCTGTTCTTTATCTAAGTTTTTAATATTATGGTTTAATCTTCCTTTCGGCTCTTCTACACATTCATCAATCTTAATCCTATACACTCCTAACTTGAATGCAATGTTTGAGTCAATGCCCCGAACAAGAGGATATTTCTTGTAGCTTTGTATCTCGTGCACTATTAGATGTGAAGCTCCAGCACAGTGAAGAGGCTTCAAAACCAAGTTATTATTATGGAGATACTCAATGCATTTTATTCTACAAATAGCAAAGTTTTTTGTTCCAGCTAATGATGCAAAAGCTTCTACACTATATTTACTTATACCAATTACATTTATATTTGGGTTATCAACCATCCACTTATAACATTCTAACCATTCTTGGATAGTTCTTCCTTGTGCAAGTCCTACAATCTTAAATCTCTTCTTATCTTTTTTTGTAAGATGCTTTATGAATTCTGTTGTAAGTCTTATTGTTTCATCTTTATCATATAACTTGTCGCTTGCCCAGATTTCATTACTATTAACATCTCTAGCTGCTTGTAGAACAGTATCTACAGGAGATGATATTCCGTTCTCAGCAGCCATATTGTCCGTAATTTTGTAAAGCGTAGAATTTTTGTAATACTTCATATACTTTTTATCTTTTATTATCCAATCGCAAAGAGTAAAAGCTATTTCTCCTTGTTCTGTAAATTCTGGATAGTTTATTCCACTAATAAATGCAATCTTCACTCTTATTCACCGTATACAAAATTGTTAATAATAAACGCTGCAAACTCATCAGCATACATAAATTGTGTTTCTCCGTTCATATTTACTTCTATTCTTGGTCGTTCTTGTTTCTGAAATGTATTTTTATGCTCTGTTCTCATTCTTTCTGTTCTATGAATATAGACAGTTATTTTACTTTTTGTGGTTTTCATTGACATTTTGTTCACCTCCTAGTTTTGCTAATGCAAAGACACAATAATTTAATGCATCTTGCAAATCAGATTTTATCTTCACTTTGTTACACTCTACATTATCTACCAGTTTATTCATTCTACTATATTTCATTATAACATAATCTATTAGTGAAGATAATCTTGCATTTTTCCAACTGTTACCATATTTTGCATTTCGACTTAACATCAAAGTTTTACATTCTTTAATAATTAAATCATATTCATTCATAGTAAACCCTTCCTGCATTAACTCCATCTTCACTGACTGTTACAGTATAACTTCTTTCTCCGTATTTTAATTTGAGATGTTCTAGAATGGCTTCGGCAAAATACTCGCAGGAATATTCAAACGTTCCTCCTCTAAAGCTATCTAAAAACTTATCAATAACTCTCTTTACCATGAAGAATTCGAGTTGTCTATTTAATCCCGAACCCGATATTTCTGCTTCAACAAAAAAAGTATGGTCGTGAGCAATTCTAAGAAAAGAAACTTCTTCTGGAGCTTCTCTCCAGAAGTGTTTTGCATTGAAACAAGTTTTAACAATTATTGTTATCCTCATATATATCCCTCTTTATCTGATAATTGCATTAAGAACTCTTCACGAGCTTTAGCATCTTCTTTGAATAATCCAGAAAGATGAGTAACAACTGCTTCCGAACCAGGTGACCTTACACCACGAATGTGCATACAAAAATGAGAAGCTCTGATACTTACAGCAACACCCTGATTAGGAACATTCTTCTCGATAAATTCTGCTATCTCAGCTGTTAGGTTTTCTTGTATTTGTAATCTTTTTGCAAATACTCTAGCAATCCTAATTAGTTTACTCAATCCTAATACTTTGCCATTAGGGATGTATGCAATTGTTAACTTCCCTAAAAATGGTTGTAAATGGTGTGCGCAGTAACTGTAAAATGGAACGTTTCTCATAATTACCATGTCATTTGATTTACAAGGAAATAACTTTATGTATTGTTTTGGGTCTATATCTAGTCCTCCAAGAATATCCTCAAACATTCTTGAACATCTTTTTGGTGTTTCTCTTAAATCTTCTCTTGTAATATCTTCGCCTAATCCTTGAATTAATGTTCTTACTCCTTCTTCAACCAAAGCTTTATTAAATTTCATTTATTACACCTCTAATAATAAGAGAGAAGAATTACTTCTTCTCTTGTTTCTTACACTTCCTACAAATGTGCTTGTTAAGTAGCCCTGCTTTCTCTTTCTTCTTGTACGTCTGGTAGTTTGTTTTCTTCATAGCGTTGCACTTACAGCAACTCAAAACATATCCAGCAGACTTCTTCTTTTCTTTTCCATTTGCTATTTTTTGTTCCTCCGGTTCCTTTTGTTGGTTTTTTATTTCCATTTCCTTTTCAGCCTCTTTTCTATCTTCTGAATATTCATCTGGTGTCAATTGCTTTAGTTCTGCCATTTTATTGCTCCTCATATGGGAATATAACCCATTTATTTTTATCACAATCCTTAGCATACCTGCAATTACTTTGTGAACCTAGCTTACTTATCAAACAATATTTATGACAATATTTATTGAATTTTCTTATAGTACGTCCTGAGTCCTCTATGTCATCAGTAATTATGCTCTTTCTTATTAAAAGATATTTTGTCGAGGTTACTACAGGTAAGTTAAGTTTATGTGAAAGCATAACAGCAACTATTAGTCCGCCCCTCGGTATTCCGTAAATGTTTTCAAACTTTATTTTGCTCTCTTTTATTTTTTGTGCCAATAAGTTTACATATTGTGTAATATCTTGCCACGACACAAAGAGCTTTTCTCTGTTGTCTTGTTGTACTACACTTATTGTATCTTTCATATTCCCCTCTTCTTGTTCCAAATCATAATATGTTCTCTAGGACTAAATCTAAGGTTATGTTGATAACAAAACAACACAACACGTTCACTATTATTTATTAGTTCATCTCTTGTTGCTCCTTCAGGCATTATTGAAATCTTATTTCTCGATATTTTATATCTCCTAATAAAATGTAAAATATGTTCGTGTAAATCAGATGTATAAACAAACTTGAAATAGTTAGGTTTGTTATGTTTGTAAAACATCCACCTCTTTAAGTTAAAATAATACTTAGGAGAACAAACTACGACGCAATTTTTATATTCTTCAGGAAATTTAATTGAGCCATTATCTTCAATAAAAACCTTATACTTCTTTTTTAGTAGAGCTTTTATCAAAGTATTTATGTCTTTGCAAATAGATGGGTTACCACCTGTTATGCAAATATTTTTCATACTACCAAATTCACTTAACATTTCTGCTTCGTTTAATATTTTATTTATAGACATTTCTGTTCCTTTGGTATGATATCTTGTATCGCAAACAAATTTTGTTGTTCTCATTTCACATTTCAAATTACAACCAGAAAGCCTAATAAAAATCATAGGTAGTCCTATCAAAGCATGACACTCTCCTTGTAGCGTATTTCCGAAGATTTCACATACCTTCATATCCAATCACCACATTCAGCATAGCTCTCAGGACTTTCGTATAACTGAACTTTATATTGTAAAGGGGTATGATGTATCCTTAATGAATTGTAAATTTTTCTAACTAAAAATTCTGCAGAAGTGCTTTCATCATTCCCGAAGTATTCATTTAAATCAATATGGTCAAAGCATTCCCAGCACGCTTTAATACTATTAAAGTCTCTTAGAATATTGCTTTTGTCTAGGTATTTATCATCACCTCTAACAAACACAACTACTCTCCAACGATGGCCATGAGGTTGGGAGCAACGACCTTTGTAATTTAGTAAATGGTGTGCCGAGTCAAAGTGCCCTTCCGTTTTTAATGTTAGTATCATTTCTTCCTCCACTCTTTTAACTTATCATACATATTCTTCTCATAAAACTGTTTCTTTAAGTCAACCTTGAAACCTCTGTCACCGCAAACCTGAAAATAATATTTGTCTCCTTGCATTCCAATTCTGACAATAGTTTCAAACTGGTAAGGCAATAACTTCATTCCTCCTGGTCTAGTAGTTAGCTCGTCAAAACCTATGTTCTCAAGCATTGTTGCTGTCTTCTGCCCTCCTCTTGCTAGCTCTACAGTTGTGTCCTTCTCGTCGCAAACGCCAACAAAGTTGCAAGGCTTTCTAATAATAATATCCTCAACAAACTTGTGGAGTGCCTTAATATAGTTCCACTTATTAGAGTCAAACATTCCAAACTTTGTTGGGTCTTTCATAGCATTCACTACAAAGTTCTGTATGTCACCATGAGATACTTCTTCAACAAAAGCAATCTGTGCCCACTCCCATATCGAGCTTATCAAGTCAATAACAAGCAAGTCTTTTGGTTTTAACTCTGTCTTTATCTTATTATAGTAAGTCCTGATACTGTTAATGTCATACACAAGCTCAAGGTTAATGTTCTTATAAATGTCTTTTATTTTCTCGCCAAAATAAGTCTTTGCTGTCCTGATAAAGCCACTATCAGTGCTAATAATATATACCTTGCCACCTTTAGTTAATATATCTTCAATTACACTGCAGTATGCAAAAGTTTTTCCATGCTTTGGCAATCCATAAATCATTATTGTTTCTTGCTCGTCTTTGGTCCAGTCAACTGTATCTTCTTGCATTACCTTCTGTGCCTGCTTTATCTCCTCTATCCTCTTCTCGTCTTCCCATACCATGTTGAATCACCCTACTATAATTTTTCTTACCTCTTCAAAGATTTCATTAAAGTCTTCGTCATAAATTGCTCCTTTAATGATATCACTGGTGTGCTTTCTCATTTGCCTCTGTATTTGCTGTGCTATTTTGAGATCAGCTTTAATTGCGTTTCTTTGTGTCATATTTCTATATTTCTCTTCTTGCGTGTCTGAAAGCCTGAAGCTAAACGCAGTTCCTCTTAATATCTTGCTTTCTTTAACTTCTTCTTCTTTTATTATTGCCATTTTGACCTCCATAAAGCAAGTTTCAGGGAAGAAAAAGGGATAACTTGAACTTCCCTGCAGGGTTAAGGAAAAGAGTGTTTACTACAAACCTTAACCTATCTGCCCAACTTGCCTTCTATTTTTGATAGTGTGTCTCTGATGTCTATTAAAACTTCTAATAATAATCTAATACTTGATTCTAGCGAATATCCTTCATTCAAGCCAAAAGAATCTCCAGAGGATTTCATTATTTCTTCTTTGCCCTTCATCCTACCACTCCTCTGTTTTTGCTTCTTCCTTCTTCTCATCAAGCTTTATCTCCTTAGGCTTGTCCACCCTCCATATCTTCGGAACGAAGATGCCGTAGGTGTTTATGCTGTACCTCACTTCCTGAGTGTCGTCAATGACCTTGCTGTTCGTCGAGCCGATTATGAATACCTCCGGCGTCTTCTCTGTGAAGTTAAGGTGCTCCTTTGGGCTTACCCAGCACGTCAGCGGCTTGCCTGTCGACTCTATGTCACCGCTGTCAATGTTCAGTATGTGGCTCTTGCTCTCGTCGAAGCTTGGTATTATGCTGACGCAGGAAGCCTTGGTTACCATCAGCCTGTTGTAGTCGTCTGCGTTCTTGTCGTGCCATGCCTCTATGCTGCTGAAGTCTATGCAGTTCTGCTTCAGGTATTTCCTAGCTAGCTCAGGGAAGTTTATCTCTTCTGTGGTAATAGCTTTAAGCTCTGTCGTTATGCTCTGGTTTAGCACATAGATATTTGAGTCTGTCTGCTTAACATTGGCCATAAACTCCAGCTCAACAAATCTTGGTATGCTATAAATATCTATCTTCTTGCCTCTCAAGGTAAGCTGCGTCAGCTTATAATCTGCCTCCTCTTCCTGCTTCGCCAATAGTAAAGCAACGCAAGTATAGTCTTCATCTGTTATTAAATTGCCTAGCTTCCATTCAGCAACATTAATGCCCTCCATGATGTGCCACAGTGGGTTGCCACTCATATCTACAAACTTATGCTCTATCGCCTGCTGCTCGTCCTTCCTATACTGCAGTATGCCATCCTCCTTCACCTTGTCAACATTCCTGTTTAGTGCTGCGTTAGGGTTGATGCCTATTAAATAGCCTCTGAACTTCTTGCTCGGGCTCATAAGCTGCTTCTTCAGCCTTGTCTTGACCATAATCAACGCAAACTTCTCGTGCTCTGCTTCTGGCACACCTCTCTCCTTCAACTCAACTATTTGTTCGTCAAATAGTTTATTGAACTCCTCTCTGTTTATGTTTATTTTTGCTTTTATGCTCTCAAAAAATTCGTCTTTGTTCATTTTTGTTCCTCCTTGTTTTTAATCTATTATTTCCCATTCTTCTTTGTTGCTTTCTTCGCCACATTCAGGGCAAATTATTGTGTTATCTAATGTTATGCCGCCATCTATGTCACTGAAATCTGACTCTTTATCACATAGTGGGCATAGCTTGAACATTTTACCTTTCATTCAATACCAAAAACTGGGTATTGCCTTCTCCTTTCTGTTTTTTGAAATAGTTCTCAGTCACTAGTTTGTTAATTAATTTTAAGTTTGTTATTCTGCTAGTGCTTATTCTCTCTGATAAGAATTGTGCAAACTTCTCCTTTGAAATCATTTTCTCTGGTATATCTTTTGTTGCCTCTTTATAATACATCAAAACTTTCTTTGTTTTGTTTGTCTCTTTTATTTCGTCAGATATTTCAATTTTATCTATAATCGTATTTATGCATGCGTCTGCAAATTGGATTGCTGGCTTCATATGAAGAGGATTTATATATAACTTTTTGTCTTTCTGTTTTTCTTCTAGGCAACAATGAATGCTTGCCACTTTTATTATAATGTCCAAAGCCATCTGGCTCATGGATTTCAAGATTTCAAGCTTGCTCCCAACTACGACATCTATTTTTTGGAAAAAATGTTGGTTGAAAACAATAAGCATTCTTATAGCTTCTTCAGTAAAATAAATCTCTATCTCTCCATTCTCTATCTTTTTTATTTCATCTGTAAATTTCTTTACTTCTTTCTCAAGGCAAAAACTATTTTTTTGCGAAAGCATCTTTATAATATCTTCTCTTAAATGTTCTGTTTGCTCCCTTGACAAAGTTTTGCAGTATATAGGCACTCTCATAAAGAAACCTTGCTCTACCAAAGTCTTCTCTATCTCTGGCATATAATATGTCGTCGCATAAATGCTTGAAGTCACTATGCCTTCTATCGGGTATTGGTTACCAAGTTTTTTCCTCACTACGCCAGGCTCATCCAATGCTTCTTGCAGGATGCTTAAGAACATTTGTGTGTGTTGTGTAGGGATTAAGAGTTTTTTGCACTCTTTGAAAATTATTATGTCGTAGTTAAACAAGTCTCCATATATAACGGGATTCTTGTAGTTTGGGTTGTCTTCTTTGAGCTTGTTCTTGTAATTATAATCAATGGCTTTCTCATCTATCGTGCCTAATAAGCCTGCATCAGTAATGTCTGTCTCTTCAATAACACTTATGTCTAACTGTTCTGCTACCATTTTTAATAATTTAGTTAATTGACCTTTTCCTGTCCTTGATGGTGAAATCCAGAAACTGCACATCCTCAGATTCCTTCTTTCACTGCCCCATACTATCTTTGCCTTCTTGAAGTATTGGCTCATAATAACATAAAATGCTGCATATACAGGGATAGGCAAGTCAGGATAATCTATGTCTTTGTAGATTAAAGATGTCAACTTGTAAAAGTCAATTCTAGCATTGTCCATTAAAACACCTCTTATTATGGTTTATGAATTTGCTGGTAGTCCTGGCATTGCTATTTCTTTTGCTGGCTCTGCTACTTCTTTTGTTTTTATTCTCACACACCTAATTTTCAAAGTGTCTCCTGCTTTCCAGTCACTAGCCTCAATAACATTTTTAGGAATTATGACTTGGTGTGATACATTGCCAACCTTGGTTATCTCATCATAGAACTCATATTCTTTTTCTTCCATTTGGTTCACCTTTTATTTTATATTGATATATAAAAATAAAATAACTGCTAGTATATAAATCTTATTGTTTTCTATTTATGAATAGCTGTTATATAAATTATATAAAGTTGAATATATTTTGAAAATTTAAATATATAGAAAAAAAAATATATTCAAGAACCCTTATTCGGGCTTCTTTTGGCAAAAGGAAGCTTATTTAAACTTATTATAGTTGAAAATTTAAATATATAGTATAAATAATATATATTATAAATAAAATTATAAGGTAGCAAGCAGTAGAGAGAGAGAGTAGGCAAGGGTATATATTCAAATTTTCAACTTTTTTATTGTATATATTCACTATATATTCAAATTTTCAAATAGGAAATAATTATATATTTGGTATATATTCAGATATTTTCAAAGTATATATTCAAGATATATTCAAATTTTCAAAATATATTCAACTTCCTTGTTTATAAATGCAAAACAAAAAGATTTATATACTAGCTATATATTTATATATATATGATTTTGACAAGCTTGCTATTGACACAAGAACAAACAGAAAAGATAGGGACAATCTCAAAAGACACAGACATATCTAAGTCAGAAATTATTAGGCATGCAATTGACAATTATTTGAAAGACAGAATGATAACAAAGGCAGACGAAGCAAAATGCTCTGCAGCAGAAGGCACAAAAAGTGAAGAGAGCAGAAGTGATAAGGCAGGCACAGAACTGCTGTGAGAGGTGCGGACTGGAGTTTAGAGGTGCTGATGCAAAG
>Ga0315282_10009563_pt1 | contig 15393 bp, 14 predicted proteins | sample YL17G07_20_MG_FD_203693 | JGI IMG/M metagenome (GOLD analysis project Ga0315282, IMG submission 203693) | Sediment microbial communities from Yellowstone Lake, YNP, Wyoming, USA - YL17G07_20 | ecosystem: Environmental > Aquatic > Freshwater > Lake > Sediment | place: USA: Wyoming | collected... | reverse complement strand
CCGCAGACCTTCAGAACAGGTCTGCGCTACCTTGCTTCCCGTAGATTTGCCAGGTTGATGATCCGGATCTCGTCGCCCGTGGCCACCCCATGCCGCAAGGCGATTCGAGCGCCAGCGTGGTTGACTTGGATGGTGTGGGTATCTTCGGTGAATCCTCGGCCCCCACTCGCAAAAGACATCACGCGAATGGGGATTTCGAGCATGACCCGTTCGCTGCTACGACGATCCGCCTCACCCATGGAGGCAGCTTATACCAGAACTTCCAATCGTGGGGGGCCAGAAAATGCGGGCTGGCAATAGTGGTAATTCGATTTGAGTAACTGCGGATTTCCCGCGAAGGGAGCGAACGAACCAGGATTTGCATTTGGGGCCGCAGCGAGTATGCACCCGCACGCCTCCGCTTGAACCTTTGCGGCGCGGCTTTCATCCAGGTCGCCTATAGCGGCCTCCGCCGTCGCCTTATCACCCTTATCCGTGCGACACAGAAGGCAGCCGCAAAGGGCAGGGGGCCGGCGGTAGAGGTTAGGAAGACAAGGGCAGTCCAAAATCCCCAACCTAAGATCCGATTAAACAGCCCCGGATAGTTGGCACGGCACTAGCGGAGAGGACCGGCAGGAGAATCCGGTTTGAGGAGGTAGTTACGCACCGAGCCGCCCACACCCACTCCGATATGGAAGATGGAAATCCAGCGCTCCCACTTGTGGTGACCGCTGCGGTGAAGCAAGTAGGCGACGCCGAGGGACGCGAACGTTCCCCCCACTTCGAGGCCCACGAAAAGCGGCTTGTTATCCACGATGCTGTTGGTCAAGAAGCGTTCTTCGACTCCTTGGGCCCGAAAGTGCCGTGAGGAATCATAGTCCAGCGCCCGCGCCGCCCCCACGCCCACAAACAGCGCGATGTTGCCTTGGTCCCAGAAGCGGTGGCTGGGTCGTGCCGGGCGTGAGCGCGCTGGAGTGGGTGGGCGTGTCGCCCCTGTTGAGGACAGGGCCGCCGGCCGCTCCTGCGCCAGCAGGGCCGACGCCATCACGAACAGGCCCGCCGGCAAACAGAAACGCACGCCCGCGCGGCTTGGCATCTCGATAGTGTTCGCCACCATGGTGGCACAAGCTGGGTTCGCTACGCCGGCGGCAATTCGCCCCAGGGCTTGAAGCGCCGCCAGGTTAAAGGACAGACACCGCCCCGCCTGGGGTGGCGGGATAAAGGCGCCGCTACATATACTTCAGCAACTCGTCCAAGACTTTCTGCACGCCTTCGTAGGGGTCGCCGGGCCCTTCGTATTCAACAGAATAGATGCCCTTGAACCCCACCTTCTTGGCTATCGCCATGCAGTTCGGGAAATTGAACTTGGTCTCATCGCCGCTCGCGTCGAATTCCAGCCCCTTGGCGTGGCAGACAATCCTCGCGTAAGGAAGCAGCAGGTTCAGCCCGCGCTCGCGGGTCGGCTCGTCGGGGAAATTAGCGAAATCGGGGAGGGCGCCAAAGAAGCTGCTGTTCACTCCCTGGAAAAGCTTCACCAACTCCTCGGGATGCTCCGAGCCCACGCCGCCGTGATTCTCGACAATGACATGGATGCCCTGGGACGTCCCGTAGGCAGCCAGCGCCTTGTAGGACTCGATGGTGGGCGCCAAGTCGTCAGCCTTCATCTTACCGGGATCGCAGCGCACGGACTTGGAGCCGATGGTGACGGCGATGTCAATCCATTTCTTGGCCGCGCTGACGGCGTTGTTGCGGACTCTCTGGTCAGGGTCGGAGAGGCCGCCGCCCGTCCAGATCTCCTCGATGTCCACGGGCATATTGGTCACCTGCGAATGGGCCTTCGCCAGGCGGCTCTTGAGTTCCTGGAGGTAGCCGGGCTCGGTGGAGCTGAAATGCGGGGCGCAGAACTCCAGGTGGTGAACGTGGTAGCGGTCCGCAATCATTTCCGGGAAATCCAGAAGTTCGAGCATCTTCCCGGGCAGCGTGAAATGCTGGTCACGGGTAGATGAAAAATAGTTGTGCAGGCTCCAGGTGGAAACGGCAGTGCGGGACAACCTCCTGGTCGCGGTGGCCGAGGAAGCTTGTCCCGGCGCGGCGCCCGGTACGTTGCTGACGCTTCCTGTCAGGCCGGTGGCGGCCGCGCCTCCCGCCAGGCGGGTCAGGAAATCTCGACGTTTCATGTTGCTCTCCTCTCTTTTGGATGGTCCCGAGGTGGTCCACAAAGAACGTGCGGCATTATACCGCTACTTCACCTCGACACTCCGCAGGAAGCTCGCGTTCTCTTCCGGCAGTGACACATTGATGAACATGCCGGAGCCGAGTTCAAAACCGGCCATCTTGGTCAAGCGGGGAATGATGCTGACGTACCAGTGATAGTACTTGACGCCGGAATACTCAGTGGGCGCGGTGCGCACGACATAGTTGAAGTCCGGGTCGCCCAGCCCGTGATAGAGCTTCGCCAATGTCCGGCGCAGGTTGCGGGCCAGGTCCGCCGCCTCCGCGTCATTCATCTCGACAAAACACGCCATGTGCCGCCGCGGCATGATGAGAATGGAGAAGGGCGAGAGGCAGGCAAAGGGAATGAACGAAACGAAATGATTGGTTTCCAGGACCACGCGCACGCCCTCCTTCAATTCCTGGTCGAGCACCCGGCAGAAGATGCATTCGCCAAACTCGTCGAAATGGGCCAGGGCGTTGAACAGCCGGTCGCGAAGCTGCGTGGTGATGACCGGCGTGGCGATCATCTGGGAGTGCGGGTGTTCGAGCGAGGTCCCCGCCGCCTCGCCGTGGTTCTTGAAGATCGTCACTTGCTCGATGCGTGAGTCAGAGGAAGCGAACTTGAAACGGTTAAGGTAGGTTTGGATGATGAGTTCGACCTCGCGGTCCTCGAGCAGCGCCGTGGTCTTGCTGTGGTCGGGCGTCTCCACGATCACTTCATGGATGCCGACGCCCGTCACGGTGCGGCGGATTCCCACCACCGTGCGCCGCCGCTCACCCTCGTAAGCCAAGGCGGAGAACTTGTTGGGCGTCACCCGGATCTGCCAACCCTTGGTGTCGGGCACGACGTAAGTCTCGGCCGGAGTCATCTTCTCGTTACCGGGACAAAACGGGCAGTTGGCAACGAAGGCAGGGAGTCTCTTCCTGTCTGCCTCTTTCTTGGCGAACTGGTCGGGCCGCTTGGCGCGTTCTGTGGCGATGATGACCCATTCGCGGGTAAGGAGGTTATATCGGAGTTCGGGCATGGGCACCTTCCTGGAATCAAGATGGATGGAATGCTGCGGCGGACTTAGTCACGTCGCTCTGGCTCCCTCGAAGTTTGTGGTTTCCAAAAGAGAGCGCATTCTATACCATTCGGGATTTCAATGGTACGGGGCGGAATGATATTCCCGGCCGAATAGGGGCGGTTCAGGAACCACCCGCCAGCGCACAGCCGTAATGCCCGGGCGGGCTCAGAATGGGGCTTCATGTCCAAGAAACACAGGGAAGCGGTCCGGAAACAGTTCGCGAAGACGGTGGAAGCTTTTGCGAAGTGTGCGGTGCGCGACGCGCCGGAAGTGGTGGCCGAGAAGGTTGAGTTCGCCAAGCCGCAGCCCCCGGACTTGGCGCTGGACGTGGCGTGTGGGCCGGGGGCGTTCGTGCTGGCGCTGGCGCCGCGCGTGCGCTTCGCGCGCGGCATTGATTTGACCCAAGAGATGCTCCGGCAGGCCCGCGCCTTCCAACTCGAGCGTCAAATCGCGAACGTCTGCTTCGACTGCGGGGAGGCCGAGCAACTGCCCTACGCGGACGCTGCCTTCGATCTGGTCACCTGCCAGTGCTCCCTCCACCATATGCCGAAGCCGCAACTGGCGCTGCGAGAAATGGTGCGGGTGATGAAACCCGAAGGGCGCCTGGTCATCATCGATGCGCTCGCGCCCGAAAGCGACGCGAAGTTCACGCTTCATAACCGCATCGAAGGCCTCCCCGACCCTTCGCACGTAGAGTCGCTGCGCTTGACCACTTTCCTCGGGATGTTCGAAGAACACGGACTCGAGATCGTCCGCCAGACCATGAAGCGACGCCCGCGGTCGTTTAACCATTGGATGCTGCGCGCCGGCCTCGAACCTCGCCACAAACGCTACCAGGAAACACGGAAACTCCTCGAAGCATCCATCCCCGGCGACCGCGCCGGCTTCTCCGCTCAACCCCAGGACGACGATATCCTCATCGTGCACAATGAGGGGATGTTCCTGCTGGCGCGGTAGGTGGCAGGCGGTAGGTGGTAGGTGGTAGGTAGGATAAAGGAGGTGGGACGTGGCGATTGAGAGGTTTGAGCAACTAGAGGTTTGGCAAGCGGCGCATCGCCTTGTGCTGGAGGTCTACCGCATCACAAGGAACATGCCGTCCGACCAGAGGTTTGGCCTCGTTTTGCAAATGCAGAGAGCAGCGGTTTCCATCCCCGCAAATATCGCGGAGGGATTCAAACGACGCACTCGCCCCGACAAGATTCACTTCTACAACATCGCACAGGGATCTCTGGAGGAACTGCGCTACTACTTCATTCTCTGTCGCGATTTAGGCTACAGGCTGGAATACGATTCGATGGCCCGGCAGGCTGAACAAGTCGGCCGCATGCTAACCGGGCTCATCAAGTCCTTAAGAGGTTAACGTAGCCGACTGCGGTTCCCCACCTACCACCTACTACCTACGACCTACTTGCCGCAAACGGCCACTCCCCCCGCAGCCGGGCGCGGACGAGAAAGGCAACGGTGCCCAGCAGGAATACCGCCGCAGCGACGATCAAGGACCAGGGTGTTGCTGTGCCCAAGACGAAGACCGCCGCGGCAAACGCTAGCGATCGGCGCGCAGCCCAGATGATGGGCATTGGGACGCCAAGGCTTCATCGCAAGCTGAAACGGTATTCGGGCAGCCATCCGCGGTCGCGTCCGGATGCGAGCAGCATCGCGCCGTTGCCAGATTTGTCGCTTTACCTCTTCCACTGCCTCTATTTCATTTTGGAAGGCAACTTGATTGTCTTGCCGGCGACCATGAATACCCCTCTCCCCAAGTGATGAATCGTCCGCGGGCGTTTCCTTGATGGGTCGATCCAGGCTCGGAGGACCTCAAGAACAAAAAGACAGTATTTGGTCACCATTCTCGTATCGACCACTCTGCATTCCAGGTTGGCGTAGCACTCGTGAATGAGCGGCACCTTAACCTGGGAGGCAGCGGCCGGCGTGAGCTGAAAGCTCTTGAACTTGTCAACGTCCCGGCCTGAAGTATTCCCGCAGCCCACCACCTTTACCGCCAGCTCTACCGTGGGGATGTTGATCACACATTCTTTGGTCGCTTTCAAAACGTTGAAGGTGAAGTTGCGGTTGCTGACCACGCAGCCTACGATAGGCGGCTCAAAATCGATCATCGTGTGCCACGACTGGGTCATGATGTTGGCGCGCCCCTTACGAGCGGTCGTGAGCAGCACGACCGGCCCCGGCTCGAGCAACCGATAGACCTCAGATAAGGGAAAGGATCTTTTGACCACGTTGGTACTCCGGATTTGAAGTTCCCCTTTGTCTCCTCGAACGAGTGATAATTCCAACCCCGCCCACGCGGACCAAAAGCCTTCGGCAAGCGGTCGGAATATTGACCTCCCCAGCGATTAGGACATCCCGTTGTTTCCGCTGGGCCTGAGAATGACCATTTGCGGAATCAGTAAGATAACAGACGTGTCATCGCACCACAAATCCCAGCCCAAGCATTACGCCGCTAGACGACGGACACGGGCAGAGTCTAGTCACTTGCTGCCGAGGCTTTCATCCGTTGCCCTGCTCCCTGGACTGCCGCAGACAGCCGCCGCACACCCTCAGTAATGGCTTCCCGGCTCGTCGCGCCCTCACTTGCCCGTGTAACGCCCTATTTGTCGAAGTGCCCTAGCCCGCGGGACCGCGGCGGAAGAATGTCTGTTCAACCATTGCCGGTAAAAATAATGCAGTGTCCACTGACCGCATCCGGTGTCCATTCCTGGCGATCAATCCCTTTCTCACCCGGAACCGCGATGGCGCTAACTAAACGCGGCTCTTTTCCAGTGGCCCATGAGCTCACCAGGAGAAGAACCGCGGACCTGGCAGAATGCAGCTCCGCGCTAGGCTTGCTTACTGCCTTCCGCCTTCTGCCTTCTGCCTGCTATCTACAAATGGCCACTCCCGCCGCAGCCCCGCGCGGACGAGAAAGGCAACGGTGCCCACCAGAAACACGGCAACCGCAAGAATCAAGGACCGGGGCGTTGCCGTGGCCAGGACATAGAGCCAACCGAAAATGATGGCCAGTCCCGGCAGCGGATACAGCCACATGCGGAACGGGCGCGGAAGATCAGGCCGGCGAAAGCGCAGCACAAAGAACCCGATGGCTTGCGGGAGGTATTGGTTCATCACCCGAATGGCCACCAGGCCCCCGATAACCTCGGGCAGATTCAGGAGGCTGAAGGCCGAGGCAATCAGCCCCAGCGTAACCAGTGAGACGTGCGGGAAATCCCCTTTGGGGTGCAGGCGCGCAAAGACCCGGAAGAAGTTGCCATCCGCGGCCGCCGCGTAAGGGATGCGCGTGTAGCCGAGCAGCACGGAGAAGACGGAGGAGAAAGCGATCCAGAGCATGAGCACCGTCATCACGTTCCCCGCTCCGACGCCGTAGAGCCTTTCCATGTAAGTCGAGGCGATGAATTTGCTTTGCTGGGCTTCGCGCCACGGGACCACGCTCAGCATGGAAGCATTCATCAGGATATAAAGCGCCGCTACTGCCACGATGGAAAACAAGATGGCGCGCGGAATCACCCGTCCGGGATCACGAATCTCCTCGCCCAGATAGCAGACGTTGTAGTAGCCGAAGTAGTCATAAAGCGCGAACAGCGTGGCGTGGCCGAGACCCGCCCAGAAGAGCCAGTTCAGGCGGAAGGCCCCCGGAGGGAAATCGAAAATGCGCTGGGCGCTCAGTTGCGGCAGCCCGGAACCAACAATCCAAAAGCAACCGATCAAGACACCAACTAGAAGGACTACAGAAAGGTTCCCCAGGGCGCGAATCCGCCGGTAAAGCAGCAGGATCATGACCAGGGGGATGAGCGAAGCGAAAATCCGTAGGCCCCAGGGTGAAAGTCCCGGCACCAGGTAGTGGAAGTAGTTGGCAAAGCCGATCGAGCCGCTGGCCACCGAGAGCGGCGCGGAAAACATGATCTGCCAGACCACCAGGAAGGAGAACCAGCGGCCTGCCGTGGCTGGTCCGAAGGCTTCGCGGAGATAGTTGTAGCTGCCTCCGGCCTTGGGCATGGCCGCGCCCAGTTCGGCCCAGACCAAGCCGTCACAGAAGGCCAGGCCGGCGCCCACCAGCCAGCCCAGCATCGCCTGCGGCCCGCCCATCGTAGCCAGGAACAGCGGGATGGTGATGAATGGCCCGATGCCGATCATGTCGGTAATGGCCAGGGCCGTCGCCTGCACCAGGCCGAGTTCGCGCCGTAAACCGGGATTGCTAGTCGCTGCCAAGGCGTGCTTCGGAGTTGTCAGTGGTCCGTTGTCCGTTGTTGGACATGGGCCATGGAGTTGCCTTGCCTTTTGACTTTCAACTTTCGCCCTTCCCTTTCCTGCAGGCCGGGCTTATTCCACGCAGACGAGATGAAGTCACGTACCCTTCGGTGAGATGTGCGCGGGAGCATGCACAACCACGACCTCTCAATTCCCCGAGGCGGCATAGAGCAAAAGGTTCAGCTCAAAGGTGCGAGGGCCCTGATCCGTGGCTTGAATGATAAGTGCCGCCGCGCCCGGCGTGGAGCGAACGAGTTCCAGTGCGCGCTCCGGCCCCAAAACGCTGACGGCTGTGGCCATGCCATCGGAGGTCGTAGCGTCCGGGGCGACTATCGTGACGCTGGCGTGGCCGACCACGCCCACGCCGGTCCTGGGGTCCACGATGTGTGAGTAGCGTTTTCCGGCGAGCTCGACGTACTGCTCGGCCTCGCCCGAGGTAGAGACCGCCGCGTCATGCAACAGCAGAAAGCGCGTCGGCGGCTTGTCGGGCGACTCGAGCGGGGCGATGCCGATGCGCCAGCCTTCCCGCCCCGGCGGCGGAGCACTCACCGCGATGTCGCCCCCTGCGGCGACAAGCGCGCTCGTGATCCCGCGTTTTTTCAGAACCATCAGTGCCCGGTCAGCGGCGTAACCCTTGGCGATGCCGCCCAAGTCGAGCAACATTCCCCTCTGCAGAAGTTGCGCGGTGCGGGCGCGCGGGTCGAGGCGCAACTTTTCGTGGCCCACAAGCTCGCGGGCGCGGGCCAGCTCCTCTGGAGCCGGCATTTCATGCTGGCGCCGCGCCCGTCGCCAAAGCCGGACGACAGGTCCGACCGTGACGTCAAAGGCGCCGTTGGTACGTTCGGCCAGTTCCTGCGATTTGGCAAGAACCTGAAAGAGATCCTCACTGACAGGGAGGGGCGGCCCGCCAGCCCGCCGGCACAGGGACATTAATTCGCTGCTGGGACGATAGTCAGTCATGGTATCATCCAGCCGCGCGATTCGCTCAAAGGCCGCGTCCGAGGCTCGGGAAGCGGTGGCCGCGTCCGGTGCATAGACGACCATCCGGAAGCGCGTCCCCATGTGCGGCTGCACAAACTCGAAACGAGTCAGCGCAGGTTCACCGGCGGACACCTGGAGGGCCGCTGCCCATAGCAAGTACGCCGGAGCCCAGGACCACAACGGAGTCATCGTCAACCTCGCCATGCAACACCGGATGCAATGCCGCATCCTATCAAAATCGGCCCGCGAGCACATCGGCCCCTGAGGGAGTGTGTCGTTGAAGCGATTGTTTGTTCCCTGGATTGCTTTTCTGCCCTGCTTCCTGCTGCTACTTTGGAACTCATCCGGGCATCCATCGCGGTCTGATCAGGTAACCCCAACTCCGGTGGAGATGAAACCCTACACCGAAGTTCTCCCGGGCACGGCGGTGAAGTTTGACCTGGTGCCCATTCCGGCTGGTACCTTCACCATGGGCAGCCCAGCCAGCGAGCGCGGCCGGCTACCTGACGAGGGACCCCGACACCAAGTGAAGGTCCGCGCCTTCTGGATGGGCAAAACGGAGATGACCTGGGAGGCATTCGACATCTATGCCTTCAGCAAGAACGCCCTCAAGAAGGGCGCGAATCCTCCCTCTCCACCAGACGACGGGAAAGCCCCGGACGCCATTACGCGCCCCACGCCTCCTTATGCCGACCCGACGTTTGGCTACGGGCGGAAAGGGCATCCGATCATCAGCATCTCGCACCACGCGGCGATGGAATTCTGCCGCTGGCTGTCGGCCAGAACCGGCAAGACCTACCGCCTGCCTACCGAAGCCGAATGGGAGTACGCCTGCCGGGCCGGCACCAAGACCGCTTATAGTTTCGGTCCGACACCAGGCCAACTGAGCCAGTACGCCTGGTTCCGGCTCAACTCCCAGGACATGCCGCACGCGGCCGCTTTGAAGAAGCCCAACCCTTGGGGCCTATACGACATGCATGGCAACGTGGCGGAGTGGTGCCTGGATCTCTACGACAAAGACTATTACAAGACGTTCGACCCGCTCGTGCCTGTAGAGACGCCGGTGTTGATCCCCGAGACCCAGCAGTATCCGCACGTGGTGCGGGGCGGCTCCTGGGACGACGATCCTCCTGTCCTTCGCTGCGCCGCACGGCGCGCGTCGAAGGAGGCCTGGAATCATCAGGACCCCCAGCGGCCTCGCAGCATCTGGTGGCTCACCGACGCAACTTTCGTGGGATTCCGGGTGGTGCGAGCGCTCGAGGAGGAGGAGAATCTCCGGGACCTGAAGTCCAAGGTCACCCCAGGGGGAAAATAGCAGGGAACGGTGACTTATTGTGGAAGCACGTTCGATCTTCATGGACCACTGTCAAGGCAGCAAACCAATATCGGCATCACTGGAGGATAAGAACATGGATAAGCCAAACGAAAGGGAGAAGCCCCGCCCGACGCGGCGGGAGTTTCTTAAGACATCAGCCGTCGCCGCGGTGGGAGGAGCCGTCGCCGCGGGTTGGGGCGCGATTCCGGCCGTGCACGCTGCCGGGAGCGACGTCATTAAAGTCGGTCTGATCGGCTGCGGTGGACGCGGCACGGGCGCGGCCGAAGACGCCGTCACCGCCGCCCCCAACGTGAAGCTGGTGGCCATGGGCGACGTCTTCAAAGACAGAATCGAGACGAGCCTCGCCGCCCTGAAGAAGGCCGTTGCCGACAGAGTCGACGTACCAGAAGAGCGCCAGTTCCTAGGACTCGATGCCTACGAGAAAGTGCTCGCGAGCGAGGTGAACTACATCATCCTGGCGACCCCACCGGGATTCCGGCCGCAGCACCTGAAGGCCGCGGTGGCTGCCGGCAAGCACATCTTCTCGGAGAAGCCGCTGGCTGTCGACGGGCCCGGCGTTCGGGCCTGCTTCGAAGTCTACGAAGAAGCCAAGAAGAAGGGCCTCGCCATCGGGGTCGGCACGCAGCGCCACCACCAGGCTGGCTACCTTGCCACCATCAAGCAAATCCACGCCGGCGCCATCGGTGAGATCGTCGCGGCGCGCGCCTATTGGAACCAAGGACCAATCTGGGTTTACCCGCGCAAAGAGGGCTGGACCGATCTGGAATGGCAGTTGCATAACTGGTACTACTTCACCTGGCTTTCGGGCGACCACATCGTCGAACAGCACATTCACAACCTCGACGTCGTGAACTGGGCGATGAAGTCCCACCCCGTGCGCGCTGTGGGTCTCGGCGGCCGGCAGGTACGCACCGGAGCGGAGTACGGCCACATCTACGACCACTTCGCCGTAGATTACGAATACGAGAATGGCACGCACATGATGAGCATGTGCCGACAGATGCCTGACTGCCAGAACGACGTCTCCGAAGCGCTCCACGGGACGAAGGGCTTCTGCCAGGTCAACCGGTACAACATCATTGGTGCAAAACCGTGGAAGTACAGTGCCCGCCCCAAAGAGGGTGTGCCGTACGCCAACGAGGACGAAAAGGAAGACCAGCCGTACGTCCAGGAGCACACCGACTTGATCGCCAGTATCCGAGCCGGCAAGCCGGCCAACGAACTCAAGGAATGTGTGGAGAGCACGCTGACGGCGATCATGGGGCGCATGGCGACGTACACCGGCAAGGCGGTCACCTGGGAACAGGCGCTGAACTCCGAAGAAAGCCTGGTGCCCGCTAGCCTCGATTGGAACATGACGCTGCCGGTACCGCCGGTGGCGATGCCGGGGCGGACCGAGCTGCGCTGATCCTCCGCGGCCGGCAACTTCGGCCCGCGGCGGATTATGCCCTGCTGATTCATGCTCCCGGTGGGACCCGCCGTGAATAACGCGCTGCGCTCCGCCGGGGCGGAATCTCTGAATTGACCTGGAGGTCATTATCATGAATGGACCAAAGCGAGAGGCACAACTCACTTCTTCGCGCCGGCAGTTCCTGAAGGGTTCCGCCGCCGTAGTGGGAGGTACCGTCGCGTCCCACTTGGGGTTCGTTCCCGCCGTCTATCCCGCCGGCAGCGAGTTGATTCGGGTCGGCCTGATCGGCTGCGGCGGACGCGGTACGGGCGCCGCCGAGGATGTCGTCGCGGCGGCGCCGAACGTCAAGCTGGTCGCCATGGGTGATGCGTTCAAAGACCGGCTCGACCAGAGCCTGCAACAGCTCAAGAAAGACGTGGGCGACAAGATCGATGTGCCGGACGACCGCTGCTTCGTCGGTTTCGACGCTTACGAGAAGGTGCTGGGGAGCGGCATCGATTACGTGATCCTGGCGACACCACCGGCTTTCCGGCCTATGCACCTGAAAGCCGCGGTGGACGCGGGCAAGCACATCTTCACCGAGAAACCTGTGGCCGTCGATGGGCCGGGCGTGCGGACATGCCTGGAAGGGTACGAACAAGCCAAGGCCAAAGGTCTCGGCATTGCCGCTGGCACGTTGTACCGTCACAGCACGGCGCACCGGGAAACCATTGCGCGGCTTCATGGCGGCGCCATCGGTGATATCGTCGCGGGGCGTGTCTACTACAACACGGGCGCACTGTGGGTTCACCCGCGCCAACCGGGTTGGACGGAGATGGAGTACCAAATGCGCAACTGGTACTACTTCACTTGGCTCAGCGGCGACCACATCGTGGAACAGCACGTTCATAATCTGGACAAGGCGAACTGGGTTCTGAAAGGCCCTCCGCTTCGCTGCGTGGGTGTGGGAGGCCGGCAGGTCCGCACCGGGCCCGAGTACGGCCATATTTACGACCACTTCTGCATCGACTATGAATACGAGGACGGCGTGCACCTCATGAGCATGTGCCGTCAGATGGAAAACTGCGACAATAACGTTTCCGAAGCGTTCGTCGGAACGAGGGGCTCCTGCCAGATCGTCCCCTCACAAAAAAGGTTCGTCATCACCGGCCAAAATCCCTGGAGCTTCGCTCGCGAGGACAACCTGCCCTACATTCAGGAGCACACCGACCTGATCGAGAGCATCCGGGCCGGAAAGCCAATCAACGAACTGAAGAACGTCGCCGAGAGCACCCTAACCGCGATTATGGGGCGCCTGGCGGCTTACACCGGTAAGGCGGTCACCTGGGAGCAGGCGCTGAATTCCGAGGAGAATCTGATGCCCGCCACGCTGGATTGGAACGCTCCGCTGCCCGTGCCGCCCGTGGCCATGCCCGGCCGGACCGAGCTGCGCTAGCGCAGATACGGCGCGGCCGGCACCTGCTTCTTGCGCAAGCGGCGCAGGAGGCGGGACTTCGATTTCGGGTCGAGGCGGGCGGGCCGCGTCGTCTGGCTGAGGAGATAGACGGTCAGGGTAGCTTTGCGCAGATTCTCGAAGCAGGCGGGGCAGCCGCGCTGGAGATGTTCCGTGACCCCCGCCGCATCCTCCGCGGCGAGCGTCCCCAGCAAGTAGAGTTCGTGTAGATCTTCTAGATATTGACAGCCCATGTTCCCAAAACGGCGCGCTGGCGGTGCCTGAGGAAGCGCATCCCGGCACGCAACACCGCCCGGACGCGACCCAGGGGTTCACCCAGCTTCGCCGCGATTTCCGCCTCTGGGTGGCCTTCAAAGACGGCGAGTTCCAACGCGTGGCGCTGGGGCTTCGGCAGTTGATTCACAACCTTCCTCAGCAAGTCGCGGCGCTCTTCGAGCCGCGCAATCTCCTCCGACCGCGGCAACCAGGCAAAGGACTTCTGAAGCGGGTCGGGCTGGGAGCGCGCCAGCGGCGGTAGTTTCTGTTCGCCGCGACGCCGCTGGACGGCGGCATGGCGGGCCATGACCACCAGCCACGCGGCCACGCTGGCATCCTGGCAAGGATGATGTCGCGCCTCGCGCCACAAGCGCACGAAGACATCCTCAACGACCTGGAGGGCGGCACTATGTTCCGGCAGAATGCGCAAGACCATTCCGAGAAGTGCTGGCGCGCAACGGTCGTAGAGTTCGCCGAGCGCGGCCTCGTCGTGTTCCGCAATCCGGGCCCACAGTGTCCTCGTCGTCGCTTTCTCAGCCATTGTCACCAAGAGGGCTTTCGCCGTCGGGCAGCCAATCTTCGCCCCGGCGGCGGCTGCTAGGGTGCTGATCTTCGAAGCATCTTCCGCACGTCGAAATTCACCTGAGCAAAGGCGCCGGAGATCAGCCAAGATTCCGTAACCGAGACTGATCTTCGAAATCCGCGATTAATGCGAATCATAAAAAGAATCGATTGGACAGCCGGCACGGGGTGGGCCCACCATCATCAAGATCTCGCTCGAATATCGTCTCCGCGTCCTGAAGACCTTGCCCCCAAGCCTTCAGGACGCGGGCCGGGGCGGGATGGGATGTCCTCCCTTCAGCCCCTTGAGGGTGTACCTTCGAGGGGCTGTTAATCTTGTGGCTGTTCTCAACCGGCGCGGCAAAGTGAAACCGACCCGGCAGCCGTTATACCTTGACTGTCTTCCCCGCGGCGTCCCACACGGCGATGTTTTTCTTGAAATACGAGGCGTTTGCCATGTGGCAGGCGATGGAGGTGTTATTGCCGAAGCTGGCGTCTTCGACCACCGGCCGCCGCGTGCGCACCGCGTCGAAGAAGTTGTAAAGGTGTTCGCGAGTCTCGCTGTAGTCGGCGGGCACAGTGTAGCGCACAACTTCCCCGGTCTTCGTGTCGTGCTTGTACGGATGCTCGTCGCCCCATTTGGCGAGATACGCATCGCGGAGCTTCTTCGGCCAAGTGCCGGAAAGGAAGCTGGGGCCATGGTCGAGACCGTCCTGCGGCTTGAACGTCAGTTCATTGTCAACGATTTCCAGCAGCCCGCCCTCGCCCATGAGGCGTGTCACTTCCGCGGTTTCGGTGTTGAGCGTCACGCGCACGAAGGTCTGGAACTTGGGATAGTCATAGACCGTGGCGTGGACGTCCGGCACATCACGCCCATCCTTCCAGCGATACAGCCCCCCGGAAGCGAGCGCCCGCTCCGGCGGCGCGGTCAAGCCCGCGATGAAGTGGATGCCGGTCAGCAAGTGCACAAACAAGTCTCCGGCGACGCCCGAGCCGTATGCCTGCCAACAGCGCCAGCGCTGGTAGTGCATGGGATTGAATGGCACGCGGGGCGCCGTGCCGAGCCACGTGTCCCAATCGAGCGTCTGCGGTGAGAGGTCGGGTGGAAGCGGATACTGCCAGGCACCGCCCGGTTCGTTGCGGCCCAGGGAGGCTTCGACCAGGCAGACGTTGCCCAGCAGGCCTTTGGCGAATATCTCTTTCGCCTTGGCATAGATCACCGAGCTCGGCCGCTGGCTGCCCACCTGCACGATGCGCTTGTTTGTCTTCTCGGCATCGATCATTTCGAAGCCCTCGCCGACGGTGTGCGTCATGGGCTTCTCACAGTAAACGTCCTTGCCGGCGTTGCAGCAGTCAATCACGATTTGTCGGTGCCAGTGGTCGGGCGTGGCGTTGATGATGCAGTCGATTTCCTTGTTCTCGAGCAACTCCTGGTAGCGCCGGGTGGTGGGAAGGGGCTTGCCGACAATTTCCTTCGCTAGCGCCTGGCGGCCGTCGTAAAGATCACACGCGGCCGCGCATTCCACGCCGGGAAGCGAAATCGCCGTGCGCAGCAAGCCGTTGCCCTGCATCCCGACGCCGATGATGCCAAAACGCACAGTATCACTGGGCGGCACGGGCGCAGAGGAAGCGTAGAAAGGACCGGGGTCGAGCAGGATTGTCCGGGTCGCGAGCGCCGCGCCCGCCACCCCTGCCGTCCGCCACATGAAGTCACGACGAGATATTCCCTTCTTGTCCATAAATGCAACCTCCCGAGATGGTGGAGTGGGGCAAAACACTGACGGCGGCTATACTATTCCTCACGGGAAGGGAGAGCAAGGGAGAAGTGGGCATAGGGGCATAGCATGCTATGCCCCTACAGGAGAGAACCCGCTAG
>Ga0315282_10009562_pt1 | contig 15394 bp, 11 predicted proteins | sample YL17G07_20_MG_FD_203693 | JGI IMG/M metagenome (GOLD analysis project Ga0315282, IMG submission 203693) | Sediment microbial communities from Yellowstone Lake, YNP, Wyoming, USA - YL17G07_20 | ecosystem: Environmental > Aquatic > Freshwater > Lake > Sediment | place: USA: Wyoming | collected... | reverse complement strand
GACGACCCGAAGAAAATCCTCAAGCCCGTGGACAAGTTCCATGAGATCGTGGTCGAAGAGTTTAAGAAAATGAAGCCGGCCCGGTTTAGGGACAAGCTCATCATCACCAAGTCCTACAACATGGGCGGGACGGAACTCAACTACGAGCAGACTTGGGACGACGGAGAATTCGGGATTCCGATCTTCACCATCGAGGACGCCTTCGCCAACACAAATCCCATGGCCTCGGCCCAGGAGGAGATGGGCGTCTACCCGGCGACGATCTACAGCGGCAACATGTTCCTGGGGCCAGGACTTGGGACTTTTGACGATAATGCCGACTTGAACGAAGACTACACCCGGCTCGGCGTCAAGTCTCTGGTCAGGTCCGTAGAGATCGTCTGCAAATACGCCGGTCTGACCGACTAGCATCGCTTTTTGAACGGTCGTTTCCGGGCTTGCGCGCGATAGCGAAATCTTATATAAAGGCGCCATGGCTCAAGAAAATCAGGAAGTCACCTTAGTCCGGAAACTCGGACTCTTTGATTCGACGATGATCGTCATCGGTGTCGTCATCGGCTCCGGGATTTTCCTCACGACGGGCATCATGGCCAAATCCATTCCCAGCGGTTTTCTCATTCTGCTGGCCTGGTTTGTGGGCGGGCTGATCGCCTTGGCCGGGGCTCTCGCTTATGCGGAGCTCGGGGCCGCCATGCCCGAGGCCGGAGGACAATATATTTATCTCCGCGAGGCCTATGGTCCCCTGAGCGGTTTCCTCTTTGGCTGGATGATGTTCCTCGTCTACCAGACGGGCTCGATCGCCGCCCTGGCAGTCGCCTTCGCAGAATATTTCGGCTACTTTTTTCCGGGTCTGGGCACGGCCAAGATCTTGTTTTCGACCACCCTGTCCCTCTTTCACCATCCCTTTCATTATTCCATATCCGCGGGCCAGCTCGTAGCCGTGGTCATCATCGTCCTCCTGTCCCTCTTAAATTTCATCGGCCTTGTCCTGGGCGCCATCATCCAAAACGTCTCAACGATCCTCAAGATCCTCACGCTCATCGGCATCGTCGTCCTGGGATTCTTGCTCGGCAAGGGCGGACACATCGATTATTCACTCGCCTCGACCGGATTCGACTTTTCCAAGCTCCTCATGGGCTTCGGAGTCGCGATGATCGCCGTCATCTGGACTTATGACGGCTGGAACAACATTAATTTTGCCGCCGGTGAGATCAAAAAACCCCAGCGAAACCTGCCCCTGTGCTTGATCTTCGGAACGCTCGCGGTCACGGTCCTCTATATCGCTGTCAATTATATCTATCTCTATGCCCTTCCCATCAAGGAGCTCGAGGGAGTGGTCCGGGTCGCCGAGAAATCGGCTACTGTTCTCTTCGGCGGAGTGGCGGCTTCGGTCATCTCAGCGGCCGTCGTCGTCTCGACATTCGGAGCCCTCAACGGCGTAATTTTAACGGGACCGAGGGTTTACTATGCCATGGCCAGGGACAGACTCTTCTTCAAAAAAGTCGCCAGTGTCCATCCCCGCTACAGGACCCCGGGTTTTTCGATTTTCATCCAGGCCATCTGGGCCTGCCTCCTGACGCTGAGCGGCACCTATGAACAGCTTTTTACTTATGTGACTTTCGCGGCCATCGTTTTCTACATTGTGGCCGTGGCTGCTGTATTCACCCTAAGGAAGAAATTCCCGGACCTCCCCCGCCCTTACAAGACTTGGGGCTACCCAGTCTTGCCGGGGATTTTCATCGCTGTCCTCGTTGTCCTGCTCATCAACACCCTGGTCAATAAGCCGGCCGAGTCTCTTGCCGGATTGGGGATCGTCGCCCTCGGCCTGCCCAGTTACTTCTACTGGAAGGGCAAGGAAAAAAGAGCCGCCGAACGAAAAGCCGTTTGATTCTAGCGCCTCGCGCCACTTCCGCTCCGGCTGCCAAGGTCATCGGGAGGTTTTATTTCTTCGCAGAATACGTCTCCCAAACAACCTTGCTGATCTGGATGTCCTGAACAGCCACTCCCGTCAAATCCACGACCGTGATCTCCTCCTCGGATTGCCGCTGGTATTTCTTCTCGGAGATTGCCGTGCCGAGCTCGACAAGATTCTCTTTCTTGATCGCCCCAGCTTCGAGCGCTTTGAAAACCTCGCCGCGCAGCAGCGATTGAGGAATGCTGTCGACGATCACTCGGTCCGCTTTCTTCAGAATGCCTGAATCCAGCTCCTGCTTCTCGGCTGTGTCCGACCCCATGGCGGTGATGTGAGTGCCTTTGCGGATTTGGTCAGCCCGGAGGAGAGGTTTGTACGAGGGCGTGGCGGTAACGATCACATTGCAGGTCGAGGCGATGTCTTCGGGCTCGAAGGTCGTCTGGATCTTGAACCCTTTTGGCTCCATGTCGGCCTTGTACATGTCCAGCTCTTCCTGGTTGATCCCCCAGACGATGACGTCCTTGAACTCTCTTACGAGCCTCAGATACTCGAGCTGCATCCTGCCCTGGACACCGGCGCCGAAAATCCCCACCCGGCGTACCTTCCGGGGAGCAAAGGACTTGCCGACGACGGCCCCTGCCGCCGCTGTCCGGACCTGGGTCAGGTGTCCGTCGTCGAGCAGGACCGCGATGAGCTCGCCTGTTTTCTGGCTGAAAAGGAGCATCAGCCCTGAGCTCGTCGGAAGGCCGAGCTTGGGGTTGTCGTAGAAGCCCGAGGCGATCTTGATGACGTAATAGTCATCCTTCTTGATATACCCGTACTTGATGTGCGTATCGCCGCGCGGTTCCTCAAAAACGAGCTCTCCCACCGGCGGGACCACGGTCTTTCCCTGGGAATAGACCACGAATCCCTCTTCGATCCTTTGGATGATTCCGCGCACGGGATCGACCTTCTTGAGGACCTCTTTGATTTGATCGAGGTTGAGTATGGCTGGCATCATGCCTCCTTATCTAGCGGATTGATTTTATGTCCTGCGGATCCCCAAGACAACGCTAAATGCAAACGGGCCGTGTATGCCCTGGGCCTAGCGCAGGATCTCATTGACAGTTCCCTTGATGAGATCCAACCCCGTCAAGAGGCAGCTTTTCTCCGCCCCGTATCCGATGCGAATAAAGGAATCCATCCCGAAGCAATCCCCCGGGACGATCAGGACGCTCTTCTCCCGGACCAGCCGGAGGGCGAATTCCGTGGAATTGATGGGCATATCATAATGGAGGTAGGCCATGGCCCCGGCCTTTGGCCGGACTAACTTGAAGACGCGGCTGTTCTGGGCGATCCAGGCGTTGAGAAGTTTCAGGTTTTCTCGCAGAACCCCTTTGTTTCGATCCAAGAGCCAGTCTCTGCGCTGCGGCTCCAGAGCTCTCCGGGCAAGAAAATCGCTGATCGTTCCCACAGTGATGGTCGAATAGTCATGGTAAGCCCACGCCGAGGCAATAAAGTTCTTCGGGCCGGCGATCCAGCCAATCCGGATCCCGGGGATCCCGTAGGCTTTGGAAAGTCCGGCGACGGCCAGGACTTTATCATAACGTCCCCAGAATGAGGGGGTTCGGGGGCCCTCGAGCTCGGCCCCTTGGTAGATCTCGTCGGCCAGGATCCAGGCGCCGACTTTTGAAGCGAGACCGACAATCTGGTCCATCATCGGAAGGCTCAGAACGGAGCCGGTGGGATTATTTGGGTTGCAGACGGCGATCATTTTCGTTCGAGGAGTGACCAGACGCTTCAGCTCATCGATGTCCGGGGCCCAGTCCAGATCCTCCCGGAGAGAAAACGTCTTCAGCGCCGCGCCGAACGCTTCGGCGATTCCGTGGATCTGCATATAGTTGGGCAGCATGTAAACGAGCTCGTCGCCCGGTTCAATCAAACTCCAGATGGAGATGAAATTGGCCTCAGCGGTGCCGTTGGTCACAAGAATGCTATCGCAATCCGCACCACGATAAAGGAGGCTGATCTTGTCTCTGAGCTCTTCGGTTCCATTGGTTTGCGAGTAACCCAGGGGCAGATCCGGAAGAGTATCGAGCTCTGCCTGGCTGAGCAGGTCTTTGACAGAAACCGGATGGACGCCGCTCTCCGATAGGTTGTAGCGGACCTTGTGCTCCCACTCGGATTGGATTCTTTCGAGCTTGAATGTATTGATTCTCATGACATCCTCGCTGTTACTTTCTCTTCGATGATCCCGGGCCTCCACCTTCGGAGTTCTTTTGTCCCTGTTTCAGCAATCCCATTCTTTTTATGTTCTATAAAATGGAACACATTGAAACAAAATGTCAACGCTTATTTTATGGGACGGCCTTCAAACGAGGAACTTCGAGGAGGACTCGGCGCTCTCGGTCAGGCGGTCCCAGGCGACTTGCTCTGAGGGCCGCCCGCATCAATCGTGCTCACGGAAAATCCCATATTCTTTAGTATATCTATAGACCTACTAAGGTTTTCCTTTTTCACCAGGATGTGGTCGGTTGAATAGGCGGAAATCGCAAACAGGCTGATCCCCGCCTCGGCTAAAGCCCCCGAAACCCTGGCCATAAAACCCACCAGACCAAAAGGCAGGACCATGTCAAAGGTGATGATCTTCCAGCCGGGCTCAACTTCGAGGACGTCCTCGGCGTGGTACTGCGTTTCGTCGATGATGACCGTGATCTCGGTTTTGTCGCAGATATTGGCGAAGGCGCGGGGGTGAGTTCTTTTTGCCTTCATAACCGCGAACGTTTCCTTCCAGATAAAGGCCTTGCCGTCCTTGAAATAATCTTCGATGCTCATAGTTGCCTCTCTTTATCTCTCTTCATTCATTCTATGGAAGCGGCGGGGTTTTCTCAAGATGCTGCGGCCTTGCTTATTTCAGCTTGAGGCGATTAATCAAGAAGGGCCGCAGCGATTAAGAACATGCACTGCGTTGTCCCCCCTTGCGTTCGCCTTCTCTCTTCGACGCTCGAAACACGAGGGCCCGCTTGGTCATCACCCTTAAGATCCTCGCAAAATGGAAGAGGTTCTTTTCATTAGATATTTTTGACTTGTTGAACGGCTCATTGCTCACAGCTCAGTGCTCACTTCGTTTATTGGGCACAAGGCACGGGGGACGTGGGAACGGAGAGTTTGACTGAGCAAGAAGCTTGTGCATATAATCCCCGAATCAACGACGATGAAAAAAGAATACGATCCACTCGCTTCGGTTCAGGCGGCCGGCCCTCCGGGAACGATTTCTTTTGTCTATGGACTTCCCGACCCGACCACTTTCCCCAGCGCAGATCTGGCCAGAGCGTTCCAGATCGTCCTCAAAAAAGGCCCCAGCCTCGCACTCCAGTACGGTCCTGAGCAGGGCTATGGCCCCCTGATCGATTATCTACGGGAGAGGATTCGCCGCGTCGAAGGCCGAGCCCTCGAGAGGCGCGAAATCATGCTGACCGGAGGAGCCTCTCAAGCCCTAGATCAACTCTCGGCCCTGGTGGGCCGGCCCGGAGACACAGTCCTCGTCGAGGCCCCAACCTACCATGAGGCTCTCAGGATTTTCCGAAACCACGGTCTCTGCCCGGCACAGGTCCCGATCGACCAAGACGGCATCCTAGTTGAGGAGATCCCCCCTCTGCTTAAAAAGCTGGAGAGGGCCAGGAAGAGAATCGCCTTTATCTATCTCATCCCCAGCTTCCAAAATCCGAGCGGAGTCATTCTGTCCTCCAAGCGGCGGCCCGCGCTCCTCAAGCTTTGTCAGGCTCGCGATCTCCGGGTCATTGAAGACGATGTTTATCATGACCTCAGGTACGAAGGCGAGCGGGCCCCTTCCCTTTTCACCCTTGATCGGAAGGGACTTGTCCTGCGCCTAGGAAGCTTTTCCAAGATTATGGCGCCCGGGCTTCGCCTCGGCTGGATCACAGCTCCGCCCCGAGTGATCAGTCTTCTGGTCGGGAGCGGGTTGCGGTGCATGGGGGGCGGAGCGAACCCCTTGGTGGCCAACGCCCTGAGCTGGTATTGCCAAAAGGGACTCCTTGAACCCCATGTTGAATCTCTCATCAGTCGCTACAAGAAAAGGCGGGACCTCATGCTTCGAAGTCTCAAGGAATCGATGCCGCCGGCCGTGCGCTGGGCAGAGCCGTCCGGAGGATTTTTTGTCTGGCTCGAACTCCCGCGGCCGCTCCGCGCAGACGACCTTGTGATCAAGGCGAAACCGCACGGGATCATGTTTCTTTCCGGCGACGACTTTTTCGCCGAGGCTCCGACGGGGCAATTCCTGAGGCTGGCTTTTAGCTATGTCGAACCCGCCAAGATCGAGCGGGGAATTCAAAAATTGGGCCGGCTCATCCGACAGGAGCTGGGCCAAAAATAGCTCGAGCAAGGTTTAACGATGGCGGCCCAGTCCTGGATTGTCTATTCGCTCCTCTCAGCCCTCTTCTTGGCCGCAGTGAATATCGTTGAACTGTGCTGCCTGGTGAAATTTCCTGTTGACGAAGAGCCCTCTCGGCGCGTAGAATTGTCTCGACAAACATGCTGGGACAAACGCTGAAGTTGGGATTTTCAGAGTCACGTTCTTGGTCTCTCCAGGCTGTTTTTCCGCTCCTTTTCGTCCTGGCTCTTCTTTTTCCACCCCTGGTCTTGTTTATCCTGGTCTTCATTCTTTCCTCTTTTGTCCTCTTATTCGATGCCGCCGCTCCGGCCTCGTCAAGGGTCTTGGCATGCTTGGCCGGCCCGCCCTGCCTGAGAAGCCCTCCTTTGTTTCTCTGATTCTCCGACATTATAGAGAACCCTTATTCCATTCGACAGAGGAGGTTTCTATGCGAAGTGTCCAACGAACCGAATGCTCCCAGGCTTCAAGGTCCTTCCGGCCCAGTTCGACCTTAAAGAGATTGTTCAGAAAAGTGACTGAGAATCCGGTCGAGCCGGATATCGGCCGACTCATGAAGATGGTCGCAGAAATCAAAGCCCACAATCTGGAAGGTCATTCAGACGGCGAGCTCTTGACGATGTCCGAACGTCTCATTGAAAGAAGGGGCAACGGCGCTCCTGCGGAAGATCTCCTGGTCGAAGCCTTCGCCCTGGTTCGCGCGGCATCGCGACGTACGATCGGCCTCCGGCCTTTTGATTGCCAGATGATCGCCGGCCTGGCCATGGCCGAAGGAAAGATCGTCGAGCTTCCGACCGGCGAAGGGAAAACGCTGGCCGCTGTTTTTCCGGCCTATCTCCACGCCCTGTCCGGTAAAGGGCTCCATATCCTGACTTTCAATGATTATCTGGCCCGCCGGGACGCACGTTGGATGGGGCCGGTCTATGAATTCCTGGGTCTCCGGGTTGGCTGTGTCCAGGAAGGAAAAAGCCTGGCTGAAAAACGGGCCGCCTATGCCTGCGGTGTGACCTATGCGACGGCAAAAGAAGCTGGTTTCGACTTCCTCCGAGATCAGATCATTTACCGACTGGAGGACAAGGTCCATCGGCGGTTTCACCTGGCGCTGGTGGACGAAGCTGACTCTATCCTAATCGACGAGGCCCGCATCCCGCTCGTCATCTCGGGGATCGGGGAAAAGGTGGTTTGGGATGCCGGCCGCCTGACCGCGCTCGTCAAAACTCTGGCCCCCGGGAAAGATTATGAGACCGACGCGGAACACAGGAATGTGTTCTTGACCGACGCGGGCCTTGAGGCCGCGGAAGGCAGGCTTGGCTCGGGCAGCCTTCACGAGCCCCAAAACCTGCGCCTGCTCGAAGCGCTTTATTGTGCGCTTCACGCCGAAGTCCTGCTCAGGAGGGATGTGGATTATATCGTCCGCGCCGGAAAGATCGAGATCGTCGACGAATTCACCGGCCGGGTTGTCGATAACCGTCACTGGCCGGACGGGCTCCAGGCGGCGGTCGAGGCCAAAGAGGGGCTGACACGCAGGTCCGAAGGAAAGGTCCTGGGGTCGATCACGCTCCAGGATTTCTTCGGGCTCTATCCCAGGCTCTGCGGCATGACGGCCACGGCCCGGACGGCCGCCGAGGAACTCAAAGAATTCTACGGTCTGGGCGTAGTTGTGGTCCCGCCCAACAAGCCGAGCCGGCGGGTCGATCATCCGGACGTTATTTTCACCCACAAGGAGGCCAAGCGGCTGGCCCTGGTAGGCGAAATCAGCAAGGAGATCTCCTCGGGCCGGCCGGTTTTGGTCGGCACCGCGAATGTGAAGGAATCAGAAGAGCTGGCCGAAGACTTGCGCCAATCCGGAATTTCTTGTCACGTCCTCAACGCCAAGAATGACGAGCTCGAAGCAAAAATCATTGCCCAGGCGGGAATGCCGGGAGCCGTCACCATTTCCACCAACATGGCCGGCCGGGGGACTGACATCAGATTGGGAGGAGAGCTGGAGCAGGAACGCGAATCGGTGGTTGCGCTCGGAGGTCTCTACGTCGTCGGAACCAACCGGCATGAAAGCCTCAGGATCGACTGTCAACTCAGGGGCCGGGCGGGCCGTCAGGGCGATCCCGGGGAAACGAGGTATTTTATCAGCTTGAAAGATGACCTGTTCGAAAAGTACGGCCTGACCGAGATGTTTTATAAACACCACCGGCTCACTGCCCAACAGGAAGCTCTCCCGCCGGGGCCGATCCAAAAGGAGATCGGGCACGCCCAGCGGATCATCGAAGGCCAAAACTTCGACATCAGGAGGTCTCTCCGGGAATTTTCGTCTCTCGTCGAAATCCAGAGGAAGATCATCCAAGAGTGGAGAGAGCACGTTCTCGACCCCGCTTCGCCGCCGGAGATTGTCTCTCACAAAGCGCCGGACCTTTACGCCCGGGGAGTATCGCGTTTCGGCCGGGAGAAGATGGAAAAATTGGAGAGGCGCCTGACCCTCTTTCATCTCGACCGCTGCTGGTCGGAACACCTGGGCTGGGTCACAGACACGCGTGAAAGCATCCATCTTGTGAGCCTTGGCGGCAAGACGCCACTCCAAGAGTTCCAGAAGTCGGCGACGGCCGTCTTCCTCGATCTTCGGCCGAAAGTTGAATCTGAAGTCGTCGGTGCGATCGAATCCCTGGTCATGAGGGAGGGCGCCGTTGACCTCGACGCGGATGACTTCAAAGGTCCATCTTCGACCTGGACCTATCTCGTCAAGGAGGACCAATTCGGCTTGGGTATCGAGCTCTTGAAGGGAAGAAATATAGGCTTTGCAGCCGGCGCAGTCCTCTATGCCGGACCCCTCTTCATCCTCAACCTGATCGCGAACCGATTTTTTAAGAAGAAGAGGTGAGTCCGCGGGTCCCCTGCACTCTTAACTGATCAACCGGCGCAGGGCGGCTACTCAACTGCACTCTATCTATTAGAATTTATGATTGATTTCGGGTTTTAGTATTATATAATTTCATGGCAAATCCGAAACCAGGAGGAGGGAAGATGAAACGACAGATTGCCTGTATCGCGATCGTTCTGATCCTGGGCGCCGGCCTTTCGGCGGCCGGGCAGACCAAGGCTCTCACTTTCGATGATTTTATCCGCCTCAAGCGGGTGAGCGACCCCCAGATTTCGCCCGACGGATCCCTGATCGCTTTTGTGATCACAGTCATGGATAAAGAGGCCAACCGTGCCAACAGCGATATCTGGCTCGTTCCGGCCAAGGGCGGCGAACCCCGCCAGCTGACTTCGAGCCCAAAAGCGGATCATCACCCACGCTGGTCTCCGGACGGGAAGAAAATCGCCTTCATCTCGGCCCGGGGCGGAACTCCCCAGGTTTATATCATCGATCTCGCCGGAGGCGAGGCTTCCCCGCTCACCAGCCTGTCCACCGGAGCCTCGGGAGTCATTTGGTCCCCGAAGGGCACCCACCTGGCCTTTACGTCTTCCGTATTTCCCGATTGTCCCGATGATGACTGCAACAAAAAAAAATCAGGAGAACAGGAGAAGAGCCCGGTCAAGGCGCGCCTCTATGACCAACTGCTCTACCGGCACTGGAATTCGTGGTGGGACGGAACTCGGAGCCACGTCTTTATCGTTCCGACGGAAGGCGGAAAACCCGTCGATTTGACCCCCGGGGATTACGACACCCCGCCGCTCGCCCTGGGAGGGGCGCAGGACTTCGCCTTTTCGCCCGACGGGAGCGAGGTCAGCTTTGTCAGAAACACTGATCCCGAGCTCAGATTGGGTCTCGGCACGAACAACGACATCTTTGTGACTCCCATCAAGGGTGGAGATATCAAACAGTTGACCACGAATCGAGCCAACGACAACCAGCCTGTCTATTCACCCGACGGCCAATTTGTCGCCTACCATGCCATGGCCCGGCCCGGATTCGAAGCGGATAAGTACAGCCTGATGCTCTTGGATCGGAAGACCGGAAAAACAAGCAATCTGACCGAAGAGCTGGATTATTCTGTCCAGGACATTTTTTGGTCTCCCGAAAGCTCAACCATTTATTTTAACGCCGAGGAAAAAGGACGGACAGCCCTCTTCAGAATCGCCCTGAAGGCGGGACGACCGGAAAAAATCATGGACGGACGCTTCGCGGAGTCTTTCGTTCTGTCCCGGGACGGGAAGACGATCGTCTTTCTCGGGCAGGCCGCAAACCATCCGGCCGACATTTATTCCCTCGATTTGACGTCGAAGAAAATCTCCCAGATCACCGACGTCAACAAGGACCTCCTCACCTCGCTCCGGATGAACCCCGCCGAAGAGTTCTGGTTCGAGGGCGCCGGGAAAGAGAAGGTGCAAGGATTTTTGGTCAAGCCGCCGTCCTTCGACCCGGCAAAAAAATATCCTCTCATCATGCTTATCCATGGTGGACCCCAAGGCGCCTGGTCCGACAACTTTCACTATCGTTGGAATGCCGAAGTGTTCGCCGCTCCCGGATACGTCGTGGCCATGATCAACTTTCACGGCAGCACGGGCTACGGGCAGGCGTTCACCGACTCGATCAGCGGCGATTGGGGCGGAAAGCCGTACCAGGACATCATGCTTGGCCTGGACTATCTTCTGTCCAATTATAGTTCCATAGACAAAACGCGGTTGGGCGCGGCGGGCGCTTCTTATGGTGGATATATGATCGATTGGATCGAGGGCCAAACGAACAGGTTCAACTGCCTCGTTTCCCATTCCGGTGTGTTTGACCTCCGCTCTGAATGGGGTTCCACGGAAGAGCTCTGGTTTCCTGAGTGGGAATACAAGGGCACGCCCTGGACGAGCCCGGAGCAGTACCGAAAATGGTCCCCAAGCTCCTTCGTTCAGAACTTCAAGACCCCTTGCCTGGTTGTGCACAGCCAGAACGACTTCCGCGTTCCCCTCTCCCAGGGTCTCCAGTTTTTCACCTCGCTCCAACGCATGAAGGTTCCTTCGAAGCTCCTTTACTTTCCCGATGAGGACCACTTCGTCCAAAAACCCCAGAACGCCGAGCTGTGGTGGAAAACCGTCCTCGATTGGCTGGCGTCGTACCTCTGAACAGTGAGCGGTGAGCAGTGAGCACTTAGCAGTGTGATTTTATTCAAGAATTGATCTTTATAATTCTTGGATAGATTATTGGGCCCTACTCTCGGCTGCTTACAACTTGCCATTTACTGCTTGCTATTCGTCCCTTACCCCCTTGTCTGCTCACAGCTTATGGCTTGCTGTTTGTTTTTGGCAAGATGACGAGATGACGAGATAGACGAGTTTATTGCAGCGGCAGGTTCAGCAGGGCGAAGGGATCGATCCGGCTGTCCTGGAGTTTTACGGCCCAATGAAGGTGAGGCCCCGTGGATCGGCCGGTGTTGCCCGACTTGGCGATGACATCGCCCTTCTTGACGATATCTCCCTCTTTGACCTTGATCTTGGAGAGGTGGCAATAGAAGGTGTAGAGACCCATTCCGTGGTCGATGATCACTGCTTGTCCGGGCATGATCATGTCGCGAGCCAGGACGACCCGCCCCGAATTGGAGGCGCGAATGGGAGACCCCCAGGGCGCCAGGATATCCACGCCGGAATGGACGGACCAGGGGACATTGTTGTAGATCCTGCGTTGTCCGAAGTTCGGCCAGGCCTTGGCATCAAAGGGGATGATGAACTCCCCCTCGGCCAGCCATTCCGAAGTGACTTCCTTGTAGATGGCCGCCATGAGCTCGGATTCTTTTTGGATCCGCGTGAGGAGCCTGGGCGGAGGGTTCAGGGACCCCGGCGCCACCCTGAACTTTTTTTCAGGGAACCTCTTGGGCAGAATGAGAATCTCCCGCTCGATCGTCTCCTTACCTCCGTCGGTCTTTTCCAGGGTGATGTCCAGAGGATAAGAGCCGGGCTTGACTTCGAGGTCGAGTCCGATCAGGGCAAAAGAATCGGAAGCTTGCCCCCGGCGTGCCGCCGCGTAGGTCTTGTCCAAAAAGCGGACAGCCATGCCGGCTACCTCCGGGCTTTCTTTTTGGGTAACCAGAATGACCTCGCCGGGCTCGAGTGTCCGGTAGTCCAGTTCGATGACGACACCCTTGGGGCTCTGGAAGCTTTCCCTGGCGAGAGATAGAAGGAGGCCTGGAGCCAAAACCGATAAGAATAAGAAGGCCAGCCAAATCTTTTTTAACACGAATCTCTCATCTCAAAATTTTAGCCAAAAAAGTGAACAAAGAAAAGAAAAAACATTTTGTGCCGAGAAAAGATTAGAACTTTAGGGAAAGGCTGAGGGCTTGGCCCTCTTTAGAGACCTGAAAAGAAAAACTCAGTTTTTCTTTGCTCTGGCGCCTGTTGAGGGCGCACACTTTTTTGGCCATGAAATAGCCGACCGCCGAGCCGACAAACGCATCCGAGGCCCAGTGGTCGTTATTATGGACCCTGGAGAAGGAAACCAAGGACGCGAGTGTATAGGCCAGACCGTCGACGATCGGACTGTCGGTCTGGTCGGAGATCGTGGTGGCCACAGCCCAGGCGGTGCAGGCGTGACCGGAGGGAAAAGAATTGTGGGCCGACCTCACGGAGAAAGGATGGAAACTATGGCTTGATTCTCCGGTCCAAGGCCTGGCCCGGCCGAAAATGAACTTAACTCCGGTCGTAAAAACGGCCGACGTCAGCCAGCTCTCCAGGCTTAGCAGGGCCGTTTTTCTCAGGCTGTTTTCTCGGGAGATCTCTCCGGTCGCATAAAGTGCCGCCAGCAAGCCACCTACGTAGAGCCCGCTTCCAAGATTGTTTATGCCCTTGAAGACATCGTTGGATGTACCAGTTCTCCGTTTTTGAACCCAATCCTGGATATTCTGGTCAAGAGCAAAGAGGAGGACGCCCGTCCCGGCAACGGCTAAAAACTTCAAGGCGTCGCCCTTGTCCCAACGCCTGGGGGCGGTGAAGACCTGGCCAAAGTCGCGGCCGAACTTCGATAAATAATCCTTATTGAACCTGTCCGTCTTCTGAACCGTCTCCTGGCTCGTATCAGCCAGAAGAACATTCTGGAGAGGCGGCAAAACCAGCCCGAACAGCAACATCAGGCAGAGGACAACCCTCTTTGGAAAATAATGAATTTGTTTGACCAATTTCTTAGTGTCCCTTCCCTTGACCAATCATAGATTCAATGGCCAGGATCGTTCGCTCCGTAGCTCCGTGGAGTGAATCCAAGACTTCCCTGGCTTTTTTTCCCATAACCTCGAGCCGGCGCTCATCCTTCATCAAGAACATATCCACAAGCTCCTCTCCCTCGTGCGCCGTCCGAGCTCCTCCGGCCTGAAGGAATCTCTCAGCCAGAAAGGCAAAATTGTGCATGTGGGGACCAAAAAAGACGGGTTTTCGGTAGTATGCGGGTTCAAGCAGATTGTGGCCTCCCCAGGAGACGAGACTGCCTCCGATGAAGGCCACATCGCAGAGAGCGTAGGCCTGGGCCAGCTCCCCGATCGTGTCCAGGATGAGGATGTCCCAAGACCCGTTCCGGCTCCTCTCCGTCCTCCGGTCCACCCGGAAACCGGTGCTTTGGCAGAGCCTTTCAACTTCGCGGAACCTCTGCGGCTGGCGGGGAGCGACAATAAGGCTGAGATCCGGCCGGGTCTTCCTTGCCGCCTGAAAAGCCCGGAGCAGAATCTCTTCCTCGCCCTTGCGGGTGCTGCCGGCGACGACGATCTTGCGCCCGTCCGGAATGTTCAGACTCTTTTTGAGATCGGCGATCGCGGCTCCGCTGTATTCGGGCAGATGGACCTCCGTTTTCAGGTTCCCCGAGACTTGGATCCGCTCAGGCGGAAGCCTCAAGGCGACAAACTTTTCTTTATCCTGCTCGGTTTGGACCAGGTACAGGTCGACCAGGGACAAAAGCTTCAGTCCTAAAGACCTCAGCCTCCGGTAAGTTCCAAAAGAACTCGAGGAAATCCGGCCGTTGATCGAAAGAACGGGGACGCCCCGTTTTTTGGTTTCTCTCAGCAGATTCGGCCAGAACTCAGACTCGGCCAGGATAAGAAGGTCGGGTTCCACCGCCCTTAAGAATCGGCGGACGATCCAACCGAAATCGAGCGGGAGGAAAAAAAGTCTATCGGCCAGAGTAATTTTCTCCCGGGCGACTTTGAATCCGCTTTCGGTCAGGGTGGAGAACCAGACTTCCCAGCCGGGATGGCGGCTCTTGAGCTTCTGAATCAAGCTCTGGAGAGAGAGAACTTCACCGACCGACACAGCATGAATCCAGATGCCCGGCCGGCCGGGGCTTCTCCGGGGCAGCCCAAAGCCCATCCTCTGACCGAGATGGAGCTTCTCCCGCCGCAGGACTTTGATCCGGAAGGAGTAGAGAGGTAGATAAATCAAGAGAGCGAAAAAGAGGAGGATTGAATAAAGCGCGAACACTGTCAGCTGACTATACTAAACGCGCCGCTCGCTCGTCAAGCCCAAGACCTGCTCATAGCTGATAGCCTAAAACCATTGCATTTTTGCCATGAGCCGTGACCCGTGAGCCATGAGCTAAAGATTTCCGTTGCCCCTGGAGGAGAATTCTGCTAAGCTAAGCGAGGAAAGGAAATGCCCATGGTAGAAGAAAAGAAGGACAAAGCGGAAGCCCCCAAACCCAAGAAAGAGGCGCCTAAAGAAGAAGCTCCAGCCCCAGGCGGAGAAAAAAAGAACAAGAAGATCAATCAAATGACCTTGGCCGAGATCGAGGCCAAGCTCACTCAGATAAAGCAGACCCAGGGAGGCCTGGTGTCCAACTATGCCCGGCAGCTCATCCGCCGGAAAAAGACTCTGGGCTCCTAGCCCCGCAGCTTTCGACTTCGCAAAACTCAGAAGAATATAGATTTACATTTTCCTCTTTTTTTGCTAAAATTATCAATAATTTAAAGGAGTAATATTTCGTGCTAACGAGAGAAGAAAAAACAAAAATCATCAATGAGTACAAAGCTCATCCGAACGATTCAGGTTCGCCGGAACTTCAGATCGCGCTCATCACAAACCGTATCAATTCGCTCATGCAACATTTTTCGATCCATAAGCAGGACTTTCATTCCCGGACCGGGCTCATGAAACTCGTCGGACAGAGAAAAAGGCTGCTCGAATACGTCAAGAAGTGCGAT
>Ga0315282_10009560_pt1 | contig 15399 bp, 15 predicted proteins | sample YL17G07_20_MG_FD_203693 | JGI IMG/M metagenome (GOLD analysis project Ga0315282, IMG submission 203693) | Sediment microbial communities from Yellowstone Lake, YNP, Wyoming, USA - YL17G07_20 | ecosystem: Environmental > Aquatic > Freshwater > Lake > Sediment | place: USA: Wyoming | collected... | reverse complement strand
TCCAAGGCGCTCTTCACCTCGTCATGGATCAGTTTTCGTAAGCTCTGGCGCTCTTCCTCCCCGCGTTCAACCAACCGCTCAGCCCATTCTTTCGCCTCATCCCTTCGAACCTCGCCTCGCTGGGTCAGTTCATCCACGATCTTTTGGGCTTTGTCGCGGGTCATGGATATCAGGCCGATTCCTGCCAAAAAACTTCGTTCAAACGCTGTGTGCATGTCAAATTCCTTTCGGGTTGTATGTCTTCTTCATAAAAGGCAATGCCGATCGTTCCCGGTCCCACGTGGACGCCGCTGGCCGGGCAAAGTTCCTGAGTGAATACTTCTATGCAACGGAGGTTCTACTCCGTCGAGAAAGGTCTCGTTTCCCCATTGAATCTTGAGTGGAATCACCCGCACGCCATATTGCTCAACCCAAGCCATCGGGAGATTTGCAGTGCTATCTGTCAAAATTGCGATCTTTGCCACGGAGTCACCTTTACGAAAATAACGAAAATATTAGTTAAAAAAATTAAATGAAAAGGATGTGAACCACTTCCCGCGTGAACTCGCCCAACTGCCGTCGACTTTCTTCAGTCAATTGCGAAAGTGATTCTTCATACCGATTGATTTGGTTCAACAGGATTGTAGCAGAGCGACGATTTGTACGCTCTAAAACAGAAAGTAGCATGCCAATCCCGCTTAACACGTGTAGACCAACTTCTTGGGGCAATCCTATTCGTCTCAGCCGTTCCAAAAGCCCCCGAATTTCTGGCGCTTCCTGAATGGAAGCCAGTGTCAAAATCACGGCGGTTATTAGTTCTGTAACAAAAATCAGTGGAGAATGCCTATCTGGAATCCGCGCTAGAAGGTTTGAGAGCAGATCTTCATATCCTTCCGCTTGCCCTTTACGCAATTTTTGTAAGATTTGTTCTTTTGCAATTTGCCAATCTTCAAGGTTTGATGAATCGGCAGCCAAACTGTTGATCAAACGGGCGCCTTCTTGCGTCGGATAGAAGAGGACGTTTGAACGACCTGGGCCGTGTTGGTCCGGATTCATCTGATACTCTGCCCGCACAAGACCGCGCTCTTCCAACAGGCGCAGCATTTCATACGCCGTAACATTTCCGATGCCCAGGCGTTCGGCAACCGTCACATAATGCACGGAATGGTCCATTCCCTGGTAGATGTCCAGGAACTGGCTTAAAAACTGGTGTTGGCGGTAAGTAAGTTTCTTCTTCATAATATTCCGAAAGATACGAAAATATTATAACGCACTTTATTGAATCTTGTCAATGGCTGCATTACTTTCCGCAAACAAACCATTATTTGCCACTTCTCTGGTAAAAAATCATAAACACTACAGAGCAGTACACCGACATTTAACAACGCTATGATCGGCTGATCGAACAGGGTCTGTGAGCCAATACCCCGCTGGAGCAATTACAGGATCAAGCCGAGAAGCGTAGCCGGATAGCCAGAAGCCCACCTCTGGATTTGGCCGGCAAACCTTACTATCCTCCTTTCGTCTCGCGATCCGCTTGAATAGTTACAAAAATAAAACTTATGATATGATAATAATATGCTGCTTGCTCTCCTCAAAACGATGCGACCGCGCCAATGGCCGAAGAATGCCTTCGTCCTGGCAGCGCTCGTTTTCGATCGCCAGCTTGCTCACCTGCCTGCCCTGTTCAAATCCCTGGAAGGCTTGTTCATCTTTTGCCTGATCTCTTCTACTGTTTACATTATTAACGACATCGCCGATGTAGAGGCTGACCGGCAGCATCCAACCAAGCGCAATCGGCCCATCGCCTCTGGGCAATTACCAGTAAAGATTGCTGTTATCGCCACAATCATCATCCTGCTCATCTGCTTTCCGATCGCCTTTTACCTATCGGATGAATTCGCTTTAGTCGTTCTGGCCTATTTCTTGATCAACCTGGCTTATTCTAAGATGCTCAAGCACGTTCCCTTGATCGATGTGTTGATCATTGCCGCCGGATTCGTGCTGCGCGTTGCCGCCGGGGTGAGCCTGATCCATGTCGAACGCTTTTCTCCCTGGCTGTACGTGGTCACCACCCTTTTCGCCTTGTTTATGGGGTTCGGTAAACGTCGCGCCGAGCTGGCTCTCCTGACTGGTAGCGCCAATGCCCACCGCCGCGTCCTGGAAGGGTATTCCTTGCCATTCCTTGATCAGTTGATCACCATTGTCTCCAGCACCACCATCATTGCCTATAGTCTGTACACCTTCTCGGCTCCCAATCTGCCCACCAATCATGTCATGATGCTTACCATCCCCTTCGTTCTTTACGGGGTCTTTCGCTATCTTTACCTGGTCCAGATAAAAAATGAAGGCGGCGCCCCTGAAGAACTCCTTCTAACCGACCGGCCTTTACAATTGACGATTGTTCTATGGAGTATCGCCATCTTGCTGGTCTTTTACATCCACTGGCCCAACACCTGATATGCCTGCAATCCTCGCCTCGGCGCCGGGCAAAGCCATTCTTTTTGGGGAACACGCCGTGGTGTACGGACGACCGGCTATTGCCGTGCCTGTTACCCAAGTGCAGGTTAAGACCAGCATTACGGCTGACCCACTCGGCCCTACCGGCCGTGTGCACATCCAGGCCCCGGGTATCCAGCTCGAAAGCGACCTGGCTAAACTGCCGGTGGACGATCCTATCGCTCTGGCTGTTCAGGGAGTCATGCGGGTCCTGGCGGTTGATCACCTGCCAGCCTTGAACCTACGGATCAACTCAACCATCCCAGTCGCGGCCGGGTTGGGCTCCGGGGCGGCCGTATCGGTGGCGATCCTGCGCGCCCTTTCAGCTTTCCTGGGTCACCCTTTGCCGGATGAGATTGTTTCAGCGCTGGCCTTCGAAGTAGAAAAAAAACATCATGGCACGCCTTCTGGGATCGATAACACGGTCGTGACCTATGCCCGGCCGATCTTCTTCACCCGCGGCCAGCCATTTGAAATCTTGCCGCCGGCTGAAACAATTACCTTGATCATTGCCGACAGCGGGATAAAAAGTCCGACGCGCCTGGCGGTTGCTGCTGTAAGGGAAACCTGGCAAGCTGATCCACATCGCCTTGACGCCCTTTTCGATGCTATCGCCCAGGTCACCCAACAGGCTCGCCGGTTGATTACCGAAGGCCCGGTGTTGGCGCTTGGCCCTCTAATGATTGAGAATCATCATTTTTTACAGCAGGTGGGAGTTTCGTCGGCCGAGTTGGATTTTCTGGTTGACGCTGCACTGCAGGCCGGGGCAGCCGGCGCCAAGCTTTCCGGCGGCGGGTGGGGCGGCAACATGATCGCTCTGGCTACTGCCGAAAATGCTGAAAAAATTTCAACCGCCCTGGCCAGCGCCGGGGCAAAACGCGTGATTATTTCCCGGGTCAATCCCTTTACCCGGGACCAGAAGTAGGAAGCCTGTGCTCTATTTTTTGAAATTGGGCGGGTCATTGATCACCGATAAAAATAAACCGCACACGCCGCGGCGTAGAATCATTAACCGCCTGTCATACGAGATAGCCGAGGCGCGCCAACTCAATCCGGATTTACAACTTGTCATCGGGCACGGGTCCGGCTCCTTCGGGCATGTTGCCGGCGACAAATATCACACCCGACAGGGAGTCCATACTCTGGACGAATGGCAGGGATTTTCAGAGGTGTGGCAGGCAGCACGTGAGCTGAACCAGATCGTAGCCGAAGCTCTATTCAACGCTGGCCTGCCAGTAATCGCCTTTCCTCCTTCAGCGGCGACACTGGCACAAAATGGACAGGTCAGCCGCTGGGATATCCAGCCCATGCGAGCTGCTTTATCTGCCGGCCTGCTCCCACTGATCAACGGAGATGTAGTTTTCGACACTCTCCTGGGTGGGACTATCCTTTCCACAGAAGATTTGTTCTCATACCTGGCACGGCAACTTTGGCCACAGCGAATCCTTCTCGCTGGACTTGAAAAAGGTGTCTGGGTGGATTATCCTGTATGCAGCCAATTGATTGCCGCCATCACGCCCCAATCTTACCCCATATTGGCTGCCAGTCTGGCAGGCTCGGTAGCCGTAGATGTGACCGGCGGCATGGCGCAAAAAGTTAAAAGTATGTTAGCCCTGGTCGAACAGCTTCCTGGGACAGAAGCCCTGATTTTTTCCGGGAGCCGGCCAGGACAGGTCCGCCAGGCACTGATGGGCGCAGTACCTGGAACGTTGATTTGTCAGGCAGTAAAATAAGAGTGGAGGTAGTGCATGTTTTATACGCGTGAAATAATGGAGGAAATGGAAGACAGGAACCTGGCCCCATACGGCTGCCGTTGCAAAAACACCCGCGGCAGGTTCTATCCTGATGACGAACCCGATTATCGCACCTGCTTCCAGCGCGACCGAGACCGCATCTTGCACACGACTGCCTTTCGCCGCCTGGAATACAAGACTCAAGTATTCATCAATTATGAAGGAGATTACTACCGCACCCGCCTGACCCACACCCTCGAAGTGACTCAGATAGGGCGCACCCTGGCGCGTGCCCTGGGTGGAAACGAAGACCTGGTGGAAGCGATCTGTCTGGCCCACGACCTGGGACACCCCCCCTTTGGCCATTCCGGCGAAACCACCCTGGCTCGATTAATGCGCGACGACGGCGGCTTTGACCATAACAAGCAGTCCCTGCGCATCGTGACCAAACTTGAGAACCGCTATCCCGATTTCCCCGGCCTGAATCTTAGTTGGGAAGTGTTGGAAGGTATGGTCAAACACGAGACCGAATACGACCGCTCGGATGCCCACGATTTCAACCCGGATGTGCGTGGCAATATGGAAGCGCAAATTGCCAACGTGGCTGACGAACTGGCCTACACCGCTCACGACCTGGACGATGGTCTGCGCTCTGGCATGATTAACCCTGATATGCTGCAGAGCGTCGACCTGTGGGGGATCCTCACCCATTCGATCGGCGGAGCAGAAGGTGAGCTGGATGACTTGACCCGTCATCGCCTGATTCGCCGCCTGATCGGTATGGAAGTGACCGACCTGGTCCATACCAGTTCTCAGCACGTACAAGAAAGCGGAGTACGTTCGGTAGACGAATTGCAGCGACTGCCTTATAATGTGGTTGGCTACAGTGAAGATACCGCCCGGCGTAACCGGCAGTTGAAGGATTTTCTGTACAGCAAGCTGTACCGGCATTATCGGGTTGTGCGCATGGCAGTAAAGGCAGAAAGGATCATAACAAATTTATTTCAGGCCTATTGCTCCGAGCCAACTATTTTACCCGGGCACGTGCAGGTTTCGGTGAGTGAACGTGGACTAGAACGCACTATCTGCGATTACATTGCTGGCATGACCGACCGCTTCGCCATCGAAGAGCATCAGAAACTGTTCGACCCGGTGACACTGCCATAACATTATCTTTCTTCGAGTCTACTCGGAAAACCATGCAGATTACTAAGCTCATTGGGAATTGCTGTGCTGGATCACCAGATTTCGGTGGGTTATCACACACCAAAATCTGAGTTCTTCCACGAAAAATCCCAAAAAAACCGGTTACTACACGGTTTGCTCTTAAAGTTTTTTTACCATGGAGAAATGAACATGTCGGATGCATCTTACCTGACCGCCGTCGGAGAGAAAAAACTGCGCTCAGAGTTGGAGGGACTGAAGGGGCCTGCCCGTGAAAACCTTTCCAAACGACTGCGCGCTGCCATTCAGCAGGGCGATCTCTCGGAAAATGCCGATTATATCTCCGCTAAAGAAGAGCAGGGATTCCTGGAAGGACGCATCCAGGAGTTGGAACAGATCCTGAAAAATGTGATCATCATTGACGAGAGTGCCCAGGCGCGCGACCTAGTCGATATCGGCGCCCATATTACCGTCCAGGAGGACGAATACCCTCCCGACACGTATTATCTGGTGGGGCCTAAAGAAGCTGACCCGAAAAACGGACGGATTTCCTACGAGTCTCCCATCGGCAAAGCCCTAATCGGTCACCGTATCGGCGACGTGGTCGCTGCAGAGACACCTGGTGGGACGATCAAGCTCAAGATTATCAACATCAATTAAGCAAAATTGCCGGGGCAATATTTGTTTTCTGAGGTTGCAAAAGGACTGCCCTGAATATTGGGGCAGTCCTTTGCAATTATCGGTTTTTCGCTCTATTGCGGTTTCTGCTTCGGCCACACTGCCACTTCCAACGTCAGGCGCTCAAAGAAACTGTTTTGCGGTAAAGGGCCCGAGCCGAAATTCATATCTACCACCCGCGCTTCTAGTGTAAGAGTCGCGGTTTCCAGGAGGACCTTCTTATCCGAGCCGATCAAAATCGGCTCGCCCTTAGAAGCCAGGCGCTGACGGATGGATGGGTCGTTGAAAGCGTGCTCACTCATCAAGACTTTGGTGACGGTCTGGATGTCGTTCTTATCGAACAGCCAGACTTCAAAGGCGGTGACTTTCTTCGGATCGCCCACACCGATGGTGTCGGAAATGCCCACTCCACATTCGCCGAGGAACTCGCCAGTCGGTGAATCGATGCTGAATGAGTCGTCATAAAGGTCGTCTCCCAGCATGTAGGTCGACATGAATTGGGCTATGGGAGCTTCCTGTCCCTGTGCCCCGTAATCAGTCTTCAGCGCAGCTTTACTGGCATCTGTTTCCTGCTGGACCAACGACTGTCCTTTTGGCCCGCCTTTGCCCTTGCGGAAAACGAACAAGTACAGCAGCACGGCTGCTACGATCAGGGTTAAAACGCACAGCGCACCCAGGACATAGATCAAAAAGTTACTCGGCTTGCCAGCGACCTGGGGGGTCGCAGCGGATACCGATGGCGTGCCGGTGAGGAGCTGCTCAAGCAGTTTCTGGGTGGATAATGTCGCCGTCGCTTTTCCGGCTTTCGGGGTGGCAGAAGCTTTTCCAGCCTGCGGGGTCGCTGAAACTTTAGGAACCTTGGTTTTAGTAGTTTGGGCAACTTGCGTACCAGGTACCATCGTGGCGGCGGAATTGGTCGCCACGGCTACCACTTTACCGGTAACAACTTTCGAGAATTGGGCCAGCCCTTTCTGGTCTACCTGAGAGTCGTTTTTCAAGGCGGTCAACCAGTCCTGGGCCCCCGGGCCTAACGCCAGGAAACGCTGCTGAGCCAGGCCGGCATCGTGGTTGACCGAATAAGAATCAATGGCCATGCGCAGGTAATCTACCTTAACATCCTGACGCAGGTGTTGAGGCGCGGCGTCTGTCCATTGCACCGGGAAAACCCACCACCCCAACAAAGGCAGACCAATAATCAGGCCGAGCACAAATCCTATGGCGGCCGCGACCAGTGGCTTATCGACTAACTGACGTATCTTATCCATATTTCCACTCCTCTGTCTATCTGGACTACGCCAGATTTCTCTCCCTGGTAAGGTATTATTCTATTTTAGAATAAATATCTGAAAGGCGCAATTAGATCAGGGCTGCGACTTTTCGTTGCAAGTTTCATGCCGATTCGGATGCGGTTTCCATGACCTGGTCCTGCAAGAAGGTCTCCTCACAATTTGTACACTGCACTTCGCGTTTGTTGGAAATTACCAGCAAGCCGCCACATTTCGGACAAGGCATGGTAATCGGGCGTTTCCACGAGGTAAACTGGCAGTTTGGATAATTGGCGCAGCCGTAGAAGACGCGCTGCTTGCGGGTCTTACGCTCGACAATTTCACCTCCGTCCACCGGGCACTTCACGCCGATCTTTTGAAACCAGGCTTCAGTGTGACGGCAAGCCGGGAAATTGCTGCAACTGATGAATTTGCCGTAACGCCCCCACCGGATTACCAGATCATGGCCACACTCTGGGCACGACCGCCCCACCTTTTCCAACTCGGCTTTCTGAGTCGGCATTTCCGCCTGAGCCTTCACCAACTCCGGCTGGAACGAACCATAGAATTCGCGCACAATTTCCACCCAGCTCCGATCACCCGCCGCCACTTCGTCCAGGTCCTCTTCCATGTGTGCAGTGAAATATAAATCGACGATATCCGGGAAGTGCTCTACCACCAGGTCGTTGACCAGATTGCCTGTTTCGGTAGGGATCAATCGCCGCGCTTCACGTATCACGTAGCCTCTTTCCTGAATGGTTGATAGGATCGGAGCGTATGTGGATGGGCGTCCAATGCCGTGTTCTTCCAGCACCTGCACCAGTGACGCTTCCGAATATCTCGGCGGCGGCTGGGTAAAATGCTGTTCAGGGATCAGCTTAACCAGCCTTTGCGGCTGGCCTTCTTCAAGTCCCGACGGGATGCGCACATTTTCCTCTTCGGATTTCTGGTCTTCATCCAATGCTTCCTCGTAAACGATCAGATATCCGGGAAACCTCAAGGTAAAACCCGAGGCGCGCAAGATGTATTTATTCTCACCAGCGTCTGCTCCGATGTCGACTGCCACAGTATCGTACACCGCAGCTTCCATCTGGGAAGCCACAAAGCGCTGCCAGATAAGCTGGTACAGTTTGAATTGGTCCGAGCTTAAAAAACTTTTGACTTTTTCCGGGTGGCGCACCACCGAGGTGGGACGGATGGCTTCGTGGGCCTCTTGCGCTCCCACTGCCCGGGTCTTATAAGTAGGCGGGGTAGCAGGCAAGAAATTGTCACCGTAATTCTGGGAAATGTAGCTGCGCGCTTCGTTGAGCGACAGCTCGGCGATGTTGGTCGAGTCGGTACGCATGTAGGTGATCAAGCCGGATGTCCCACCTTCGCCCACATCCAACCCTTCGTAAAGCTGTTGGGCCAGGGCCATTGTGCGCCGGGCAGTATAGCCCAGCTTGCGCGAAGCTTCCTGCTGCAGCGTACTTGTGATGAATGGGGCTGAAGGTTTACGACGTCGTTCACTGCGCTTGATCTTCTGGATCTGGTATTTGGCCTTTTCCAGGTCGGCCAGAATACCCTTGACCACTTCCTCGTTGGGCAGTTCGGGTTCTTTATCGTTCACCCGGAATAAGTGGGCTACATAACTGGTCTTCCCGCCTTCTGGCTTCAGTTCAACTTTGATCGCCCAGTACTCTACTGGCACGAAGGCCTGGATTTCACGCTCACGCTCGACGATCAGGCGCAAGGCTACTGATTGTACGCGCCCGGCGGACAGCCGGCTGCGCACCTTTTCCCATAAGATCGGGCTGATACCGTAACCTACCAAGCGGTCGAGGATACGTCGCGCCTGCTGGGCGTTGACCAGGTCCATGTTGATCTGGCGCGGGTTGGCAAATGCCTCGTTGATCGCCGGTTCGGTGATCTCGTGAAAGACCACCCGCCAAGAATTCTTGCGGTCAATAGCCGCGGCTTCCATCAGGTGCCAGGCAATCGCTTCACCCTCACGGTCAGGATCGGTCGCCAGGTAAATTTCCTCGGCTTTCTTAACCAACTCTTTCAATTCTTTGACTACCGGACGTTTTTCGTTCGGGACACGATACTTGGGGGTGAAATCGTGCTCTACATCCACCGAAAGCTCAGAGCGCAGCAGGTCACGCACATGCCCAACTGAAGCTCGCACAGTATAGCCTTTGCCCAAGAACCTACCCACAGTTTTCGCCTTGGCAGGTGATTCGACGATCACCAGCTTACCGCTGCGACGTGAATGCTGGTCTTTATCTGGCGCCGTCATTCCCTCATGCGCCTCAGTTCTGCCCATGCGGAACAATTTTGTACCACACACCCCGCAGATGCCGAGGGTGACCGGGGTACCAGCAGCGTTAAAGTCGGCCACGGGGTCGATAATATCTCTTTTAGTCTTGCATTTTCCACAGTATGCTTCCAAGGTTGATCTCCTAATTTAAACTGCAATAGCCTTCGCTTTAGCAGCTAAAATTTAAACGCTATAATACCATTAATTTAAAAATTCATTCTTCGTTGCCTGTCAGATACTCCCCCTGCTCTTCGTGTACCGCCACGTAGCTCATCCCACCCATTTGACTGACCATTCCCTTCAACTCCATCAATACCAGGGTGGAAGATACCTGCTCGATGGGTAAATTGGCCTGAATGCCAATTTCATCCATTGACAGCGGCTCATCGCTGAGAATGCGCAAAATGGCCTTTTCCTTTTCGTCAGAGGGGAAAAGGGTGCGCGCTTGGTAATGCTCCTGGGCATGTTCGAAATCGATGGCGTCTAATACATCCTGCATCGCAAGCAGCGGCCTGGCGCCCTGCTGGATCAGGCGGTTGGCGCCCTTGCTCTGCGGAGCATGAATGGTGCCAGGCACCGCCAATACCTCGCGACCCTGTTCGGCGGCAAAAGTTGCCGTGATCAAGGCGCCGCTTTTTTCACCGGCTTCCACTACCACCGTCGCCCGCGCTAGCCCAGAAATAATACGGTTGCGTGGTGGAAAATTCACACCTTCGGGCTGAGTCCCGGGCGGATAATCGCTGATCAAGGCGCCCTGTTTAACGATCTGTTCGGCCAGGTACTTATTTTCCAGGGGATAGATAATGTCTATTCCGCTACCCAACACAGCAATCGTCCGACCACTAGCTTTCAAGGCTGCCTCGTGGGCGACTGCATCCACCCCACGCGCCAGCCCACTTACTACTGTCAGACCGTGGTGGGCCAGGTACGCAGCCAGCTCGTCGGCCACCTGGCGTCCGTAAGGCGTAATGCGACGGGTTCCGACGATTGCTACCGCCCAGCCGTCTTCAGGTACTAAGGAGCCGCGCAAATACAGCACTGGCGGCGGCTGATCGATTTCTTTCAACACCGAAGGATAGGCCGCATCCTGCCAGGTGACCACCTGGATCCCCTGGGCCTGAAGGTGATCCCAGATTTTCTGCAGGTCTTTACTTCTTCGGACGAGTACGAGGTTCTCGATGATCTTCTGGCTCAAACCAGCGGAGGCCAACGCCTCAACAGGCGTCTGCCAAGCAACCTCTAAAGAACCGAAGAAGTTGATCAGGTTTTGGAAACGGACTGCGCCAATCCCCTTGACGAGGTTGAAGCCCATCCAGTAAACCTTTTCATCCATTTTCTTCTCCATCGTTACTCCCAGTCGGGCAGCCTCACTCGCATCTCGTTCCGGCCTAAGTCTACCCCTAGGATGACGGATTCAATAGCAGGGAATAGCGTTTCCTTACCTTCAACCGAATTAGCCACGTAGACGTCGTTTGCTCCGGTCTCAATGATCTCCGTTAGCGACCCAACCTCCAGCCCTGCCTCATCGATCACTTTTAAGCCCAGGAGCTGGTGATGGTAATATTCACCTTCCGGAAGTTCAGGTAGTGCGTCTGCTTTGATATACACGCGTTGGTGGCGCAGATTCCCGGCCGCCTCTGGAGTATCAATTCCGGCAAAAGTAAGCAGCAACTCCTGGTCTTGAGAGCGTTTGTGAGTGATGCGCATTGGCTGATGGTTTTCGCCAACATAGACCAATTTCCCGGAATGCAACCTCTCAGGAAAATCGGTCAGCACTTCCATGAGAATTTCGCCTTGAATCCCGTGCGGTCGGCGTAGAAATCCAACAGCTATGAAGACAGGCTCGCCTGGCTGGGGCGAGCCTGTTGTCTGTGCTAGTAGATTATTTTCTTCCAGGCGATGCCTTTTCATCGCGGTTCGATCACATCCAGGCCAGCTTGTTTGCCTTCCCGAGCGGCCGCGACCCGTAATAAAGTGCGCATGGAATTAGCAACCTTGCCGTTCTTTCCGATGACCCGGCCCATGTCTTCTTTGGAAACACGCAGCTCGAGGTGAACAGCACTCCCACTACGGTCTTGGATAACCTGCACCTGAGAAGGGTCATCCACCAAAGAACGGGCGATGTACTCAATCAATTCTTTCACAGCCTCTCCTTTACCGTCCAATCAAGCTTACGATGTAGCCGGAGTCGCAAAATGATAGAACGAACACAGGCAGCATGCATTATTTCCCCTGATGGCAGGGTGGAAACAGCGACTCTGGCCTATTGAGCAGTGGGCAAGCGGCTTTCCATCTTTACCTTAGCCTCAGTCAGCAGGGTTTCGGCCGGTTCGCCGGCTTTGAAGCGGGCAAAACGATCGAGCAGTCCCACGCTGCGGAAAAGCTTGGCCAACGCCTCACTCGGCTGAGCGCCTTTCATCATCCAATCGTAGACCCGGTCTTCTTTTACCTCGAAGGTAAAGGGCTCCGTACGTGGATTGTAAAAACCAACGATCTCAAGAAAGCGGCCATCCCGAGGACTTTCCTTGTCGGCTACCACTATACGGTAGCTCGGTTGATGGCGCAAACCTATACGGCGTAAACGAATACGAACCATCGAAACTTTCTCCTGTTCCCAAATCTAGTGATGTTAGTGTTCAGATCAACAGGGTTCCACAGGTCTGGAAGATGAGAGGGGGCGCTGAAGGGGGCGCTTTTTCATCCTCTTTTCCTGCCGGGTTACCCAAACAGGCGCGGCATACCTCGTCCGCCTGATTTCTGCAAAGTTTTTATCATCCGCTGAGCATCGCGGAACTGCTTCATCAACCGGTTAACGTCCTGGACATCGGTGCCGGAGCCGCGTGCGATCCTGCGCCGGCGGTTGGCATTGAGTACATCTGGATCCTTGCGTTCCTGGCGCGTCATGGAATTGATGATGGCTTCGGTCATTTTCAATTGATTCTCGGCATCTTTCGGCTCCACCTGGCGCGCCATCTGCCCCATACCACCTGGCAGCATCTCGAGGATCTGCGAGAGGGGACCCATTTTTCGAATCTGGCGAAGCTGGTCGGCGAAGTCTTCCAGGGTGAACTTACCCGAGAGCATGCGCTGAGCCTGTTCCTGGCTAACTTTTTCATCGTAGGCCGATTCAGCCTTCTCGATCAGGCCAAGGATATCGCCCATACCAAGAATGCGCGAGGACAACCGCCCGGGGTCGTAGGCTTCCAGGGCATCCACGCCCTCACCCACACCCAGGTATTTGATCGGCACGCCGGTCACGCTGCGGATGGAAATGGCTGCGCCGCCGCGGGCATCGCCGTCCATTTTTGTCATAATCAACCCGGTCAGAGAGACCGAATCGCGGAAACCCTCGGCAATGTGCAAGGCTTCCTGGCCAACCATAGCGTCCACCACCAACAGGACTTCCGAGGCCTGCACACGCTTGCTTATGGCGTGCAGCTCATCCATCAGGGCCTGGTCGAGCTGTGAACGCCCGGCGGTGTCGACAATGAGCACAGTCACTCCACCTTTTTCACCTGAAGAAAATGCGTGAGCCACCACATCTGGGGGTTTCACGCCCGCTTCGGTAAAGACCGGCACGCCCACCTGGTCGCCCAGCGTCTGCAACTGCTTGATAGCCGCCGGGCGGTAGGGGTCAGCCGCCACCAACAGAACCCGCTCACCCTGCCCAATTAGGAGACGCGCCAGTTTGGCTGCTGCGGTGGTCTTGCCTGAACCTTGCAGGCCAACCATCATAATCAAGCGTGGTTTGGGACCACTTAAATTCAACCGGGCAGGCTCGCCCAGGGTGGCGATCAGCTCTTCGTTGACGATCTTGATCACCTGCTGAGCCGGGTTGAGTGCCTTAGAGACCTCGACACCTACGGCGCGCTGGCGCACGCGGGCGGTGAAATCCTTAACCACGCTGTAATGCACATCGGCTTCCAGCAAGGCCAGACGTACCTCGCGCATAGCCGAATCCACATCCTCCTCCGAGAGTCGCCCTCTACGGCGGAGATTGGTAAATACCTGGTTCAGGCGTTGGGTCAGGTTCTCAAACACGTTTGGTTAATACCTTGCCTTGGCGTAACAAATACAGACCTTCCACGACGGAAGGCTCGTACGTCGCATGATTTTAGCCCGGAAAGTTGGAAAGGTCAAGGGCAAAAACCAAGACCCTGTTTTCCTCTTCACACTCTTGGTGTCCACCCCTTCGGATGCATCCGAAAAGTTGGCCATTCCCGGTTGTTCATACCCCTACGGATTTTCCGGTGTCACCAACGTCGGTTGCCATACCTCTTCCGTCGGCGTCGGCCAATCGATTACGACACTGACCTCCCACTTCTGGTCTGAAGCACTATCATAGAGGAGCAGATGATAGCCGTCTTCCCACTCAATTTTGGAAATTTCGACCGGTTTTTGTGCGCCATTAGCCTGTGGCAGGGCGCTTGTATCCCAAACCAGCACATCAACCTCGGCCGCGTTAAAATTGACCAGGTAAATAGAATAGGTATCACAGGTTACGTTGAACGGGTCGCTTGAAGTGCAGCCTTCCAGGGCCATTTCATAACCATAAGGCGCCCAAATTTCATTACCCACGAAGCGCGCCGCCTGGGGCAGATAGATGTTTTGCTCGGTGCCATCGACCAATGTGATAAAACGCAATCGGAAATTATTGGTCATGTCGAAGACTATCAAGAACCCTTCTCCTTCAGAAAAGCCGAAATGATAAGCGTTGAAGCCTGGTCGCCCATCCACGATCGATTCAAATTTTCCTGTTGTCAGGTCAAGACGCTTCAGACTATACCCTGAATACCACTTCGCTTGTACTTCCCGGCAGCAGGTATAACCAGCCAGGTAAAGGTAACCGCCGGTGACAATCCAGTGGAAAGGCTGTAAGTAGGTATACTCTACTGGCCTTGCTTTTATTTCCTCAGGTTCTGGCCAGACGTTCCACGCGTGCAAGCCATCCAAACTATACACTTTGGTGATTGCATATCCCCAGTCGGTCAGACAAACGATCGCCACCCACGCCAAGTCTGGCGAGTAAGAACGAGACTGCTCGTTACAATCAATCGAAAAGGGCAGTTTTGGGGCCAGGGCGTAGGTCGGATCGAGGGTCGGCGTGCGCGTAGGCGCAGGAGAAGGAGTAAAGGTGGGTGATTGAGTAACCTCAGCCAACAGGGTCTCGATGGGAACCGGGGTAAAGGTTGCAGCAGGCGTCGAGCTATCAACCGGCATGGAAGTTGGATTGGCGAGCAAAGTGGGTGGGATAAGCGTAGCCGGTGAGGCTGCTGGCGCAGCCCCCTGCGTACACGCAGAAAGTATTAACGACAATAAGATAATAATTGCCAGTCGCCTTGCCATCCATCCTCCAGGATAATCGGGCTTGGTAAAGTTACTATAAATGTGTGTTGTGCGATTCTTCACACGCGTAATAAGCAGCTTTTAGGCCCTTAATTTCTAATAATGCGGGGTTCTTCGTCTCTGTCCTTGACACTGGATATTACCTATTCTAACAGGATTATCAACAATTTTTTAGCAATTTTCCTACCTTTTACAAGAAAGCCAGCTTAGCTTGATACAATTCCCCTATAAAGCTCTAGAAACTTTTACCTTTTCCAAGGGTTTATACAAACAACATTAAAAATATATACTTTCCGGGAGTAAATTATGGCGCGAGTAGCTGTTGTAACCGATAGTACTGCCACCATTCCGGCGCCGCTGCTGCGCAACCTGCCAATTACTATTTGCCCCTTACAGGTTCTGTGGGGCCAGGCTATCTATCTGGATGGCGTCGACA
>Ga0315282_10009559_pt1 | contig 15401 bp, 14 predicted proteins | sample YL17G07_20_MG_FD_203693 | JGI IMG/M metagenome (GOLD analysis project Ga0315282, IMG submission 203693) | Sediment microbial communities from Yellowstone Lake, YNP, Wyoming, USA - YL17G07_20 | ecosystem: Environmental > Aquatic > Freshwater > Lake > Sediment | place: USA: Wyoming | collected... | reverse complement strand
CTTGTTCTCACCGGCCTGCTGGCCGAAGTCATCTCCCGCATCTACTTCACCACTCACCGGATCAAGATCTATACCGTGGAGGGCATTCTCTCACGACGGCCTGGGGCGGAGGCCGAGTCCGAGTGAACGAGGGGTCCGCTCCGGGGAGCCAAGAGGCTGTTTTTCCCTATCCGACGCAGAGATGAACGCTTTCCGCAAAAAAGGAAACCCGAAGCCGGTTGACGCGCTCCTGTGGGCGGCGGTCCTGGCCCTGACCGGCGTGTTTTTCGTGCTGCTCCTCCACAACCTGGGTTCCCTTTCCCTGTGGATGGACGAAGGCTTCCACGCCATGGCCGGCCAGAGCATCCTGAAACACGGCTACCCGCTGTTCCCCTCGGGCCATATCTATTACAAGGCCATCCTCTATACCTACGCCCTGGCCCTCCTCTCGGCCGTCTTCGGCCAGAACGAGTTCATCCTGCGCATCATCAGCCTGCTGGCCGTGGCCTTGAGCCTTCCCCTCCTCTTCCATATGGTCAAGAAATATTTTTCGCGCTGGGCGGGCCTGGCCGCGGTCATCATCCTGGCCCTGTCGCCCTGGGAGGTGGAGAACGCCCGGCTGGCCCTGTATTTCGCCCCGCTGCAGCTTTTCTGTCTGTTGAGCCTCTATGTCTTCCATAAGGGTTTTTTTGAGGACCACAAGCCGAGCCGCTGGCTGGCCGTGGTTCTGCTTATCCTGACTCCCCAAGTCCACCAGTTGGGCATGGGGCTGTGGTTTTGCTTTCCGGCCCTCCTCTTCCTGCGGGGCCTCCGGCGTTTCCTGAAGAAGGATGTCCTTGTCCCCTTCGGCCTGGTCACCGCGTTCTACGGCTTTATGCAGGTCTCCGAGTTCTTCTTCTGGAAAGTGGGCTACGTCTATGAAAAAACGGACAGCAGTTTGCGGGGGATGGTCAATTATTTCTTCTCCGGTTTCTCCCTGGGCTACTTCAAGGAGTTCTTCAAGAGCTTTCCCTGGATGAGCCTGACGGTCCTGGCCGGGCTGTTCCTGTGCCTGGGCGCGCGGCGGGCGCCGGCCGGCGGCCAGGACGGGGAGAAGTCCGTCCTTTTCCGCGAGCGCTGGCTTTTTTTCAATATGTGCCTTTTCTTCCCCCTGCTCTTCCTGGGCTTTTTCCGGACTCACGTCCAGCCCCGCTATCTCTTCCAGCTCTACGGCATCTTCATCCTCCTTTTCTGCCTGAGCCTCCTGGTCCTGGGCCGCATCGTGGTCGAGGAATTTTTGTGGCCCCTCATTCCGGCGCTTCGGGGGCGGAGGGCTTCCCGGGCCCTGGGGCTGCTCTTCTTCGCCCTGTTCGCCTTTGTCTTGGCCGACAACATCGGTTTCAGCCGGGTCAGGGCCATCGTCCAGCGCCGGTACGGCGACCCGATCGCCACTGAAATCATCACCCGCTCCGGCCGTTTCGAGCACTACGACCACCGGGACATCGGAGGCTACGTCCGGCATTTCCTGAAGCCGGACGATGTCGTCATCGCCATCCATGTCGTCTTCGGCTACGTGTATGCCGGACGGGTGGATTATTGGCTGTGGTCGGGCGGGCCGGGCACCTGGGATGCCTGGGAGAAGACGGCCGAGGGGTGGCGCGATTTCTATGTCGGGGCCCGCTGGCTGAACGACCTGGCCGGCTTGAAGAAGGTGATTGAGGAGAACCCCGGCCGGCGAGTCTGGCTCATCGCCTCGCCCTCCCTCTACCGGCGCGATCATATCTCTAAAGATATCGCCGATTTTGTCCTGGCCGATCCGGGCCGGCTGGTCTTCCAGGGAAAAGACGGCATGTCGGCCGTCTTCCTGTGGAACGAGAAACCGGCCGTGCCGGCTGCGGAGCGGCACACCATCGAGGGCGAGTGGCTGTCGGCCTTGTCGGCAAATATTGTCTATGGGGATGTATTCTCCAAGCAGGCCGCCCTGGAGTTTCGGCCGGGAAAGGGCCGGGATGTCTTCCGCTACCGGATGTCGGATGAGCTTGAGGCTGGACACTATCGGATGGAGTTCCGTTTGGCTCCGGCCACGGGAAGCGCCGCCCAACTGAGCGGGCCTGAGCCGAGGAAGGTCTTGGGCCTGACCATCGTGGACCAGGCCGATGGGGCCAAGCTGCGGACGATCTCCCTCCAGCCCGGCCAGGCACAGGCTTCGGCGGAGTTCATCCTGTCCCACGCCTCCAAGCTGAGGCTGGATTTTGTGTACAGCGGCCAGGCCGTCTTGACCCTGGACTGGATCGACATCAAGCCGGCGGGCGAGTGAGCGCCCCATGAGCGAATTTCCCGGAAGCACTCAGAAAGAGCTTATGGACAAGGGCAGGCCCCTGTCGGACAAATATGCGCAGATGTTCTACGGCCGCCGGAGCCTGCCGGGACTGCTCTGGTATGAGCTGGCCAACCTGCTCTTCGCCCGGCTGCCGGGGGCCGCGGGAATGGTCCTGCGCCGGCTCGTCTATCCAACACTTTTCGGCCGGATCGGCCGGGGTGTGGTCTTCGGCCGGAACATCACTTTCCGCCATCCCCATAAGATTCGCCTGGGCGGCCGGACGGTAATGGACGACGATGTCGTCCTGGACGCCAAAGGGCGGAACAACCGGGGGCTGGCCATCGGCCAGAACGTCTATATCGGCCGGGGGGCCATCCTCTCCTGCAAGGAAGGGTCGATCGAAGTGGGGGATTTCTGCAATATTTCCGCCCACTGCACCATCCTCAGCGAGACCAGCGTGCGGCTGGGCCGCTACTGCTTTCTGGCCGGGAATTGCTATCTGGTGGCGGGCGGCAACCACAGCCTGGACCGCCTCGACATCCCCATCATGTTCCAGCCCTCCCTATCCAAGGGAGGGATCGACATCGGCGAGGATGTCTGGCTGGGCGCGGGCGTCATCGTCCTGGACGGTGTCACCATCGGGAGGGGCACGGTGGTGGGCGCCGGGTCGGTGGTCACCCATTCCCTGCCCGAGTACAGCGTGGTCGCCGGCAGCCGGGTCAAAAAGATTTGGGACCGCCGCCAGCCGCCGCCGGAATAAGGCCCATTCTGTGTGGGGCGGCCGGCCGAGGTGCCCTCGCTCCCGTTCGGGTTTTTCACGCCTTTCACTCGGCGTCCTTCTCGGCGCCTGCGGAACTCGCAGGCTCGCTTGACGCTCCTCACACCGTTTGTTGCCAATAAAAAGGGGAATGATGTCAACGTCAAGCTCAGACATCCTCGGCGCCCGGAAACCGGGTTTCCTCCAAGGACGCCTCGTGAAGGCTAAACCCTCACATGGTCGCTTCGGACAACCCCGGCCGGCCTTTCTCCTAGGCAAGAACTCTAAAAATTGGCCGGCTTGCGCGCCTTGTAGATGAAATTCGAGGAGCTGTCGAAGCGGCCCGAGGCGGCTAGGAACTTCTCCACTTTCAAGCCCTGGCCCTTGAGGAAGCGCTCGACCTCCTCCGGCCGGTAGTGGTGCCGGAGGGGAACAAAGTACCAGTCCAGGATGAGCTCCTCGAGCTTCTCGCCTTTTCGTGATTTTTCACGCTTTTTGAAGAGGAAGACGACCGGCGCCAGGAAGACGGCCATAACCTTGGAGAGCGTCGTCCAGGACCAGCGCGGGGTGCGGATGAGGGTTTTGCGGATGATCTCGTGGAGGAAGGTGACCCTGGTCTTCTTGTAGATGGCCAGCAGGATCGAGCCGCCCGGCTTGAGGACCCGCAGGAGCTCGGAGACGGCTGCCAGCGGGTTGGTCGTGTGGTGGACCGTGCCCCAGGCCCAAACGATGTCGAAGAAGGCGTCGGCGAAGGGAAGGCGGAGCATGTCCTCCTGCCGGAAGTCGGTGTTTTTAAGATTGAATCGCCTGGCCAGGTTGCGGGCCGTCTCCAGGCTGCCGGGGCTGATGTCGATCCCGGTCACCTGGGCCGCTCCGTTGCGGGCAAAAATGATGCTGAAGATGCCCGTGCCGCAGCCGGCGTCCAGGACTGTTTTATGGAGGACTTCTTGCGGGCCGTAGAATAGCAGCCAGTGTTTCTCTGAGGCCTCGTACTCGGGGATGTACTCCGTCCAAACCACGTCGTAGAAACTTCCCACGCGTTCCTTATTCATGGCGGGTGCGGTCCTCAAAGTCCCCTTATCTTAGCCGCCCCCCCCAGTGAAGTCAATTTTTTGGAATGCTCCCTTTCATAGGCTGCCCATCGGCCTTAAATGGAGAGGGGGGGGCCGGACCGCCCCGCCCCTCTCCGTGGGACGGCCGACAGGATTTGAAAGAAAATAAAAAAATCTTGACAGCGGGCGGCCTTCTGTATATTATTCCTATGGAAATAGTAAGCAAGAAGCCGGAGAGGAGTTTCCATGAGCGCGTTTCTGATTGTCCTGCTGTCCGTGGTGGGTTTCATCGCCCTGGTCATCGGGGGCCTCATCTTCCTGTGGTTTTATCAGGGCGGCTGCTGCGTGCGTCGCCTCAAACAGAAGATCAGCCGCCGGGCCTACATCCAGCCGGTCATCAATAAATCGGCCGGCCCGAACAATGCTTGAATATTTCTTTTGTCTGTGAATAATGAGGGGAACAATCCTTGAAGGAGAGCTCTATGGCGGTCAAGAATGAAGCCGCGGTCATGTTTTCGGGAGGAATCGACTCTCTGCTGGCCTCCGTCCTGCTCCAGCAGAAATACGATAAGGTCCACCTCATCACTTTCGACAAGGGCTACCTGGAGTTCGGCGTCAAGAACAACCTGCCCAATGTCCAGCGCTTGCAAGAGACCTTCGGCCCGGAGCGGATCACTCATCAGGTCATCAAGCTGAAAAAACTGGTCAAGGCCGTTTCGGTCAAGAAGCTCCGCCGGGACCGCAAGACCTATAATATGGAGATCTGCTGGTGTGTCGGCTGCCGGATGTCCATGAACGCCGGCGGTTTGATCTATGCCCTGGAGAACAACCTGGCCGGCTACGCCGACGGTTCGAATCGCGAGCAGATACCCGGACCGGAGAACCTGGCCGGGACGGCGGAAAATTTTCCCAGCGTCGTCAACCGCCACAAAGAGTTCGCCCGCAGCTACAACGCCGAGTTCCTCACTCCCGTCTATGATTTTGGGAGCCGCGAAGAGCGCCGGGCCAAGCTCAGCGAGCTGGGATTCGACATCGATTATCTCAGCCTGGATCACAGCAAAAAGCTCAAGGGCATGATGACCAAGGACATGTTCCACCGGTCCCAGCCCATGTGTCTCTCCGGCTGGCTCATCCACTGGAAGCGGAACCTTTTCGGCAAGCTCGTCGAGCAGGATGAGGAGAAGACCGTCGACTACATCGTCAAGAAGCAGGATTCAGTCGTCCGGGATTATATCCGCCAATATTTTTCCAAGAAGGGTATCGATATCGACGAACTGGTCAAGAGCCGCGCCCTCTCCCCCGTTCCCTCCGCCGGCCGCTCCTGACCTATAGGGCCAGAGCGCAGACAGCTCCCCAGCCAGGACTTCCCCCATTTTTTTCTTCTCTCTGTATCTATTTTCCCTGCACTCTTGGCCATATGCAAATATTCATCCGGAATGCTGAAAATCCAGGGACACCTTACCGAATGCTTATTTTCTAGCCGGTCCGCATTCACATCAGGGCCCGCATTCGGTACATGTCCCGGATTTTCCTCCATGCCTCAAAAAATGGGGGAACTCCTGCTGCCCAGCCGTTTGACAGCTTCCGTGGATTCACGCGGAAGCAGATCCTTCATTATCAAACCGGGATATTTATGGGCTAGAATAATTCGAGGCTCATTATTTCAGGGGATGACATTTGATTATGGCCAGGATTTCGGGCCTCCTGACAGCCAGCCGTTGTCCCGATACCAGCGAACCGTTTCCCGCATCCCCTCCTCGAATTCGATCAGCGGCTTGTAATCCAATTCGTCGGCCGCTTTATGGATGGACAGGGGCTTGGGGTGGATGAAGAAGGCCAGACGGGACAGGCTGAGGGGAGCTTCTTTTTTTATCAGGGAGAACGCGCCGCCCATGAGCCGGGCGGCTGTCTTCACCGGCAGAAGGGGCAGGCGGAGGCGGGGCGGCTTTCGGCCGGCGGCCCGGGCGATGGCGGCCACGATATCCCGGACGGGCAAGGCCTGTGCGCCGGCCAGGTTATAGGTCTCGCCTTTCCGTCCCCGTTCCGCGCACAGATGTGTTCCGGCCAGGAGGTCCCGGATGTGGACGGGCGTCTGGAGTGTCCGTCCCGGTCCGGGCAGAAAAAACCGGCCGGCGGCGATGGATTTGACCAGCTTGAAAGTCCGGCGGTCACCCGGCCCATAGACCCAGCCCGGCCTGATGATCACCAGGTCCAGGCCTTGCCGGGCATAGCGCCGGGCGATCTGCTCTCCCTCGAGCTTGCTCTGGTCGTAGATGTCCTGCGGGTCGAGGGGATGATTTTCATCGGCCACCAGTCCCGACCTCACATGTCCCAGCACGCCGGCCGAGCTGAAGTGGACAACCCTCCCCACGGCCGCTTCTTGCGCCGCCTGGAGCACGGTCTCCGTGCCCCCGGCGTTGATCCCGAAGAATTCCTCCCGGCCGATCAAGGAGAATCCAAGAGCGGAGGCCAAATGGAAAACAACATCGATGTCTCTCTGGCATTTTCGGATGAGGTCGAAATCCCGAATGTCGCCCTGGACGACCTCCAGCCCGTCGGCCGCCGGGAGCGGCCGGTGATGGACCAGGGCCCTCACCTTCCAGGCGCGCTGAAGCAAGTCATGGATAAGATGAGTGCCGATAAAACCTGAGCCGCCCGTCACCAAGGCCCTTCTTGTTTTCATGTCAGGCTGCCGTTGAAGAGCAGGCTTTGTCCAGAGCCTCCTTCATTTTGCGGAGATAGGCCTGAAGAGTGTATTCCCGGTCGGCCATGGCTTTGGCCTGCCCGGCCCGGCCCCGGGCCTTCGGGTCGAAGAGGGCGAAGGTGAGCCCCTCGGCCAGGCTTTGAGGGTCGGGCCGGACCAGGACGGCGATCTGACTATCCACCACCTGGGTATGGGTCCACAGGTCGGTGGCCACCAAAGGCTTGCCTGATTTCAGGAAGGAATAGATTTTCAGCGGAGTGTTCGTCCCGGCCAGGCGAGGCGATACGAGCACGTCGGCCGAGGCGATGAACAGCGGGACCCGGTCGGGCGGAACGCGGTCAACAAAGACCAGGCGGTCAGTGAGCCCCAAAACCTGGGCCCTGGCCTGCATCGCCCTGAGCTCTTTCCCGCTTCCGCCCAGCAGGACAAAAACGGCTCCTTTCTTGACCCGCGAGGCCGCTTCCAGGAGGAGGGGGATCCCCTGGTAGTGCTGGAAATTTCCGGCGTAAAGCACGATCCTTTCTCCTCCGGGCGCGAGCTCTTCCCTCTTGGCCCGGATGTCCACGGCCGTGGGGGGAGGAGCGTCAAAATCGAGGAAATTTTCCAGGAAGACGGCTTTGCCGCCGTAGCCCATCCTGTCCACCTGACGCTCAAGGTCCCGGCAGATGACGATGACCGACCCGGAGTGTTTGAGCACATACCGTTCGATCCGGCTGAAGATTGTCTTGAGCAAGGCAGAGCGGGAAAAATTAAAATTTTCGAGCTGCTGGGGCAGGCTGGAGTGCATGTCATAGAGGTGCGGACGTCGGAAGAGCCGGGCCAGCCAGACGCCGAACAGGGCGGCTTCCTCATGGGAGAAGATGAGGTCGGCGCCGCCCTTGGCCATCTCCCAGAAGGCCCGGGCGCAGAGGAGGACGTCCAGGGGAATCTTGGCCAGCGAGGGGCCGATCTTGACGGCGCGCAGCCCCGGCAGGCTGGGCAGCCGCACGATCTTCAGCCGGGGAAAGGCCTTGTCCTGGCCCAAGGGGTAAGTGATCAAAGTCACCCGGTGGCCGAGGTCGGAAAGCGCTTTGAGACGGAAATAGACGCTGATGGGCGTGCCCCGCGGCTGGAAAAACGGCTCGGGTGCAAGCATCAGGATATTCATCAAGACCCCGCTTCGGTTAGGGGAATTGGGAAGATTTTCGCCTGGACTTCGGCGCGCCGGTGTCGAGGACTTGCCGGATAAAATAGATGGTTTTGCCCGTGGCCTCGTGGTAGGCGCGGACCATGATCTCGGCCAGCAGGCCCAGAGTGATGAATTGGACGCCCAGCATGGTCAGCAGGATGGCCCCCAGGAGAAGCGGCCGGTTGCCCAGGCCGACCTTCAACACCAGGCGCTGATAGCTCATGACGGCCAGCAGGAGGATGCCGACCAGGCCGCTGATCAATCCAAACAGCCCGAAGATCTGCAGGGGCCGGGTGGAATAGCTCATCAGGAAACGAACGGTGAGCATGTCCAGGATGACCTTGACGAACCGGAAAATGGAGTATTTGGATCTGCCGCGGAGGCGCGGCCGGTGGTTGACCGGAAGCTCGGCGATGCGCACGCCGATGTTGCTGGCGATGGCCGGGATGAAGCGGTGGAGCTCGCCGTAGAGCCTGATGCTCTTGATCACTTCGCCGCGGAAGGCTTTGAGCGTGCAGCCGAAGTCGTGAAGTTTAATGCCGGTCATGCGGGCGATGAGCCAGTTGGCCAAGGAGGACGGCAAGCGCCGGGTGAGGAAGCGGTCTTTTCTTTTTCGGCGCCAGCCGGTGACGATATCGTAGCCCTCCTCTATTTTAGCCAGCAGGCTGGGGATGTCGCGGGGGTCATTCTGAAGGTCGGCGTCCAAGGAGACGATGACCTCGCCCCGGGCGTAGTCGAACCCGGCCGAGAGGGCCGCCGTCTGGCCGAAGTTTTTTCTAAGGCGGAGGACCTTGACCAAGCGGTCCTTTTTCTGGAGTGAGGCCAGGACCGGGAAGGACCCGTCGCCGCTCCCGTCGTCCACGAAGATGATCTCATAGCTCCGGCCCACTCCGCTGCAGACTTCTTTCAGCTCGCGGTAAAGGGATTCGAGGTTGCCCTGTTCGTTGTAAACCGGGATGACGATGGAGAGCTTAGGAGTGGCGGAGTTCTTCATCGCGCCAAATCTTATCATAAAGGGGGAGGGACCATCAATCAATCGGAATAAGCCGTGCCACCCCTCCCCGCGTATCACACGTTTGGAGATGCTATCGAATATAGTTGCATCTCCTCGGCATTTTTGGTAGAAAAGACAAGCATGGATCTGAGGCGGAGGGAATTTCTTAAGCTGGCGGGGCTGGGGCTGGCGGCCGCCGGTCTGGACCCCCGAAGGCTGTTGCCTTTTTCCGGCGAACAGGACATTACCACCTCCCCCCTCTGGCCGCAGCTGGCCGACGACAGCTTTCCCTTTCCCTACGACGAGAATTTTTTCGCCTGCGCCGAGCGCATCTACAACCTGAGGCCCAACCGGGCAGGGGATAGCCCGGCCCGCTGGCGAGCTGACCTCAGCCTGTTGTTGAAAGAGGGCGCCAGCCTGGACATCAAAGTGGCTTCGGCCGAGACCCGCGAAGGGCTGGTCACCTCCTCAGCCGTGCAGTCCTTCACCGGCGTCAAGGACAGCCTGACTCTTCAATTGCCGGGCAGCGACAGCGAGAGGCTCTACTATCAGGTGCAGTACCGGAGCGGCCAGGAGGCTTGGCGGGCGCTCAGCCCCAAGAGCTTCCGCTTGCCCAATACCCGCCTGGAGAGGGGAGGCCGGGTCAAAGTTCTGCTTATCAACGACGATCATAACTTCGACGACGCCGTCCGCAAGATGCCGAAATCCCACCAGCAGTTGATGCTCAGCGGTGATTACGTCAATGAGTTCCTTAAGGGTTTGCGCTTCAACCCCTCCTGGAGGCCCTCCCCGCCGCTCGACTCCCTGGACAACGGGTTCACCCTGGCCCAGGCCATGCGCTACATCCTGGCCGCTGAGGATCCGGACTTTGTCATCAATTTGGGTGATACCACCGGCATCGGCGCCGGCTACCGCTGGGAAAACATGGGGCTTCCCTATGAGTCGCTGACCGAAGCCGACAAAGATAATATTGCCCGGACGCTTTGGCTGAGGATGCGCAAGATCTTCTCCGCACTGACCCCCAGCCTGCCGTTCTTCATCGCCCTGGGCAATCATGACGGCGAGGAGAGCTGGAATTCCCTGCGCGACAAAGCCCAAGGCTGGCGCCAGAAATATTTCGCCCTGCCTACGGACCAAATCTATCCCGAGGGCGGCTACAGCCAGGGTAACTATTACGCCTTCACCTGGGGAGGAGATGAGGACGGCCGCGGCGGGGCCGAATTCATCATCCTGGACTGCACGGCCTTCTGCGGCAGCCGGGAGCCGGCCCGGATTGAGGACTGGACCCTGGGGACTCAGCAATTCGACTGGCTGAAGAAAGTCCTGCGGAATCGGGAGAAACATTGGATTTTTGCTTGTTTCCATCATGTCCTGGGCGGCTGGCCCGCCGGCCCGGAAGAGACGCGCTTGGACCTGGCCTACGGCCGAGGCCCATTGTTCACTGCGCAGGATTATCAGGGTTTTGGCGACCCGGCCAATGTGGAGCAGGTCCGGATCACCCAGTTAGCGGCTGAAGCAGGGGTTTCTGCCTTTTTATACGGCCATGATCATATCCATCATTATCGGCGGCTGGCCAGCGGATGGAATCGGAGGCCGCTGTACAGCATCTGCTGCGGCTCGCCCAAGAAAATCGCCGAAGAATGGTGGTGGAAAGGGCCCTACTGGCGCCGGTTCTACGGGGACGGTTACAGCTGTCCGCCGGGCTTCTTCGGCCCGCCGGGCTATACCCGTCTAACGATCGACGCCCAGCGCCTGACCGCCGATTATATCCTTGTTTCTTATTCGCCGCTTTCCAATACTCCCCCGGGCAGCCAGACCGGCGATATCTTCTCCCGCCTGGTCGTGGATAGTCCGAAACCCCGAATCGCCACGGACCAGACGGCCTTGGCGGCCAGCTTTGAAGAGGGACAGCCGGGCTTATTGAGTTTGAGCCTGCAGGTCAAGAACGAGGGGGCCGGCCCCCTGAATTTTTCCCTGTCTCCCTCCAAATCTTGGATCGAACTTTTTCCCGCGGCCGGGAAATCTTGGGGCGAGTATGTAGAGGTGAAGGCTAAGATCCGGACCGCCTACTTGGTCGAAGGCCAATACACGGAAAGCCTGACCATCATCAGTCCGGAGGCCGAGAACAGCCCCGTCCAAGTCCCGCTGACCCTCACTGTTTTGCCTCCGGTCATCAAGCCTCCCACGGACCTCCAGGGCCAGTGGCGGAGGGCTCAGGCCGGGCAGTATCTCGTCCTGTTGGCCTGGAAGCCCAACCGTGCCAATCGGCACATCAGCTGCTATAATGTCTATCTGGCAGCCGCCGGAAGCGGCCCGAAGCTTTTGGGCGTTGTCTCGCCTTCTTCCTGCAGCTATGTGTTTTCGGCCGGAGGCCGCCGGGCCCGGTTGACCTTTTTGGTCTCGGCCGTCGACTGGCGCGGGCGGAAAGGCGAGCCGGCTGCCTGCGCCGTGGAGTGAGGGATATGGTCGGCAAAAAGATTCTCGTCGTGGATTTCGACAGTCAAAGCCTGGAAGCCATGATCCAGCTGCTCAAGCCCTACAAGTTTCAGCTGAGCCGGGCCGTTGACGGGCAGGAAGCCTACGACAAATTCAAGGAGGAGAGGCCCGATTTGGTCGTCATGGAGGCCATTCTGCCCAAGCTCCATGGTTTTGAGCTGACCGAGCGGATCACCCATGAGACCAAGGGCCACACCCCGGTCATCATCGTCACCGGCGCCTATCGGGGGCCGCAGTATCGCCACGAAGCCCTGACCACTTTCGGCGCCTCGGATTATTTCGAGAAGCCCCTTGATAAGGAAAAGTTCATCAATTCCGTGCTGGGCCTGCTCAAGGAGGAAAGCGAGATCTGGCTCGACCTTCCCGCCCCGGACGACATTGCTTCCTACTTGGCTAAAAAAGCCGGCCTGGCCGCCAAGGCGGGCAAACAGGCCTGATTGTTTTTTCCTGTTTCTGGAAAATATCCTCAGTTTTTTTAATGTGGAGGCGGCTGGGGCGGCGTTGACTTTAAGACCGATATCAGATTAGTATTTTCTGGCAGAATTTCCGGAGGGTCAAAAAAAATGGCCGAAGAAGGGTTGTGGACACGCTGCAATAGCTGCGGGCGCATCCTCTATAAACAGGATATCCTGGACAACCTCTCGGTTTGCCCCTCCTGCAACTTCCACTTCCGCCTTTCCGCCGAGGAACGTCTGAACATGCTGCTGGATAAAGATTCCTGGGAGCGCTTCGATGAAAACATCCGGCCGGTTGACCGGCTGCAATTCGAAGACACTCAGAAGTACAACCGCCGGCTCCAGGACAGCCAGAAGAAAACGGGTCTGGCCGATGCGGTGATCAACGCCAAAGGGACCCTGGACGGCATCCCGGTCATCATCTCGGCCATGGACTTCTTTTTCATGGGCGGCAGCATGGGCTCGGTAGTGGGCGAGAAAATCGCCAGGGCGGCTGAACGGGCCCTGACCGAGCGCCTGCCCCTCATCATCGTCTCCTGCTCCGGCGGAGCCAGGATGCAGGAAGGGGTTCTGTCCCTGATGCAGCTGGCCAAGACGAGCGCCGCTCTGGCCCGGCTGGATGAGGCCGGGCTGCCCTACATCTCCGTCCTGACCGACCCGACCACGGGCGGCACCACGGCCTCCTACGCCATGCTGGGGGACATCAACATCGCCGAGCCCAACGCCCTGATCACCTTCGCCGGGCCGAGAGTCATCGAACAGACGATCCGGGAAAAGCTGCCCAAAGGGTTCCAGCGTTCCGAGTTCCTGCTCAAGAACGGCATGCTGGACGACGTTGTGGAACGGCGGGTCCTCCGCGACTACATCATTCGCGCCCTGCGCCTTTTCCTCAACCGGCCCCGATGAATTTCGCGCAGTGCCGGGCCTACCTGGATTCGCTCCAGGTCATAGGCATCAAGCTCGGCTTGGACAGCATCCGAACTTTGCTCAACGGCCTGGACAACCCCCACCTGAGATATCCGACGCTTCTGGTGGCCGGCACGAACGGCAAGGGCTCGGTGTGCGCCATGCTCACCCGCATTCTGAGCCTGCACGGATGGCGGGCGGGCCTGTACACTTCTCCCCACCTGGTCTCGGTCGAGGAGAGGATCCGCATTAACGATAGACAGATCTCCTCCCCGGAGTTCTGCCGGGCCCTGACCGCGGTCCGGCAGGTCGCGGACAAACTCCTGCGGGCCGGGAAGCTGCCCTCTCCGCCCACTCATTTTGAGGTCCTGACCTGCGCCGCCCTGGGCTATTTTCATGAAAAAAGGGTGGACATCGCTGTTCTGGAAGTAGGCCTGGGCGGCCGGTTCGACGCGACCAACGTTGTGACGCCGATTCTCTCCGTTATTACTTCCATCAGCCGCGATCACGAGAAATATCTGGGCCGGCGGCTGGCCCACATCGCCTTCGAAAAGGCCGGCATCATCAAACCGGGCCTGGCCGTGGTGAGCGGCGTGGATAAGCGGACAGCCGCCGCCGTCATCAGGAAAAGGGCTCAGGAGCTTGAGGCCCCGTTCACCGGAGTCTTTGACCCGCCCAACAGGTTTATCGCTTTAAAAGGAGACAGAGGCTATAAATTTATTTATAAAACGCCGGAGAAACGTTTCGTCTATTCACCTCGGCTCCTCGGTTATCATCAGGGGAGAAATGCGGCCGTGGCCCTGTCCGCCGCCACCCAGCTCGGCCGAAGGTGGAAGCCTCTACAAGAGAAGCTCATTCTTCGGGGCATCGCCGAGGCCTTCTGGCCGGGCCGGCTGGAGACTGTCCGCCGCTCGCCCCGGGTCATTTTGGACGGCGCCCACAATCCGGACGGCGCTCTGGCCGTCCGGGCTTACATCAAGGATTTTATCCGGCAGCCCCTGGTCTTGCTTTTTGCCGTCATGCGGGACAAGGATATCGGCGGCCTCGCTCGCATCCTTTTTCCCCTGGCCGAAAAAATCATTCTGACAAAGTTTCCTTTCGACCGCGCAGCCGAACCGGCCGATATCTTGGGCCAAGCCCGGCCCTTTGCCGGCCGCATTTTGATTGAGGCCGACCCGGGACGGGCCTATCGCTCGGCCCTGGCTGAAGCTCGCCGGCGGCGAGGCTGCCTCCTGGCCACCGGCTCCCTGTTTTTGGTGGGAGCCATTAAGGAGCTCCTGGCCGGAAAAAAAGATATCGCCTAGAGAAGCGATGGGCCTGAGTAAGCATCTCCATTTGTGTGATCCTAGCTTCAAGACGAGGAGGGGTCCTGTCACGGCTCCTCCCCATCCGTGCTCGCCAGGCTGCGCGCGGGTGGGGAGCCCCTCCGCCGTGCCACCCCTCCCTACATATCACAGGATTGGAGATGCATCCTGGGCCGGAAGCATCCTTGCATTTTGCGGGCAATCATGCTACCTTGAGCACTCATTTTTCATTCGTATCTGATTGAACTGATATGCTTTCCATAGACAGCTCTGCTCTTTTTGTCTTCCTTATCGTCTGGGTCCTGGTCTTCATCCTGACCAAGGTCTTTTTCAACCCGGTGCGCAAGGTCAGGGACGAACGGGAGCGGCGTGTTCGCCGGGGACTGGATGAATCGCGTCGAAGCCAGGAAGAATATGAACAGTCCCTGGAGAAAATCAATCAGGCTGTCCGCGAGGCCAAGCTCCAGGCTGAGCAGGTCCGGGAACGGTTGACGGCCGAGGCCGGGCAGGAAAAAAGCCGGATGGTGGCGGAGATGAACGCTGAATATCGCCGCCGGGTGGAGGCGGCCAAATCCGAGGTCGCCGCCCAGGTGGAGGCTTTAATAAAAGATGCGGACTTCCGGGCCGATGATCTGGCCGAAAGGATCGAAGGGAGGCTGTTGGATTGAGAGGCCGGGTTCTTATTGCGCTGCTCCTCTTCTTCCCCACCGCCCTGTGGCTATGGGGATCGGAAGAAGGCCTGGGGCATTCCGGGAGCAGCCTGGACATGATCGGCAAGGTCGTAAACTTTCTCATCCTTTTCGGCGGCCTGGGTTTCATTCTGTTCAAGCCGGTCCGGGCTATTCTGGCCGGCCGCCAGGCTGAGGCCCGGCGGAAGCTCGATGATGCTCAGGAGAAAGTCCGTCAAGCCGAAGAGCGGCTGAGGCAGGCCCGGGAACGCCTGTCCGACTTAGAGGCCGAGGTAATGTCACTGCACAAGGCGGCCGAGGAGGAGGGCCGGGCCGAGCAGGAAAAGATCCGGAAACTGGCCCGGGAGGAAGCGGACAGGATCAAGCGTCTGACCGAGCAGGACATGGAGGCCCAGGTCCGTTCCGGCCTTCGCGAGCTCAAGAGGTATGCGGCCGGGCTGGCCGCCGAGCGCGCTCTGGCCCGGATCAAAGCGCGGTTGACGCCGGAGATTCAGGCGGGGCTCATCGACCGCGCCATAGAAGAGTTGTCCAAAAATGATCAAACAGGTTCTGATTCGAAGGTACGGCCAAGGGCTCATTAACGTCCTGCCGGACGAAG
>Ga0315282_10009558_pt1 | contig 15402 bp, 13 predicted proteins | sample YL17G07_20_MG_FD_203693 | JGI IMG/M metagenome (GOLD analysis project Ga0315282, IMG submission 203693) | Sediment microbial communities from Yellowstone Lake, YNP, Wyoming, USA - YL17G07_20 | ecosystem: Environmental > Aquatic > Freshwater > Lake > Sediment | place: USA: Wyoming | collected... | reverse complement strand
CATCAAATACCTACTTTGGTACAACGGCGAGAAGCCTCACCGCTCTATTGGCAAACTCCCGCCGCTTTTGTATTATGTGAATAACTTTATCGGCTCTCAAAAGTCCAATATGTTAGTAGAGGGCGCAACCCGGCAATAAGCGGCTATAATTATAGCTAGTAACCCTCCCTTTGACGCGCGGCGCGGGGTCTTAGCTACAGCTAGGAGTCGTCCCCGCGCCGAGACATCACCCGGGGGCCTGGCGGATCGCCGGCCCCCGTTTCGCTTTTATATGCCCGAGGCCATCTGGTATAGTCAAGGTGATGAAAAAAAATGCGCAGGAAATCGTCAAGACCCTGCAAGACAAGGGCTTTACCGCCTATTTTGCAGGAGGTTGTGTTCGAGACATGTTAAGAGGAGTAGAACCAACCGATTTTGACATTGTCAGTTCAGCCCGGCCTGATGAGGTTGAAAGGCTTTTCCCCCACACAGTTGCGACCGGCAAAGCTTTTGGTGTCATCAGCGTCATCAAGAACAATCACAACTTCGAAGTTGCATCTTTTAGAGCCAAAGTCGCTTACTCCGATCAGCGCCACCCGAATGAGATAGTTTATACCAGCGCTGAAGAGGACGCCAAGCGCCGTGATTTTAGCATCAACGGCCTATTTTACGATCCGATCGCTCAAAAAACGATTGATTTCGTCGATGGAGCGGCTGATCTTAAAAAGCACCTCATCCGCTTTATCGGCAATCCAGACGAGCGCATTAAAGAAGATCACCTGCGCATCTTGCGGGCAATTAGATTCAAGGTTACTTTAGGGTTTCAATATACACCGGAAACCTTCGAGGCTGTCCGTGCTCACGCCCCGCATATCCGTGGGGTTTCCGCCGAGAGAATCCGCGACGAGCTTAACAAAATCATGGCCAACCCGAGGCGAGCCCAAGGACTTATTGAGCTTTCCGAAAGTCAGCTTCTAGCCCAAATTATACCGGAGATCGAACGCCTTAAAGCTGTCGCGCAACCTTTTGTCTATCACAAAGAAGGCGACGTTTTTGTCCACACCTACTTAGCTCTCAAGGCACTCCCTGATGATGCGCCTTCACATCTAGCCTGGGCGGTTCTCTTGCACGACATTGCCAAGCCCCAAACCGCTCGAAAGGAGCAGGGGAGGATTATCTTTCATAACCATGCCCAAGAATCGGGAAAAATATCCGAGCAAATCATGCGGCGACTGAAATTCGCGAACTTTGAAATCGAAACGATTAAGTGGCTAGTCGAGAGCCATATGAAGATCTTTAACCTTGAAAAAATGCGGCCGGGCAAACGACTGGCGCTAGTCCTTGATCCACGTTTTCCTGATTTAATCGAGCTCATAAAGGCTGACGCCTGTGGCACCTACCCGGCCCGACTTGGACCAATCAAAAAAATCGAGACGACCGTCAAAGACGCGCTGGTATGGAAGAAGTGCAACGAGGGCAAAGCTAGAAGGCTAATCACCGGTGACGATCTAATCAGACTGGGGCTCACTCCAGGAGAGCAATTTAAAGAAATTCTGGAAGAGGTTAACGACCTAACAATCGCCGGCAAATTTAGAACCAAGCAAGACGCACGATCGTATATCAAGAAAAATTACCAGAAAAATGGCTAAAATAACTACCAGGGATTTAGAAAAGATTTTTGGTCGCCGCAGGAGCAAACCTATCAAGGCGAGTAACGAAGATAAGAAGCCTCCCCTCGACGACATCACTTTAAAAAAGGTCCGCCACGAGATTAAAAAAATCTCCACGCCAAAAACAAAAAGGCCGTCTTCTCTACCGGTTTTTAGCTTCTATACTCTGATCGTTGCGGGGCTGGGAGGCTTTGTCTTTCTTTCGCTGCTAAACTATCAAGCTATATCATTGCAGGTTAAATGGACCTACTTGACGCAGTATCTTGGCAAGAGCTATCAACAGGATAGCTCGGTGACGCAACTTTCGCCGACGTCAACCCCTACTCCGACCCCTCTACCCGTTCTAGCCTTACCCGAGGTTGCACCTCCAGTGCAGGATATCCCTGATAATCGCCTCAAAATTACGAAGCTCGATCTTAACGCACCCATTATTTGGAACGTCCCCGAAGATCGGGTGATTGAGGAACTTAAAAATGGGGTTGTGCATTACGACGGCACGGCACTCCCGGGTAGTGGTGGTAATATTTTCTTAGTCGGCCATTCCTCCAATTATTTTTGGATCCAAAGCGACTACAACCAAGTCTTCGCCCTGCTCAACAAACTAGAAAAGGGTGATCGGCTGGAAGTTCGCTTCAAAAACCGCTCTTACTTCTATAACGTCATAGAAACCAAAACGGTTTCCCCTAAACAAGTCGAATACTTAAAATCTGCTAACCGTGAGCTTCTAACCCTCATGACTTGCTGGCCAGTTGGAACTTCACTTGAACGTTTGATCGTTCAAGCCGAACTCACTTATTCCTCTGGCTAGCCTTCTCCAGCCTTAATTATCTCATCGAGAGTTTCACGGGCGCATTTCTTCCAATCAAACTTCTTAGACCTTTCTAGCCCCGCTTCGATAAGGTTCGCTCGAAGTCTTTTATTCTTAATAACACTAGACAAATTATCTGCAAACTTACGATCGTCATCTGGGTTCGAAGTTAGCCCTGCCGCACCGATTATTTCCGGGACCGAAGTCCGATCCGAAGCAACTACCGGTACCCCCGATGCCATTGCCTCAACCAACGGCATCCCAAAACCCTCAAAATAGCTTGGGAAGGCAAAAATCGAGGCGAAGCGCATATATTCGCCCACTTGTTCGTCGGGAATATACCCAGGCTCAATGATGTCCTTGCGGATTGCTTCTGGCAAACGATTTATCTCACGCTTAATTTCCTCATAAAGATAGCCGGGGCGACCGGCGAGAACCAGTTTGTGAGAAATGGTCTTGTCTTGACGCAATTTTCCGTAAGCTTGGATAAGGGTCTTTACGTTTTTTTTAGCTTCGAGCCGGCCGATGAAGTAAATGTACGGTCGTAATTTAGCAACATCCGAAGAAGCCTTGGCTGCCATAGAGGCCGGAAAATACTTTGTTTTGTCATAACCGTGATAAATAACACTGATCTTTCTCGCATCGACATGGTAGATTTTAATCAAATCATCTTTGGTTGCTTCAGATATTGCGATAATTTTGGTAGCGTGTTTAGCAGAAAAGCTCATGCAAAAATCATGATAAATCCGCTCTAGGGGGGTATAAAGTTCGGGAAAGTGTCTAAAGCCGACATCATGCAAAGTCACGACCGTACGTTTGCCATGATAGAGAGGAATAGTATGGGCCGGTTCAAACAAGACATCGGGAGGATTCCTTAAAATTTCGGCCGAGAGACGGATCTGACTCCAGAGTCGCGGGAATTTCATTACCTTCTTTTGTAAGTTCGCTCGCTGCGGCAGATAACTAAGTGGAGAACGGGAGTAAAGGCGAAAATTTACCTCGTTAAACCCAACCAGGTTTTTAACAATTTCGTAGGAATAATATTCCGTCCCGGTCATCTGCTTAACGTTCGAGCGGCTAGCATCAATACCAACTAAAAGTTTTTTCATTTTGACCTCTGAGCCAAGGAATCAAGGAAGTCACTAAAATTCTCAACTGCTACGCCAATTCCTTTGATCGTACACATCTCCGCGTCCTCCGCCACCTGGCAGGGGACACCAGTAACTTTCGTCATTAACTCATCCAAATTGCGCAATTTCGCCGTCCCGCCCGCGATAACGATGCCCTTATCCATCACATCGCTCGAAAGTTCAGGCGGGGTCTTTTGCAGAACTTGCTTAACCGCCAGAATTATCTCATTCAAAACCGGACGGATAGCATTGACGGTTTGACCGGTGGAAATAGGCATACTTTCCGGAAGGCCGGTGATTGAGTTGCTGCCGGAAATCTCCAATTTCAGCTCCTTTTTGGGCTGAGTCGCTGAGGCAATTTGAACCTTAATTTGCTCGGCCGTCTGCTCGCCAATTACTAAATTATGTTTCTTTCGGATATATTCTCCGATTGCTTTATCGACTTCTTTACCCCCGTAGCGAACCGATGATGCGGCTACAATATCACCCAGAGAAATCACCGCCACCTCAGTCTTGCCGCCGCCGATGTCAATAATCAAATTGCCAGACGAAGAAAAAATGTCGATGGCCGCCCCCAAAGCCGTCGCAACCGGCGATTTCATCAGATAAACTTTTCTCGCTCCAACTGTTTCCACCGCATCTAAAACAGCCTTTTTCTCGGTCGAAGTCGCTCCATATGGCACGTTGACAATAATCTCTGGTTTGAAAAAACGGAACCGGCCAAGGATTCGATCAAGATAAATTTGCAGCATTCTCTTGGTAACTTTATAGCTTGCAATAACCCCATTGTTTAGCGGATAAGAAGCGATAATTGCCTCCGGAGTACGCCCGAGCATCTTCTTTGCCCCCATCCCAACTGCTGCAACCTTCTGGTTTAGACCATTCAGCGCCACTACTGAAGGTTCATTAACGACTACACCTTTCTTAGGGACATAAATACGGGTAAAAGAAGTTCCTAAATCAATACCGAGTCGTCTAATCATCGATACGCCTTACCCGTGCCCCCAGCGTTTTAAGTTTTTCCGGTAGCTTTTCGTAACCCCGATCAATCATTTCAGCGTTTCTAATAATCGATTTGCCTGGTGTCATCAAGGCCGCAATTACCAGCGTTATTCCCGAGCGTAAATCAAGAGAGTGAATTTCTCGCGGCAAAAGAGTCGCTGGCCCCGAAATTTTCGCTTTGTGAGCTCCGACAAATTCAACCTTCAGACCCATCGCTTGCAGTTCTTTAAGATACCCGAGCCGATTCTCGTAAAGAGTTTCATTAATCTCCGAAGTCCCTTTGGCGCGAGCGGCGAGCAAGGCTATCGGCGATTGCAGGTCAGTTGGAAACCCTGGGTGTACGCCAGTTTCAACTTTAAAGGGTCGAAGCCCGTCTATTTTAAATACTTTCGCCTCGTTATCATTTAGCACGATTTTGGCGCCACAATCAAGTAGAATTTTATTAAAAGCTTGCAGGTGCTCCTTAGGATAAGGTTTAACCGTTCCGGCTCCTCCGGTAGCGATCAGAGCGATCACGAAAGTCCCAGCTTCGATCCGGTCGGGCATTACCTCAATTTCTTTACACATTAAGGAACTATTGCCTGATACCTCAATCTGGCGGGTACCGATCCCAGAAATCTTTGCTCCAGCAGCAGCCAGGAACTTTAGAAGCTCCACTACCTCTGGTTCAATAGCACAATTTTCGATCCTAATCGGCTGTTTCTGCCCGGCTGCAAAAAGGGCCACATTTTCCGTTGCCGTTACGCTTGCCTCATCAAGGGTTACGGAAGTATTTTTGACCTTATCAAGCGAAATTGTAAAATTATCTCGACCACGCTGAATCTTCGCCCCGAGCGCTTCAAAGACCCGAAAGTGCGTTTCAAGCGAACGCGCTCCGATCAAACACCCACCTGGATATGGCGATTCGACAGCCCCGAAACGGGCCAAAAGAGGGCCCAAAAGCACGATTGAAGCTCGCAAGCGGCAAGCCGGCTCATAAGGGACCTCGGCACTCTTTACACCCGTTGCGTCAAGGTCTAAAACATTGTTAGCCAGGGAATAGCTGCCACCAAGCGCTTTAACGATTTCCGCCAAAGCCGTGACGTCGGCAATTTCCGGACAATTTTTTATCCTAAGCGGATGAGGTAAAAGAAGGGCCGCAGCGATTAACTTTAGGGCTTCGTTTTTGGCCCCGCTGATTTTTGCCTCTCCTTGAAGGGGAATCCCACCCTCGATCTCAAGACTAGCCATTTGGCCTCCACTTATAGTATAATATACCTGTTGGGCATTGCGGGCAAGAGCGGCTTCCGCCTGCAGGCGGAAGCAAGTTCATAAAGTCTGTAAAGTTTGTAAAGTCCATAAAGTTAGGAACCGTGGGCCGGTTTTTTGAGCAAATACTTTTTAGAAATTCAGAGGCTGGGGTTTGATTAGAAATTAGGATTTAGTAATTAGGATTTAAACCATCATGGCTATAAAACCAGCAACCTGGCGAAGTATTGGCTACCTTTTCTTAATAGCGCTTTTTTCAGTCTGCGCCACTCTTGTGATTATCTATGCTTCCGGATACCAAATTGACCTTGAAGGACGCTCTCTTAAACAAACCGCTCTGCTAAATGTTCAAACTGACCTGGAGAAGTCGGAAATCTATCTGGACGGGCAACTAGTCGGGCAGGGAAGTGTGGTTTTGCGCAACCTCGATCCAGGTTCTTATCTTGTTGAGGTTAAATATCCGGAGTTCACAAGTTGGAGCAAAAAAGTCACCCTGGAAGCTGGCGAAGCCACGTCCATCAGCAAAATCGTCCTATTCAAAGAAAAACCAGCCATCGAGGAATTTAATGGTGAAATCAGTGCCTCTAGGCTACCTGGACTGGCTGACCTCGAGGATTTAACGGTTAGCAGCGGGGAAATACGCCAGAACGGCGCGCTGGTTTCCCGCTTCACGAGTGACCCTCAAGGTGTTTGCTGGTATCCCGATCGCCAGCACATTGCCTTTACCCAAGATAACAAACTAAAAATAATCTCCCTCGATGGAACAGGTCTCGTCGAACTTTTGGAAAAGAAGTCTTCCTCACCAGTTTTGTTTCTCAATTCCGGTCGGGTAGTCGTTTTTGAATCCGACGGAAAAGTCTACCGAGCACAGATCAGATGAAAAGCTACCGAATTGCCAAAGTAAAAATTGACGGCGCTTCAGAAAGCGAAGTCATTGATCTGATCCGGCGGGCTGTTAGGGATAAACAAAAAACCCAATTGGCAACCATTAACAATGAATTTATCGTCGAGGCGCAAAAAAATAGCGAGTTTCGCGAGGTCTTAAACAAGTGCGATCTAGCAATTGCAGAAAGCACCGGGGTTGTTTGGGCAGTCAAGAGACTTTATGGAGAGAAAATTGCCCGCTTGCCTGGAGCAGATTTATTTGAGGAAATTTGTGATGCTGCGGCAAGCGAAGGCTGGCGAATTTTCCTTTTTGGCGGTGCGGAAGGGGTAGCCCTGCAGGCCGCTAGATCGCTTCGGACCAAACGCCCTCGGCTGCAGGTTTCTGGCATTCTTGATGGCGTCCCCGTAACAGCCGACAATCCAAGCAGTGAGATAATTGAGCAAATCAACTGCTCCAAGACGGATATTTTGTTTGTCGCCCTTGGTGCTCCCAAGCAGGATCTATGGATCGCTAAAAATTTGCCAAGCCTTAACGTTAAGGTTGCCGTTGGCGTCGGTGGAACATTTGATTTCGCCGCCGGCAAAATTAAGCGTGCCCCCCGCTGGCTTAGAAAAATAGGTCTTGAGTGGCTGTATCGGCTCATGCGGGAGCCCCGCCGCTTTAAGCGCATCTGGACCGCCACCGTCACTTTTCCGCTTCTGGTGTACAGAGTTAAGAAAGAAACATAGTAGGGCGTTTCTGTCGGCCCAAACTCTTGACTTTTCTTGGCCATTTGCTAGGATATAATAAAAGCGGCAATAAGCCGCTTAAATTTTTAGCCAAAGGAGTCAAATATGGAAATTGCCGAATTTTTAACTGCCATCAAACAATTGGCCGAAGAGAAAGGTCTGCCCGAGCCGATGATTTTAGAGGCGGTCGAAGCCGCTTTGGCGGCTGCATACCGCAAGGACTACGGAAAGTCCGGGCAAATTATCAAAGTTAAAATTGACACCGGGAACAACACCCTTAAAGTGTGGCAAGTTTTTAATGTTGTCGAAGACGAGGAAAAAACCTCCAATTCCGAAGCTCAACTGACCGTTGAAGAAGCTAAAAAACTCAAGAAAAATCCGAAGGTTGGCGACACAATTGAGATTCCTCTCGAGGCCAAAAGTGATTTCGGAAGAGTTGCGGCGCAAACCGCCAAGCAAGTCATTATTCAAAGACTGCGCGAGCTCGAGCGAGAAATGCTTTATCAAGAGTTCAAAAGCAAGGAGAAAAAAATCGTCAGTTCAACCGTGCAAAGAGTCGAAGGCCCCAATGTCATCGTCGACTTGGGTCGGATTAACGGCATTATGTTACCAAGCGACCAAATTCCAGGCGAGCGCTACTATACCGGCCAGCGGTTCAAAGTCTACGTCAGCGAAGTCGAAGAATCCAACCGCGGGCCACGTATTCTGGTCTCAAGAAGCCGGCCGGAGTTTATCAGAGGTCTTTTTGAGCAGGAGGTCCCGGAGATCGAATCCGGTTCGATTGAAATTGTCGCGCTAGCCCGTGAGGCCGGATCGCGCACCAAACTGGCCGTCTCAACCAAGGACGAAAACCTTGACCCCGTCGGCTCGGTAGTCGGTCAACGCGGGACTCGCGTTCAGGCTGTTTTGTCTGAAGTCGGGGGCGAGAAAATCGACATCATCCTCTATGACGAAGACCCGCAGACCTTGATCACCAACGCCCTCTCACCGGCCCAGGTAGATAAAATCAAATTTCACAAAAAAGAGAAAAGGGCCGAGATTTGGGTCGCTGACGACCAGCTCTCACTAGCCATCGGCCGCGGGGGGCAAAACGTTCGTCTGGCCAGTAAAATCTCCGGTTGGACCCTCGACATCGTCAAGGACTCTAAGGAGCGCCAAGCCCGAGAAGAAAAAGCACAAGAAGCAGCAAAGGAAAAGACCGAAGCAAAGAAGATCAAGGACGCAAGCAAGAAAAAAACTAAAAAAACTGTTCGAGATAAGAATGAATAATGATATCTTTAATAAATTCTCCAAAACAGCACGGGCAGTCCTAGTCGAAGCCCAGCGGTTAGCCGAGCTCGAACGCCAAAGTATCTCCACCGAACACTTGCTCCTAGCAATCGTCCAAATCCCCGGAACTCTCTCACACGACATCCTGCGCGAGTACTCGGTCAACTATGATCAAATTAAACTAATCTTAAGCCTGAATCAAACGCGCTCAAGCGGGCGAGGAGGAATGACCACCGACGCCCGCGACGCCCTTAAAGCCGCTTTTAATCTCGCCCAAGAGCTCCATCACTACCAGATTGACGCGGAGCATATCTTAATTGCCCTCCTGTCCAAGGAAGACTACCCTAGCTACAAGGTCATCCAAAAAGTCGGGGTGGACCCAAAGCAAGTCCGCGAACAGCTAATCAGTATTTTCAATGACCTCTCCGAGATGAACGAAATGCTACGCCGCCAAAGCACTACCCCTCGACCCAATGAACCTAACCAACCAGCGCCAGATCAGCCGGAATTTTTCCCAAACGAGCCCTATACGCCTCCTTCCCCCTGGGCACCCGCGACTCGCACCAAGACCCGCGAAGGAAAACTTCTGGAGTTTTTTGCAACTGACTTAACGGCCCAAGCCAAAGCCGGTAAACTTGACCCAGTTATCGGTCGCGAGGAGGAAGTCAACCGCGCAATCCAAATCCTTCTTCGCAAAGGAAAAAATAATCCTGTTTTCATCGGCGAGCCGGGAGTTGGGAAGACTGCTGTAGTTGAGGGATTAGCTGCCCGAATAGCCGACGGCAAAGTGCCGGAAAAGCTTTATCGCAAGAAAATTTATCAACTGGATTTAGGTATGATCGTAGCCGGGACGGTTTACCGCGGCCAGTTTGAAGATCGCCTCAAAAAAATCCTTACCGAAGCAACTGAACGAAAAGACATCATCCTATTTATTGACGAGCTTCACACGATCGTCGGCACAGGTAGTGCCGAGGGTTCGCTTGACGCCGCAAATCTGATCAAGCCGATCTTAACCCGCGGCGAAATCCATCTGATCGGCGCCACCACTACTGACGAGTATCGCAAACACATCGAGAAGGATTCGGCGCTGGAGCGGCGCCTTCAGCCTATCATCGTTGAGGAGCCATCAGTCGAGCAAACGATTAAAATCCTCGAAGGACTCAGAAGCGTTTACGAAGCCCACCATGGGGTAGAAATCGAAGATGAGGCCATTTCCGCTGCCGCTTATTTAAGCCAAAAATATTTATCCGACCGTTTTCTACCAGATAAGGCAATTGACCTTTTGGACGAAGCCGCCGCAGCCAAAATCATCTCGACGCAAAAAGAAGGCGGGGTCAGCCGTCGTTCAGAAATCTCTAGGCAGCTCGATGATCTACAAGCTAAGAAAGAAAATCTTATCGCTGAAGAAAAATTCGAGCAGGCTGCCAAAGTACGCGACGAGGAACTCAAGCTGCGTGAAGTAGAAAAATCCACCCTGCAAAGCCATAAAACCAAACCGGCCCCTCACGTCACCAGCCGTGACATTGCCAGTTTAATTTCTGCCGCCACTAATATTCCCCTTGGGGAACTGGTCAAGGATGAACTTGAGAAATTTCTACATATCGAATCCGAACTTGGCAAATACATTGCCGGACAAAAAGAAGTAATTCGCGAGCTTGCTCGCGCCCTGCGGCGTAACCGCTCCGGAGTAGCAACAAGCGAGCGACCAATTGGCTCGTTCATTTTCCTTGGGCCAAGCGGAGTGGGCAAAACTGAAGTCGCCCGAATTCTCGCCCGCCACGTTTACGGCAAAGAGTCAGCATTGGTTAAAATCGACATGAGTGAGTTTATGGAACGCCACAACGTCGCCCGTCTGGTCGGCGCCCCACCCGGCTACGTTGGATTCGAGGAAGCAGGAATGCTGACCGAAACGGTCCGGCGCAATCCCTATAGCGTCATTCTCTTTGATGAAATCGAAAAAGCTCACCCCGATGTCTTTAATCTGCTTTTGCAAATCCTCGATGAGGGTCGCCTAGCCGACGCCAAGGGCCGAAGTGTTAACTTCCGCAATACCATTATTATTATGACTTCCAACATCGGGCTCGAGGAATATCGCAAGATTGCCAAAATCGGCTTTCGCCTCGAAGGCGAGCAACCTTTCGAAGCTGCTTCACTTAAGGGAATAATCTCCGAAAAGCTTTTCGAGGCGTTTCGTCCGGAGCTCATTAACCGCCTTGATAAAATTATTGTCTTCGACACCCTTACGAAAGCCAACCTGCGCGAAATTGCCGAGATCCAGCTTGGGTATCTTAAGGAGCGGCTGAAAAAGAAGGGGATTGAGCTAACCTTTAGCTCGCGCGTTTTAGATAAACTTGCCGGTGGAAGCTATGATTGCTCCTTCGGCGCCCGACCGCTAATCCGTACCATCCAAGACAAAATCGAAAACCTTATCTCCGATCAAATTCTCCAGCTAAAAGCAAAACGCGCTAAAGTCACTATTGATGTCAAAGCCAACCGTTTTGTCGCCCGAGCAGGATAGATTGAAGCTCGTTGAGAGCTGCCAGAAATACTTCACGGAGAGAGAACTTCGCGAGCTTGAGCGAGCAATAAATTTTGCCACCCAAGCCCACCAGGGACAAAAACGGCTTTCCGGCCGCCCGTATGTCAACCACCCGATCAATGTCGCCCGTCGCCTAGCCGATCTCAAACTTGACGCGCCGACAATAATCGCCGCACTCTTGCATGACACCCTCGAAGACACCGCTGCCTCGGAGCGCGAGATCAAAAAGAACTTCGGTGGTGAAGTCCTTTATTTAGTTCAATCAGTTACCAAGCTTGCTCACATCCGGATTAAAAAGGGGTGGTTTCCTTTCCGCAAAATCCAGACACGGGAGCTGCCAGAATTCGAGCGCCAGATCGAAACCTTGCGCAAAATGATGGTGGCAATGTCTGCCGACATTCGGGTAATTTTGATTAAATTAGCCGACCGACTTCATAATCTTGAAACACTTCAATACCTTCGAGCCGATAAGCGCGAGCGCATCGCCCAAGAAGCCCTGGAGATTTACGCCCCCATCACCGAGCGCCTAGGAATGGGACGGTGGCGCAATGTCTTCGAGGACTTGGCTTTTCCTTACCTTTTGCCCGAGGAGTATGAAGAGTTAACCCAGCTGGCCATTCCCCAGATCAAAGATCGGGAAAAATACCTCAAGAAAATCGTTCCAAAAGTTCAAAAGCTCCTCAAAAAGGACCATATCGAGGCGACGATTAACTATCGCGCCAAAAAGTGGTATAGCCTTTATCGAAAACTCAAAAAATACGAGGGAGACCTCACCAGAGTCTATGATCTAATTGCGATGAGGATCATTGTCAACTCCATTGAGGATTGTTACAGCGCCTTAGGAGCCATCCATTCTCGTTGGAAGCCCTTGCCCGGCCGAATCAAAGATTACATCGCACTGCCTAAACCAAACGGTTACCAGTCCATTCACACCACCGTCTTTTGTGAGGGAGGGCAAATCGTCGAGTTTCAAATCCAGACTCGTGAGATGAACCGCCAGAGCGAATTTGGAGTCGCCGCCCACTGGATATATGCTCAAAAGAAAAAATCTCCGCAGCCTGGTAAAAATGAGCTCGGGTGGATTAAGGATTTTAACCAAGTGCAAAAAGACATTGGCTCATCGCAAGAGTTGGCAACTTCCTTTCGTCTCGATCTGTTCCAGGATCGAATTTTCGTATTCACTCCGACGGGGGACGTGAAAGACCTGCCTGCCGGCTCTTCTCCGGTGGACTTTGCTTATTCCATTCACACTGACCTTGGAAACCATTGCGGCGGGGCCAAGGTCAACGGTAAGATCGCTCCGCTTAGGACCAAACTACAAAACGGAGACATTGTGGAAATCCTCAAGCGTAAAAACGCCACGCCGCGAGCCGATTGGCTCGAGTTTGTTAAAACGGGAATAGCCCGAAATCAGATCAGAAGGGTAACAAAAAGAAGCACTTGACCCCCACACCCATAGGAGACAGCTACAAAGCAGCAATTTCGAAGATATGGTCTCCTAAGGGTGTGGGGGTTGACACGTTCGCTTTTTGTTTGGTACGGTTAAGACAATGATAAAAAAACAGTTGCCTTTAACCAAGCGCCAAACCGAAGTCCTCAAATTTATTAAAGATTTTATCGGCGGGAACGATTACGCTCCGAGCTACCGCGAAATTGCTGCTTCCCTGAAGCTCTCCTCGGTTGCCACCGTTGCCGAATATATCAGTGTACTCGAACAGAAAGGTTATCTAACCAAAGATGCCACCGCCGCTCGCTCGCTGCAGCTCACTCCCGCCTGGGACGAGCGAACCTTTGAAGTACCGCTTGAGGGAATCGTGGCCGCCGGGCGGCCGATCGAAGCTATCCGCACCGCCGAAACGATTGATATCCCTCGTGACATGATGGGACCGCACATCTTTGCCCTTAAGGTCAGTGGCAATTCAATGATTGAGGACGGAATCTTAGACGGTGACTACGTCATTATCGAGAAGACAAGTAATCCGAGAAACGGTGATATTATCGTAGCGCTTCTGGACAACGAAAACGTCACCCTGAAGCGCTTTTTTCGTGAAAAGCGCCGCATCCGCCTGCAACCTGCCAACCGTAACTACAAGCCAATTTACACCCGCCGAGCCCTCGTCCAAGGAAGAGTGAGAGGGGTGATTAGGAAGTTCTAAGCTAGCTCAAAAACTTTTTGCTATAATTAGACTATGGCTAAGTCGCTGGATATTATTGACCCGCAGCGCGAGATGGAAAATAAACCTCGAGCAAACGGGTCCGAGGAAGAGCCATTTAAGATGGAAGAAAGCCACTCGAACGGAGCGTTTTATTTGGTACTTGGTATCATTGCCTTAGTCTTGGCAGTCGGAGCAGCTTTGTATATCTTTTACAAAGACTATAATCCGGCCGCAGGCTCCAAGAGCGCCACAGCGACCGCCAGCGCGGTTGGGACGGGAACTACGGCCACGACCACTGCGAGCGCAACGTCAACAACGACTATCACGGCAACAGCCAGCGCTTCTGCTGCTACTACATCTTTCAAGTACACCAACGAGTCTATCCGAATCGTTAACGGCAACGGCAAGGAAGGTGAGGCCTCCCGGATTAAAAAACTCCTCGAGGATAAAGGCTATAAGATCGAGTCAACCGGGAACGCCACCCGCTCTTACGACAGCTCAATTGTCTATTACAAAACCGGAAAAGAAGAACTAGCCAAAGCCTTGGCTGACGCAATCAAGGGTGAATATTCGGCCGAAGTCAAGAATTCCGATTCAACCGTCGGACAGTACGATGCCGTCATTGCTCTCGGATCTAAATAACCAATTTTTCGCCCTCGTCATCCTGACCATCGCCATCTACACGCTGCGCGAGTCACTTTTGTGGCAGCTGCGCAAGAAGGCCTTCTGGTATTATCTCTTTTTGTTCCCCGGGGTAATTTTGCATGAGCTCTCACATATCATCGGCTGCACTCTTACCGGGGCGAGGATCAAATCATTCCAGCTTTTTTCAAAAGACGGCGGCTTCGTTCGCCACGAGGAGCCGCGCGTTCCAGTAATAGGGACATTCATTGTCTCGATTTTTCCGCTCTTAACCGGCTCAACAATTCTCTATTTCGCTTTAGAAACCCTACGGAAGGGAGCTCTTCCGCTCTCCATCCACGGCGTCAATTTCTCTAAAATCATTGCTGTATATCTTCTGGCCGCAGTTTTTATCACCATGTTTCCGAGCTACCAAGACTTCAAGAATGCTTCGTGGGTCTATTTCATCCTTATCATTCTCTTAACTGCCTTGAGCCAACTTGGCTATCTCAAATTTATCCTCGAACCAACCTTCATGCAGACGCTCGTCTTTTGCCTGGCAATCCTACTTTTGATAAACTTAACCATAGCAGCTCTAAACGCGATCTTTTCAAAGTGATTCGACGCTTGCCTTGAGCAGCAAATGAAATTTCATAAGGAGGGAAAGAATGGACGAAGTAAACCCGTCCGTGCCTCTGGAGTCTGAAAATAACAAACCTCACTGGACAACGGCAAAAAAATACAAAACCATCCTTCTTATTTCTTTGTGCGTGGCGGCCTTGGTTATCGGAGGCGCGATTGCTGCCAAGCGCTTTGCCGGAAACCGTACCACAGTCACCACCACTACAAAAAAATCTGCTACCGCCACAGCGACACCCGTAGTTTCTACCCTTGACGGGATGCCTTACGCCGAAGACAAGGCCAAGCGCCACCCGCTGGCAGTAGTAATCGAAAACCATCCCGACGCCAGGCCGCAATTCTCCCTCTCTTCCGCTTCGCTAGTCTACGAGGCGATCACCGAAGGAGGAATCACCCGTTATCTGGCCATTTTTGGTCCGCAGGACGCCAAAGAGATCGGCCCAATCAGAAGCGCCCGGCTCTTCTTCATGGATTGGGTCAAAGAATACGACGCTTTTTTTGCCCATGCCGGCGGCAACGAAGACGCCCTAGCCAACATCGACGCCTATAATATCAAAGACTTGCCTCACACCGGCAACTATTTCTGGAGAGATAATAAGGGCAAACCAGTCGCTTCCGAACACACCCTCTTTTCTTCAACTGAGAAGCTCTATGCCTTTGCAAACGATAAAAAATTTGATGTAAATTCCTCGAACTTCACCGCCTTAAAGTTTAAAAAAGACAGCCC
>Ga0315282_10009557_pt1 | contig 15403 bp, 10 predicted proteins | sample YL17G07_20_MG_FD_203693 | JGI IMG/M metagenome (GOLD analysis project Ga0315282, IMG submission 203693) | Sediment microbial communities from Yellowstone Lake, YNP, Wyoming, USA - YL17G07_20 | ecosystem: Environmental > Aquatic > Freshwater > Lake > Sediment | place: USA: Wyoming | collected... | reverse complement strand
GCACAACATTCTGGTTGTGGGTTCCTTCATCATCGGTCTGGACAGCGACAAACCGGGCATCGGCAAACGCATAGCCGCCGCCGCCGGTCAGTACGGCCTGGATAACCTCAACGCGATGTTCCTGACCCCTTTGCCTGGCACGCGCCTGTGGAAGCAGATGAAATCCGAAGGCCGCCTCGCGCTCGGCACGTTCCCGGAGGACTGGAGATATTTCACGCTGACCTTTCCTGTGGCTCGGTACAAGCATCTTCCTTTGGACACGATCATCGAAGAAATGACCACCTGCGACCGGGAGTTTTATTCCATGCCACGCATTCTGGGCAGGGTGTGGAACAACTTTTGGCGACACCGCCAGCCACTCATTACCCTGATAGGCAATCTCTCGTACAGGAGCAATCTGAGGCTGAGCAGCAACACATACGCGGACTTCAGGTGTCAGCAGGAAAAGAGGCCTGCTTGAACGGCTGACCTTCAACCGGGAATCCCGCGTAGACTGTCTGAAGTGGACCTCGGAAGCTGGGTTCAGGTGTCGTGATGAACTGCCAGCATCGGGCTCATTGGAGCATATGCGAGAGACTGCGAACGGTGGCAAGCTGATTGTGCTGACAGCTCCCCTCACGGAGACCCTCGATCACGCAGGCTTTTTCATGCAGATGGGCGTAGCCTCCATGCCCAAGCGCCTGGAAGGCATCTTCAATACAAAGTACCCCAATCGGCCCCAGAACCCGGCTGGTTGGCGTGTCCACACACAACCCGCTCGGGGTTAGGTTCGCGGCCGGAGTATACGCCTCGATCTTCGGCTCCTCGCAGGAACCGATCAACTGGCACTACGCCCGTGAGCTGTTCAGTCGGATAAAAGTGGGGTGCAGTAGTTCCACGCCTCCGCGTAAATTATTGAAAACATGGAGCGGGAGATGGGAATCGAACCCACGACGTCCAGCTTGGGAAATTGACCGTAGATTGAAAATGCAGAATTTGGCGTTTACGGCGCGAAATCCTGGCGACAGCAAGTCACCCAGTTTCAGCTTCTTGGCTCCGTGCTCCTCTTCATGGAGCCAAAATGGAGCCAAGGGCAGATTCAATTCTCTCGTTCGAAGCCGATGACCACGTTGCCCTCGCTTGATGTAAGCCTGGCTTCCCCAAACACGGTCCCGGAACGGCGACTCCTTTCATTTCGTCAGAGACGGATGTAGATGTACCGGCGGGAGACCAACCCGTTCTAATCCCGAACGACAGAAGTTAGATCCCTCAACCGCGATGGTGCTGCGCGCCTGAAGCTACTTTGCCGCGGCGGGCACCGGTACAAGGTGGTAGTGAACTATGTAGCCGTTCGGCCCGACTACCCAGCCTTCATCCACCGCCGGAAAGCTCATCGCCGTGCGCCCTTCCGGAAGTTGTCCGATCGTCGCCCATTTAGCGCCGCCGTCCGATGTCCGATAGACGACATCTGGGCGATTGCTTCCCACCAGCAGAAAGCCGTCGCGCTCATTTACGAAATGGATGTCGCGAAGCGGGCGGTTTTGGCCCGCTCCGGCGTATTGCGAAGCCCAGGTGAGCCCTCCGTCGGTGGTAGCGAGCGGGCCTCCGTTATGATCGATGGGCAGTATCCATCCGATTCTGGGTGAGACAAAGTAGACTTGCGTCAGCCTGCACTTAACCGGCATCGGCGGTTCCTGCCAGGTGGCGCCGCCGTCCGTGGTGAACGCGTATAGGCCATAGTCGCCGACCATCCAGACGTGCTGGGGATCCAGGGCGAAAACTGCCCTGAAAGAGTTGCGCGGCAGCTTCGAGATGTCGGTCCAGGTTGTGCCCCCATCCTCGCTCTTGAGGAGACGGTCGCTGGTGCCGAACATCGCCGTCTGCAGACGGATGGTTCCAACCGCGCCCCCAGCACCGAGGCTCTTGCGCCCGGGCAACGGCGATGCTGGACGCCAGGTTTCCCCACCGTCGGAAGAATGGAGCAGGATGCGGCCCTGAGCCCAGCCTTCTTTGGCATTCGTGAAGAAGATCGAAGAGAAATCGTTCCCCCCCTCCTCGCGTTCCAAAGCACGGCTCCAGGTCTTGCCGCCGTCGGCCGTCTTGAGTATGGTGTTGTTCTTACCGGCCGCCCAGCCGGTGTTGACGTCGACGAAATATACGGAGTTTAGTTGATCCGTTACGCCGCTGGTTTGAGGGTCCCATCGCGCCTCGTAGCGCACTGGCGCACCCGACGATGTGGCGGCCGCGGCGGCTGCTGTTGGCCGGCTCACCTGCGGTCCGGGCTGGCCCGATTCCAGGCCTACCAGCGTCTGCGTCGCGCGGTAAAGCAACCGGTCACCTGCATGCGCTTCCGTCTCCAGGCGGACATACCCCACACCTGGGGAAAACCAGCGCGACTGTACGGCGTGGACGGTCGCTTCCGGCAGCGCCATGGTGATCTCAGCGGCCGTTTTCGTCGTCTCGAACTTGCCCGCGGGCACTTCCGTGGTCTCCCTGCCAACCACGCGGACGGCAATCGTGACCTGCGCGTCCGGCGCTTTCCAGCTCCACGACTCACCGGGCGCCAAAGTCGGACTGAGGAGCTTTTGAGGCGGCGTCATGACCAGCACACGTCCCTCCTCGTTGGTCTTGCCCACGAAAAGCCCCTCCGGCGTGAGCCGGTACCAATCCGTAATGGTGAGCCTCCCGTTCATGCGGGATTCCACACGTGCGTACTTCGCCCCGCCGACCAGGTCGTATCCGGCCACTTCGCTGACAACGGTCGTCTCCATGACGTTCCCTTTTACCAGCGGTGCGTTCGGCGAATCCGGGTGAACACCGGGGCCAAATTCCTGCCTCATCTGGTAATTCCAGCGCGTCTTGATCGCCAGCGGATATTGCAGGTTGGCGGGAGCGGGCGGAACTTGTCCGACCGCGGACGATGCCAGTGCAGCGGTGGCCAGCATCGCAGCCCAGGCCAGGTTTTTGCGCGCCGCTCCGACAGAAGAAGTGATCGTTTCCTTCATTACAAGCCTCCCTTGGAGTTCTGACACTCCTAGACCTATTTGATGCACACCGCGACACAAGGCTGCATTCAGGTTCCATCGCCCTTGCTTGACGACGGCGTTCCCCGCTCTTTCCGCCTGAACACACGTGGACGCGATTCGCGATCCGCTCACGAATTGCCTAGCCTTGTGTCACTTGCGGATGATTGCTCCATTTCGGCTCCATTAACAAAGGAAGGGATGTAGAGAAGAATTCGGGAGAAGTAGTTGAAAACAAAGGTCAACAGACTGTACAGAGTCTTCTTGAATGCCAGCGTGGCTCAGAGGAGGGAAGTCAGCAGCAACTGCAAGTGATTGAAAAGATGGAGCGGGAGACGGGGATCGAACCCGCGACGTCCAGCTTGGGAAGCTGGCATTCTACCGCTGAATTACTCCCGCTCAGTGGGGTACTCAGCTTGGGGCACAGACCCCTACTTGATTTTACCAGATCCGCGTGGCCCTGCCTATCCCCCTTTTGCAGTACGGTTTCGTACAGCCAGGCGAGTATCGGACCTAAGGGCTAAAAGATCCTAAATTCTCGCTGGCCTCGGCCGATGGACAGCGAGAGCCAAACGTCAGCCCGGAGCCCTATGCGGCGGGCGCGCGACAGGCTCACCAGTCAAATGAGAGTACTGTGGTTGAAGACCATTGCCCCTAGCGAGCCCAGCCGGGCCAGTCTGGAACGGCTAGAGGGGCTGGCAGTGGAGTGCGCCGACGGGCCGCTGGAAGCCCTGGAATGCCTGAAAACTTCCAGCTACGACGCCGTGCTGGCAGATTTTCCCACCCCCGACTGGACCGCCGCGGAGTGGCTGGAAGAGGTCCAGAGAATCAACTCACTGCTGCCGGTGGTCATTCGAGATTCCCCGGCCACGTGCAGCGATGCGGTCCGCCTGACCAAGTTGGGAGCCTACCACTTCTTCGGCCCCGGGGTGGACGCCGAAGAAGTGGTCCAGGTGCTGCGGGAGGCGGTTGAATTCCGGCGCGAGCGGGAAGTGGCGCTGTTCGGCGGAGCCCTGGGGCGGGAGCCCTGGAAGAAGTTCCTGGTGGGCGAGAGCCGCCCCATGCGGAATATCGGCCAGATCATCCGGTTGATTGGCCCGCGCCGCTGCACGGTCCTGATCACCGGCGAAACCGGCACCGGCAAGGAGATGGTGGCGCGCGCCATTCACATGGCCGGCGGCCGTTCGCATCTGCCCATGGTGGCCGTCAACTGTAACGCGCTCCCGGAGAACTTGCTGGAGGCCGAACTGTTCGGGCATGTCAAAGGGGCCTTCACGGGCGCCATCCATCTGCGGGTCGGGCGCTTCGAGCAGGCCCACCACAGTACCCTGTTCCTGGACGAGATCGGAGACCTGCCCCTGGATCTCCAGGCCAAGCTGTTGCGCGTCCTGCAGGAGCGCGAGGTGCAGCGCCTGGGGAGCTCGGAAAGCATTCCGCTGGATGTTCGGGTGGTGGCCGCCTCGAACTCCGACCTGGGGGAAATGACGCGGCTGCATACCTTCCGGGAGGACCTCTTCTACCGCCTCAACGTGGTCCCCATTCACGTGCCTCCCCTGCGGGAACGCGTCGGCGACATTCCGCTCCTGGTCCAGTACTTTATTGAGAAAGTGTGCCGCCAGGAAGACCTCCCTCCCCAGCACATTGCGCACGAGACCATGGACCGGCTGTGCCATTACCTTTGGCCCGGCAACGTGCGCCAGCTCGAGAATGCCGTGGAAATGGCCATCGTCCTGGCCGGAGATCGCAGCGACCTGTATCCCGGAGACTTCCCGCTGCCTCCGGCCGCGCTGCGGCCGGAGGTCGCAAGCCCGCCCACCACCTTCCATATGCCCGATGACGGCCTGGATTTCGAGCGCACTGTCAACCGCATCGAACGCAGCATTCTGGAGCAGGCCCTGCAGAAGACCAGCGGCAACAAGAAGCAGGCGGCGGAGATGCTGCGGCTAAAGCGAACCACCCTGGCGGCCAAGCTCAAGAGCCTCGAAGTGGCCGGGGCGTAGAGCTTATGGCTACCTTCTCAGCGGGTCTTCGATCCAGGGGGGCGTGGCCTGGATGAGGCGGCCGAGCTCCGGTTCGAGTTGCTCCATCTTGCGCTTCATCTCCCAGGCGATTTCCCGATAGCTGAAATGGCCCTTCACGCCGCTGCGGAGCCGCGAGATGTACTCGGCCTCGGCGAAATCCATTTTGAACAGGAAGCGGGAGCGAGCGCCAAAGGGAAGCAGGTAATGAGACCCGGGCTCGGGCAGGGCCCGGTGCGTCCGGAGGGCCTCTTCGAGGGCTGCTTGGTAAGCGGCCTGAAGCCCGGCCTGGACGAGTTGGCTGGGCGTATCGAAGCCCAACCGGGCGGAGCAGGCCTGGCGGAACTGCTGGCAGCGCCGGTGGCGGTGCAGGTCCCGGTAGGCGCCGATGTCCATGACCATGTCGTAAACGTACAACCCGCCGCGGAAGCCCCGCAGCAGCTCATCGTACTCCGTGTGGGACCGCATGGCCAGGTCCAGAACTTCCTGGCGCAGGGCAGCCCCCCAGCCGCAGGCCATCTCATACAGCTCGCGGAAGGGGCGGTCGGTGAGGGGATACAGCAGCGTGGCCACGATATCGGCCGCCACCTCGGTGGGACGCAGCAGATCCACCCGCTCGACTTCCAAGCCGCTGGGCCGGGGCAAGTTCTGACGCGCCCATAGTCTGAGGTCTTCGCGGGCCTGAAGCAGGTGGGTGTCGGCCAACGCGTGCTGCGCCAGCGTTGGGGCCACCGCCTCCTGGCGGCCCTCGCCCCAGGCGCAATCCGGCGGGGCGGCGCAGGCCTGGGTGATCTTGCCGGCCAAGCTGCGCAGTTCCCCGTACTCGGAGGCTTTCAGGCGCCGGATCTGCTTTTCGAGCGTCCGGATACTGGTCACCTGGCCGATGTTGGTGGGCACGCCGAAGAACAGCAGATAGCGGGCCACGTCGAAGGCCCGCGCTGCGATGTTGCGCTGGTAGGCGTCCGGCTTGAGGTCATCGGGGCGGGGGAGCCGGCCGGTAAGGAATTCGACCATGGCGGCGTGGACTGCCTGGTAGGCGGCCAGCAGCTTCTCACCTGCGGCGCGATACAGATCCACCTCCGGAGGGCTGAATTCTTCCGGCGTTACGAATCCCGAGCGCGAGAAATCCTGGTAGCGTGAGGATCTGGCCTGTCCGTCCCAGAGCGGCTCATCTTCGATCTCGGTGGCCGCCAGCTCGGAAATCCCCTCAAAGCAGATCACGGTGTGTCCAAGGTCGGCGATGGACGCGTGGTTGTACTGAAAGTAGTAGTGCTCGAAGAACTTGCGCGAGTCGCGGCTACAGATCCAATCCAGGGACTGCCGGATGGTGTCCGGCGAGCGGCTATAGCGGGCCAGGGCATAGGCGCTCTTCTCCGGGGGCATGGGCGCCAAAGTGACGACGCGCTGGGGTTTGTCCAGGCTCATGAAACCGCTATGATAGCTGAATTGGCGCGATGCGACTGAAGATCAAGCGACTGCGGCCGGACGCTTTCCTGCCGGAATACGCGCACGGCGCGGAAGAGGATGCCGGCATGGACCTGCGAGCGGTCGAGGAAGCCACGTTGGATCCAGGAGCGCCCAGGCTGGTGCCAACCGGGTTGGCGATCGAGCTGCCAGCCGGTTTCGAGGCCCAGGTACGCCCGCGCAGCGGACTGGCCTTGAAACACGCCATCACGCTCCCCAACAGCCCGGCCACTATCGACCCGGGTTACCGGGGGGAAATCCAGGTGATCCTGCTGAACCTGGGCAGAGAAACCTACCACATCCGCCGGGGCGACCGCATTGCGCAGTTGGTGATCGCGCGCTACGAGCCGGTCCAGTGGGAAGAGGCGGAACTGGAGGCCTCGCACCGGGGCACGGAAGGCTTCGGTTCGTCGGGCCGCTAGCCCTCTCGAAAATCGGGGACAGGCTTCGGCGCCTCAGGCGCAGCCCTATGGGCGACCGTACCCATGCTATATTGGATACAAGGTTCCCACCCCGTGGGCGGCTAGCTCAGTTGGGAGAGCACGGCGTTCGCAACGCCGGGGTCGTGGGTTCGAGTCCCATGCCGTCCACCAGCCTCCTACCCCGTGGTCACTGGCTCAGACGAAGCTGCGGACAGCCTTGGCTTCGTCGTCGAAGACCTCAAAAACCGTGTACAACTTGGTGATCTGGAGCAGGTCCCGGACCCGCTTGGTGAGGTTGAGGAGCTTTAGTTGGCCGCTCTGGTTGGCTGACGAAGTAAAGGCCGAAACCAGCTCGCCGATGCCTGAACTATCAATGTAGGAGACCTCTCCCAGGTTCAGCAAGATCTTGCGGTTGCCCTTGGCCAGCAGCTCGCGGATGCCCTCCCGCAAGTTGCTGGAGCCTTCACCGAGCGTAATGCGGCCGGAAACATCGATCACCACAACATCGCCCACTTGGCGGGAACTCAGTTTTGCGCTCACGAATCCATCCTCCTCGCTTCAATGCAATCTATACGCTATACCACCGTCTGCTTGTACTTCACCAGCTTGACTTCCGTCCCAGACGGAACCAAGCGGCGAATGTGAAACTCATCCGTAAAGGCCCGGATCAAGAAGATCCCCCGGCCCGACTGCTCGAGCAGGTTCTCCTCAGCCAGCGGATCGCGCAGTGAACTGAGGTCGAACCCTTGGCCCTGGTCGGTTACGGTCACCGTGATGCGGTCCCGGCTGTTGGAAATCAACAAATGAACCTTCTTCTTGGCGTTGTAGCGGTTGCCATGTACCACCGCATTAACGACCGACTCCCGGACAGCCATTCCCAGCTTGTGAAGCTCTTCTTCCTGAAACCCGGCGGCTCTGGCCACATCCACCGCCAGATGTTCGGCGGTATCTGCGCTCTCCAGCAAGGAATCCAGGTAGGTGTCGACCTGATTGGTTTCGCTGAGGCTCTCATCCGCCATGTTCTTCAGGCTGCCGCACCGCGGTTCTACCGGGCATCAGTTGGGAATCCACACCCGCGCCGCTGGAGAGGGGCCAAATCGCACGGTAGAATACTCGGTGGGGTAAAGTCAAGGCAGCAGGTCCAAGAGGTGACAGAGCGGAGCTGGGCGGCGCCGACAGGACAGCCTGAAAATGGTTTTTACCTTTCCCTGCGAGCCACTCATTCTAAAGGAGTTATCAACTAGAAACTTTTTTGCTCCAGGATCCGAACTGTGCTAGACTGACATTCCGCAATGCTTAGTTGGGTGGTGCCGGCGTTGCGGGTCTTTCTGGTCCTCGCCAAGGGTTCACTTCCGAATCGAGGAGCGGGTTGGGGGATTTCCACAGCTTGTGGAAATCCTGTGGATGAGGGGGGGTTGCCTCTGCCGGCACATCATTATGTGGGAACTCATAAAGAAACGACTGGCCTCCAGACTCAGTGCGGAAAGTTTCCAGAACTGGTTTGTACCCACCAGGCTGCATGACTTGATAGGCGAGACGCTGCACGTTTCTGTGGCTAGCGAAGCGGCTAAAGATTTCATCGAGCAGGAGTATGCAGGATTGGTGCACACTACTATCCAGGAGCTTGGCCTCCCGGTCCACCACGTCTGCTATGAGGTGGCGCCCGCATGCAGGATTGACGGCCTGTCTGGCGCTGGACCCGAGGGAGCCGACCATGAGCTGGATTTTCAGAAGCCCCTGACACAGCTCAACCCCAGGTTCACCTTTGACACGTTCGTTGTCGGGTCATGCAACCAGTTTGCACATGCAGCCGCCAAGGCTGTAGCTACCAAGCCATCCGAGAGCTACAACCCCCTGTTCATCTACGGCGGGGTCGGCATGGGCAAGACGCATCTGATGCACGCTATTGGCCGCTCTCTGCTGGAGAACTACGCTCGGATGCGGATTGTCTACACCTCTAGTGAGCGCTTTATGAACGAGATGGTGACCAGCATCAAGCTGCAACGTATGCCGCTATTCCATCAGCACTATCGCTCAGCCGATGTTCTACTGATTGATGACATCCAAGTCTTAGGCGGGAAGCAAGCCACTCAGGAGGAGTTCTTTCATACCTTTAATGAGCTTTACGAGCATCAGAGGCAGATTGTTATGTCCAGTGATTCGGTGCCCAAAGAGATCCCAGGCCTTGTTGAACGGCTACGATCTCGGTTCGAGTGGGGGCTCATGGTCGATATCCAGCCACCTGACCTCGAGACAAAAATGGCAATTCTGGACAAGAAGGCAGAGGCTGAGGGTATCAAGCTCCCGGAAGATGTACGTATTTTCATCGCTACCAAGACCAAATCTAACGTTCGTGAGCTTGAGGGAGCGCTTATCAAGTTAATTGCGTATGCATCAGTCACAGGGACTCCCATCACCCTGCCAATGACTCAGCAGGCGCTGAAGCATCTGATCATCACCAGCCATGAGCGCCGGGTCACAATCGACACAATCGTCAGAACTGTAGCAGCGAAGTTCAACCTGCAACCTAGTCAACTCAGGCAGAAGAGCAATACCAGAGCCATAGCCTACCCTCGCCAAATTGCCATGTACCTGGTTAAGGAGCTGACACAGGCTTCTCTCTCAGAAATTGGGCATGCCTTTGGCGGGAAGCACCATACGACGGTCCTGCACTCCATTAGGAAGATTGACCAGCTACGGAGCAAGGATCTCGATTTAAACAGAACCATCCACAGCCTAATCGACTCATTACATTGAGGATATGAGGATTTCCACAGCCATGGCTCAAACAGCCCTCTGGAAACCCGTGGATAATGCCATACTACCCGGAAACCAGCAGTTTCCCCCACACTGCTTTCCACACAACCTCATGCAGAGAACACATAGACTTTTGTATAATTTAGAGAGAAACTAACTTTTCCACAGACTCTACAAAAGCAGTTCTTGTGTTTGGTATTTTGGAGAACGGCTTGTAGAGCTCGAGAGGAATGGAGGCCTCATCTGATGGAGTTTACTGTTAGCAGAGCGGATCTGGTTCGAGAACTGGCTTTGTCTCAGGGGGTGGTGGAGAAGCGGACGACAATTCCAATCCTGTCCAATGTGCTGATTGAGGCTGGGGAGAACCGAGTGGTCCTGACAGCTACCGACTTGGAGCTGGGGGTGCGGTGCTCCTGCCCAGCGGAGGTAAAGGAGCAGGGGTCAGGGACAATCCCTGCTCGGAGGCTTCTGGACTATGTGCGTCTCTTGCCAGATGCTGGGATCACTCTGAAGTTTCTGGAGAATGACTGGGCCAGTATCCACTGTGGCCGCTCACGAACAAGGATTGCAGGGATTTCTCGCGAGAGCTTCCCCGAGCTTCCTCAAATTCCTGAGACGCTAGCGGAGATCCCGGTTAGTGTTCTATCCTCCATGATCACCAGAACCATCTTTGCAATCTCTGCAGAGGAGTCCCGCTTCACTCTGAACGGTGCACTACTACAATTGAGGAATAAAGGTGTACTGATGGTATCAACAGATGGGCATCGGCTGGCTCATGTTGAGACTGCTACAGAGATTCCTGGGGTCACATCACCTTATCGAGCACTTCTGCCAAAAAAAGTCATGGGGGAGATTCTAAAGCTTGCTCAGGAGTCGAGCTCCGATGCAGTAGTTCAGTTCTCTGGTGATGAGAATCACCTCTTCTTCCAGTTTGGGGACCGGCTCCTGCTCGGTCGCAAGCTGACAGGCACATTCCCGGATTTTGAGAGAGTACTTCCCAAAGAGCATCGCTATACTGTTGGTCTCCAGCGTGAGGAAATCCGGTCCGCAATAGAGAGAGTCTCACAGTTTGCGGATGAGCGCTCTAGAGCGATCCGGATCCAGTTCTCTCCCAGTGAAGTAAAGGTCTTTTCCTCAATCTCTGAGACGGGGGAGAGCGAGGAGAGCCTTCCTGCAGAGTACGAGGGTGCTTCGGTTGAGATTGGGTTCAACGCACAGTACCTGCTGGATTTTCTACGAGCTGTCACTGAAGACCAGGTTTTATTCTCCTTTAAAGACCCACAGACCGCTGTCGAGGTCCAGCCTGCTAGCGGCTCTGATGGGTACCACTACAGGTACGTTGTCATGCCCATGAGGATCTAGCAGGACAGTTCCCAAAATACAATCACCACGCAGCAAAAGGCCTTATGGCAAGTAAGGACATCAGTGCTTCAGTTGAAGTCTACGACTCCACCAGTATCAAGGTTCTAGAGGGGTTGGAGGCAGTACGGCTGCGCCCGGCGATGTACATTGGCTCGACCGGCGAGGTTGGCCTTCACCACCTGGTTTATGAGGTAGTTGACAACTCTGTGGATGAAGCGCTAGCCGGGTACTGCACTGAAATCCAGGTCAGCATCCATATCGATAACTCGGTCACAGTGATCGACGATGGTCGCGGGATCCCGGTGGATTTACACCAAGAGGAAGGGATATCGGCGGCCGAAGTGGTCATGACCAAGCTGCATGCTGGTGGCAAGTTCGACACCAAAAGCTATAAAGTGTCCGGCGGCCTTCACGGCGTCGGAGTGAGTGTAGTCAATGCCCTCTCAGAACGTCTGGACCTGGAGATCTGGCGGGATGGCTTTACCTGGGAACAGGAGTACGAACGCGGCATCCCCCGGGCCCCGCTCGAAAAGCGAGGCAGAGCCGCAAAGAAGACCGGCACCAAGGTCACGTTCAAGCCGGACACCACCATCATGGACGTGACTGAGTTCAACTTTGACATTCTCTCGCAACGGCTGCGTGAGCTGGCGTTCCTGAATAAGGGCCTGCGGATCACACTGGTCGATGAGCGGGTGGACCCGGTAAAATCGCATGAGTTCCACTATAACGGGGGCATCGCCGAGTTCATCAAGCACTTGAACCGTGCTAAGACCGTTCTGCACGAGAGACCCATCTACTTTGAAGGGCAGCGGGAATTGCCCAACGGCGGCCTGCTCACCATGGAAGTCGCGCTGCAGTACAACGACGGGTACAGCGAGAACGTTTTCAGCTTCGCCAACAACATCAACACGGTGGACGGAGGCGCACACCTGAGCGGCTTCCGTAGCGCGCTCACCCGGACCATCAATGCTTACGGGCAGCAGGGCGGGCTGTTCAAAGACGTGAAAGAAAACCTCTCGGGCGACGACGTCCGTGAGGGCCTGACCGCAGTGGTCAGCGTCAAGCTGCCCCAGCCGCAGTTTGAAGGGCAGACCAAAGGGAAGCTGAACAGCGATATCGGCGGCTACGTCGTTCAGTGCGTCAACGAGCGGTTGAGTGAGTATTTCGACAAGAACCCGGCGGTGATGCGCAAGATCGTCTCCAAAGCCATCGAGGCTGCCCGGGCGCGCGAAGCGGCGCGGCGCGCGCGCGACCTGACTCGCCGGAAAGGCGCTCTGGATTCCGGCGGCCTGCCCGGCAAGCTGGCCGACTGCCAGGAGAAGGACCCCCAGCGCTGTGAGCTGTTCATCGTGGAGGGCGAATCCGCCGGCGGGACCGCCAAGATGGGCCGGGACCGGCGCTTCCAGGCCATCCTGCCGCTCCGCGGCAAAATCCTCAATGTCGAGAAGGCGCGTTACGACCGCATGCTGGGCCACGAAGAGATCCGCTCGATGATCACGGCCATCGGTACGGGCATCGGCACAGAGGATTTCGATGTCACCAAGCTGCGCTACGGCAAGATCATCATCATGACGGACGCGGACGTGGACGGCTCGCATATCCGCACTCTGCTGCTGACCTTCTTCTTCCGCCAGATGCAGGAGTTGATCACCCGCGGGCACGTGTTCGTGGCGCAGCCGCCGCTGTACCGGATCAAGAAGGGCCGCAGCGAGCGCTACATCAAGGACGAGAAGGAGTTCCTGCGCGAGATCCTGCGGCGGGCTACCGAGAACCTGGTGGTGGAAGTGAGCTCGAACGGGGCGGCGGATCTCACCCGCCTGGAGGGGGGTGACCTGCGCGCTTTCCTGAATGCGCTGGACGAATACCAGCAGATGTTTCACCGGGTCGAGCGCCGGCTGCGGGATGCGCGGGTGGTCGAGGTGCTTTCCAGTCCGGCTCTGAAGATCGACTCCAAGACGGACTTCACCGAGCGGCAGAACCTGGAAGCGGTGCTGGAGGCCCTGGGGGCCATCCAGGTGCCGGCCGAGTTGAAGCGGGATGAGGAGCACTCGGCCTGGACGGCGGTGTATCGGGACTCCACCCAGGCGGAGCGGGAGATCGGCATGGAACTGGCCGGGCTGCCGGAGTACAAGCGTTTGCGCGCGCTGGCCCGCCAGACCGCCCAGCACAACCAGCCTCCCTTCCTGGTAGTGAAGGAGGGCGTGCGGGAGACCCAGGCCAACTGGCGGGACCTGCTGAACTACGTCAAGGGGGAGGGCATGCGGGACGCCTCGGTGCAGCGCTACAAGGGTCTGGGGGAGATGAACGCCGAGCAGTTGTGGGAGACCACCATGGACACGGAGCGGCGGACCCTACTCCAGGTGCGCCTGGAGGACGCCGTGGAGGCGGACATGATCTTCACCACCCTGATGGGCGAAGACGTCGAAAACCGCCGCAAATTTATCGAGGACAACGCCCTGGACGTGCGGAATCTGGACGTGTGATTCACCGCAGAGACGCTGAGGCGCAGAGAAGAGTTTTCTCTGTGTCTCTCGGCCTCCGCGGTGAGATGTTGCCGCGAACTCAACTGCCCGCGGCTGCGGCGCGGACCTCCCTGAGCTTGGGCTCCATCAGGTCGACGATCTCTTTGACGCCGGCCGCGCTCTTGCGCAGAGCGGCCAGCTCCGCCTCGGTCAGCTTGATCTCGAAGACCTTCTCGATGCCTTGTGAGCCGAGTTTGACGGGCACGCCGACATAGAGCTTCTGGATCCCGTACTCGCCCTCCAGGTAGGCCGAGCAGGGCAGTACCCGCTTCTTGTCTTTCAGGATCGACTCGGCCAGTTGCACGGCCGCGGCTGCGGGAGCGTAATAGGCGCTGGTGCCCATCAGTTTGACGATCTCGCCGCCGCCCACCGCGGTGCGCTTGACCAGGGCCTGAATGGTTTCAGCATCCAGCAGATCGGTGAGCGGGATGCCGGCCACGCTGGTGTAGCGAACCAGGGGCACCATGGCGTCGCCGTGGCCGCCCAGCACCATGGTCATGACGTCCTCGACCGACACGCCCAGCTTGTCCGCGATGAAGGTGCGGAACCGGGCGGTGTCCAGCACGCCTGCCATTCCGAACACGCGGTTCTTGGGGAACCGGCTGACCTCCTTGGCCACGTGGCACATGGCGTCCAAGGGGTTGGTCACCACGATCAGCACGCAATTCGGGGAGTACTTGACCGCCTGCTCGACGCAGCTTTTGACGATGTCGTAGTTGGCCCACACCAGATCATCCCGGCTCATTCCGGGCTTGCGCGGGAAGCCCGCGGTCAGGATGACCAGGTCCGAGTTGGCGGTGGCCGCATAGTCCTTGCCGCCCACCGCTTTGACGTCCGTGCCGAACACCGGAGCGGCTTGGTAGATATCCAGGGCCTTGCCCACTGGGACACCTTCCAGGATGTCCACCACCACGACGTCGCCCAGTTGCTTCTGTGCCAGTTGCACCGCGCAACTGGCGCCTACGTTTCCAGATCCGATAACAGTAATCTTATTCCTCATCTTGTTCTCCTTGAAATTCACGACCGCTGCCTCACGGTCGCGGCGCCGCAGGGTCGTTGGGCGCCGCGTGCGCGAGCCAGCGGTCCGCTCACTCTCAGGCCGCCGCCGCCTCTTGCATGTTCTCGGCGATGGCGGCCGCAAACTCGCTGGTCTTCAGCTTCACTGCGCCTTCCATGAGGCGGTGCAAATCGTAGGTCACCCGCTTCTGCGCGATGGTGCGCGTGATGCCCAGCTCGATCAGTTGGGAGACTTCCTTCCAGCCCATGTACTGGAACATCATCGAGCCGGACAGAATCAGGCTGGAGGGATTGACCTGGTCCAGGTCGGCGTACTTGGGGGCTGTGCCGTGGGTGGCCTCGAAGACCCCGTGCGCGTCGCCGATATTGCCGCCCGGGGCCATGCCCAGGCCGCCCACCTGGGCGGCGCAGGCGTCCGACAGGTAATCGCCGTTGAGGTTGGGCGTGGCAAGCACGTCGTACTCGTCGGGGCGCAGCAGGACCTGCTGGAACATCGAGTCGGCGATGCGGTCCTTGATGATGATCTTGCCGGGCGGCACGCCGCCGGCAGCCTCCGCTTCGGGCACGCACACGTCCGCGAACTCCTCCCTGGCCACTTCGTAGCCCCAGTCGCGGAAGGCCCCCTCGGTGAACTTCATGATGTTGCCCTTGTGGACCAGGGTCACGCTGCGCCGCCCGCTCTCCAGGGCGTACTGAATGGCGCGGCGGACCAGCCGTTTGGTGCCGGTGATGCTGATGGGCTTGATGCCGATGCCCGAATCCGGGCGGATCTTGGCGCCCATCTCTTTCACCAGGAACTCGATAAGTTTGGCGGCCTCCGGGGTCCCCTGGCGCCACTC